>Ga0196970_1000070_pt1 | contig 166605 bp, 127 predicted proteins | sample S1v_513CmetaG_FD_148672 | JGI IMG/M metagenome (GOLD analysis project Ga0196970, IMG submission 148672) | Soil microbial communities from Anza Borrego desert, Southern California, United States - S1+v_5-13C | ecosystem: Environmental > Terrestrial > Soil > Desert | place: USA: California... | reverse complement strand
AACCGCCAGTCACGCGTGTAGGGATCCCATCTCACTTCAAGTTCGTCGAGAATGCGGGGAAAATGCCGTTGCGCGGAGCGATCGAATACGAGCAGCTCATCGTTCGAAGCCTTCGACCGGGGCGCGCGATTGCTTTTTTCCACTTCCCATCCAGCCGGGGTAAAGGTCTCGCGTGGAATGCCGGGCGCGCTGGCATCTACGTTGATGACGACATCCTCGGTTGAGGCTCCTCCGTAACGGGGGCGAATGTTGCAGGAGATCGAAACGACTGCTGGGACTGTCCGCACGCGCTGCTGCAAATGCGAGGGAAGAGGAACGCCCGTTTGATGGAGGAAGCGCAACCCGTTGACGCTTTCGAGCGCCTCGACGGGAATGGGCACGCGCGTTTCCGTTTCCATGACCTCTGCGGACGGCCCTTGGAATAAGCGTTCCGCGGTCAGGTACAACGTCGGCGTTCCAGAAAGTTTGCACAGCACGGGCGGCACGGGTGAACCGTCGGCGGTCGTCAGCGCCATTTCGTACGTGCGCCCCGTGTCAGTGGGCGGACGCAACTCGAGTCTGAGCGGATCAGCCACGCGCTCCAGCGGCTTGCCTGCGCTCGTCACGACAATTCCTGCAGGAAGCGGCATGCGCAGCAGGCGGTTGAGCGTGGCCTCGGCGGAGTCGTTGCCGTACTCCAGGTTCCACCAGTGTTCGTAAAACAGGGGTTTGTATGAGGCGCTCCACAGGGAAAGAGATTCGGCGCCGATGACAAGTTCCCCGCTTTGATATTGCTCTGATAGCCGCTTTGCCTGACCGGGTTTGAGCGGACGGAAAGGGGCTCGAGGATTAGTTCGCCAATCCAGCTGCGCAGCGTTGGCCCTGATGACCAGAAGTAATTCCAGGGTAACGGGTTCTTGCGGGACAGCTGCGTCCTGCAACTGTGCGAACCGTTGATGCCACAGCAGCGTGTTTTGCTCGTGCTCCCACGCGGCCATCTCGGGTTCGATGAGCTGCAGGTCGGTGATTCCGTCCACAAAGGAAGGCCAGGTGAGTTTGCGCTTCCGCAACGTCCAGGCAACACAGAGCCAGAAGCGATAGTCGTCGGGCGCGGCCCGGGGTGCGATTTCAACTTCTGCCCAATAGTTGCCCCATGGCCCGGGCGCAGGGCTGAAGCTGCGCAGCGTGGTTTCGCGGATGCGCATGCCTCCGCCCTCAAGCCGAGCGGATTGCACGGATCGGACAAAACGCGACTCATCCGTATTGAGGTCGCGGCCAAGATGCTCCAGAAGCTTTTGACGCAGAGGGGATCCGTTCGCCCGCTGCGCCGGCCTCGTCTTGCCCGCAGTCTTTGCCGCTGGCCTATCGAACAGAGCCTTCTCCTGCGCCGGCAGGCCGCGGAGGTGAAGCAACACAGCCAGGACGTGACGGCAACGCTGGTTTTGCCAGCAGGTGCATTGGGTGATCCAAACACCGTTTGAATATGTGACGGAAACGGATTGGGGGTTGGTGTCCCTGACGATTGCTGAGTAGCGTGAGAGACTGCGCGATGGAAGTTCTACAATGTCTCCGTTCGCCACGTGAGTGCGGGCTCGCAGGGTGTCCTCCACTTGCGCAAGGGCCAAAAAATCATCGATCGCCGCCCGCATGTCTGCCGTTACGTTCATGACGGTCCTGAATTTGGGATACTCAATCGGAGTGAGCAATCTGCATTTAAAAGGACCACTCAGATTGCTTCAAGGCGGACGCACTCGTCCCCATTAGCCCTTGAGCGCGGAGTGCGTATGGGCTATCTAGACGCCGTGCTCCCGTTGAAGGCCATAGTCGCGCTGCTGCTGGCGCTGGTGTACTTGCCTGCGACTGGGCATTGCCTGCTCGAGCAGGCGGGATGGCTGCCCGAAGCGGAGGAAGCCTGCTGCGGGGGCGGGTTTGAGCAGTCGGAACCTCAGACGCCGCCATGCGACGCCGAATGTTGCCCTTTAGAGTATGGGCACATCGTGTTGCCTGGAAGCTCTCAGCCTCTCATCTGCGCGTCGATACACCCGATTTTCGTGTTCACTTTGACCCCTGCGTTTCAGGAGCCCGCACCGATGCGCCGCGGGCCCGAGCATTCGCCGCCATGGTCGCTGCAAACCTGGCAATTCGATTCCCGCGCCGCGCTCCAGCCCCGCGCTCCCTGACGCTTCGCTTCTCTTCGATCGGTTCAGTGTGCTGGCACGCTGTCTATTTTCCGCCCATGGTTTTTCGACCGTTGATAGTTATGAAGCGAGTGATTGTTCCAATCTTGATGGTGCTGCAGATTCTTCCGCTTTGCGCGCAGGAGTCGAATGTGTTTCGAGTCGAGACGCTTGTCGCGGAAGCGCTCAGCAGCAATCCCGAACTCAAGTTCTATGAGGCGGAAATCGACATCGCGAAATCGGCAAGACGTGTCGCGCAGGCGTGGGAAAACCCGGAGCTCAGCGCAAGCGTTGGGCGCCGGACGGTTCGCGCGGGCGGGCTGAATTCGGAAGGAATAGCGTGGTCGGTGTCACTCCTGCAGCCGTTCGAGTGGCCGGGACGCCTCAGTTTGCGCAAGGCAATTGCCAATCGGGAGATTCAACTCGCCGAACTTGGCATGGAGCGATTCAGAATTGCGCTCGGGGGCCAGGTCAGAACCAGGGCGTTTGAATTGTTCGCGGCGCAGGAAAAGGAAATGGCGGCGCGTGATGTTGCGGAGAGGATTCGTTCCTTGCGCGAAGTTGTTGTGCAGCGTGATCCCGCCGGGCTCACGCCATTGCTCGAAACACGAGTCATAGAGGCAACTGAACTGAACGCGCAGCGCCGTGCGTCGGACGCTTTGCTGGCGCGGCAGCGGGCGTTGCTGGATCTGAATCGCCTCCGTGGATTGCCGCCCGAAACAACGATCCATGTTGCTTCAGCGGCGCTCGCCTTTCGGCCGCTTACCAACCGCACATGGCTGGTGGCGCTGGCGGAGACGAATAATTTTGAACTGCGGTTCCGCCAGGCGGAATTGGAGCAGCAGGAGATCAGAGTGCAGCTGACGCGGAACGAGCGATTCCCGACTCTTGCGCTGGGTCCCACGTTTTCCGAGGAAAACGCTGGCGGCGAACGGGAACGAATGGCTGGTATTGCCGTGACGCTTCCGCTGCCGATTTGGAAACGAAACGCAGGCGAGATTGGCGCAGCAACTTCCCGCCAGGTTCAAGCGGAGGTTTCTCTGCGCATGTTCCAGCGCGAGCTCGAATCGCGGATCGCTGCCGCCGCGTCTGCTTACGAAATCAAACGCAGGGAAATGCTCAACTGGCGGCCCGATTCCATCAGGCACTTCCAGGAAGCAGCGGAGCTCGCTGACCGGCATTACCGGCTTGGGGCAGTATCGGTTTCGACGTACCTCGAACTTCAGAAGCAATACCTTGAAGCCGTGGAGGGATTGCTTGAGACGCAACATGAAGCGCTATCAGCTGCGCTTGAAATCGAGCTTCTCACGGGACTGACGCCATCCCTGATTTTGCTCGGAGAACAACGATGAAAACACTTTGCGCATGCGTAATCACCGTGCTGGTTCTTGTGCTGACAAGCGGCTGCGGAAAGCACGAGCATTCGGCAGGCGATGGACATGATCACGGCGAACACGATCACAGCGCCGCGGATGATGCAGACGGGCACGTTCACGGCGGGGACAGATCGGAACCAGCTGCTGGCGCGGACTTTCATCGCGATCGCGGCGTTGTGCTGAGCGACGCCACCCGTGAAAGCATCGGGTTAAGGACCGCCAGCGTTGTGCTGCGAACAATGCCCCGCGAGATCCGCTTCACCGTCCAGCTGTTCGGGGAGCATCACCGCCATCAGGTCGTGGAAAACGATCATTCAGGCTGCGACGTCCACGGGTCGGCGCTCCTGCCAATGGAGATGACAAACCAGGTGCGCGTCGGCCAGGCAGTGGAGTTGCTGCAACTCACCAATGCATCTCCGCCCGGCGTCGTCCTGAATGCCCACCAGGCCCTTGCCCTCGGTGAACTTGAGCTGGTCGTCGGTTTTTCGAACGCAGCCACAACGCTGCGTCCGGGTGACTTCCTGCCGGCCAGGATTCGCACCGCGCGGGAGCGCCCTGTTCTGGCAGTGCCGCAGCCCGCTGTGTTGCGAATCGCCGAAGGAACTTTTGTATACGTGGAAACAGGGGGAGCGTTCCAGCGGAGGAAGGTGCTCGTCGGAAGCGAGTCTGATGGCTGGTCCGAGATCATATCCGGTGTGCGCGAGGGAGAAGTCGTTGTTATCGAGCCGGTTCACACTTTGTGGCTCGTGGAATTGCGAGCCACGCGTGGCGGCGGCCACTCGCACTGACTATGCTTGCGCGCCTCATCGAGTTCTCCGTCCGTCAGAGGCTCGTCGTGTACTTCGCCACGCTGGTGCTCGTAGGCATCGGCATCCACGCGGCACTGCGGCTTCCAATCGATGCGGTTCCTGACATCACCAACGTCCAGGTTCAAATCAATACGGAGGTCGCCGCGCTCGCGCCTGAGGAGATTGAGAAGCTCGTCACGTTTCCAATAGAGAACGAACTGGCGGGCGTTCCAGGCGTGGTGGAACTGCGATCCCTTTCGAAGTTCGGCCTTTCCCAAGTGACACTAGTCTTCGCGGATGGGACGGACATTTACCGTTCGCGTCAGCTTGTCACCGAGCGACTCCAATCGGCTGCGGAGGAATTGCCGCAGGGACTCACGCCGCGGCTGGCTCCCATCACAACCGGCCTTGGGGAGATTTTTTATTACGCTGTCGAATACGCGACGAATGCCGCCAATCGTCCGCCGAATCGCGAGGCTGAGTTGATGGAACTGAAGTTGATCCATGATTATCAGATCAAGCCGCGATTGCGAACGACCCCTGGAATAGCTGAAATCAACACGAGCGGCGGCTACGAGAAACAGATCGTGGTTCAAGCGCATCCCGACCGGCTGAAGAGTGTCGGCCTTTCATTTCACGAGGTGGCCAATGCCATTCAGGAAAACGTGGAGAACGCGGGCGGAGGGGTGATTCAACTGGGCGGCGAGCAGGTCACCGTTCGTGCAGCGGGCCGCGTGCAGACCATTGCCGACATCGAGCAGTTGCCTCTGAAATTCGGCTCACGGGCGACACCGCTGCGGGTCAGGGACGTTGCTGAGGTGGTGACCGGGACAGCAGCGCGCACGGGGAGCGGCACCTATAACGGCGAGGAGACTGTGCTTGGGTCAGCATTGATGCTCGCGGGTGAAAACAGCCGGCGGGTGGCCAAGGCGGTTGGCCGTCAGCTTGAGGAAATCCAGGCCAGCCTTCCGGCCGGCGTGCGCATCATACCGTTGTATGATCGGACGACGTTGGTGGACCAGACCATCGCCACAGTCCGGGCGAGTTTATTCGAGGGCGCGGTGTTGGTCGCGGCAGTGCTGCTGCTGCTGCTGGGCAATTGGCGCGCGGCATTGATCGTGGCGCTCGCCATTCCGCTGTCATTGCTGTGCGCCATGTTCGGCATGGTGCAGGGGAGAATCTCGGGAAACCTGATGAGTCTTGGAGCCATCGATTTCGGCCTGATCATTGATGGCGCGGTTGTGATGGTGGAGAACATTTTGCGCCGTATCGCGGAAGCACAGCAACGGCTCGGGCGCGCATTGAACGTTCGTGAACGGGCCGATCAGGTGATCGCCAGTGCGAAGGAGGTCGCCAGTCCAATGTTTTTCGGCGTTGCGATCATCACGGTGGTTTACGTGCCCATCCTGGCGCTCACGGGCATCGAGGGAAAAACCTTCAAGCCCATGGCATTGACGGTCATGTTTGCGCTGGTGGGCGCCCTCGTGCTTGCGCTGACGCTGATGCCTGCGTTGTGCGCCAGCTGGCTGAGCGGACGTGTGCGCGAGAGCGAGAGTGGACTGGTGCGCATCGCGCGGCGCCTATACGCGCCTGTCCTGGATCTTTCCTTTCGATTGCGCTGGTTCATCACAGGCGCTGCTGTTGTGCTGCTGCTTCTCGCGGGAATTGTCTTCAGCCGCCTTGGCGCCGAGTTCGTGCCGCAACTGGATGAAGGCTCGTTCGCCGCGCACATGATCCGCACCACGAGCATCGGCCTGGATGCGAGCGTCGAAATGCAGAAACGCGGCGAGCGGGTGTTGCTTGAACATTTTCCTGAGATTGACCACGTGTTCAGCCGCATTGGGACATCGGAGGTTGCGACTGATCCCATGGGTGTCAACGTCGCGGACACCTACATCATGTTCAAACCGGAAGACACGTGGCGAGAGGTCGATGGCCATCGGATTTCAAAGGACCAGCTCGCATCGTTGATGGCGGCCGAACTCACCCGCCACGTTCCAGGTGAGGCGCACCTGTTCAGCCAGCCGATTGAAATGCGCTTCAACGAAATCCTGGAAGGCACGCGCGCCGACCTCGCGATCAAGGTTTTCGGCGAAGACTTTGATGTGATTGAGCGCATCGCATCAGAAGTGCGAGAAATTCTCGAACCCATTCCAGGAGCGGCCGATGTCGAGTTTGATGTCCTGGGAAAATCGCCGTTGCTTGAGATTGTTCCGAATCGCGACGCCATGAGCCGCTTCAATCTTCATGCAGCTGAGATCAACGAAGCTGTTCACGCCGGGCTTGCAGGCAAAACGCTCGGTCGTTTGATTGAAGGGAATCGGCGATTCGACATCGTGCTGCGGCTCAGTGAAGAGTTGCGGTCCGATGTGGAGGAACTGAAACGGCTTCCCGTGCGCCTCGATGATGGGGGGCTGTTGACGTTGGGGCAGGTCGCGGAATTCCGGGTGCGAGACCAGGTGGCGGCGGTCGTGCGGGAATTTGGCCAACGTCGTGCAGCGGTCCTGGTGAATCTTCGAGGTCGCGACGTGGAAAGCTTTGTGCGCGAGGCCCAGGAGAAAGTCGGAGCGCAGGTGAACATTCCCGAAGGTTATCGCATTGAGTTCGGCGGGCAGTTCAAGAACCTCCAGCAGGCGCGTGCGCGGTTGATGATTGTTGTTCCAGTGGCGCTGGCGCTGATTCTCGCGCTGGTTTTGATGGCCCTGCATAGCGCTCGGCAGACGTTCCTGGTCTGCACAGGGATTCCGTTCGCCATCACGGGCGGGGTGTTCGCGCTTTGGATGCGTGGCATGCCGTTCAGCATTTCGGCGGGAATCGGATTCATCGCGCTTTCGGGGGTCGCGGTGCTGAACGGATTGGTTTTGATTTCGTCGTTCAACAACCTCCGCACACACGGGAAAGACCTTGCGACCACGGTGCGCGAGGGCGCCATGCTGCGTCTGCGGCCCGTCCTCATGACAGCTCTTGTGGCGAGCCTCGGATTCGTTCCCATGGCAATTGCAAGCGGAGCGGGAGCGGAAGTGCAGCGTCCGCTCGCGACCGTCGTGATTGGTGGCATCCTGAGTTCCACCTTCCTGACACTAATTCTCCTTCCGACGCTTTACCTTTGGGTGGAACGCAAACGCACCACGGTTCCGAGTTGAAGCGGCGGCATCCAGGCTCGCTTTCAAGAAACTCGTCAGCGCAAATTTTCAGGGCTGCTGGCGCTACGCCTTGCCGATGCAGCGCGGGTGTTCCAGAATGCGCGCCGTGAATCGGCCGCCGAAGCACCCACCGCAATCCGACTGATGCGCTTTCTCATGCTCAACTGGCGCGATCCGGAGAATCCCCTAGCAGGCGGCGCGGAGCGCGTGTCCGTCGCATATATGCGAGAGCTGGTTCGACGCGGCCATCAGGTCTGCTGGTTCGCCAATGATTTTCCGGGCGCAAAACGCGAATGTGAAATCGACGGCATTCGATATGTTCGCGGCGGCGGCAAGGGCACGTCGGTTTTGAAGGCGAGGGCGTGGTATCACACGCAGCCGCGGTTTGACCTGGTCATCGATCAACACCACGGCATCCCATGGTATGCGCCCTGGTGGTGCGGCACCAAAAGCGTCGCCTATATCCACGAGGTGCTGGGCCCGATCTGGAAAAGCTTTTACGCACCGCCCCTGAGCAGTATCGGCGAAGTCCAGGAGCGCTGGACGCATTGGTTATATCGGGAGATCCCGTTCTGGACGCCGTCGGATTCCACCCGTCTGGCCTTGGAAAAAAGCGGCGTGCGGAGGGTGAAGGTGATTCCAAATGGATGCGACACGGTTCCGCTCCCTGCCCTGCCAGCCAAGCCGCTCCAGCAGCCGTTGCGATTGATTTCGGTGTCGCGGCTGGCGCCAAACAAACGCATTGATCATACCGTAAGGGCAACCGCCCATCTCTTACAATGCGGCGTGGACGTCTTGCTGACCATTGTCGGGGGCGGCGAGGTTCGGGGGGAGTTGGAGCGCCTGGCCAGTTCATTGAAACTTGATAGCCGCGTGCGCTTTGCTGGATCCGTTTCCGAGGAAGAAAAGAATCGCGAACTGCAGGAGGCCCACATTCTCGTCCATTGTTCGGTTCGCGAAGGCTGGGGGCTCAATGTGCTGGAGGCAAACGCGATGGGAACGCCTGCGGTTGTTTATCCCGTTGGCGGATTGGTTGATTCCACCGTGCACAACGAAACGGGATTGATTGCCCCTGCAGAATCCCCCGAGTCAGTTGCGGACGCTGTGAAGAGTCTTGTGGATCATCCGTTGGCGTATGCGCGTCTGCGACAGAACGCGTGGGAACGGTCGAAGGAATATCAATGGTCGCGCGTGCTGCCGCAGGCGTGCGACTGGCTTGAAGCCGAAGCCCGTTAAAGGGTGAAACGCGCGGCGGTCGCGTCGGCTGCAAACGTCTTCACGGTGTCCAGTGACAACGCGTTGAGATCCATCCCAGCCATCTTGATCGCCTTGTTCAGGATGTCATGGGGAACCGTCACAATATGGCATCCGCATTGGTCGGCCTGGAAGATGTTGAGCACTTCCCGGACGCTGGCCCACAGCAACTCCGCTTTCGGCTGGGTGCCTTGGAGAAGCGCGAGGCTCTCGCGCATCATCGGAATCGGATCACGCCCCGTGTCAGCCACGCGTCCTGCAAACACCGAGACAACCGACCGCACGTCAGGATTCAACGCGGCGGCAACGCCTCGCACCTGCTCAAGCGTCAGGATCGCGGTAATGTTCAGTTGCACGCCTTCTGCGCCAAGTTCCTTCACGAGGGGCAGCGTCGATTCGCCGCGCGTGTTCGTAATGGGAATTTTCGCGTAGACGTTTTTTTGCCATCGCGAGATCTTCAACGCCTGCCGCTTCATCTCAGGAAACTCGTCGGAAAACACCTCGAACGAAATGGGCTTGGACGTCACCGTGAGGAGCACGTCCCTGGCGAAGCTTTCGTAATCTTCAATGCCGACCTTTCGCATCAGGGACGGATTCGTCGTCATGCCCTTGATCAGCGGGCTGGTGTAAAGATCCAGCATCCCGGCCTTGTCGGCGCCATCGGCAAAGATTTGAACGCGAAGTGACTCAAGAGGGTTCGGCATAAATTCAGGTTGAAACTTAATGGCAACCCGTTTCCACAGCAACCCGGTTTTGCGCAATGTGAACCTCCACCAACCTCGCAGCGCAACAGGTTTCTCCCGCCGCGCGGGACTGTATCGCGGGCTTCCAAGACGGCAGGCGGTAGTCGACGCGAAGAGGTTAGGAAACCCCCGATACAGCAGACTCGGCGGACTGCGCTACGATCAACGCTGCGGCTTCGATCAAACTGGCGGCGCGAAAATCAGGTTGCGCGCGCAGCGGCTCGTCGTAGGCGTAATCTATTAAAACGGTTCGAACGCCCACGGCTTTGCCGCAGTCAATGTCGCGCCAGCGGTCTCCCACCATCCAGCTTCGCGCCAGGTCGAGGTTCAATTCCCGGGTCGCGCGCAGCAGCATTCCTGGTCTTGGTTTTCGGCAATCGCAGTCTGAAGCGCCCTTGCCAGGATGAAAGCAGACTTCCACTCGGTCGACAGGGAGTTGCGCGACGAGGCGTTGATGAATCGCATCGACGACTGCCTGCTTCATCGTGCCCCGGCCTACGTCAGGCTGGTTGGTGGCAACAACGAGCGCAAATCCAGCAGCTTTCAACTGGCGGCACGCATCCGCAACCCCAGGCAGGATTTCGAACTCGCTCAGCGAACGCGGCGGATAGGGTTTGCCGTCGCGCTGCAGCGCGCGGTTGATCACGCCGTCGCGATCGAGGAACACCGCGGGCCGGCTGCCATGAACCCGTTGTTGATTGTCGCTCACGCGATCTGCAGGCGCGGTGCCTTCATCGAGTGCTTTCCCATTTGGTCTTTCCGACCTTCAGATTCGGATGCGACACAATGAGGTGCCACACAATTCCCTGGAATGCTTCAGCATGCGGAGTAACGTGGTCGGGGTTCACTGTCGGAATGATCACGCATGCGGTGGCTTCCTTCGCTGTGTATCCGCCGTCGCGCCCCACGATACCCGTGATCGTTGCGCCCGCCTGCCTGGCGAGTTGAATCGCGCTGACAAGGTTCGGGCTGACGTTCTTTTCGATATTGCCGCCGCCGACCGATAAAACGAGCAGACCGTCCTTCGAGTTCAGGCGGCTTCCCTTTAACCATTCGGCAAAGATCGTCGCCCATCCGTCATCGTTCGTACGCGCGGTGAGTTCGGAGACATTGTCTGTGGGGGCGTAACATTCGAATCCGCAAATCTTGCGAAAGTCGTTCACGGCGTGGCTGGCATTGGCAGCGCTGCCGCCGACGCCCAGGATGAACAACCGCCCGCCCCGTTCCCGCACGGCGGCCAGGGCATCAACGACGCGCTCGATAGCATCGGGTTGCAGTTGTTGCGTGACCTGCTGAACCTCCTGTAAAAACTGCTGCGCAAAGCTCATGGGCGAAATGGAAACAGTTTGAACGACGGCTTGGAAAGGGGAAAGTCTCGCGAGCGTAGCGTCGGGCATCCCTGCCTGACGTGGAGGGCGTGCATCCTTGCCGCCCGAAAAAAACCGTGAAGCACGAGACATACTGAAAATTTTCCAACGCGCTCGATCCCAGGATGCATCCTTGCGACAGTGTTTATTCCGTTTTTCCCGGCTGTTGAATAAGAAACGCATCCAGTTCAGCAAGGCCCGCGGGCGAACCGATTTCATAAAAGCGCTCCGCAACCTCGTAACCCGCCAGTTGACGACTGGCAACCAGCGCCGACATCACCTCAGCGAGGTCAAATTGCTCGCCTGGCGCATACGCCTCGAAAATAGAGGCCTTGAACAAACTCAGGCCGTAATCGATGTGATGCATTTCAGGGACCTTGTTCTTCTTGTCGTAAACCGCGATCCGATTGTCGCGAAAGACCACATTGCTCGTGTCGTAACGTCCTTCGTTGCGATACACGGTCATGCAACCATCCTTCCAGCTGTCGCGCCAGAAATCCGCCACTGCGTGATAATCAACGGGAAGATAGGAATCCCCGTACAACACGAAGAACTCAGATCCAAGTTTGGGAAGCGCCTGGCGCAGGGCTCCTCCCGTTCCCAGCAGAACAGGTCCGTCAAAGGAGTAGTCGAGTGTAATGCCGAACTGGGAACCATTCCCAAAATCGCGTTGGATCATTTCTCCCAGATGCCCCACGCACAACACTGCGCGGCGAATGCCGCGTTCGTGCAACAGTTCCAGTTGGTGGGCCAGGAAGGGACGCCCCGCAACAGACACCAGGGATTTCGGAATTTTCTCGGTAATCGGACGCAACCGGGTTGCGAGTCCGCCAGCAAGGATGGCGACGGGCATGTCGAGCGGCGCAGTCATGAATTAATCAGCTTGGTGCCTTCGAAGTCGAATCGAAAGCGCACTTCCTTCAGCCCAGCCTGGCGCATCGCATGTCGCAGCCGTGTTTTGTCATCGGCGTAGAACATCAGGAACCCGCCTCCGCCTGCGCCGATCAACTTCCCTCCGAGCGCGCCGTTCGCCATGGCGAGATCGTACCACTCATTGATCTTCGGATTGCTCATGCCGCCCGACCGCTGCATCTTGCGCTGCCAATGGACATCCATCAACCGCGCAAATGCATGCAGGTTTCCGCCTTCCAGCGCGCTTTGGCTTTGGAATCCGAGTTCCTTGACGAAATGAAGATTCTCAATCATCGAGGCATCCGCAGCTTTGCTCTTCTGGTCCTGCTCCTTGAGAATAGCGGATGCCGATCGCGAGTAGCCTGTGAAAAAGAGCAGGAGGTTGTCCTCGAGGTTGTACCGCGTTTCCTCCGAAAGCTTCAAAGGCCAGGCTTCGACCTTGCCGCCAGGATGAAATCGAAAGCAGGTGATGCCGCCAAACGCAGCAATGTATTGATCCTGTTTGCCGATCGGTTCCTTCAGGCGATTCAACTCGATGTCGCACGCCTGTTCAGCGAGTTCGGCGGGATGAACAAGATTGCGCTTGTACGTGTGGAGCGCCTTGAGAAGCGCGGTGGTGAAACTTCCTGAAGATCCGAGGCCTGTTCCTGCGGGAATGTCTGCCATCGATGTGAGTTCAAGCGATTCGCCCGAAAGACCGACGAGATCGAAGGCTTCGCGGATGATCGGATGCTCCAGCACTGCTGCGTGCGCCACGCGTTCGAGTTTCGAATACTTGACGATGAGATCGGGAACGAAGGTCTCGTGCAGCGTGATGTAGACGTATTTGTCGATGGCGGCGGCGATCAGAAAGCCGGAATGTTGCTCGTAATACGAAGGCAGGTCGGTGCCGCCGCCGCCAAGGCTGATGCGAAGGGGAGAGCGGGAGAGGATCATACGTAAATGGCTTCGACAACGCGCAGAGCCGCCTTCGCTTCCTTGATGCCAGGAACAGGCGTTCGACCGAGGCGTATGTCTTCGAAAAATTCCTGCATTTCGAGCTTCCACGACTCGTCGCCACGCGGAAATTCCCAGATCGTCGTTTCAGGGGGACCCATCTGCGGCAGCATCTTGTAATAGGTCAGGCGCTCGACGCCGTAGCTTCCGCCCAACCCTTCCCAGTGCAGCTTCCCGTCGCGACCGTAAATTTCCAGGCTGAAGAGGTTCTTCCACTCACTGCAGCTCACGTGCAGCCAGGCAGTGTTACCCGCCGCGTTGCGAAGGTTCAGGAATGCGTTGTCATCCACAGGCATGTCCCAGAAATACGTCGTCGCGTGGCCGTTGACCTGCGTAAGCTCGCCGAGAAAAATCCCGGCCAGATCGATCAGGTGAACGCCCTGGTCGATCAATTCGCCGCCGCCTGAAAGTTTTGGATCAGCCCGCCACTCCCTATCGTAGCCGACGCGGCCGCCGTGCCCGTACCGTCCGCGAACAAACATCATCGAGCCGAGCACGCCGCTCCGAAAAAGTTCCAACGCCTTGAGAGCGGCGGGATGATAACGGTGATTGTAGCCAACGCGTACTTGAACGCGCTTTCGCGTCGCGATGGATTCCAGGCGTTCCAATTCGGAAACGCGGATTGCGCCAGGCTTTTCAACGAGCACGTGTTTGCCCGCTTCGGCCGCCAGGCATGCGATCTCGGATAACGATGAGTTCAACGTCGCGATCAGCACAGCATCCACGCCGGGCGAAGTCACGGCATCCGATACAGATTGGGTTGCGACGCATTCCGGCGTCTGCGCCGCAAGCTTCCGCGCGCGCTCAAGGTTCAGGTCGCACGCGACCGAGACACAGCCAGGCGGCAGGTTGTTGAGGCGCTTCTGGCCGATGAGGCCGCAGCCGATCAATGCAACGCGAACAGGACAGCTCATTTCAGTTCCACTTCTTGCCGCGATCCTCGGGGACGATGCGTCGCAGGCAGTAAATGTCAGATGCTTTCAATTCATCGCGATGCTCATGAAGCGCCGCCCACGGATCCCATTGGGCGCTGATCAGTTTGCCCGTGATGCCGATGCTCTCCTGGCTTCCAAGGTACACGGCGAGATCGGCGCCGAGGCTCAAAGGCGTGGCACCTTCCGCCTTCCATTTTTTATTCTTGTCGAAGAACGCCTGGCCCACTTTTTCCGGGCCGGCAGCAATCACTTCTTCGACGAGGCGCGTTGCGAGAGCGCCTGGCGCGATGGCGTTGACATCGACGTTGAACGCGCGCAGTTCCTCGGCGAGCGTTTCCATGAGACGCACCACGGCGGCCTTTGAGGCAGCGTAGGAACTGATGTTTGGAAGGGGATTGGTAGCGCCGCCGCCCGACAACACGACAATCTTGCCCGCGCGCCTTTGCTTGAAATGTGGAATCAAGGCGCGGCAGGGAAGAAGGACGCCGAACAAGTTGATGTCGATCGCCCGCCGCCATTCGTCGATCGAGACCGATTCAGTCGGACCCATCGGGCCGTATACACCGGCGTTGTTAACCAGGATATCGATGTTGCCGAGTTCGTTGAGCGCGAAGCTGGCGAGATCGTTGACCTGAACTTCAGAGGAGACGTCGCAGGCGCGCGCGAGGACCTTGCTCCGAGCGGGAGCGAGGCGTCGCAATTGATCCCGCGAGCCGAGCAGCGTCTTTTCATCGCGCGAGCAAATCACGACGTTCGCGCCTTCACGGACGTAAGCTTCGGCAATCGCAAGGCCAAGACCCTGGCTGCCGCCTGTGATGAGCGCGTTGCGCTGGGAGAGTTTCATAGGGCGCGTCCGACGGAAAGATGCTCAACGCCCGGCATATCTTTCAATTCCTTTTCCAGAAAGCGATTGGCGTCCACGACGATCGGGGAGCGCATTCGCGACACGAGTTTTGGCCAGGGCGCATCGCGGAACTCAGGCCACTCGGTGCACAGCACAACGGCATCGGCGTCATTCACGGCCTCCTCGACATTGGCGAGCACGGCAACCTGCTCCAAACCCGCGGCGGACGTTTTCACCAAAGGATCAAACGCGCGCACCCTGGCGCCCGCGCGCAACAGCTGATGGCACAGCTCGACTGCGGCGCTGCGGCGCAGTGTGTCGGTGCCCGGTTTGTAGGTGAGGCCCAGCACCGTGATTGTTTTCGCGCGTAATTCGCCGAGCCGCATCTGCAGCCGCCGAAACATCCATCCGCGGTGCAGGTCGTTGCTTTGCTTGATTGCGGGAATGAGTGACAGGGGTTCGTTCCGCGACCGCCCTAATTTCGTAAGCGTGACGACGTCGCGAGCGAGAGTGCCGCCCGCGAACGGACCGCCTGGGCCAAGATAAGCGCGGAGCCCGATGCGCGGTTCGCTTTTCAATCCAGCCGAGACTTCTTTCGCATCCGCGCCGGTCAGTTCGCAAAGCCGCGCGATCTCGTTGATGAAAGTGACCGAAACGGCAAGGAATGAATTGAGAGCATGCTTCACCATCTCGGCCGATTCGGTTCGCATGAAGAGAATCTGCGAAGTGAACGGAGCGAACAGCTCTTGCAGCAGTTCACGGCGTTGTTCGCTTCGAGTTCCGATCACGACCCGATCCGCCTTTTCAAACGATTCAATCGCCTTCCCCAGGCGCAGGTTTTCGGGCGAACAGGCAAACTGAAAATCGGGAAACTCACGTTCCAGCGCGGCGCACGTGCCGACAGGCAGTTGCGCGGAAATCAAGACGAGGGTCCCGGGAGCTGTCGAGGCCAGCGCACACCGCAATTGCGCCAGGACAGCATCCACCTCCGATTCGTCATCCTCATTCACGGGTGTGTCCGCGCAGAGCCACACGACATCGGCTTCAGCGCAAGCCGAGGCTGGATCTGTAGTGAAACTTAATCTCTTTGATTGCAGCCCGGCGGCGAGCAGTTCGTTCAGGCCGGACTCGAACAGCGGGGCCTTGCCTTCACTGAGACGCGCGATGTTGGCGGTATCATCGTCGAGTCCGGCCACACGGAAATGTCTCGCACAGCATGCGGCAGTGACCGTTCCGAGATGCCATAACCCGACGACAACGATCGACAAGGAACCGCTGCCACGATCGTTCGGTTCACGCTCGCTTTTCATATACCCAGCGGTTCTGTTGCAGCCATTCCAATGTGCGGATGATTCCCTGCTCGATCGTCAGCGACGGCTTCCAGCCTGTGGCCCGAATTTTTTTCGTTTCGAGGAAAATGAAGGGATTGTCCCCGACCCAGCCCCGATTCCCGCCCGTATATTCCAGTTGTGGTTTGAGGTTCAAAGCGGCGCAAATGTGGCCAATCGAGTCATTCACCTGGACATATTCGTCTGTGCCCAGGTTGTAGATCTCGACACGATGCCGCGCCTTCAATGCTGTCCCTGAGTTGATCACGTGCAACATCGCGGACAGGCAATCAGCGATGTAGAGATAGCTTTTCCGTTGCGTGCCGTCGCCGAGCACTTTCAATTGATCAGGATGCTCCACCAGCTGGCGGTAGAAATCGAACACATGGCCGTGCGTGTAGCGTTCGCCGAGAATGGAGACGAAACGGAAGATGTAGCCTTCGAAACCAAAGCCTTCGCAGTACGATTGAATCAGTCCTTCGCCCGCGACCTTTGAGCTGGCGTATAGCGATGTCTGAATGGGAAACGGCGCGTCCTCGGGCGTGGGAATGACAGCCGCCTCGCCATAGACGCTTCCGGTTGAGCTGAAGGCGATTCGTTTGATGCCGTTGGCGCGCATTGCCTCGAGCACATTGAAAGTCGCAATCGTGTTTTGCTCGAGATCCTTGCGCGGATGATTAAGGCCGAACCGCACGTCGGCATTCGCGGCGAGGTGGAACACGGTGTCGCAACCCGCCATCCCGGCCTCGAGGGCAGGCAGGTCCAGATTGTCACCGCGGACGAGTTGGAACGCGGGATTCTTTTCCGCGTTAATGAGGAACTCCGGCTGGCCGGTGGAGAAGTTATCCCAGCCGACAACCTGTTTCCCGTCTGCGAGCAGGCGATCCACCAGCGAACTGCCGATGAAGCCGGCAGCGCCGGTCACGAAGATGCGTTCCATGTTGCGCGCGAGTTTAGCCATGTCGACCCGTGCTGCCAGTACTTTTGAAGAGGAGCGCGGCGTTAACGCGGCTTGAGTCTTGGGACTGGCGGGCGCGTGAAGAGGTTCAAGGACGAGCGCATGCTGAACGCCGAGGCGGGCTGAAGCCACGCACCCTGCAACACCGCGAGCTTGCTGCGTCTTCGCGAAACCGGTTTCATGGGATCGTGAGCCATTCGTCTGTGATTCCACAACCCGCTCAGCCGGGACGCGTCAGCGTGATCATCCCGACGCTGAACGTTGAGGGTTTGCTTGAGAACTGCCTCGGATCGATCGCGCGACAGACATATCCGCAGGGCCAGATTGAAGTGCTGCTGGCCGACGCGCATTCGAAGGATCGCACGCGAGAAATCGCTGCCAAGTTTAAAGCCGTCGTGCTCGATGACAACGGGCGCAACATGGAAGAAGGCAAGCGCATGGCGTTGGGGCGCGCGACAGGCGAGTTCATCGTGTTCATGGATGCCGACAACGAACTGACCCATCCCGATTATCTTGAACTCGCAGTCCGCGGGTTGCGTGAGCATCCACAAGCGCTGGGCGTGGAGGCTTATTATCCAGCGTCTCGTCGCATGACGTCGTTCTGCGCCTACATCACGCAGTTGCTGCACATCAGCGATCCCGTGTGCTGGTTCATGAGCCAGGAACCGCAGCAGGTTGCGCGGCATGACGATGTCGAGCGCTGGCGGCTGCCTGGAGAAAGTGCGGCATATCCCTTGGGCGCGAACGGTTTTGTATTTCGGCGTGCGGACCTGGATTCTGTGGGCGCGGGCGAACATTTCCAGGACACGCATGTCGCCGTGCGGCTGATGCAACAGGGCAAGCGTGAGTGGCTGCGCATCGCGGGCCGCGGTGTGCATCATTATTACGTGCCGACGTGGTGGGGCTTCGTCAAAAAGCGGCGACGCTCGACCGTACATTTCCTGAACGTTCAAGAGGAAGCCCCATTGAACTGGATGCGGCAGCAACCGCGGCATCCCCTGTGGCTGGCCGCGCTTTACTGCGGGACGATTGTTGGTCCGCTCTGGCATTCACTCGTTCGCCTCGCTCGCGATCGCGACGTTCGATGGCTTTGGCATGCGCCCGCATGCTTCGGCGCCGTGATTGGAAATGTGTGGGGAATCATAACTTACAAACTCCATCGCCGGGACGCGAAGCTCATCGCCAAGCTTCAGGTGAAACAAACCATAAAAAAGGAATCGTGAAGCCCAAGTCCACTGCGGTCGCGTCGGAAAGTTACGCACCCGCGTCACGGCGCCCGATTGCTGACACATTCAGGCGCACGGCAGATTGGGCGGTTCGGCTGTGCATTCGTTGGAATGTGCATCCCGACACGATCTCATACTGCTCGGTGATTGCAGCAGGGGGAGCTGCGTTATGCTTCTGGCAGGCTGAAAAAATCCCATGGTTGCTCTTGATCGCGCCGGCGCTTTGCTACTTGCGGCTCTGGTGCAACATGCTCGACGGCATGGTCGCGTTGAGCTCGGGGAAGGCAAGCTGGCGCGGCGAGATTCTCAACGACCTGCCTGATCGAGTCTCCGACATTCTGATTTTTGCAAGCGTAGCGCATAGTGGGTTGAACTCGCTCGTGACTGCCTATTGGGCTGCAATCCTCGCCGTATTGACTGCGTACGTCGGATTGTTCGGGCAAGCTGTCGGAGTTCAGCGCGAATTCAGCGGGTGGATGTCCAAACCTTGGCGAATGGTCATGCTGCACTTGGGTGCGTGGATCACATGGGGATGGATGCGCAGCGGTCGCCCTGACACGTGGGGAACCCTGACGCCGATGGACCTGACGTGCCTGGTCGTCATAACGGGCTGTGTGCATACGATTTGGATCAGGCTCAGGCGAATCATGCAGGCGCTGAGGGTCCGTGCTTCAAACTCCAGCAACACATGACTCCGCAAGCGGCGCTTCACAACGAGGTTTTCCGCGCCTACTTCCTCATCGTGCTCGGAGTTCTCGCTGTTGCGGGTGCGGCCATAGCGTTTTTAAAATGGGGTCTCAAGAAGGACGTCGCCGGCGTATGGACGACGTATCGAAGCTGGTTGGTGATGGCCCCCTTGCTTTTCGGCACGGTATTCGGGGGCAGAGTTGCAGTGATCGTGTTCTTTTGCGTGATCGCGGCGCTGGGCTTCAAGGAATTCGCACGCGCGACGGGGTTGTATCGAGACTGGTGGGCCACTGGCGCAGTTTACATGGGCATTGCCGCGGTCGGCGTCGCCTGCCTGATGAAGCAGCCGCAGGGTGAAGAAGCCGGTGATGGTTGGTATGGCTTGTTCGTTGCGTTGCCGGTTTATGCGGTAGCCCTCATTTTCCTGATTCCCATTCTGCGCAATCGCGTGCAGGGCCAGCTTCAAGCCGTGTCGCTTGCGATTGTTGGGTTCGTTTACTTCGGTTGGATGTTCGGACATCTCGCGTTCCTGGCAAATGCGGAACACGCGTATGGATACCTGCTGTATGTGTTGTTCGCCACGGAACTCAACGATGTTGCGGCGTTCACGTGCGGACGTCTGTTTGGACGGAGGCCATTGCGAAACAACATCAGTCCAAAGAAGACCTGGGAGGGTGCGCTCGGTGCGTTGCTGGTTTCAATGACGTTGCCATGGCTTCTCAGTTTCTCGATTCCCCACTTCAACGCCACACAGCTGATTCTCGCCGGCCTCATCGTGGGCGTCGGCGGGCAGATTGGCGACCTCGCCATCAGCGTCATCAAACGCGACATCGGGATCAAGGACATGGGTTCCAATATTCCGGGTCATGGCGGAATCCTGGACCGAATTGACAGCCTGATTTATGTCGCGCCGTTGTTCTTTCACATGGCGGGGTACTTTTACCCGCTTCGGTGACGTGAAACTTCGGCAGCATTGTTTGCTCTGAAGGAATCGATGTTCGGTTCAGGATTTTCGATTCACAAACCTGGAACGAACGGTGCCACGGTGCGGATGTGATCGCGAACAAAACCATGCAACCGTGGGATTACGAACCTGCATCTGACCTCGACAAGACACTGGCAGAACGCCTGCGCTGCTTTCCGCGGGAACCAGACCTGAGCATTTACGCGGTCCGCTCGCTGGCGGCGCTGCTGATTCGCGGGTGGTTGCGAACTTATCATCGTTTCAGGGTGGAGGGAACGGATCACCTTCCGCAGTCGGGGTCGTTCATTCTCGTATCGAATCACAGCAGCCACCTCGACACGCTCTGCCTGCTGGCAGCATTGCCGCTGCGTGTTCTGCACAGGGCATTCCCCGCAGCGGCGCAGGATTACTTCTTCGTGAACGTCCCCCGCCTCGCGCTGGCGGCCATCGTGGTGAACGCGCTGCCGTTTGGACGGCAGACGCATATTCGTCAAAGTCTCGAACTGTGTCGGCAGCTCCTCTCCAACCCAGGCAATGTCCTCATCCTGTTCCCCGAAGGCACCCGATCGATTTCGGGCAAACTCGGTGACTTCAGGCCTGGCGTGGGACTCCTGGTGGCGGGCACCCGCACACCCGTGGTTCCGTGCCACCTGGACGGGGCGCGCGAAGCCTGGCCAAAGGGTTCGATCGTTCCGCGAACCGGGAAAATTCGCCTGCGCATCGGAACGCCGATGACCTTCGAAACGGAGTCGCCTGATCGCATGGGTGCGGAAGTGGTATGCGGTCGGTTGCAACAAGCCGTCATTGACCTTTCGTTGTGAAAACCACTGAGCACACGTTCAAATCATTCGACGGAACCGAATTGTTTTACCGGCGTTGGAAACCAAAACGCGCAAGCGGAAAGACGTTGATCATTTTCCATCGCGGCCATGAGCATTCAAACCGATGGGACGAAACAGTCAAAACGCTGCAGCTGGAGGATGTAACAGTGTTTGCGTGGGATGCGCGCGGCCATGGTCGATCGCCTGGGGAACGCGGGTCGGCGGAGAGTCTTGCCGTCATTATCCGGGATGCAGAGGCGTTTGCCCGGCATCTCGTTGAGACGCATGCCGTGAAACTTGAGGAAACCGTCGTGCTGGCGCATAGCGTGGGTGCGGTCATCGCGGCGGCGTGGGTGCACGATTTCGCCCCGCCATTGCGCGGCCTGATTCTCGCCACGCCGGCCTTCCGGGTGAAACTGTATCTTCCAATGGCCGTGCCGCTCCTGCGCTTGAAACAAAAACTTTGCGGTCATGGCTACGTGAAAAGCTATGTGAAAGCCAGGATGCTCACGCACGACGCGGGGCAAGCTGCAACATATGAGGCTGATCCAGCCATTTTTCGCCAGATCGCGGTGAATATTCTTTTGGACCTGCACGATACCTCGACGCGTCTGCTTGCGGACGCTGGTGCCATCCACGTGCCGACGTTGATGCTGACGGCAGGAGCCGACTGGGTTGTCAGAAATTCAGCACCGCGCCTGTTCTTCGAACGACTGTCATCCCCTTCGAAGCGGCTGGAAAACCTGCCCGGTTTCTATCATGCAATCTTTCACGAAACGGGACGGGAGGTGGTCGCAGAGAAAGTGCGCCGGTTTGTGGAGGAGTCTTTTGAACGACCGCAGCCACGCGATTCGTTGCTGCGTGCCGATGAAGGCGGGTTTACACGATCGGAGTACAACCGGCTGTGTAATCCGGGAAACCCAGTTTTCGGAATTACTCGCAGCGCCATGAAATCGGTGGGACGGGTCAGTCGCGGAATCGGTTTGGGATGGCAGGCGGGATTCGATTCCGGGCGCACCCTTGATTATGTCTACGAGAACAAGGCACGTGGATGCACATCCATCGGGAGGATGATCGACCGTGCGTACCTCAACAGCATCGGGTGGCGGGGCATTCGGCAGCGCAAATTGAATCTTCAGAAAACACTGCATGAAACGATCCTAAAGGCCAACGCAGCGGGAAGACCCATTCGCATTCTGGATATTGCTTCAGGTCCGGGGCGATACGTTTTGGAGACAGTTCGAGACCTGCCGGAGATGCGTGCAAGTGTTGTGTTGCGGGATTACAAAACCGAGAACATCGACGCGGCCCGGAGACTGGCGGCAGAGTTCGGACTTGAGGGCGTCACGGCAGTGGAAGGGGATGCTTTCGATAGGAAGTCCCTTGCACAGATGGATCCGAAATCCACAATTGGAATTGTATCGGGATTGTTTGAACTCTTTCCGGCAAATGCGCCCGTGCTGGAGGCGCTGCGCGGATTGGCAGATGCGATTGAGCCGGGCGGGCACCTGATCTACACCAATCAGCCCTGGCATCCGCAGCTGGAATTTATTGCCCGCGTATTGTGCAATCGTGAGGGCAAACCCTGGATCATGCGGCGGCGCACGCAGGCTGAGATGGATCAACTCGTGGCAGCCGCGGGATTTCGAAAGGTGGGGCAGGAAATTGATCGGTGGGGAATTTTTTCAGTCTCCGTGGCGGAACGTCTTTGAAGGGAACGTCATGAACAAGCCCACCCGATGGGAGGCGGCGAAAGCGTCAGCGTTCCTGTCATTGCTCTTCATTTCGGTTTATGCATCAACGAATTGGATGACGAGCCGGCGGAGCGATGTTGGAATGTGGTTTTTTGATTGGGAAAGGCACATCCCTTTTGTCGCAATCACGATCGTGCCGTACATGTCCATCGATATCTTCTTCGTCCTGGCGCCGTTTCTTTGTTCGACGAGAGACGAGTTGCGAATTCTCTGCCGACGGATTGGACTGAGCATTCTGATTGCTGGAGCGTGCTTCTTGTCGGTTCCGTTGGAGATGGGATTTCCACGGCCTGAGACTTCGGGGTGGGCGGGCGCACTGTTCCGACTCCTGCACGGGTTTGATCAACCTTACAATTTGTTTCCATCACTGCACATTGCGCTTGGGGCACTGCTCGCGACGTTCTATGTGCGGCATACACGGGGTTGGGTGCGGAATGGTGTTCGTGTCTGGTTCGGGTTGATCTACGTCTCAACGCTGCTCACGTTTCAGCATCACACCGTGGATGTCGTGGGCGGTTTCATACTGGCGCTGGGGTGCCACTACCTGGTTCGTGAAAGGGTGGGCGTGCGTGTTGCTATTCCAACGATCCGTGTTGGATTCCTCTATTTCGGGGGCGCAATGCTGGTGACAGGGACCGCCTATTGCTGCCTTGGACCATGCGTTTTCCGGAAGAACAAGGGCAGGCTGCCACTGAGCGCGAAAGTCCTCCTCGCACCCACGTTATTGGGGCAGAAACTGTCACTTCTCTATTATCGGCGCGGCTGTTCCGCTTGGAATGCGATCACTCCGAACATCTGGTTGGGCGTTCACCTGAATGCACGCGAGGCCCAACACGCGGTGGCACGAGGAATCACCGCGGTGCTTGATCTCACAGCCGAAATCTCAGAAGCACCCGCATTTCTCCAGGTTGCCTATCGCAACATTCCCGTGCTGGATTTGACCGCCCCGGATGCAGGCCAGCTGCGCGACGCGGCGCAGTTCATTTCGACCCAGTCGGAACGCGGAATCGTTTACGTGCACTGCAAAGTTGGCTACTCGCGGAGTGCCGCAGCAGTCGGTGCTTACCTATTGAAGAGCGGGCGGGCAAAAACAGTGGCCCATGCCTTGGAACTTCTGCGGAGTGCCAGGCCCGGAATCATCATTCGGCCGGAGATTGTGAAATGTCTTCAGCAATTTGCCGCTGATGAGTTCCACGGCGAAGGGGCGGTTTCACGAGTAGCGCAGAATTCCATGTCCGCTGTGTCCCAGGTTTCCTAACCTGCTCGGCGTGGTTCACACCCTGCCGGCCTGGAAGCGCGGCGATACAGCAGGTTTGGAAACCTGCGCTACGAAGAGCTCCGTATTGTACTCACTATTAAGCCCGCATTTTCCGAAATGTTCCGGGTCTTTTCGGTCGTGACCGTGCGGCGCTGGTCTGGCATTTTCGGGCTGAGAATCTGACGCATGAATAGCGAATTGCCCTTTGAAGTTTTGGAGTTCGATGAACTCCTGCGAAAACCCAACGGTGACGCGTCAGGCTTCGCCAGCTTTTTTTCCGCAGGCGAGGTTCTCGTCACACGCGTTCCTGCCCGCCTGGATGTCATGGGTGGCATCGCTGACTACTCGGGCGCAAATGTCTGCGAAGCGGTTCTCGGCCGCGGCATGCTGATGGGACTGCAGCCTCGCACCGACCGCACACTGCGCATTCGCACAATGCAGGCGGGCATGAAGGCGTTGCCCATCGAGACCCGCACGCCGCTGGATTATTTTTGGTCAGGCGACGGACTCGCCAGCTACGCCGAAGTCAGGGCGTTGTGCCAGGCCAACCCGCTCGCGAATTGGGCGTCGTACATTCTTGGAAGCATCTTTACGTTGCTCAAGGAAGAGTCGATCAAGCTGCCCTACGGTTTCAATCTGCTGCTTCTGAGCGCCGTTCCAATGAACGTGGGCATTGGGAGTTCAGCGGCTGTGGAGATTGGCACGCTGACCTGCCTCAACTCGTATCTTGGACTGAATCTTTCGCCCTCGCGCATCGCTCGCCTCGGCCAGATGGCGGAAAATCATGTCGTCGGCGCGCCTTGCGGCATCATGGATCAGACCGCGATCACGAGCGGCCGCAAGGGTTGCCTGACGCACATTCTTTGCAGGCCAGGCGAGGTGAAGGGCGAGATCGAGATCCCGGCAGGAACAGGCTTTGTCGGGATCAATTCGATGGTGCGTCACTCGGTGGCGGGAAGTCCTTACAGCGACACGCGCGTTGGCGCCTTCATGGGCAAGAAGATCATCAATGACATGCGCGCGCGAACAGGACGCGGGCCGATCGATTATCTTGCCGAACTGACGAGCAAGGACCTGCAGCAGTATGAGGTGGGAATCCCTGAGGAAATTGTCGGCTCCGTGTTTCTCGCCGAACACAAAACGCACGACGATCCCGTCACGCGGATTTCTCCTGATGCGGTGTATCGAGTGGCAGGACCGACGCGGCATCCTGTTGAGGAGAACGAACGAGTGTTGAAATTCATGGATGCCTTGCGTGCTGCGGGCATGGGCGACGAGCAAGCGCTGGTCACGGCAGGCGACTGCATGTACGGCGCACATGCGAGCTATCGCGACAACTGTCACTTGTCCACGGAGGAAGTGGACTTCCTGGTTGATGCCGTGAGACACCGCGGCCATGCGTCAGGGCTGTATGGAGCCAAGATCACAGGCGGTGGAACGGGCGGGACCGTGGCTGTATTCGGCAGGATCGAGGCGTTGAAGAAGCACATCCCGGAAATCGCAGTTGAATATTCGCGTCGTGTCGGTGTGATGCCGGACATCTTCGAAGGCACGTCGCCGGGAGCGATGGAATTCGGCGCGTTGCGCTATGGCTTTGGCGCGGGCGGATGGCAGCCGACTGCGCGGTCAAACGGGGATTGAAGCGGGCTACCCGTCACTTGCTGCCGGGCTTGATGGCGGGCGTCGACGCGAGATCGGGCGGGAGTTTGTCGGGTTCAAATGCTTCGACGGCCAGCGAAAGGAGGCTGATGAACGGAACGCCGAAATCCACTTTGCCGTTCGATCGATCGACAGCAGCGGAAATGGCAGCCAGTTCGCCCTGATGGCTGCGGACAATGTCGATCGTTTCCTGGACGCGGCCGCCCTTGGTCACGACATCTTCCACAATCAGGACGCGTTCGCGCGGCGCGATCTTGAATCCGCGCCGCAACACGAGTTTGCCTTCCTCCTTCTCGACGAAAATGAACCGCGTCTTCAACTGCCGCGCCACTTCCTGGCCCAGGACCAATCCGCCCATGGCAGGCGCGACCACAGTGGAGATGTTCAAATGACGAACCTTGTCGGCCAGTGCGCCTCCGACCCGTTCCACAATCGGCATCTGCTGCAACGCCAGGGCGCATTGGAAGAACTGGCGGCTGTGCAAGCCGCTGCGCAGGATGAAATGACCTTCGAGCAGGGCGCCCGTGTCGCGGAAAACCTGAAGCACTTCGTCTTTCGTCATGGGCGCAAATTCTAGGAGGCGGCGCGGGACTGCCAAGGTGAAATGAACAATCGGTGAAAGCGGCGCGTCGGCGATCGACTGGGAGCTACCAGGCTCGGCCGTATTGCACCGGGGGCAACACAGTTCGCGGCGCGCCCAAAGTCCGAGCGGCGCGCATGGGCCAATACGGATCGCGAAGAAACGCTCGCGCGAGCAGAACCAGGTCCGCCTTGCCGCTCGCGATGATCTCTTCCGCCTGTTGCGGTTCGGTGATCAACCCGACGGCGGCAGTGGCAATTCCCACGTCGCGGCGAACCCGCTCCGCAAGCGGCACCTGATAACCAGGTCCCAATGGAATATCGGCCTTCGGCAGGTTGCCTCCCGAGCTGCAATCAATGAGATCGACTCCTTCGGCTTTCAGGTGCTTTGACAACTCGACGGTCTGCTCGATGTCCCATCCTCCGGTGGTCCAATCCGTGCAGGAAAGCCGGACCGTCAGCGGCAATGAATCCGGCCAAACCGCGCGCACGGCCCTTGTTGTTTCGAGGAGAAAACGGATTCGATTCTCGAAGCTGCCGCCGTATTGGTCGGTGCGTTGGTTGCTTTGCGGCGAAAGGAATTCGTGAAACAGATAGCCGTGCGCCGCATGCAATTCCATCCATTCACAACCCGCTTTGAGCGAACGCTCGGCGGCGGTAACGAACGATTTCCGTGTGGCGGCGATTTCTGTTTCCGTCATCGCGGCGGGCACCTTCGGCAAATCGCCGCCGAATGCCAGCGCGCTCGGACCCAGCGGTTTCCATCCGCCTGACGAGTCTTCAAGATGCGCGCCACCTTTCCATGGGAGTGCTGCCGAAGCCTTTCGCCCGGCATGCGCGATTTGAATTCCGGGGACCGCGCCGTGCTGCTTGACGAATCGACTGACCCGAGCCAGCGGCTCAATATGCGAGTCAGACCAGATTCCGGCATCGCCGGGAGTGATGCGCCCTTCAGGCGTCACTGCAGTCGCTTCGACAATGACAAGGGCGGCTCCGCCGACAGCGCGCGAACCCAGATGAACCAGATGCCAGTCATTGAGGAAACCGTCCTCGGATGAATACTGGCACATTGGTGAAACACCAATGCGATTGCGCAGCGTGACTGACTTGATCGTCAGCGGCTGGAAAATATGCGGCGTGTTTTCCATCAAGCGGACGTTGCGAAGCGATCAAAATTGTTGCGCGGCTGGTGCAACCTTATCCCAGATCATCGGACTTTCGCGCAAGCCGAGTGCCCAGTAAATGCCGCCCAGGATGTGGACCTGGTAGGCCTTGCTGACTTCGACGGAATTCTTGCGGTCGCGCAGGTTGGGATCCGCGTCCCAAATATCTTCGCGATGTCCGAGGGAGGTGTAGAAGACCTTGCCTTGCCCGTATTCGCGGGTCCAGGCCACGGGAAAATGTCCTGCCGCGCCACTATTCGGATGCTTCTCGAGGGAGAGCAAATTCTTCACGCGTGAGCGGTCGTAGTTTTTGAAGAGGTAAATCTCTTCCTGAGCGATCGGCCAGAGTTTGCCGAGATGCGCGGTGGATGGATGCGTCGGGTCATCAACACAGCACTCGACGCCGACTTGCGGTCCGTGGCTTTGAAAATGTGCGCCGACCATCTCGATGAATTCCGGCCATTTCGGGAACGTGTCGCCCGCGGCGTGCATTCCAATGAACGCCTTTCCGGAACGCACCCAGGCCAGAAAGCCTTCCTTGTCTGGAATGGGAAGGTCGCCTGTCGTGTTGGCGAAGATGATGCCATCGTAGTTCTTCAGCGACTCGGCACTCAGCTTCGAAAGCGGGGCTTTCAGCTCTTCCTGCAGCGCAGCCCGCGTTTCAGCCGATGGCCCACCGACCGCGCTGAGTTTGCCTTCAGGCTGGCGAACAAACTCGACAGTAAAGGCCTTGGACTTTTCTGCCAGTTCGCTTAACACCTTTTCCGCCGTTGGAATCGAGCTGTGGCGAAACCCTGCCGTGGTTGTCACAACGAGCAGTTTCTTGGGCGCATCAGCGGCGCTGGCAAACGTTGGCACAAGCAACAACCCGGCACAAAAGATCGCTATGGATAATTTCATAGTTGAGATGAATTGGTTTGACCGCGTACCTGCGAGAACGATGTGAAATCGGCGCTTCTACTGTTTTGCCGGTTCAAGCCGCCTGACCCAGATGTTTCTGAAACGAGTGGGGTTGCCGTGGTCCTGGAGGGAGATCGGGCCCGTCGCAGGATGCTGGGTATACTTCGCGACGGCGCGCCATCCGGTCGGTCCCATGAGGCTCTGATGATTCTGAACGAGCACGCCGTTCAGCAGAGCGGTGACATACGCGGGTGATTTCAAAGTTCCGTTCGCCTCGAAGCGCGGCGCCGTGAATAGGATGTCGTATGTCTGCCATTGGCCAGGAGGACGGCAGGCATTAACCAAGGGCGGATACTGGCCATAGATGGCGCCGATGGTTCCGTCGGCATAAGTGAGGTTCTCATAACAATCCAGGATCTGGATTTCATAGCGGCCCATCAGGAAAACTCCGCTGTTGCCGCGGCCCTGGCCAGTGCCCTTGACGACGCTTGGGGTTGCGAATTCCAGGTGCAATTGGACATCACCGAATTCCTCGCGGGTGAATATGTCTCCTTTGGCCGCAGTCACCCCGCCGTCGCCGAGTTTCCAGGCGGCCGCATTTCCGTCCTTGTCGCGCCATTTGGAAAGATCCGAGCCGTCGAACAGCACGATGGCATCGGAGGGCGGGATGGCCGTGGGTTTCTCTGTGACGAGCGAGGCAGGTTTGACGACAGGCGGCTGCGGGCGCTCCGGATCATGGACATGCCACTGCGTGTTGGGGATCAGCGGGGTGTCCTTGAATCCGGCAACGCCGTTCACAATGGTTTCCATAGGCTTTGCTGGCGCGGCAATGGCGCAATGTGCGCCGGCAGCCAGGCACACGAGGATGGCGAGGTACGCGGTTTTCATTTGGATGGATCGCAACGGGCGCGGTTAAATTTTCTTGGGCATGGCGGTCCATGCGCCTTTTTTCTGGCTGCTCTTCAAACAGGTTTCAATGAACGCAATTCCGGTCCAGCCGTCCTCCACAGTCGCATACCTGGAACCATCGGTTGCGAATTTTTTACCGGCCTTCCACTTGCGAACGTCGGCTTCGAAGCAGCGATGCAGCCGGGCGAACGCATCGTGAAATGCCTCAGGATGACCCGCGGGAATGTTCGGTTCGGCCATCAGTTCGGCGGGTACGTCCTTGGGCAGGAAACCGTCGCCGGGCGTGACAGCGCCGCGCCAATAAACACGATCGGGTTGATTGGCAAGATGAACGGTGATGGATTCCGGATTTTCCTGGCTCCATCGCACGGAACCCTTTGTGCCCGCGACGAGAATGCCGAGGTCGTTCTTGCTGCCGATGCAGACCTGCGAAGCACGGACGAGAGCCTTTCCACCGTTGCTCAGCTTGCAGTAGATGGTGAAGTGATCGTCCAGCATCCGACCCTCAACAAACGTTTCCATTTGCGCGGATACGTCGGTGACATCGAGTCCCGTGACGAAACGCAGCTGCATGAGCGCGTGCGTGCCGATATCGCCGCCGCAGCCCGAGCCGCCCGCGCGCTTAGGGTCCACGCGCCAGGAGGCCTGTTGCTGCCCTGTTGCCTCCAGCTTGGTTGCAAGCCATCCCTGCAAATAATAGGAATCCACCCAGCGCACTTCGCCGATCAGGCCGCTTTGGACGATGTAGCGTGCAAACCGGCTCGTCCAATGGCCGAGGTACGTGTGCGACACCGCGAACGGAACGTTCAGTTCGCGCGCGGTCTTCACGAGCGTGTTGGCCTCCTTCAGGTTCAGGCACAACGGCTTTTCGCAAAACACAGCAATCCCGGCCTTCATCGCCTTCATTGCGGGATCGAAGTGCACGAAGTTGGGCGTGACGATCAGGATGTAATCCAGCTTCTCCTCGTCGGGCAGTGTCTTGTTCGCCGCGATCATTTCGTCGTAGGAGCCATAACCCTTCAACGGAAACGGCCAGTTGGCAGCTTCTTCCAATGCCACCTTGGGATCAGGGAATAATGCGCCCGCAGTGACGCGGCGGGTGCCGTCGAAGTGAATTGCGCGCTGATGCGGGTGAACGATGAACGCGCCTTTGCCGCCGCCAACGAGTCCAACATTAAGTGGTCGGTTTGCCATATGTTCCAAATGTTTAGTGGGAAATTGTGATGACGTGGTTACTTGCGCGCGAATGCGGCATCGAATGCCGCGGCGCTCGGTGGGAAATCCAGCTTCCGAATCAACGCGCACGCTTCCGCCGCCCCGTGGAATCGATCCATGCGCCCATCTTCCCATTCGACGGACAACGGCCCGCGATAACCGACGTCGTTCAGCGCAACAATGACTTCCTCAAAGTTGATGTCGCCATGACCCGGGGAGCGAAAATCCCAGTAGCGTCGAGGATCGCAGAAATCGGTGTGCCCGCCGAAGACGCCGATCGTGCCATCACCGTGTCCCCACCAAGCGTCCTTCATGTGCGCATGGAAAATTCGGGGACCGAACTCGCGCACGAAGCGGACGTAGCTGACGCCCTGATACCCGAAATGCGAAGGATCGAAATTGAATCCGAACCGCTTGTGTTCCTTCACCGCAGCCAGCGCCCGATGGGCTGAAACGACGTCGAATGCGATTTCGCTCGGATGCACCTCCAAAGCAAAGTTGACGTTCTCCTTCTCAAACACATTGAGGATCGGAATCCAGCGTTGTGCGAAATCAACAAAACCCTTTTCGAGAAATTTTTGGTCCGTGGGCGGGAAGGCGTAGAGCGCGTGCCAGATGGAAGATCCAGTGAAGCCATTAACGACAGCGGGAAAATCCTTGCCGGGAAGGCTGGCTGGCTTTGCATCGAAGAACTTGCGCGCGGCACGGGCCGTCACTTTCATCTTCTCAGCCGCGCGCTGGCGCACTCCTTCGGGATCGCCGTCGCCCCAAACGTCAGGAGGAAGGATCGCCTGATGGCGTTCGTCAATGCGATCGCACACAGCCTGGCCGACGAGGTGATTGGAAATGGCGTAACAGTTCAGGCCATGCTGCTGGAGCAGCGCCCAGCGATTCTTCACGTAATCGGGTTCATTCGCAGCGCGATCGACTTCGAAGTGATCGCCCCAGCAGGCGAGCTCGAGGCCGTCGTAGCCCATCTGTTTGACTGTGGGAGCGAGTTCTGCGAGCGGGAGGTCCGCCCACTGTCCAGTGAAGAGTGTGACTGGTCTGGCCATGTTCAGAATAGTTGCGGTTGCAGTTCCGGAGCCCTTCCGGTGGTGCTGGCAAAGTGGCATGCCTGCGCCGGAGCGGAGTGTGTGAGTGCGCTGCGCTCGGGTCAAGTGCCGGGTCACTACTGAGCGTCATCAATTCATGCGATGCACACTTTCCCGTTGAGTTGCTCATGCAGGCCGGGTATTGAACACGTCCAGCATTTCGATTCACCCTATGAACAACCGCCACGACAAAATCCTCTTCTGGGGATGCTTCATCGCGCTCATCACCACTTCCTACGCGTTCATCAGCCGAATGATTCTCTCCGGCGGACGGTTCGTCACGGATTTCGGCCTCGACAAAGTTGCGGTCGGCGAGCTGCAGGGCGCCGGCATCTGGCCGTTCGGCGTGAGCATCATTCTGTTCAGCCTGTTCATTGACAAGATTGGATACAAGGTCGCCATGATCTTTTCGTTCCTGTGCTATGTGATCTACACAGGCATGGCGATCGCGGCGTACGGCGCGATTCACGGCGCGACCGGCGATGCGCTCGCCGCGGCGCAAAAGCAGGGTTACAGCCTGCTCTACTGGGGCAGCATTATCCTTGCGCTGGGCAATGGAGCGGTGGAGGCGTACATCAACCCGATCGTGGCCACGATGTTCAACAAGGACAAGGCGAAGTGGCTGAACATCCTGCACGCAGGATGGCCCGGCGGTTTGGTGATCGGAGGTTTGTGCACGATCGCGCTGGCAACCAATCCCGACTGGCGCATTACGCTGGGCTTGATCCTGATTCCAGCGGTTATTTTCTTCTTGATGCTGATCGGGCTTAAGTTTCCGCGCAGCGAACGCGAGCAGGCGGGCGTTGGGTACGTGGAAATGCTCAAGGAACTGGGGGCTTTTGGCGCACTGGTCGGATTCGGCCTCGTGATTGCGCAGGTTGGCCAGGTCTTTGCCTGGGACACAAAGCTGGTTTGGATTCTGATCGCGATTGTGGTGATAGCGTTCGCGGTGATCACGAAATCATTCGGCCGGCCGTTCCTGGCATTTTTGATCATCATCATGATGCCACTGGCCACGACAGAGCTTGGCACGGACGGATGGATCACGTCGCTCATGGAGGCGCCCATGCTGGCCGCGGGTCACAATCCGGCGTGGGTTCTCGTTTACACATCGGCCGTCATGATGATCCTGCGCTTCTCGGCTGGGCCGTTGATCCACAAGATGTCACCGTTAGGATTGCTTGCGACCTGCTCGGTGCTCGCGATCGCGGGCCTCACGGCACTGTCCAAAACCAATAATGCGGGGATGGCAGCGATCTTCGCGGCTGCCACGCTATATGGCATCGGCAAGAGTTTCTTCTGGCCGACGATGCTTGGATTGACATCCGAACAATGTCCAAAAGGGGGCGCTTTGACGCTGAATGCGATGGGAGGAATCGGAATGCTGGCAGTCGGGATTCTCGGCGCGCCGTTCATCGGTTACTTGCAGGAAACTTCTGCCACGCAAAAATTGGCGATGGCAGATCCTGCGTTGCATCAAAGCGTGACGAAGGAAAGTCGTTATCTCCTGGGCACCTACCACGCGGTTGATCCCGTGAAAGCCGACGCTGTTGCGGATCCTGCGGCCAAGGCGACGATCAATACCGCCGTGACGGAGGGGAAATTTTCAGCGCTTGGAAAGATGGCGCTGTTTCCCGCGTTCATGCTGGCGTGCTATATCGCCCTGATCCTCTACTTCAAGTCTCGCGGCGGATACAAACCCGTCGTCCTGGTGGAGAATCCGACGACGGCCCGACCAGCCTGAGGCGTGTGGCGGCAGGCAATCTGTGCCTGCCGAAGAGCCGGGCTTCCAGCCCGGTGGCCGGAACAACAGATAGCCCCGAGCGCATCGAGAATTCAGAGCCTCTCGATCGTGCCGTTTTTTTCTGAGGGCTATGGGCCTCAGGCAGTCATGCCATGCTGCGATCGGAGGGCTCTCCCGCTTGACGTATCGAGATTTGATGCGAGTATGGTGGCCGTTGCTTTTGGGGGCGTACTGGTTTCGACCTGATGAATGCGCCAGAGGCGGCATGCCGAGGATGGTTCGTTGGCCTCGTTAATCACTCGGACCAAAAATTAAGTGCTAATCAAGAACTAGCTCTCGCGGCCTAAATGCGCCACGACGTTCACCAGCAGACACCTGCTATGTTGGATGAACGCTACAGCAGGCATGGCTGAAGACGGGGACCGCGCGTCAGCAGCCGAGAAAATTCCATGCGGACTAGGCAGTGCGACTCGAGTTCGGACGTCATCGCATAGCAGAAAATCTACTCCGGACTAAGCATGTAGTCGCGGCTGGTTTGTTTGCCAGGGACGCGGGTTCAACTCCCGCCGCCTCCACCATCTTGAAGACCGTTCCGTATCACACTCGTGGTGCGTTGCACATCGAGAACGGTTTCAGCCGATAAAGACGCGGACTTTCCGAAGGAAACGGTTACGGTCCGAGCGCGTAAAATGCGGTTCGAGCCGGGTTTTTTCAGGTACGCCCACACTTCCTGCCAGTTTTCCTCCTTAATCATTTTTGAGCCTGATTTGCCTCGGAAATGAACATTTTTAAGGACTGGTATGGTTGGCTTGGGCCGCAGCCGGCTCAAGCCAGTAATCGAAGTGGCCCGGATGCTCAAGTCGTGGTCCGTCACGCGATGCTTGGCGTGATACGATTTGGCCAGGTCTTCCAGCAAAATGCGGCTCAAGCCTGGGCCGGTTCTCCTTTCTAATCTCCGTCTGTTCCAGTTTTTGTTTGTTGCTCATGGCGGTTGAGCAGGCCGCGCCCTTCAGAAAACCTTTTTGCCCTCGCACAGGTTGATGAGTTCGGACAGCGCCAGCACCTGTGCCCGCCTGCCCGCGCCTTCGCGGACGGTGTGAAGAATGCCATTGGTCTTCAGCGTGCCGAGCAGGCTGGCGACCATGGGCGGGCTGGGCATGCCAGGGTGTTTGGTGGCCTCGCTGCCTCGAAACACGGGCCGTTCAAACATGAAGTCGAGCAAGGGGACGGCAAACTGGGAATGGGTCAAGTCGAGCGTTTGCTTTTTGAGGCGTTCGTAAAGGTCTTGGATGGCCCGGGCTTTCTTGGTGTTGGCCTCGGCTTGCACGGATACGCCTTCCAAGAAGAAAGCAGCCCAGCGTGTCCAACTGCCAGGCTCACCCAAGGCCCGCAGACGGGCGATGTAATCATCCCGCCGCGACTCAAAAAATGCGGACAGGTAGAAGCAGGGCCGGCTCAGGATTTTTTTCTCGTAAAGAAAGAGCGGGATGACCATGCGGCCGATGCGCCCGTTGCCGTCAATGAACGGATGGAGGATTTCAAACTGGGCGTGCAGGAGCGCCAGTTGGATGAGCGCGTCCGGCGCATCGGAATGCCAGTAGGCCTCCCAGCGGTTGAGGTGTTCCTGCAACTGAAGCGGCGACGGCGGCACGAAGGCGGCGTCCTCGATGGGGCTGCCCGGCTTGCGGATCCAGTTTTGAATGGTGCGAAAGCGGCCACGGCCCTTGTTGTGTCCGCGCACGCTGTCCATGAGAACTTCATGGAGTTTGAGCATTGAGTTGAGGCAGAACGGGCGTTCACGCAAGAGACTTTCGGAAACGCGCAGGGCTTTCCGATAATTCATGATTTCATGGATGTCCTCGCGGCGGGACGGCTCGGTCGGGGCTTCGCCGGCTTCAAACTTCAGAACGTCCTCGAAATCGGCCTGTGTGCCCTCAATTTTGGAGGACAGCACCGCTTCCTGTGTCGTGATGGGAGAAAGCAGGACATCGGGTTGGGGATGCCGTAAAACAAGCCTTCCAGAGTGGCAATGGCGCGATTGGCCTTACCGACCAGCGGCATCAACGCCACAAGATCAAGGTCTTTTGGTGGAAGTTGCTCCGGCTCAAACGGGTTCATGGCGGTTGTTTTATGTTAATCACACTTGGGACAATAGGTGTTTGTATAAAGCAATACGGGTTTTAATTAAAACAAATTAGTTTGAATCTGGCCCGGTTAAAACAATAGGAAGTCATGATCAAACTTCGCGTTGCCTGTTCTTGGGCACATTCAGTTTCAGCGGCGATTGTTCCCAATGTTGCGCGAGGGGCGATCGCCGGGTGTTTTCCGTCTCGCCACATCCACATTCCCGTCGTTGCGGGATTAAAGGATTACGGGACCGTCTCGTCAGCCATTCGCCGCTTTGAACGATCGCTGGCCAATGACGTCGGACAGGCACATTGGAAATTACGTTGTGAAAAGTACAAAAATCAGATGTGACACTGAGCACAGCGCGCCAAGCTTGGATCGCCTCGCATCCTTCTCTCCTCTCATAGACCGACGCTGCAGTTCTTCATTGACGCAAGTCACAGCGGTCTGCCCGCGGCTTCCTTACTCTCATGTGTCAGTTCAGTTTCCCGTCGTGGATAATCTCGATCGGCCGGGTTCGGTCCGTTGTGTGGAAAGAGGCCCATTTGCTTCGCCAATTCGTCGAGGAAGACAGTGATGATGCTTTGAAGGCTGCGTTGATCCTGTCGCAGCCACCACACGAAGGCGGGCAAGACGAGCAACGTCAGCCAGGCCCAAGGGCTGCCGATCCAGCCAATGATCAAGAGTGCGAATCCCAAAAGCGCGCTGAAAGCAATACGTGCCGACAACGACCAGGTTGGGCGCAGCCGGCAACGAATCAATTGCCGCTGCTTCGGATGTTCCTCCGCAACGGTTGCGACCTGGAGATGACTCCACCGCGTGCCGTAAATCTCAACGTCATAGTCGTTCCAACCGGTATCTGTGCGGTTTGGCCAGCCTTTTTTGTCCAAGCGGTCAAGCATCGCCTTTACAAAATCAATCCTCTCAATCCGCTGTTCCGCCCAATACTGCACTTCGCCCAGCGGTCTCGGACTTCCCCGAAGCGCGAGCGAATCGATGGACTGCTGGGATTCGAGCCGCAGCGGCGTGACTGCGAGCCGTCCTTGATATCGGGCTGCCCCGCGGACGAGCGGCTGCAGAAGATGCATCAACGCGACGAGCGGACGCGACCACCAGCGCCGCTGTTCGCGAGGCACGACGGCCTGGTACGCGGCGAGCGCGCAGACACTGAGCGTGATCAACATGCTCGCCAGCGCCAGCGGAATGAAATAGTGCGAGACGGCCGACATCACCCAAAGAGGGAACGTGATCAACAAGTGATACTCCAGCGACGTGCAGAAGATCAGTGCCGTGCCGCTGCCAGACGAATAAAGCCTTTGAAAGCCAGCGCTCCCGAATAGCCCGTGGTAGATCACTGGCCGTTGCAAATCGAGCCCCCCTTTCGCTGTGCCGTATATGCGCCCATGCCAAATGCTTCCACCCAGGGCATTGAAATTCTCCGGGTGTTTCCGGACGAGCATGGCCTCGGCTTCTCCATATCCATGCTGCTGCTTGAGATAGGCTTGAACAGTCGATCGTCGATAATGCCAGACAAACGCCGCAGGACTGAACCCGATTCGATAGCCCGCCTGTTGCAAACGCCAGCAAATGTCGACGTCGTCTCCCGCTTTTGTATAGGTCGGATCGAATCCCCCAATCTCTTCGAGGGCGCTGCGATAGAAGGCCATATTGCAGCCGGGAATGTGTTCCGCCTGCCTGTCGGTTAGCATCACGTGGGCGGGCCCGCCCGGTGATGCCATGACCGCTGCGGCCACCGCCGAGTCTTCTGGCGGGAGGAGGTTTGGTCCGCCCGCGCCGATGAATTCTCCATCCTGCAACGTGGCTGCAAGGTGGTAGAGCCAGTCCTCGTCCGCGCGGCAATCCGAGTCGGTGAACGCAACGATTTCCCCGCTCGCCGCCGAAATCCCCGTATTGCGAGCAATCGACAACCCTAAATTCCTGGGATGGCGGATGGTTCGGGCATGAGGGAATTCGGCCGCAATTTTCGGCGTGGTGTCGCTGGATCCGTCGTCAACAAGGATGACTTCGTAGTCTGGGTAATTGAGGCGCTGCAACGATTGCAGGCAGTTCCGCAGCGTGCGATCGCCGTTGTAGCTTGCGACCACGACTGAAATCCGCGGATAACGGCGGAGCGGAAAACAAGGTGCCGCGTTGAACTGCCTGAGAACGGTATAGAACGAATCTTTAGCCTGGCGATCGGCGGTCACCAATCCCATCTGCCAGTCGTCCACCATCCGGCCTCCGCGAAACCATTCGTCCGTGTAAGTGAAGACAACCGTTCCCGCCAGGCCCGCCCGGAATGATTCCTCGATTTGCCAGGCGAGCATCTCTGATTTCCTGCCTTCGCCTTCACGGAGCGAGTCAGCGCCGAATTCACCGAGCACGAGCGGCTTGGCCTCGGCAATCATCTGCAGCCGGGCCATGTAATTCCGAAATGGCTGTTCGTTATGCAGATAAACGTTGAAGCAGACGAAATCAACGCTGGCAGGATGAACGAACTCGGTGGGTGGAAAGTTGGAGTACGTGCAAAGGCAGCCTGGATCGACACGCTTGGCTTCCGCGATGAGTTCATCGATCCATTCCGACACCGCCCGCGCGCCGGTCCACCGAACGATATCGGCGGGGATCTCGTTTCCAACGCTGAATGCGAACACCGCGGGATGGCGTCCGCAGGCGAGCACCGTTTTCCGTACGATGTCGCGTGCCTGCTCGCGCCGCTCCTGGGAATCGATGCACAGGTGCCGGTTCCAGGGAATATCTACAAAAATCTTCAGGCTGCGTTCATGTGCGAGTTCCAGCAGCCATCGCGGAGGGAGGTCGTAAACGCGGATGACGTTGGCGCCGAGTTGAACGATTTGGGAGAGATCCGCGGCGGTTTGTTCGGTTGAAGCAAAAGGCTGTCCCTGCGCGTTGGGCGGGAACGGACCGTACGCGACTCCCTTGACGAAAAACTTTTTTTCGCCCAGTCGGAAGAACTTGCCGTCCACGGTGACGCGTGGCTGGGCTGGAACCGCGGATGCCATTTGCGTTTTAGACGGTACGAACGCTGGAATTCATTCAAACCGCGCGTGGGGGATAACAAATGGCCGCAATCGAAGCAAGGGGCGGTTCCACCCGGCCTCGCGGCGGCGCCGTTTTCGAAACCTGCTGTATCGCCGTGCTTCCAAGCGGACGGGACGTGAAACGCGCCTGGCAGGCGAGGACACCTGTCCACCCTCCGAAGTAGCTGCTACGGAGGACGGGCGATACCAAAGACCCGGAGGTCTGCGGGTAACGACCTTTGCCGATTGAACTTCGAACGGCCAGCGGTGAATCTGACCGCATGAAAGAACTGCCTCACACGCGATCCTGTTTCGTTTGCGGCGAATCGAATGCAATCGGCCTCAACCTGCGCTTCCACACGGACGGCAAACGCGTTCACTCCTGCTTCACCCCCGCGACAGCCCATGCTGGTTTCAAAGGGGTGGTGCATGGCGGAATCCTTTCCACTGTGTTGGACGAGATCATGGTTTGGGCCTGCGCGGTGCCGACCCGGAAGTTCGCCTACTGTGTGGAATTGAGTGTGCGATTCAATAAAGCCGCGCGCCCCGGAGAGGAATTGAGCGTTTCAGCGGAAATGATCTCGAGCCGCCGCGATCGCATTTTCGAAGCTCGCAGCGAAATCCAGAATGCGAAGGGCGAAATTGTCTGCTCCGCAACGGGCCGATACTTTGCTGCCAAGCCGGAGGATGCAGCTGAGATGATGGATGACATCGTCGGCGATACGAACTGGTAAATCATCGAACCCGCGCCAGCATCAGCAATCCGGCGCCCGCCGCGAGGAGGTTCGGAAACCAGGCCCCGAACCAGGTCGGAACATGGCCCGCCTCCCCGAATGCAAACCCGATTTGTTGGAGAATATGGTAGGCGAAAAAGATCCCGAGGCTTGCCGCGACTCCCACGAAAACGTTTCGGCGCCCCGACCCTGCAGAGAAGGGAATTGCGAGCAACACCACGACCAGGCACGTGGCAGGCCCCGCGAACCGTCCATGCCACTTGCTGCTGAGCCAGCGTTGCATTGAGCGCTCCGGGTTTGGATGCAGCCGGATGTAATTTCTGATGACGCGGAGGGGGATGTCGGCCGATCGAGTGCGGCCCTGATTACTGAACCGTTCGGCGATGCTGATTTCACTGCGGATGATTTCCGGCGTCTCGGACAAATCGGGCAGGACCATGAGGTTGGTTTCCGATTTGACGTGAACGGAGCCCATGCCGGAGGCCCGACGCATTTCGCGGACGTTCCGAAATGTCCATACGCGATTCGAGTAGGTGCCATATTGGGCGAAAATGGAGCGGACCGTTCCGTCTCTAAGCTGCCACTCCAGGGCGACATGCGACATGTTCCCATTTTCCTTGTCGTAGGCGCCGATGTGCCAGGCGCGGCCTTCGCGCGAGTTTGTGAAGACCAGGTTTTTTTTGATCCGCGGATTGACTCCCGATCGGGCGGGGAGGCGGCTGTTCTTTACCTCTTCGGCGCGTTCAGCGGAAATGGGCGCGATATACTCATTGAGCAGGAACAAGGACGCGGCGCAAAAAATCGCAATACCGAAGTAGGGAAGGCTGATGCGCCAGAGACTCACGCCGGCTGCGCGGATCGCGGTGATCTCGTTATACCGCGCGTGGTTGGTCAACGCGTAAAGCAGTGCAAGGAGAAGCGCGACAGGAATCGCAATCGGAAGGAAGTCGGGAAGCATGAAGAAGTAGTAGGCGGCGATGTCGGTGCCGCGCATTTTGCTTTCCTGCATGCTGCTGAGGTTCGTGACGAGATCGCTGGCAATCCAGAAAACGAGGAACGCGCTGAAGCAAAAGCCCAGCGCTACCAGGCATTCACGGAGGAGATAACGAGCCAGCAAACGCATTCCAGCGCAGGCTAGGATTCACATCTTCGCGGAGCAAGCTTGTTGGCGGGGGGATTCGCGCAGCGCTGGTAATCGTGTCTTTGCGGGGAGCGGTGAATCTGGTTTCATCGAACCCATGCGAGCTGCGTCATTGCATGAAATGGTTCGATTCACTGATAAACTGCTGCGCACGGCGGAGGTCGGGGATTACGACGGCGCGGCAAATGGATTGCAGGTGGAGAACTCGGGCAAGGTGACGCGAATAGCCGCGACTGTGGATGCCAGTCTTGCAACGATCAATCTCGCGATCGAAGCGGACGGGGATCTGCTCGTTGTTCATCATGGGCTTTTCTGGGGTCCAACCCATCCATGGGTTGGGTCGAAATACAAGCTGATGCAGTTGCTTATCCAGCATGACCTGGCTGTTTACAGCTCGCATTTGCCGCTCGACCTGCATCCCGAACTCGGCAACAACGCGCAACTGTGCGCTGCGCTTGGCTTCACCCGGACAGCTCCTTTTTTTTCCAGTCACGGCCAGGACATTGGATTGCTCGCCAACGCCAAAGTGGATCGCGGAGAACTGCTGAAGCGGCTTGCCTCGGCCACAGGCGGCAACCCGCACCTCATAGCTGCAGGCCCTTCCCAGTGCAAAAGAATCGGAGTGGTGACTGGCGGCGCTGGCGGCGATTTGATGAAAGCGGCAGCGAGCGGATTGGACACTTTCATCACGGGCGAGGGTCCGCATTGGACCTTTGCCATGGCCGAGGAACTGGGCGTGAACGTCTTCTACGCGGGACATTACGCCACGGAAACCTTTGGCGTTAAGGCGCTGGCGGAATCCTTGTCGCGGAAGTTCAAGGTTCCGTGGATATTTCTCGATCATCCGACCGGATTGTAGACGCCCTCCGCCTTCGCCGCAGAAAATCGCGCGGCGATTTTGGATCCGATGGCGAGAGCGGCTGTGGCAGCGGGAGATGGGGCGTTAACCACGTGCAGCAGCCCGGGTTGTTCCTCGAAATGAAAATCTTCGACCAGTTTTCCGTCTGACGTCATCGCCTGGGCTCGGACGCCGGCGCCGCCGGGTTCCAGGTCTGCCACCCGGATTTCAGGAACGAGTTTTTGCAGTGAGCGGCAAAACTCGAGTTTTGAAAGCGAGCGGCGGATTTCGTAACCGCACATGCTGGGATACTTCACGAGAAATCGCCACAGGCCGGGAAACGTCAGCGATTCCGTGAGGTCTCGCACGTTCAGATGACGCCATTTATATCCTTCGCGTGCAAACGCCAGCACGGCATTTGGACCCGCTTCGATGCCACCGTGAATCAAGCGCGTGAAGTGTACGCCCAGGAACGGAAACTTCGGGTCGGGAACGGGGTAGATCAGGTGACGCACCAGATGCTGCCGATCCTTCCGGAGTTTGTAATATTCGCCGCGGAACGGGATGATCTTTGCAGTGGGATTCTGTCCGCTGGCCCGAACGAGCCGATCGGAATGGAGTCCGCCGCATGTGATCACTTGCCTCGCTGACAATGAACCGATGTTCGTGTGGATCGTGAAATGCGGCCCTGGAACAATGCTTTGAACCTTTGTATTCAGTCGAACTTCCCCGCCCCGCTGCCGGATCAAGTCGCCGAGCTTTTCGCAGACGGCCGGGTAATCGACGATCCCTTCCTGCGGAACGTGAATCGCAGCTATTCCCGCAGCATGCGGTTCAATTTCTTTGATCTCAACAGGTGTAAGCCGGCGCAGGCCTGCGAGACCATTTGCGTTGCCTCGCTCCCATAAGGTTTCAAGCCGCGGCAGTTCGGAGTCGTCGGTAGCGACGACGATTTTTCCGCATTGATCAAACTTGACGCTGTGCTCGCGGCAGAACGCGATCATCTGCTGCAGGCCGGAAACACTGAGCTTTGCCTTTTCTGATCCGGGTTTGTAATACAGCCCTGAGTGGAGGACGCCGCTGTTGTTTCCAGTTTGATGCGCGGCGAGTCTCCCCTCCTTCTCAATCAGCGCGAGCTTCAATCCGGGGCGTGATTCCAATAACCGGAACGCAGCAGAAAGGCCGACAATTCCGCCGCCGATGACCACGACATCATATTGCGTGGAAGCGGGGCCGGGATGTGTGACAGCGGTCAAAGCAATGGCGGCAGCCCGGAGGCCGCGGTTCGCTTGCGCGAGCGGGCGGCGACGATTCGGCGCACTTCGTTGGCGATCATTCCGAGGAAGCGAAAGAGCCTTCGCGCAGCGCTCATTTCAGGCCAGGACAGAAACTTCTCCCGTTCGAGTTCGTCCGCTTCTGCGCCGCGGTTCAAAGCGCGCAGGCATGAAATTTTCATATCCTGAGCCTGCCGCAATCGCAGATCGGCCAGCTGCGTCGCCTCAACATACTTGAGCGCCTCGTCCGGCTTGTTCTCTTTGATCAACCGTTCTGCATGGGAAAGAAGACGCGTCACCGCCATCACCTCCTGGCGGATGTATAACGGGTTGAATCGATCCCGATCCTCAGGGCTGAGAGCGGTATGGCGTTCCTCCTGGAAAACGCAGTAAAGATCTGAAAACGACTTTTCCTCGTCGCGCACTAGATGGTTCCAAACTGCCTCGAGCTCCTTGAAAGCGGCTGCGCGGGCTTGCGGATCGTTCACGTACATCGCATTGAGCAGCTGCTCGGCACAGGCACGGCGCTCAGGCATCAGCAATTGAAAGAAACGCGTCCAGAACGGCACGCACCGCATGCGCTGCGTCTTGCCCTTTCCCCCGCCGATCGGGTTGATGATCATGGGGATCGATACGCAACGGCCCGCCAACTGTGCGATCTGCTCCACCCATTTGTCATCGAACCAGAAAGCAAAGATTCCGGGAAAAACCTTTTCGTATCCCAACACTTGAAGCATTCCCCAGCCGATGAATGGATACGTCGCCTGTTCCGCGTTGGGATCCTGCGCAAATCCCAAAAGCACTCCATCTGAGTGTTGTTCGAATTCGCGCCGAACGACATCGTCCCATCCAGGAGTGTCAAACCGGGCGTCGTCGCAGGAAATCATGTAAACCTCGGACGCGCGTCCCGACGCGTTCCAGAGCGCCTGATGCGCCTGGCCCAAGGCAGGAGGCCGCGGTCCGTAGTGCCAGTTGACCCGAAAATCAAAGTTGGAAAACCGTCCGCCATCCACGGCCTCGCGAGTCACGGTGTCGTCGTTGTCAACGTAGAGCCATACGGCGAGTTTGTCTTTTTGACGCGTGTTTGCCTGCAGGGTGTCGAGTTCTTCGGCCAGCATCTCAGGACGCGCCCGGGTAGCCATCAGAATCGAAATTTCCCCACGGCGAACTCCTGCCGTGGCGGCATCCAACGGCAGAATTGGTCCGCTATACATGCGGCAGAAGAGTAGGCGGCTGCGTCTGGGAATCAAACCCGAATTCGCTCCGTATTGCGCGGGGCGGGATAAAAACGGCTGGCCAGACTCGGTTTATGCAAACTCTGTCGCCCGGATTGTGCAGTCCCGCGCCCTGCCGAGTTGGAAGTGGGCGATACGGCAGGTCTGGAAACCTGTATACGAGTTCTTATCCTCTCCCGAGATTCGGCGCTCGATGTTCCCGAAGAAAGGTTTCGATGGCGTAAACGCTCGAGTTCACGGGGAACAAGGCGGCGAGCTTTTCGTTGCTCGCTTCGACGACACGGGGAATGGCATCGGCGGGGAGCATTGCGAGATTCAAATCACGCTGCGCAATGGCAGCAACCTCGCGCATGCTGATCAGTCCAGTGCCACAGACGTTAAAGATCTGCTGTCGGAAGCCAGTCTGAACCAGCGCCCAAGCAACCTGCGCGACTTCGTCAGTGAGCATGAATTGATACCGGGAATCGGGATGAATTCGCAGCGGCTGTCCGTTGATGATGTCGAACACAGGATTTTTCCTAAGTCCCGGCCCCACCATGCCGGCGAGTCGGACGATTAGCCATGACGAGGCATAATGCTGGACGAGTTGTTCCGCGAGGTGCTTGTGAAATCCATATCGCGAGGAGCTGCGCACGTCGATCGGGGCATCCTCACGCGTCGTGCCCGGTGAGGAAACGTCGTTGTAGACGTCCACGCTGGAAATGTGGAGTTGAAGGCCGGCTGTGAATTTTTGGAGCGAAAGAAGGCGGTGTTGAACCGACGCCGCGAACTCACCTGCGGGATCCTGGTCCGCGAGAAACTTTCTGGAATTGCACGCCGCCTCGATAACCACGTCGCTGTGCGCAGCAGGCAGCGCGTCGAAGTTCTGCCGTGTGACGCATGTGAGTTCGATATCAGGCTGCCTGCCGAGCAGGCGGGCGAAAGCGGACCCGACGAGCCCATTCGCCCCAATGATCGTTACACGCATCGCTACAGGCGGATCTCCGCGGGGTTGCTGAGAAACCACGCGATCGTTTTTTCCAGACCGCTTCGAAGGGTCGTGGGACAATCACATCCGAGGAGCGTTTTCATTCGTGTCACATCAAACCCCTTGAACATTTGTCCGTCAGGCTTGGAGCTGTCCCAGACGACTTTGCCGTCATACCCGACAAGTTCAGCAACGGTCTCTGTCAGCTCGCGGATGGACACTGGCCGGCCGGAGGAAATGTTGATGATTTCGCTGCCGCTGTATTCCCCGGCGGCTTTCAAAATGACTCTGCACGCATCTTCGACGTAAACGAAATCGCGTGTCGGACGGCCCGTGCCCCACGCAACGATCTCCTTGCGCCCGGTTTTCTTCGCCTCCACGTATTTCCGGATCAGCGCGGGAATGACGTGGGAGTTGTTGAGATCGAAATTGTCGAAGGGGCCGTAAAGATTGCCGGGCACAAGCACAATGGCATCGAATTGGTGCTGGCGGCGATAAGCTTCCGCCTGGATGGCGCTCATCGCCTTGGCCAGGGAATATGGGGCGCTTTCAGCTTGCGGCATTCCGTTGAAGAGCTCGGTTTCCTTGATTGGGCTGGGCGCGTGAGCGGGATAGCTGCAGCCGCCCATGAGCGTGACATATTTTCGCGCGCCTGCCCGCCACGACTCGTGGAGCATCACCGTTCCCATCAGCAGGTTCTCATAACAAAAATCGGCAGGTCGCGCTTTGTTGGCGCCGATCCCTCCAATCAACCCGGCCAAATGGAAGACAACGTCCGGCTTGGTTTCTTCGAGCATGCGGCGCACTGCCGCCTGTTCGAGAAGGTTGAACGCGGAGCGCGACGGCGTTACGGGCTGCAAACCGCGATCACGCATCAGTTGCACGACGTTGCGTCCAACGAAACCGCTGGCTCCCGTCACGAGAATCCTGGCTTTGTCCAAATCCATAAACTAAAAGGCACTTCCGGTCACAGCATAGCGCAGTACGCGTTGAGGGAAACTTCCAATCCAAACATCGCTCAGCCGGACGAGCGTGGATTCATGCGGAACCGATGGGGCCTTCGCGCGATCGTTTGTCACCACCAGGTGAAAACTGCCGGGCGCAAAATATTTCGGGCCGCGGATGTATTGCGTATTGAAGTAGCGGACATACGCCTCGTCGTGCTGCAAACCGACTGATCGGAAGAAGTCGATCCACCACTGGGCCGGCTTAACGCTCTGATGCAAATTCACGCCGTTCACGAAATCGTCCTGGGACGCGATACTCATGATCCACAGCCCGCCAGGCCGCAGGTGTTTCTTCACGTTTGCGGCGACCGCCGGGAGATCCCGCTCGTGGATGTGTTCCATGACTTCCCATGAAGTCACGACGTCGAACTGGATCAATCGCTTCCCACCCTCGAACTCGCCGAGGATTTCGAACGGCGCAGTGATATCCGCCGTGAACAGGTATTCGGGAATCGTGCGCCATTCCGCGCGGCGAAGTCGCTTTGAGAAGTCACTCCCTTCCAGACCGACTGCAACACAGCCGTCGTCGAGGCAGTCTTTTACGAATCCACCCCCGGAGCAGCCGAGGTCTGCGATCCAGAGAGGGCCCCTTTGTTCGCCGAACAGTTTATAAAGCTTCTGATTGAAGCGGCGATTGCGGCTGTTGTCGCGGCGAGTGCCCCATGGCACGAGGTGGTCTGGCGATTCGTAAGCGATGGGCCGGGTGGCGTTGACATTGACGGATCGCAGGCGAGCCCAGTTCTGGTCCACTTCATTCATTCGTCAGAGGGAGGCATGTGTGGTGCGGCAGCATCGGCATTCGATTCACGAAACGCATCGAGCTTTTGTGAAGCCCTTGCTTTGTCGTGCTTTGTAAAATCCTCTTCGTGATCGAAAAAGATAATCTGGCTGCCCGCGAATTCGAACTTGAACGGCACGTGGATGAGCGACTCGAATTCGCTTCGCACCGCAGCCTGGCGATCCGGCGGGACAAACAGAAGGAGGAAGCCGCCCGCGCCCGCGCCGAGCAGTTTTCCACCGATGGCCCCTGCGGCCCGCCCTCTGTCGTAGAGTCCGTCAATCTGAGGGTTCGAAACCTTGTGGCTCAACTCGCGTTTCGCGAGCCAGTTGTCGTGCAACAGTTCCCCGAACATCCGCAAATCCTGCCGGCTGTTCAGAATCTCGGCTCCCTGTTCCACGTATTCCCGCATACGGTTCAGGAGATTCGCGCGTTGGTCCACGGCATCGGCAGTCCCGTAACTGGACGCCACTTCCGAAGCGGTTCTCTTGATGCCCGTGTAGAACAGCATCAGATTGGAGTTCAGCTCGCGCACACGCGACTGCGACAGGGTCATTGGCTGTACTGAAAAATCGCCGTTCTGAAGGAAGTTGATGCGATTTAACCCTCCATAAGCGGCGCAGACTTGATCCTGCGATCCGACGGTTTCCTTCAAGCGATCCTGCTCGACGTGTATGCCTTCCCGGGCGAGCTGTTTCTTTCCCGCGACGCGGCCCTTGAGGGCATAGAGGGCATGAAGGAGGCCAACCGTGAATGCGGAGCTGGATCCCATTCCGCTCCGTCCCGGGAGATCGGCAGCATGATGGATTTCAATCCCGCGATCGACTTTTAGAAACCGCAGGGATTCCCGTACTGACGGGTGAACGATTTCGTCCACGCTCTGGCAATGTTCGATGCGTGAGTAGACGACTCGGATGCGATGTTCGAGAAATGGGGGGAGATAGCGGCACGTGAGGTAGCAGTACTTGTTGATCGTTGCTGCGAGCACGGCTCCGCCATGCTGGCGATACCACGCGGGGTAGTCTGTCCCGCCGCCAAAAAACGAGATGCGAAACGGAGTTCTGCTGATGATCATGTCATTGCGTTCCCGAACCATTCCGCTTGTTGGCGCACGAACGCTTCGGCCAGGGGCAATGATTCGGGTGTGCCTATATCTAAAAACGGAGCGTCCGTCACGCAGACTTTCAATCGTGTCCCCCGCTCGGCCAGCATCGGAAACACGTCCGTTTCGAAACTGAGGGGACGTTTGACGGGAAAGGTCCGTATGAGCGAATCGCGAAACAAGTAAACCCCGGCGTTGATGATTCCCGCGCCTGGGCGCTTCTCCAGGAACCCGGCGAGTTCGCCCGCAGCCGTTTGGGCAAGTGTTCCATATCGGCTCGCTTCAGTCATGGGAACCCCCAGGATTGCGCCGTCGATTCCCGAATCGTTCAGGGAATCGACAAGCGGTTGCAGCGGTGCCAGCGCCAGGGAATCCCCGTTCATTACCAGCCAGGCGCGAGTCTCCTGCGTTGCAGCAGCAGCGGCATTTAAAAATCCACCCGCGGTTCCGAGCGGAACATTTTCGAGCGCGCATTCGATCTTCATGGCAGCCACGGGGCATGTGGCGAAATGTTGTTCCACAGTTTCTGCCAGATAGCCTGTCGATAACACTGCGTTGCGCACGCCCTGATCCGCGAGGTAGCGAAGAATCCATTCTATGAACGGTTTTCCGAAAACGGGCGCCATGGGCTTTGGAATCTCGCGGAGCAGATGCTGTATGCGCGTGCCGAAACCGCCCGCGAGAACGACAGCAGTAATCTGGTCAAGGTGCGGGCGCATGAGCGATCCCAGTGCGCTCAGCTTCAAACGTTCGAATAGATCGTATTCCGGAGAATCGTGTAGGCCTTGATCAATTCCTGGATTCCGCGATCCAGGTTCCATTCGGTTCGGAAGCCCGTTGCCAGGATGCGGGCGTTCGACACGATGTAATCGCGCTTGTCTGGATCCTCCCCGATGGGCGCCTCGAGATAGACCAGCTTGGGCAGATGTTTCTTGATGACTTCGCACAGCTCGAGCTTGGACAGGTTGGCCTCCTCCAGCCCGACGTTGTAAGGCTTGCCCTTCATTTTTTCGAAGTTCGCCATCCCATGCTGGAAAGCGCGGACCACGTCGCGGATGTGGATGTAGTTCCGTTTGAAATGCCCTTCAAAAATCATGATCGCGCGGTCGTTCACGGCGCGGTAAACGAAGTCATTGACGAGAAGGTCGAGGCGCATGCGCGGCGCGACGCCGAACACTGTGGCGAGCCGGAAACTCATGCTGTTCTCACGCTTCAAAACCGCTTCCTCCGCTTTGACCTTGGTGACACCGTAGGTGGATATTGGGCGCAACGGCGTTTCTTCGGTGCAAAACTTTCCTTTCTCACCAATGCCATAGCCGCTGTTGGTGACCGGCATGATCATCCATTGAGCGGGGCTTGCGAGGCGGCACAGCATCTCCACCGCTTCCTGGTTGATCGTACGCGTGCCAATCTGGTCCGTGTTGCAAAGGGGAACGCCGACCAACGCTGCCAGTGGGATGATCAGGTCAGCCTTGGCAACCAGCGGCTTGATGAGATTCTCGTCGCGGCAGTCACCTCGGATGACTTCGAACTTCTCGTATTGGCAGCAGTCGAGCAGGCTGTTTTGTGCAAAATAGAAGTTGTCGACGACCGTCACCGCGTGCCCGTCTGCCAGCAGTGTCGGAGCCAGGACAGAACCGATGTAACCCGCGCCCCCTGTGATCAGAATTCTCATGGTGAATCTTCTAACGATTGCCTTCCCGGGTCGGCAATGAAATTCGCAGGGTGCGCAGTCAGGTGCGCTGCGAAATCACGCGCGTTTGGATGGATTGGAAAGTTCCGACCGGACGCTCACCGACCGTGATTTTCGTCCGTGGATGAGCGCGTGCGACGATCCTCGACCACGACGATCCCCGCAAGGATGCCGCAAACAATCATCGCGGCAAGCGTGACATAGAGCGGCCGCAAATCACTGCGGAAGACGAACTCGACTTCGTGCATTCCCGGGGTGAGATAAACTCCCCGCATCAGGAAATTGCACCTGAGCAGTTCAGCGGGTTTTCCGTCGACTGACACCTTCCAGTTAGCGTCGTATTTGTCGTTGAGCAACAGCATGGCCGCCGTGTGCGCCTGTGCCTTCAGGCGGATGTTCTTTGGCGAATAGTGTGTGTACTCCACCGTCCCTGCGGTTGCATTGTTCGTCGCGGGTGGTTCGGGGACGGGAACGGTGTCAGCCACCAAGACCAGCTGGGAAGGGTCAAAGTCGCGCGACGCCAGCAACTTGAGGGTGAGGAAATCATTCGTGCCGACACTCTCCAGGCGCGACAGTTCGTTTGTCGTGAGCGAGGCCAGTGTTTGTTGCGTCACGTCGGGATTCTTTGCTGGGACCAGCCAATTGGAGAAGAGACTCGCGCGTGGCAGCGCTCCTGTGAATTCAATCAGCGCGAGCTGGCCGTTTGTTGAGGGGTGCACCGTGAGCTCCTCCAGCTGTCCCGTGGGTGTCACGCCCGGTTTCCAGCCGAGGCTGAATGTTTGGGCGATGCGGAATCGGCGCTTGTCGCGATCCATCTGGCTGTTCAATGCCTCCACATACCCCGCACTGCCCAGCAGGTAACGGGTGCTCGTGAGTGCCCAGCGGCGCGGTATCAGGTAGGCGGATTCCGGGGAACCGTTAAAATGCAGCGCGGTTTCGAAGGCGACGAGATCCTGTGGCGGGCGCGGCATTTGGACGACGTCGAGGGACTGGATGTTGTAATACGGGAAATGATGCTGTGCCCACTCGATCCGATACAGCCGCTCAAAGTAGGAATCCTCCTGCGAATTTGCACGGAACGGAAGGATTGCAACGCGATTCTCGTAAGGTTTTTCCCGGAGCTGGTCGACGATCGGATTGCTTTCGTACTTCATCTGATAATTGACAAACACGGTCCACGGCAGGTTGGCGAGACCGAGGTCCACGACCATCAGGATGCCAAGCAAGATGCCAGCGGTCTTAGCTTTCTCTCCTGCAAATTTCCCCTTCAGGATGGCCGTCATGAGAACCACACTGGCGACCAGGAACGCGATGAAAATTCCCACCTGCTTGATGCTGAATTTGGCGATCATGCGCGCAAGTTCGGCGTCGAACTGAACCGTTTGCAAATATTCCACCAGGCTTTTCTGGGAGGCGGCATATACGATCCAACCGATGAAACTCACTGCAATCGCGATGAACATGCCGAGGATCCATCGTCGATCGCCTGGGACACGCTGCGGATTGGCAGGTGTGACATAGCGCGCCCACAACGCATTCACGCCATAGGCGAAGAGCACCACGGCCGCGAAATTAAAAATGGCTGTGAACTTGACCGGGTTGCGGATCATCGACAGGTAAGGCAGCGCGTAAAACACCTTGAAAAACGGAGCAAAGCGGCCGAACGCCAGAAGCAGGGTGACGACAGATGCGGCGATCCAGAACCAGAGCAGGCGTCGGTCGTCTGGTGCAAATACAGAATCCTTGCGGCGAAAGGCCTGCCATACGGTCCAGCATAGGATTAGCACGACTGGCACACCGAGATAGGCGCCGCCGCCGGAAAACCGCATTGATCCGGCGGGCGGGGGCTGGGATCTGTCGCTCGCGAAATAGCGATCCCATGCAGGGTCGCGGCCGATGGCTCCCCAATAGTTTCCGCCTTCCGGGGTGTCCATTCGGAATCCAAACAAACCTGGCACGGCAAAGGTCAGCACCTCCTTTTTGGGAAAGCTCCATTGCGTGATGAAATCCCAATGTTGCTGCGGCGTTCGGTCGTCCTCGCCTGACCCGTGGGCGCCAATGATCTGGGTGGTGACAAGGGTGGCGAGCGTCTGCGCGGCGACCAGTGCTGAACAGATCGCAATGATCGCGGTGCGGCCGGCTCCAGCCAGCAGGCAGCGCCACCACGGACCGGGACCCCGGACAATGGATAAGAAAACGGTAAGCGCGGCCACGCAAATGCTGAACAACGCGCCGTTATCCAGACCTTCCATGATGCTCAATCCGACGCATGCGCCGGCGAGAACGAGCCTGAGAATTTGTCCGGTCGCGGTTCGTGCGCGGAAGCTGGCAATGAGAACAGACACAGCAACGAAGTTCATTCCCATCGCAATCTGTTGCGACGCGACACCCCAGCAGGCAGTGGAAACGAAGACTGAGCTCAATGCTGCAGCAAAGCCCCCAAGAGCGCAAGCGACGGGTGAAAAGCGGAGTTGACGAAAAAGCATCCACGCACCCATTCCAAGGATGAAAAGCGCCACGGGTGCTAGGAACTTCGAAATTCCGACCGGCCCGAGCACCCACTTCAGCAGCGTCGTGATATTCGCGGTAAACGCACCGCTTGCAAACCCGATCGAGTTCAGGTCGAACCAGATCCCAGTGATGCCCTGCGGCAAATCGAGCACATCGGCATTTTGAATGCCGAGTGGACCGTCATTGGAAAAGTGAACGACACCCGGCGTAAAGCTTTGCCAGAACAGGGCGCCGAGAATTGCAGCGAGCAATGCTGCGAACCATAAACCGTTGAATTTCGTCCGAGGGTTGCTCGGGTTGGTCGTCATAAAGATGGAGAATTCTTGCGCCATTCTCTGGATGCGCTGGAACATGACAAGGGAAAACCGGGTCAGGCATCCACGTTGGATGTGAGCCTCCGCGGTCGCACAGCGGCCTGTGGCTCCAGCTGCAATAGAACAAAGGGGTGTTCGATCTCCGATGAGTTTAGGGCATGAAACTTAACCTTGCGTTGAGGTCGCGGCGACTGGCTAACATAAAGCGCCAAATGAAGCTGCTCATTACCGGAATCTGCGGGTTTGTCGGATCCACGCTGGCCCGCGCGCTCCAGGAACAGTGCCCCCGCGGGGAGTCGCTTCAGATCTTTGGGGTCGATAATTTTTCGCGTCCCGGGAGTGAGCGCAACCGGCTGGACCTTCGCGCCCGCGGAATCTCTATTCAACACGCGGATTTGCGGGTGGCAACTGACGTGGATCGGCTGCCGCAATTCGACTGGGTGCTCGATGCCGCCGCCAATCCAAGCGTACTCGCGGGGATTGATGGCAAGACGAGCAGCCGGGAAATCCTCGATCACAACCTATACTCCACGATTAACCTGCTGGAGGCATGCAAGCGCTACAAGGCTGGATTCATATTGTTGAGCACCAGCCGCGTCTACTCCATTCCAGGCCTAGTGGGATTACCGATGCAGGTTCGGGAAGGGGCGTTTCACCTCGATTCAACAGCACCACTTCCTCGCGGAGTTTCGGCGCGCGGCATCCAGGAACAGTTTTCCACGGAATCGCCTGTATCGCTTTACGGTGCCAGCAAGGTGGCGTCGGAACTTCTCGCTCTGGAATACGGCGCCTGTTTCTCGCTCCCGATCTGGATCAATCGATGCGGCGTGCTCGCCGGTGCTGGACAATTTGGACGCCCTGACCAGGGGATCGTCAGTTACTGGATCCATTCGTGGCTTCGCAAGCGGCCTCTGAAATACATTGGTTTTGGCGGGACCGGTCATCAATCCCGCGATGCGTTTCACCCGCGCGACCTCGTTCCACTTCTTCAGAAACAGATCGCTTCTGTGGGCAGTGCGCCGGAACGCGTGTTCAACCTAGGGGGCGGGCTGGACAACACATTTTCCCTATTACAACTCAGTAGCTGGTGCGAACAGAGGTTCGGCCGGCACGAGGTTGCGGCCGACCACACGCCGCGTTCCTTTGATATTCCCTGGATGACAATGGATTTCACGAAAGCTCGGGAATTCTGGGGTTGGAAACCTCACACTTCTCTGATGGCGTTGTTTGAGGAGCTGGCTCAACACGCCGAAGCCAATCCCAACTGGCTCGAAATCTCCGCAGACCGGTGAATGCGCCCGCGATGAAACAAATCGTGATGTTGCAGGGCATGGGCAACAACGAGCGCGGCTGGGCACGGCTGGTATCGAAGTTCGGACGAGTGGTGATGATTCAGCAAGGGATGATCCAGCACGTCGAGATTTGGGAACAGGAGGAGCTGGTTTATGACGGGCCCGAGGAGAACCTGATGGCGTCAAGGAAATGGGATGAAAGGTTGTTTTCGTTGCTCACAGTAATGCGCTCCCTCCGCAGCGTGCGCCGGTTTTCCAGTGCTGGCAAAATCGATGTCGTGATCGCGCCCAACTATAACATGGGCTTGGCGGCTCTTCTCCTGAAACGATCTGGAAAGGCGCGCAAGGTCATCGTGTGGTTGTCCGACCACCTGCCGCCTCGAGGTTCCCTGGCCGTCAGAGTTCACCGAAGGATCACAGGCGCGCTCAATCGATATGTGTGCCGTCGAGCTGATGAAGTCTGGACGGTCTCCCCACGAATTCCGGCCGCAGCAGTCAATCCCCGAAATTTCGTAGTTCCTATTTGCATCAATGACAATCAAACGCCTTCGGGACCACGAAATGAGATCGGCTACATCGGCATCCCGACCGCGGATCATGCCTTGGAACTGCTATTCGAGGTCGGGCGCAAACATGGTTTCCGAATCAACATCATCGGGCACTCGAATTACCTGGAATCGATTCGGCACCTTGCGCCTGAGGGAACCGTGTTTCATGGATTGTTGAACGATCAGAATCGCATAAACGCGGTCCTCTCGCGTTGTTTTTGCGGCTATGCGGTTTATCGGAACACGGGGCCTGACAGCTACAGCTATTTCGGAATTCCTTCCAAGGCATTTGCATTTCTGAGCAGCAATACGCCCGTGGTCACAACCAACACCGCACATTTTACGCGCACGCTCGCGGATGCCGGCGTCGGGCATGTGGTGGAGCCTTCGCCGTCGGAAGTCGAATTTGCGATCCTTGATATCCAGCGCAAGTTTTCGCAGTTTACGGAATCGATAGTGCGATTTCGTGAACGATGGAATCGAAATGCAGAACAGTTTCATCGCGAACGGCTGTCCGCAGTGCTTGGCGAAAGTGAGCCTCTGTTTCGAGGAGACCTCGCCGTATGAGCATTCGATTCGCTTTTTTATCCTTTCACACGGGCGCGTATGACCGCGGTTGCATGTCCGAACCAAGCGAAAATCTATGAGCCAGCGTTTGATTCAAAATATCCGCAACGCTGTCCGGGAAGGGCATCGAATGCACGGGATTGCGTTTCCATGGGTCGCGGCGACCCGCGCAGGATCCTACGGGTGGCGGCGGGTCTTCGGAAAGAAAACCTTCTCCATTGGCGGCCGCACCTGCCGTTATGAAGTGCATCCTTTCATCCTCAACAATGAGCGAGCGGTGGAAATTGGAATAGCCCGGCAATTTCTTGCCGGCAGGAAGGGCAACATCCTCGAAGTTGGAAACGTGCTTTCAGCCTACATGACATTTCACCACGATGTCGTCGATAAGTATGAGCGCGCGCCTGGGGTAATTAATGAGGACATCGTCACGTATCGTCCTGCCAAGCGTTACGACGCCATTGTGTCATTGTCCACGTTGGAGCATGTGGGATGGGATGAGCATCCGAAGGAGCCCGCGAAAATCGAAAGGGCGATTGAGAACTTGCGGTCTTTGCTCGCACCAGGAGGGGAACTGCTCGTCACAATGCCGCTCGGCTACAACCTGCACCTCGATGACCTTGTTCGAAACCAGCGGACGGGCCTCTCGGAAGTGCGATTCATGAAACGCTTCAGCAAGAACAACACCTGGCGGGAGGCGCAATACAGCGAAGTGGCTGGAGCCGTTTACGGACATCCCTTTCCGTGCGGAAACGCGATCGTCGTCGGCTGGCTGCGTTGATCGGAGCGCATGTTCCGCAGGAAAATAATTCTCTTGTGATAGATTTTTCGCGTTGGCATTGATGAGTACAGGCGTGACAACCTTTCGAATGCTAAAACCTTCCGAGCAGAAAGAGCGCAGAAGCTCGATCGTCTCTTTTTCGATGGCACCAGATGCTTATGCGTAGCAAATCTGGCTTGATCCTGGACTTGCTGCGGCTGCGTTATGATCCAAACCAGATCGTGGTGAAGCTCGCCCTGCGGGACGCTCTGCGTAGTTGCAAGGATGTGCTCGATGTCGGGTGCGGCCATTCAAGCAGTTTGCGATTGTTTGGCGTACCACGGTGTGTGGGGATCGATGGCTATTTGCCATCGGTTGAAGAAGCCAGGCGCAAGGGAACTCACGATGAAGTGTTTCACGGCAGCGTCACCGAACTTGGCAAGGCCTTTGAACCGAAAAGTTTCGATGCGTGCATAGCCATAGATGTCATCGAGCATTTGACCAAGGCGGACGGCCTGCAATTGATTAACGACATGGAGCGGCTGGCGCGTAAGCGCGTGATCTTTTTCACGCCGAACGGCTTCCTGCCACAGCGGCACATCTCCAATGACGACCTCCAGGAGCATCTGTCGGGATGGGAACCGGAGGAAATGGCGCGCCGTGGCTTCGAAGTCCGCGGTTTGTTGGGTCCAAAAACCCTGCGTGGTGAGCATCATTCGCTGAGGAAAAAGCCGGCCGTGTTCTGGGGATTGGTTTCATTCGCGGGACAGCCGCTTGTCTGGCGCAAGCCACGCCGGGCCGCTGCGATCTTGTGTGTCAAAAAGCTCGCCCCGTAATCCATGCCCACGATGCGGTTGATGACCTTTTCATTGTCTTTTGCTTCTTGTGTCACCCGCTGAAACGCCCCATGCTGCGGCGGTCGGCTTTAGCCGAACTGGCCACATGGTCAAACGATCATGCGGCCTGTTTAATTTGAAACCCGGAAGCTGAGATTCGAAGTTCCCGCAATGACCGAACCCGCGATTACCCCTGAGCTGGTCGCCAAACATAACCTGACTGCGGAAGAATACGCGCACGCCAGGGAAATCCTCGGCGGCCGCGAACCCAGCTACACCGAGCTCGGCATTTTCTCGGTCATGTGGAGCGAGCATTGCAGCTACAAAAACACACGGCCGCTCCTTAAAACGTTCCCCACCAAATCACCGAAAATCCTCGTGGGCGCCGGCGAGGAAAACGCGGGCATCATTGACATCGGGGACGGCCTGGCGATCGCGTTCAAGATAGAATCCCATAATCACCCAAGCGCGGTGGAGCCGTTCCAGGGAGCTGCAACGGGCGTTGGCGGAATCGTTCGCGATATTTTCACGATGGGCGCCCGTCCGGTTTGCGCGGTGAACTCGCTGCGGTTTGGCCCCATTACGGATTCAGGCGAGCAGGCCAGTTCGGCGACCGCGAACAATCGACGCCTATTCGCAGGCGTGGTTGCGGGCATTGCGCACTACGGGAATTGTTTTGGAATCCCGACCATCGCTGGCGAGGTGTATTTCGACAAGAGTTACGAGGGCAATCCGCTCGTCAATGCGTTCTGCCTGGGTGTGTTGCGCCACGACCAGATCGCCCGCGGCGCGGCCAAAGGCATTGGCAATCCCGTGTTTTATGTCGGCCCTGCGACTGGCCGCGATGGATTGGCGGGTGCCGCATTTGCCTCGCAGGACCTGACTGAGGAATCAGCGGAGCAACAGCGCGGCGCGGTGCAGGTGGGTGATCCGTTCATGGAAAAGCTGGTGTGCGAAGCGTGCCTCGAGCTTCTCGCCACGGGAGCGGTCGCTGGAATTCAGGACATGGGCGCCGCGGGCCTGACCTGTTCCACTTGCGAAACCGCGGCGCGTGCGGGGACCGGGATCGAGATTGAACTCGACAAGGTTCCTCAGCGGGCGCCGAACATGAGCAGCTACGAAATCATGCTTTCTGAATCGCAAGAACGCATGCTCATCATTGTGCACAAGGGCCGCGAAGAGGAAGTTAAGCGCATCTTCGACAAATGGGATCTCCCCTGGTCCGAGGTTGGCACTGTCACCGACACTGGCCGCATGGTCGTGAAGCATCACGGCCGGGTCGTTGCCGATATTCCGGCCAAGAAAATCGCGGACGAATCACCCGTGTATCATCGCGATGCGCAGGAGCCAGCGTATTTGAAAGCGGTGCGCGCTTTCCGCCTCGACGGAATTGCCGATACGCAGGAGCCGTTGGAGAACCTCAGAAAGCTCCTGGCCTGGCCGAGCATCGCTTCCAAGAATTGGGTTTATCGCCAATACGATCACATGGTGCGGGATGGCTCCGTTGTTGGGCCGGGTAGTGACGCGGCGGTGATTCGCATCAAGGGCGATTCCCTCCCCGAGTCGTGCAACGGCAAAACGGTTCCCGAAAAGCTTGTTGCCATGTCGGTCGATTGCAACGGCGTTTACGTGTATCTGGATCCCTATGAGGGGGGAAAGATTGCTGTCGCCGAGGCTTGCCGGAATCTGGCGTGCTCGGGCGCAATTCCGCTGGGCGCGACTGATAACCTCAACATGGCGAACCCGCACAAGCCGGAACTCTTCTGGCAGATCAAGGAAAGCGTTCGCGGGCTGGCGGAGGGATGTCGCGCGTTCAATGCACCCGTCACAGGCGGCAATTGCTCCCTCTATAATCAAAATCCTTCCGGCCCCATCGATCCGACGCCGACCGTTGCGGTGGTCGGACTCATCGAAAAGCCGGAATACGTCACGACCCAGTGGTTCAAGGACGAGGGTGATGCGGTCATTCTCCTTGGCCAAGCGTTGGACTCGGCTGATCCGCTGCAAGGACTGGGAGGGAGCGCGTACCTCCAGGTCATTCACGCGACGAAGAACGGAACACCGCCGAGGTGCGATCTGGACCGGGAAAAGGAAGTGCACCTTGCACTCCGCGCATTGATCCAATCCGGAGCTGTGAAGAGCGCCCATGATTGCAGCGATGGCGGCCTCGCGGTTGCGCTCGCTGAGGGTTGTATCTCACAGCAAATTGCGCGCGATACGCCGCGGCTCATCGGGGCCACCATCGATCTTTCCGAAATCGCCGCGGCAACGGATAAGGCCGGCACTCGCTCGAGAATCGACGCCCTGCTCTTTGGCGAGACCCAAGGCCGCATCGTCATTTCCACTTCGGCCGTGAACGCGGGCAAGGTGCTCGCGCAGGCGAAGATTCTTGGCGTCCCAGCGTGGAGGATCGGAACCGTGGGCGGTGCCGAATTGCAAATCAAAGCACGTGAGTTAACGTTGTCAGGCGAATTGCGCGACCTGCACGACCTCTGGTGGAATGCTATTGCGCGCGCGATGAGCAGTTAATGCAGTATCATCCCAAACATTATTGTGGCGTCTTCGGGATTTTCGGCCATCCGAACGCGGCAGAGTTGACCTACTACGGGCTCTACGCACTCCAGCACCGCGGCCAGGAAAGCGCTGGGATTGTATCGTCGGATGGCAGGACGTTCCGCGTCCACCGGGGCATGGGACTGGTGCCGCAGATTTTCAATGGCGAAATCCTGCACGGGCTTGTTGGCACGATGGCGATTGGCCATACGCGATACTCGACAACCGGATCATCGCACCTGCGCAACGCGCAACCCTTGACGGTTGATTGTGCGCGAGGACAGATCGCGATCGCACATAACGGCAACCTCACGAACGCGGCACAATTGCGGGAGGAGCTTGAGGCGCGAGGTTCCATTTTTCAAACCACAGTGGACAGCGAGATCATTCTGCACCTGATGGCGCAGCCGAGCTTCAATGGAGGCGGCAATCATCTCGTGCACGCCGTTCGCCAGATAGAGGGCGCCTACTCACTCGTGATCATGACCGAGACGGAAATGATCGGCGTGCGCGACCCGCATGGCTTTCGTCCGCTGTGCCTCGGCAAACTCGACGACGCGTGGGTGCTCGCGAGCGAAACGTGCGCGCTCGACCTGATCCATGCGAAATTCGTCCGCGATGTTGAACCCGGCGAAGTGGTTATCATCAACGAGCAAGGGCTCACCTCCATCCAGGCTTTTCCGGAACATGAACGCCGCGCGTTTTGCATTTTCGAGTATGTCTACTTCGCGCGGCCTGACAGCACGATTGCCAACCGCAATGTGTATCGTGTCCGTGTCGAAATGGGACGCCAGCTCGCCCGCGAAAATCCGATCGAGGCGGATCTTGTCGTCCCGGTTCCCGACAGCGGCAACTGCGCCGCCCTGGGATACTCGCTCGAATCGGGGATTCCCTACGAGATGGCGTTTGTGAGGAACCATTATGTCGGCCGCAGCTTCCTGCAGCCGTCACAGTTAATCCGGGACTTTGCGGTTCGCGTTAAGCTGAACCTCATTGGCGAACTCGTGAAGGGCAAGCGGGTCATTGTTGTTGACGATTCGATTGTTCGCGGCACGACCTGCAAGACTCGCGTGAACAGCCTCAAGCAGGCCGGGGCAAAGGAAGTGCACGTGCTCGTCAGCTGTCCGCCTCACATGAATCCGTGCGTATATGGCATTGATTTCCCGGATCGCAGCAAGCTGATGGCAGCGAACTATTCCATCGAGGACATTCGCAAGTATCTCAATGCGGATTCGCTGCACTATTTATCGCAGGACGGAATGGTGCAGGCCACGGGGCTGCCTCGAACGAACTTCTGCATGGCATGCTATGACGGCGATTACCCGGTGAAGTACGACCCATCCGTCGACAAGCATATCATCGAACGCCGCAATGGCCGCGTCACGAGCCTGTCGGAATCGCTGGCCAAAGATCGCGCCCAGATCCGGCTTCTATAACGTGTGCTGCGGACCCGTGTGGCTTCGGGGCGCATTCGAATCGAGCGCACCTGCTTGACCGCACTTGGGCCACTGTTACACTCCTCAGCGATCAAATGAGATTCTCGCTAGCACTTCTCCTGGCCGCCCTGCCTTTGTGCAGCCGCGCTCAACCTGCCGCGCCGCAACCGCAGCTTGCTGGCGGGATCAAGGTGATCGTCCACGACTCGCTGGTCACGTACCAGCAGGTGGAGGAGGCCACGGCGCCGTTCATTGACGATTTGAGGCGGCAGTTCCGCAACGACCCGCAAGGGTTTCAAAAGCGGCTTGTGGAAGTGCTCGATGAAAACACTGAGGCGCTTGTCCAGCGCGAGCTCATTCTCCACGAGTTTGAATCCGCGGGCTACAACCTTCCTGAAAGCGTGATTGACGACTACGTGCAGCAACGCATTCGCAGCCGCTACGGGAACCGCGCCACGCTTACGCGAACGCTTCAGGCGGAAGGAATCACATTCGAAAAGTTTCGTCAGCAGATTCGAGATCAATTCATCGTGGAGCAGATGCGCCTGAAGAACGTTGCTGATGCCACGATGATCTCGCCACACAAGATTGAGCTGTATTACCTCTCGCACACGAATGAGTTCAAGGTGGAGGAACAGGTCAAGCTGCGGATGATCATCCTCAACAAGCCGGCAGGCGAAACCGAGCAGGCCAGAAAGCTTGCCGATGAAATCGTGGTGAAGTTGAACGAAGGCGCTTCGTTCGCGGAAATGGCGTCGCTGTATTCGCAGGACGCCCGGCGAAATCAGGGCGGCGCTTGGGATTGGGTGGAACGCTCGGTCCTGCGCAAGGAACTGGCCGATGCCGCATTCTCATTGCGGGCTGGCCAGCGCAGCGAAATCATTGAAACGCCGGAAGCTTGCTATTTGATGCTCGTGGAAGACCGGCGCTCTGCGCATATCCGTCCGTTGAACGACGTCCGCGAAACAATTGAGAAGACGCTCATTGCCGAGCAACGTGATCGCGTTCAGAGGCAATGGCACGATCGCCTCAAGAAGAAGACCTTCGTTCGCTACTTCCAGTAAGGCGATGAGAATCGGCATCTCGCTGGGCGACGTCACAGGCATTGGGCCGGAAGTCACCCTCAAGGCGCTGGCCGAGGAATTGCCGCGTGACAGCGCCAGCTACCTGATCGTCGGCGATACCGCTGTTGTCAGCCGGTTGAATGACGTCCTCAAGACCGGCATTGACCTTGGCAATGTCCCCCTGGCCGGAACCATTCCGCGCGTTGCGATTCATGATCCCGTTGCTGAACCTTTACCTGAACACTTGACGCCGGGAGCAGCCGCGGCCGCAACAGCCGCAATCGCATGGGTTCGTCATGCAGGGGAACTTTGTCTGCGAGGCGAACTCGACGGCATGGTGACTGCGCCAGTCAACAAGGAGGCGATCATCCGGGCAGGAATTAACTTCGTCGGACAGACCGAATATCTTTCGAATCTCGCGGGCGTGCAGAACACCGTCATGATGTTGCTGGGCCACGATGACCGCGGGAGATGGCTGCGGGTGGCGTTGGTTACGACGCATCTCGCCATAAGGAACGTGGCTCAGGCGATCACGCAGGCAAAGGTGGAATTGGCAATCGACCGCGCGTCTGCGGCGTGCCGCGACCTCGGCCTGCCGCGCGCGCGAGTCGCCGTTTGCGGCTTAAACCCGCATGCGGGGGAAGGTGGGAAAATCGGCGACGAAGAACTCCTTGTTGTCGGGCCCGCGGTGGCAGCGTGCCGGGCTCGTGGCTTGGACGTCGTGGGCCCGGTCAGTGCCGACACATTGTTCCATGGAGCGTTGAAAGGAAACTGCGATGCGGTGGTCGCAATGTATCACGACCAGGGCCTTGCACCCTTGAAGATGGTTGCATTCGACAGCGGTGTGAACTGGACCTTGGGATTGCCATTCGTGCGCACGTCACCCGACCACGGCACAGCCTATGATATCGCGGGCAGGGGCATTGCGGAACCATCCAGCATGGTTGCCGCGATTCGGCTGGCGAAGCAGCTGGCAGCAGTGAGGCGGGGATGAAGCGAACAGGTCAACCCTGCGCTGCGCCGCGAATTTGTCCGCGCGTGACTCCGAGTTGATTCATCACTTTCAAATCGCGCCACAACTGCGATCCAGTGATTTCACCCCTCAACAACTGCCGATACCTCCCAATCGTTTGCCGAACTTCCCCGGGACTTTCATTCAGAAATTCGATCCGGAACTTGCGAAGCCCGAGCGCCAGCATTTTATCGACATACTCGGCCCCCGTTTGCGCCATCGCGTTGAACACTGTATTGCGGCAACCCACATCGGCCTTCAGCGGATGTTCTGCTCCGACCCGATCGCGCAGTTTGACGTCGTGGACGTCACATGGCCGACCGCAGTTGTGATAATCGGTTCCTGCGGACAGGAACGCGCAGAAGACGCAGTGCTCCATGTGAAACATCGGCATGTGCTGGTGGATTGTGACTTCCAACCATTCGGGCGGACACGACTCCAACAATGCTTCCAGTTGCGCGTAGTTCAGATCGTAGGAGGCGGTGACGCGTTCGAGGTTAAAACGGTTCTTAAAATAATCCGCGGCAAGGTGATTCGCCACGTTCAGCGAAAAGTCGCCGACGAGCGGCTTGCCGGCAAAGAACTTCAAGTGGTCGTAGTTCCGGACAAGATAACCATCCGCGTTGCTGGAACGCACCTGCTCGAGCGTCCATTCTTCCCCGGTTTTGAAAATTCGAGGCGGCGCCACGAAGATCGCAGGGTGAGGTTCCCTGCTCGATGAAGCGCATCCATGCGCCGTGTGAAAGAGGGTCACGGCGTCGCGATACTTTTTGGGATTCTCGAAGTCGCAATAAACAATGCGCGTCCCGCACTCAAGCGCGATTTCCAATTGCTCTAAATTTCGAACGAGAACAACCAGGTCAGCCGAGCTGCGCGCGGTGTCTGCAGGCCGTGAAGGGGCGTCTCCAGGAATTCGGGCAGGATTGAGCTGCCATCGTTTGGGTTGCGCGCGAAGCCGATCCAACTCGCTCACGAGGTCGCGGCGAAGCCGATTCAGTTCGCTGACCGGCAGCATGACATTGCCATGAACAAGGTTTTGCAACTCGCCCAATAGAAAGGGTGTGCCGCCCAGGCGGCCAAGTTGGTCGCGCAGGCGCTGGACGCTCAGGGGCTGTTTCTCCGCCGCAACCAGCGGCATCGTAGATTCAACCTGCGCCGTGTTTCCGAGTTCATCCCGCGCGACCAGCGTCAGTGGCTTGCCCGCGACGCCATGAACATCAATGTGAATGGGTCGCTGGAATTGTGGTGTCTCGCCAGCAAATGTCTGTCGAACCTGGCGGTCCAGCTCCGGGTCGCTCGTCTTCCACACCTTGTCCCCCACATGCACACGGTCGAACTGAATTGCGCCATGGCCGAACCGAAGTTCAACCTCGCTTCGGTTCCCGGCCTTTGAGTTTCGGAGCTCGAAGACGCGTCCTCCTTCCTCCCTTTCCTCAGGATGACCGCCATCGAACACAATGCCATCGCCCGCCTTCAATGGGCCGTCCAGTTGCAGCACAACGCCGTCGCGCAGCACTCGAATGACACTGCCCAGGAAGACGCCGCGTTTCTTCCCAAACCTTGCATGGACGAGTTTCTGATTATTGATTCCGCCAAACCACCCTGTGTACAAGCCCCGGCTGAACGCCATCTCAACCGCGTATTGCCGTTCCTTGCCTGGTCGTTGTGGAGATACGCCTCCGGGGTTTGACGAACCGCGCAACTCTTCCAGCGTCTCGCGATACGTGCGAGTGATCGCCGCGACGTATTCGGGTGATTTGAGGCGGCCCTCGATTTTGAGGGAGGCGACGCCCGCGCGGACCAGATCGGGAAGCACGTTCAACCCCGCGAGATCCTGGGGACTCAGCAAATACTTGCGATCGCCGAGCGGCACCGTTTTTCCATCTGAAACAAGTTCATACGGCATGCGGCAGGCCTGCGCGCATTCACCGCGGTTCGCAGATCGGCCGCCCAGCGCTTCGCTGGTGAGGCATTGGCCGGAATAGGCAACGCACAATGCACCATGCACGAACACTTCAAGGGGAAGAGAAGCATTGGCGCCTGCTAACGTGGATTGGATCCGCTCGATCTCCTTGATGGAGCATTCGCGTGCGAGCACGACGAGCTCGCAACCCAGTTCCCGCGCGAACTGAACTCCGGCTGCGCTGGTAATCGTCATCTGCGTCGACGCGTGAATCGGAAAGTCGGGCGACAACTCCCGGATCAAGCGGCAGATGCCAACGTCCTGGACGATTGCGGCGTCCACCCCGGAAGCGATGATGCAGCGAAGATATCTCTCGGCATCTGTGAGTTCGTTCTCGAACACCAGGGTGTTGACTGTGACGTAACCCCGCACACCGCGGCGGTGGAGAAACTCCATGAGCTTGGGAAGATCAGCCTCCGTGAAGTTTTGGGCGCGCATCCTCGCGTTGAACTTGTCGAGACCAAAGTAAATGGCGTCCGCGCCATTCTCGACCGCGGCCTTGGCGCATTCCCAATCCCCCGCCGGTGCCAGCAATTCAGGCAGGGCGAAGGCGCCCCCAACGCTGGGTTGCGGGTTTTGACCCGTGGCTGGGCTGGCGTTCATGGGGGGAACCTAACAGCGTTTTCCGCACGAAACAAAAAGTTTAGGACCTTGCTGAGGGTTCAAAAATCGGGCAACGCTCCTGCATGCGCGTGTTGATTATTGGCTGCGGGTACACGGGAATTGCGCTCGGACGCGAACTGGCTCAACGGGATCATTCTGTCTGCGGGGTGCGACGAAGCCGGTCGTCGGAAAAGGAACTCACGGACAATGGAATCCAACCGCTGTTCTGTGATGCAACGCAGTTGGCGGATTTGCAAACGCTTCCCCGGAAATGGGACTGGGTGGTGAATTGCATTGGAGCCGAACGCGGCACAAGCGAGGAGTATCGCCGCACATATTTGGAAAGCACACGCAATCTCCTTTCCTGGCTGGAGGCCGCGCCTCCGAAACGTTTCGTTTATACCAGCAGCACAAGTGTATACGGCCAGGAGGATGGCTCGTGGGTCAGCGAGACCGACCCAGCCGAGCCTGTATCTGAAGCCGGCCGAATCCTCATCGAAGCCGAAGACCTGCTCCGGAGGGCGTGGAATGCACGATTTTTTCCGGCGATCGTGCTGCGGCTTTCCGGGATCTATGGACCCGGCCGTGGATATTGGTTGAAGCAGTATCTCGCGGGCGAACCTTTCGATGAATCGTCAGACCGTTTCCTCAACATGGTTCATCTCACCGATGTGGTGGGCGCAATCATCGCAACGCTCGAGCGAGGCGTGGATGGGTCGACGGTGAATGTTTCCGATGACGAACCGGCCACGCAGCGAACGGTGTTCAGGTGGTTATCAGAAACATTGCCTCAGCCGCCGCAAAAGGCAGGCGTGCTAACCGGTCGTCGGCGCGCTGCCACAAACAAGCGGGTTTCGAATCGCAAACTTAAGGAGGAACTGCGCTATCCGTTGAAGTACGCTTCGTTCCGGGAAGGCTTCTCGGCCGAACTGCGGCGTCTTGGCAAGCTCTAGGGCAGCACAAATCCCGCGGTTGACGAGGGTGTTCCTGCTGTTACTCTGGCCCCCGTCATGCATCGCAGCTTTTTCAGCAGCGGTCGATTCGCCTGGTATTACTTTACCGGGCTGCCTGCCTGCCTGCGATTGCGTTGAACGTTCATTGAATTAACCCGCCGCAGGTCCCCACCTGCGGTTTTTTTGTGGAGACCTGCAGCCAGCAAGAAAGAATGTATGATCATTGTTCTCAAACCAGGGTTGACGCGGAAGCAGGAAACCACCGTTCTCGCCGAAATCCGCAAACGCGGCTACCGGCCTCACGTGATGCGCGGCATCGCGCGCACCGTCGTGGGAGCCATCGGCGATGAATTGAAACAGGGATCGCTCGAGACGCTGGCGTCCGTCTTTCCACAGTTCGTGGAGAGCGTGATGCCGGTTCAAAAGCGGTACAAGCTGGTGAGCCGCGAAGCGCATCCGACGGATTCGACGGTGGCGGTGCGCGACCAGATCATTGGCGGAAAGAAGTTCCAGGTCATGGCAGGCCCCTGCTCCGTGGAGAACGAACAGCAGCTCCTGACGACCGCGGAAGCCGTCAAGGCTGCGGGCGCAACGGTCCTGCGCGGCGGTGCGTTCAAGCCGCGCACCTCGCCTTATGAATTCCAGGGCTTGGGAGAAAAGGGCCTGAAACTCCTTGCCAAGGCGCGGCGCGTGACGGGGTTGCCGGTGATCACCGAACTGTTGTCCGAGGCCCACGCCGAAATGGTTGCTGAATACACGGACATCATTCAGATCGGGGCGCGCAACGCCCAAAACTTCCAATTGCTCATCGCCGCAGCGCGAACGGGCAAGCCGGTGCTCCTGAAGCGGGGTTTGTCAATGAAGGTCGAGGAATGGCTCCTCGCGGGCGAATACATTCTCGCCAATGAGAATAGCAATCTCATGTTCTGCGAACGCGGCATTCGTACGTTCGAGACCTACACGCGCAATACTTTGGACCTGTCGATGATTCCCATCATCAAAAAGGAGAGCCATTGCCCGATCGTGATCGATCCCAGCCAGGGCGCCGGCCGCGCAGATCTGGTCGTTGCCATGTGCAAGGGTGCCGTTGCGATGGGAGCGGATGCGTTGCTCATTGAGGTGCATCCCAACCCGGCGGAGGCCTGGAGCGATGGCGCCCAGCAGGTATCCCTCGAACGGTTCAAAACGCTGATGGAGGAGCTGCGGCCCTTTATTGCCGCAGCTGGAAGGGACTGAGAAACCGTCGCCGGAAATGAAAGATGCGGCGTCCGGGATCCGGAACGCCGCATCGGGAGAATCAATTGTCGTTGGATCAGGCCAGATGTGGGTGGCCCACCGCTGCTTCCACTTCGGCGTGTGCGTGATTGTGATCGGGGCCGAAATGGAATCCGTTTTCATCCTGGAATCCAACCGGCGCATTGGCTGTGGTGATATAACCGATGACAAGTCCGGCAGCGACCAATCCTACGAGCATCAAAACGGCGATCATGCCGGTCATTCAGCAGGCCTGGTACCAAGGGTTGTCCCGGGGAGCGGGAGTGTTTATCCGGACGCGGAGTGTCCCGTTCGTGTGTCCAGTGTCCCGCAACGGGACACAAGGCCCGCAGACCCATCCAGGGTTTTAACCTTTGGATTCGTCGAGGAAAACGATCTTGGGACCGGTTTTCGGCTGGGCAAAGCTCTCCAGCAACGTCGGAGCGTTCGCGGGGGACGGGGTGGGCGGCAGGTTCTTCGCAGGTTCCAGAGCCGAGCGAAGTGCGCCTTCAACGAGCTGCGCACAATGGATCTTCATCGGCGGCAAGGGCCCGAGTTCGCCGGAAAGCTCCTCGGTTTTTAGAGCAAGGGCTTCCTCCGCGGTTTTGCCCCGGATCAGTTCGGTCGCGAGGCTCGCGACGGCAATGGCGGTTTCGCAGCCGAAAGATTGAAAAGTCGCGCGATCAATTACCTTCCGTCCGTTTTGTTCCTTGAACTTCACCCACAGGCGCAACATCTCGCCGCAGTCCGAGCTGCCCACGGTTCCAATGGCGTCCGCATTCGCGAGCTCGCCCATGTTCTGCGGATTCGCCAGCAGGTCCTGGATCCTTTTCTGAAGAGTTTCGTTCATGTTCTTTGAGTTGGCAGCGGCTCAACCAAGTTTATAGCGGCGCATCGCCGGCGCGACATCTTGGGCCCAGGCGTCGATTCCGCCGCGCAGGCAGCGCACGTTCTGCAGTCCATGGCCCATGAAATAGGCCGCGGCATCCAAGCCCGTTTTTCCCTGGTGATCAATGACCACGAGCGGTCGCGTATTCGTTCCTTCCGACATGATCTCCCGCATCAGGTCCTGTGAAAGCAGCTGCGAACCCTCGATGTGAACGGCTTCAAATTCTTCCCGCGACCGCACATCCACGAGGCGCAGTGAGGGATCTTCCTCACGCAAGCGCGCGAGTTCCTGCGCAGACACGAGTACCCGCGCATCCTGCTCGTGGCTGGACTGGATATGATCGAGAACCTCGGCAACGTCGAGTTTTCCATTGCGTTCGCAAACCTGGGCGAGGGTCTCGTTCGGCTGAAACCCGCAACTGCTGCAGCCGCCAATATGATAGCGGCGGAACAAGGCGCGTTGCGCCCCGGGATAAACCTGCAGCACCGCGCTCATCGGAGAATCCGGACGAATGGTTTCAGTGATCACGACCTCAGTTTGCACGCGGAAGCGATGACTGTCCAATCCCGCGCACGGCAGTTCTTGTGAGCGATTGCATCGTTCGATTAGTCTCACTCAATGGAAGTTTCCGACTGGACCAGTCTCAGCGACGAGCAGTTGCTGGAGAAGCGCATCGCCCAACTGGGACTGCGTCTGGACGGAACTCCCTTGGAAGCGTTGATTCAGCAGCTTTATGCCGAGCTTTCAGCGAAGGGACTGTCCTTCCATCCGCGCTGCCACATTGGTGATGAATGGTTTGTTCCTGTAAATGTTCCAGCCATCTTCATTCCCTTCTTCCTGACGCATGACCGTCTGCGTCAGCTGGAGCGCAAGATCATGCTCGACGTTGAAGGCGAATCGGCAGAGTGGTTCATGAAACTGATCCGGCACGAGGCTGCCCATGCTTATGCGTATGCGTATCAGTTTTTTCGCACCCGCGGCTGGCAGCGGACGTTTGGCAGATCTTCGGCGAACGAAACTCCCTCGTTCTACCGCCCCCGCCCTTACAGCCGAAGCTTCGTTGTTCACCTGGACGATTGGTACGCCCAAAGCCATCCGGACGAGGACTTCGCAGAAACTTTTGCCGTGTGGCTGACTCCCGATCACGATTGGCGGAAGCGCTACAGCGGTTGGAAGGCGTTGCAAAAGCTGGAATACGTCGATGCCCTGATGCGTTCACTGGCGGGGAAGGTGCCTCCCCTTGCTCCCGCCTATGACCCGTCGGATTACGACTGCCTGAATGTGAAGCTCAAAACCTACTACGCTCGCAAGCGGAAGGTTTATGAAGAATCATTTCCTGATTTTTATGATAACGACCTGCGGCAACTCTTCGGCGCAGCCGCCGAGGGCGGGCACGTCAAAGCCTCTGTCTATCTGCGGCACCATCGCCGCGAACTGGAAGAGGCCGTGTCTCAGTGGACCAACGAAAGCAAGTATCGGGTGAACCAGTTGCTCGCGCGGCTCATTGAGCGATGCGACCGGCTTGGCCTGTACATCAAGGCGTATGACCCTCGTCAAAACCTGCAGGTCGCCGCATACATCACAACGCTGGTGATGAACCACCTGTTTACCGGCAGATTTAAACGAACGAAGTAGCATGGCGAAGAAACTGAAGATCCTCGCGTTATTTGACGCGATAGCTCCCACAACGCTCGACCAGGATCTGAGCGCGGAGCTCGCAACGGAAGATTGGAAAACCGAGGCGAATGTGCTCGGCGCCCTGCGCGAGCTGCAACACACGGTTGAGCACCTCGCCATTTTCGACGACCTCGATTTGTTGAGGCAAAAGCTCCAGACGTTTGCGCCCGACATCATTTTCAACCTCGCCGATCAGTTCCGAAACAACCGATCCTTCGATCAGAACATCGCTTCATTTTTGGAAATGCACGGCGTCTCCTTCACTGGATGCGGCTCGACTGGATTGACCCTGTGCAAGCACAAGGGCATTTCAAAAAAGATTCTGGGGTATCACCGCATCAAGGTTCCCGAGTTTGATGTCATCCCCAGAGGCAAGCGCTTTGGACGGCCCAAGCGGCTGCGATTTCCCATCATCGTCAAGCCGCTGAAGGAGGAGGCATCGCTCGGAATTTCACAGGCGTCGTTCGTCGAAACCGATGACCAATTTCGAGATCGTGTTCAGTTCATTCACGATAAATACGGCAGCGACGTCATTGCGGAGGAATACATCGCGGGCCGCGAACTTTACGTCAGTGTGCTCGGCAATCACCGGCTCGAAGTCTTTCCCATCCGCGAACTGGTGTTCCGCGAAGTGCCGCCCGATGAGCCGCGCATCGCAACCTTCAAGGGCAAGTGGGATGAGGAGTATCGTAGGCGATGGGGATTGCAGAACCAGTTTGCCGAAGGGCTGGACCCTGCTTTGCAACGCGAGATTGTACAGACCTGCAAGCGAATCTACCGGCTGCTGACGATTGATGGCTATGCACGGGTTGACTTGCGCGTGACGGAGACCGGCCAGATTTATTTCATCGAGGCCAATCCGAATCCCATTCTTGCGTCCGACGAGGATTTCGCGGAGTCGGCGTTGAAGGCGGGAATCGCGTATCCCGAGCTCATTGGACGAATCATCCGGACTGGAATGAACACGGTTCGCGAATAGGTTCCGCGCGAGGCTTCAAGGGCCCAGGAATCGCGGATGTGATTAGGCCGCGAAGAACTTTTGGATCTCGCGCACCACTTCGACGAAACGATCGACTTCACCCTTCGTGTTGTAGAAATAGAAACTGGCGCGGGCGGTGGACTCGACTCCGAGCTTGTGCATGAGCGGTTGAGTGCAATGATGCCCGCCGCGCAACGCAACGCCACCCTGGTCGGCGAGCATCACCACATCGTGCGCATGCACGTCCTTCAGCAGGAAGCTGACGAGCCCGGCACGATTTTGTCTGGGCCCGAAGAGCCGGATATCGTTCAGGGACGCAAGTTTTTCATAGGCATAGCCGGCCAGTTCCTGGTCGTGCTTCCAGATGTTTTCGCGGCCGATTGCATCGAGATAATCCATGGCCGCGTGCAAACCAACGGGTCCTGAAATATCGGGGGTGCCGGCTTCGAACCGGTGCGGCGCCTTTTTGAAGTCGCATCGCGAATAACCAACACTCAGGATCATTTCCCCGCCGCCCTGGTAGGGTGGCATGGAGTCCAGCAAATCCTGGCGGCCCCAGAGCACGCCGACGCCCGTGGGTCCACAGATTTTATGGCCCGAGAAAGCAAAGAAATCGCAGCTGATTTCCTGCACATCGACTGGCATGTGGCCCGCGCTCTGGGCGCCATCCACCAGCGTTGTGATTCCAAGCTTCCGCGCGCGAGCGCACATCTCCGCCACGGGATTCAAGCTTCCCATGGCGTTCGAGATGTGAACCATTGAAAAGAGTTTCACCCTGGGCGTGAGCAGCGCATCCAGGGTTGAGAGGTCGAGAGTTCCCTCATCGCCCGTGACGGGAACATACGCGATCGTCGCCCCGCGGCGTTGAGCAAGCAACTGCCAGGGAACAATATTGCTGTGATGCTCCACCTCGGTGAGCAGGATGACATCGCCCGGCTTCACATGCTGCGGACCCCACGTGCTCGCAACCAGGTTGATGGCTTCCGTCGTGCCGCGTGTGAAAACGATTTCATCAGCACTTTTTGCGTTGATGAATTTTGCCGCGCGGGCACGCGCCGATTCAAACGCCGCTGTAGCGCGGTTGCTTAATTCGTGAATGCCGCGATGCACGTTGGCGTTATCCCGTTCATAATAACGAACAAGAGCATCAATGACGGCGCGCGGCTTTTGTGAAGTGGCGGCATTGTCGAAATAGATGAGCGGTTTGCCGTGCACCTGCTGGTTCAGGATTGGAAAGTCCTGCCGCAGGCGAGCCCAATCAGGGGTCAGCATTGGTGTCATCGCGCGTTTGAAAAAAAAGCCCGTTGCGACGGAATCAGCGACGGTGCGCGTGAGGATGGCTCCGGGATCATAGCAGCCCCAATTGCAGCTTCGCAGCCTCGGTCATCATGCCCTGATTCCATTGCGGTTCCCAAACCAGTTCAACTGAAACGTCGTCGATCGTTTCAATCGAGAGAAGCTTGTTCTGGACGTCCTGTTGCAGGACCGGCCCCATGCCGCAGCCGGGCGCGGTGAGGGTCATCTTTACATCCGCTTTGAAACTGTTGGACGAACCTGCAATCGGTTCCACGTGACAGTCATAAATCAATCCAAGGTCAACAATGTTCACCGGGATTTCGGGATCGTAACAGGTTCGCAGCTGGGTCCAGATTTCCTTCTCCACCTGTTCAGGGGTTTGGGGAGCGGCGCCGGAAGGGGCCTTAGGTTTTTCGACCCGCTGCAACCCGAGCGCATCGGCGTTCTGGCCCTCAATGCGAAACATGTTCCCGTTCACGACGACGGTGTAGCTGCCACCCAGCGATTGTGTGATGTAGGCAGTTTCTCCCTTCTGCAAAGTCACCTTGGTTCCGACCGGCACGATGGCTGCCTCGACGTCGCGGCTGAGAATGATGGGATCGTTGTTGTACATAACTGAAATAGTTCCGATCAGGTCTGCTCGTTTTCGGTGCTCACAGGCTTCTGCTCGTTGCCTTGCAAGGCTGCCATGAGGGCGTGCCATGCCAGAATCGCGCACTTTACACGGGCCGGAAAGCGATACACGCCAGCGAACACTGCCAGTTTTCCGACGTCTTCATGGACCTTTCCCGTCATGACCATGTCATGCACCCTGTGGAAACTGGCTTCAGCCTCGGCCTTGGTCTTGCCTTTCACGCTTTCGGTCAGCAGCGAAGCCGACGCCTTCGAAATGCAGCACCCTGAGCCAACAAAGCTTGCATCCGTGATGCGGTCGCCCTGCATCACGAGGAAGAGCTTCAGGTTATCGCCACAGAGCGGGTTGTGTCCCTGGGCTGAACAGGTGGCTGCCGGAGTTTCGTGAAAGTTCCGTGGCTTCTTGCAATGGTCGAGAATGACCTGCTGGTAAAGATCATTGAGGTCGTCAAACATGGGAGCAAACGTCTCCGGAGAGGAATCCCGAAACGCCGGCTGTGCCAAAGCGGAACAAATTGCAAAACAGCGTTGGAGGATTTCCGATTGCGGACTTCATCTCAGGTGAGGATTGGCTTCCAGCCGATCCCAGACAATGCGATCCAACTCGTCACGCACAGACTCGCAGCGGATGCGCTCAATGATTTCGCCGGCGAAAGCATGAATCAACATGCGGCGGGCAGTGTCCTGGCTCAGGCCGCGCGAGCGCAGGTAGAAGATCGATTCGTCGTTCAACTGGCCGATCGTTGCCCCGTGCGTGCATTTGACGTCGTCCGCGTAGATCTCCAGCTGCGGTTTCGTATCGGCCGTGGCATCGTCAGAAAGCAGCAGGTTCTTGTTTGTCTGCTTTGCGTCGGTCTTTTGGGCAAGCTGTTGCACGAGAATCCGGCCGTGAAATACGCCCTTCGATTTGTCGTCCAGAATCCCGTTAAAATATTCATGACTGGCGCAATGCGGCTCGGCGTGTTCCACGATCATGTGATGATCCGCCAGTTGCTCGCCGCGGGTCAGATATAAACCGTTCAAAACGCATTCAAGCCCTTCGCCTGCCAGTTTGGTGCGAATGTTGTTCCGCGCTAGCCTGGCGCCCAGTGAGAACGAATGAACGTTCACACGGCTGGCGCGGCCGAACTGGCCATGAATCGTTGCGACATGAAAAGAATCCGCAGCCTCGTCCTGGACCTTGATCAACTCCACATGCGCACCGTCGCCTGCAATCAATTCCGTCACGGCATTGGTCAAATAGGGCGCCGTTGACGTGTGAACGTAGTTCTCGGTGACGACCAGCCGGCTGTTCGCATCGGCAAGGATCAGGTTGCGCGGCTGGATGGTGGTGCCCTGCTGTTTCGCGGACGAAACAAAAATCAAATGCACGGGTTCGGGCACTTCCATGCCCGCGGGCACATGAATGAACACGCCATCCGCGAAGTATGCCTGGTTCAGCGCCGCAAACGCGTTTCCAGCAGTTCGCGCATATTGCGTGAGATGTTTCTCCAAACCGCCGTGACCGTTTGCAAGGGCATCGCTCAAGTTCTGGACTACGACACCTGCAGGGAGGCTTCCGATGCTGGACAGCGATCGGGCGAAATGGCCATTGATGAACACGAGCCGGTGCCCGGCAATGGCCCCGAACGGAGCGCGCTCGACCGCGGCTGAAATCGATTCGCTTGTGCTCCCGTCAGCGGATGGCTGGAACGGAAGCCGCGCGATGGGTGCGACGTTGGTGAACCGCCAGTCCTCATCCTGCAACGTGGGAAACCCCTGGTCAGCGAAACTTGCAAGCCCCGCTTTCCGCAGCGGTTGCAGCCACGAGGGCTGTTGCAGACCTGAAGTGAAGCCATCGAATGCTTCCACGTGCGGGTCGGTTTGCTTCTTCTGTTCCATCGACTGAACCATAATTGAATGCTCCAACGAATGTACTAAAATTTGAGTCCGCTAGTGTTCCATGCCGCCCCGGGTTCCGCAAGTTCTTCAAAAGACTCATTGGTTGGCGTAAATCCGCGCCTCCGCCTCCGTGATTCGGCCGTCCTTGTTGGAATCGCAGGAATCAACCGCGCGATTAAATTCAACGTTCTTCCCCGGAACAATCTTGCGTTCGTGGCTGAACACGATGGGCAATGATACATGCGTCGAGCTTTCGGACTTGTCGCGAGACCCGGATTGCTTCGTCATGGTTTCGTAAAAGAGCCGCGCCGCGCCGTCGCTCTCGAATTCAACGGGCGTCCGCTCCGCATCCCTGTAAACCGTTTGACTGTGTGTGATGCAACCGCTTGCCAGAGCGGCGAGCATGAGTGTTGTCAGGACTTTGATGGTGTTGTTCATATTCGATCTGAATCTATTGATTTGCGAGTTCGCGCAAGGCTGCGTCGCGCCGCGCAAAACTGGTGATCATGCGCGCCAGCTCCATCGCTTCGTTGCGGCGGCCGAGATGCGCCAGGTGGCGCGCACTGGCGCCGGCTGCCTCGTCGCGGGCACTAAACGACACCATCGCTCGAAGCGCCTGCCGTGCTGTCTCGACGTCCCCGCCTTCCGCCGCGTCGCGCGCCAGCTGCGCCAGAGCCGCGTCGCGTTTTGTGAATGCGAGAATGTCCAGTGCTGCGGAAAGCCGGTTTGTAAAAGCCGCGGGCCGGTTTGTAAGGCTTGAAGTATCCACGTCTGAAAAGGAACCTGATTCGTTTGTTGCGGCTGTCTCTGGCAGCGATTCCACACGAAAATCATCTGGAACTTCGGTCCAACGCGTTGTGCTTGAAACGCGAGGTTCCGAGAGGCGGCCGGGCCGAAGCGAAACATCTTCAATCCTAAAGCGCCTCATCGGCGCGATTCTGAATCGTACGCCAGCAACGTCGGTCATCGTCAGGTTTCGAAATGTCAGGTTCACGTGGTTCAACGTTATTGCTCCGTGGTCCAGGGTGCTTTCGTTAGTGTAGTAATTATAAGAGGCGCCGCTGCCGGAAAGCAGATTAAGCGAGTGCGTCCATCCTTCATTCCAGTAGATGGGATGGCTGCCTGTGAGGATCAGTGAATTGCTGACAGAGGTGAGTTGAACATTCACATTCCACTTCAAACCTCCCGCGGTGATTCGGATAGCGGCCGCATCGCCTGACTGGAAACCGGGAATCGGCTGGTCGATAAGCCAGGTGCCGACCTGGTTCACGACAACGTCACAGTCCAGGGTCGTCTGGGACGGCGGAACCTCAATGGTTGCCGAACTGAAGTGCGATACCCGCCCGCGCCCAAAGCTCGCGCGGGGAGCTGTCATGATCCGTTCGTTGCGCATCTCAAACCCATGGATAGCCCCAAGCGGCGTGAACAGAACGACATACTTATCGATAGATTCCCCCGCCGATCTTGCATACACAGGCGGCCGCAGAACGTCAAAAATTCCGTGAATCTGCGGGGCATTGGTCATGAGAACTCCCCTCGGATCCCACCATGCTTCGTTGGTTCCGTCTCTTTTACCGATCGCCACCATATGCAGCGGTTCGCGGGAGCCGAGCGAGGCAATAAAGAGCGGCTGCGGCTCGCGAGCCAATGCGGGCTGCGGCTTTGACGCCGCCGCGGGTGCGGGGGCCGCGACCTCTGATTCGATGCGCGTCTCGCGGATGAGGTTGGGATTTGCGCGGAACCTGTCATTTCGTCGCAAAAGCGAGCGCGGGGACGCGGGGATCCAGCCCGCGCGCTTTAAATCCACAGGTTGAAACGCGATCGGAAACGTTTTTGTTTCGGCATCGAACAGGCTGGTTTGATTCTGCACCTGGATGTGCAGATGCGGCTGGCTCGTGTTGCCCGAATTTCCAACGCGGGCGATGAGTTGTCCGGTTTTCACGGGATCGCCCTTTCGCACGAGGATGCTCGCTTTCTGCAAATGGCCGAGCATCACAAAGACGCCATTGGTCATTCGAAGCACGATGTGATTGCCCGCTGGATTGTTGGGATCGGTTCGACCGATCGGATTGTCGGGCAATCCGTCTACCACATTCGCAACGGTGGCGTCGGCGGGCGCATACACGGGTTCGTTCCAGGCGAAATAATCATCAATGCCGCTCCGGGCGTGCTGGCGGTCCTGGCCGTTAACGATGCGAATCAAATCAAGGGCATGACGTTGCTCGAGGTGGGTGTAATGAAGATTTACAAGCGCGCTCGGACCGCCATTGCCGACCAGCCATTCTGCAGCCACGGGCGACGCGAGCACCACAGTCGAAGCGGGCTGAGTTGACCAATGGATGCGCACCAGTTGTGTGGCAATGAACAGGCTGCCAGCTGCAAGGGAGAGGTTCGTGGCGATCTGAATGCGCTTTCCCGGAAGCAATTCCAGCAGGATAAGAATGACTGCGCACGCAAGATAGAGCGCGCGAATGACGGCGTATTGGTTTGCAGTGAACTGCGCGGGAACGATGCACGTCTCGAGCACGCACACGGTACAAATCCAAAAGAGCCATTTGTTGATGACGGCCCAGCGATGCTGGCGCAAACCCGGAATGAATGGCGTTCTCCACAAACGCAGCTCGAGGGCGCCGCGGTATAATCGCCAGAGTACCAAGCCGATATAGACCGGGATTGCGAGCAGCATGCAGAGGAAAAGGACGTTGAAGAAGTTCCCCATGCGATACGCAGCCCAACCGAGCACAATGAGAAGTGTCGCCGCAAGCGCATCCATTGCGAACAATGCAATGCTCTTTGCCCGGCTTGCGCGCGCCCCAGGGAGGGGCGGCGGAACGGGTTCATTGACTGGGTTGCTCGAGAACGTTTCCACGCGCGTCTTGAAGTGGCTTGCCTGCTGGTAACGGCGCTCGGGTTCCTTCTCCAAGGCGCGCAGCACGATATCATCAAGCCGGACATCGACCTGCACTTTAGCCGAAGGCGGTTGAAACCGTCCGAGCGGCAGTTCGCCTGTCAGCATTTCGTAGAAGACAACGCCCAGCGAATAGATGTCAGCCCTGTGATCCACGTCCTGCGGGTTTTCAACTTGTTCGGGTGCCATGTAGTGCGGCGTCCCCATGATGTCCTTGGCTCCTGTGAGCCGAAAATCCGCGGGTTCCTGCCCCAGGATTTTTGCCAGCCCGAAATCCGCAATCTTCACCCTGCCCTTTCGATCGAGCAGGACATTCTCGGGTTTAATGTCGCGATGAACGATCCCTTCGTCATGGGCAAACTGCAGCGCTGCACAAATCTGAGGAATGACCGCGAGCGCCTCCCGGGGTGTCAGTCTGCCGGCCTGCTGAACCTGGCGCAGGTTGCGGCCATCCACGAATTCCATGATGAAATAGCTGAGGCCGCCAGCCTGGCCGAAGTCGTAAACAGCAACAATATTGGGATGATTCAGCCGTGCCAGTGCTCGGGCTTCGCGCGAGAAACGGCTGCCGAAATCGAGCTCATTGTTCGGGGGCGCGAGAATCTTCAATGCCACGTTCCGATCCAGCGCTGGCTGCCGCGCCTTGTAAACGGCGCCCATCCCGCCTTTGCCGAGGGGGCCAAGGATCTCCAGTTGGGGAAACAGTTTGGCGAGTTCTTCCAGGGTCGGCGGGATAAATGCGTGCTGTTGTGAAACGCCGGGAGCGCTATCGATTCCCTGCTTCATCACGCACGCCGGGCATAATCCCTGGGCAACGTCGCCGCGCAAATTCGTGCCGCATTGGGGACATGTGCGCGGGATGATCTCGGTCTCGGCGGCAGGTGTGGTATTCTGCGCCCCTGCCTTCGTTCGCCCGCCCAGCTGGCTTCGGAGCAAGGAGAGCAGCGCAATGATTCCAGTCACGATGGCGAGGACCACGAGCAGTCCCAGCATGAGCAGGAAAACCCGCGACAACGCATCGCTAACCATTGAAGCAATGACAGGTTCGAACGTGTTCATCTCACCGCTTACTGAAGGAACGAAATCGAAACGTTACGCATTTTTTGCAATTTCCGTATCCCTCACGCGGACAACGCGGCAAAGAGGTTCCTCAGCTCATCCTCCACTTCGTCAGGACTGGCGACCGTGCGGGCGATCTCTGCGCGCAGCAACTCGCGATACCGTTGGCGGAGTCGGTGGACGGCCACCTTCACCGCGCCTTCGGTACTTTTCAGCCGCGCGGCAATCTGCAAATACGGCATGGATCCGCTGGGTTCGGTGAGCGTCTGTTTCAGATGGTCGAACAATGCCTCCCTGCCCGCTTCCACATATTCCTGGCGCAGGCGCTGCAACACTTCGTCCAAAAGCGTCAATGCCCATCGCCGTTCGAAGATCCGTTCAGCTGTCATGCGGTCGGCCAGCTCGATGCCGCAGCGAGTCTCGGCCGAATCGATATCGATTGAGATTGGCGTCTGTCCGCCACCTCGCTTTTGAGCCGCGGCGCGGTCCCATTCATTGGCGAGGAAATGCTTGAGGGTTCCCAGAAGGAAAGAACGGAACCGGCCTCGATTGCGGTCGGCCGCGCCAATCCAGTTTTTCTCGAGAATTCGTGCGAAGAAGCCCTGTGTCAGGTCCTGCGCGTCATGGGGACTGTATCCCTGACGTCGTATGAAAGCATAGATGGGTGGCCAGTAGCTTTTGCACAGGAGCTCCAGGGCTTGCCGCGCCTGCGTGGAATCGTTCCCGCCAGCCGCAAGCACAACGGTCCAGTGGGTCGGCACGAAAGCCGGGCCCCCTGGGGCGCGTGTGTCGCAGTCGTGGTCGGTGGGTGGCATTGCCTTCGCCCGGAGCATTCCTGATTTGCGTGGAACCTCCAACGAGAAAATGACGCTGCACGAGCGGAGTCATTCCAGGAAGCCTTCGGAAACGCTTGCCGCTTCACTTCGGCCTTCCCATGCTGCGGCCATGAAAGTTTCGGGCAGGCTCCTTGCCGTTCTGATGGTGTGCGCATCCGCCTGCGCCCAGGCGCCTCTTGGGAATGAGCAATTCCGTGACTACTTGCGGGACGAGACCATGCGACTGTCAGAGGCGTGCCTTTCAGAAATCAATTCGCTGACCGATTGGAATTCGCGCCGCGATGAATATCGACGGCAACTTCAGGAGATGCTTGGGCTCTGGCCCCTGCCGCTTCGCACCGACCTGAAGCCAGTGGTGACCGGCACAGTGGATCACCCTGAGTTTACGGTCGAGAAACTGCACTTTCAGGCCATGCCCGGGCTGTATTGCACCGCTGCATTGTTTATTCCGAAGGGCATCACCGCGCCTGCCCCCGCGATCTTGTACGAATGCGGACACTGGCAATCGGTGACCAACGGGATCAGCTATGGGAACAAGGCGGCCTATCAGGCAGACGGGGCGTGGTACGCCCGCAATGGATATGTCTGCATGGTGCTCGACACCGTGTTGGCGGGTGAGATTCGCGGAATTCACACGGGCACGCGGGATCGCGGATTATGGTGGTGGAACTCGCGCGGCTACACACCAGCGGGAGTGGAAGCCTGGTTCGGCATCCGCGCTTTGGATTTCCTCAGCACGCGTGTGGAAGTGGACACGAATCGATTTGGCATCACGGGTCACTCTGGAGGCGGGGCATACAGCTGGATGGTCACAGCATTGGACGATCGCATCAAGGCCGCTGCGCCTCTCGCGGGGATGGCAGACATTCGGAGTCACATCCTGGATCCCATCATGGACAGCCATTGTGACTGCAATTTTTTCGTCAATTACTACGGTTGGGATTTTCCGCAGGTGGCGGCCTTGGCTGCGCCGCGGCCCCTGCTGCTCGGTGGTACGGACAATGATCGCCTCTTTAACCTGCCGAACACCCTGCGAATCCACGACCAGTTGCGGCGCATTTATCAGATCCACAATGCAACCAGTCAATTGGGACTCATCATCGCACCTGGCGGGCACGACGAAACGCCGGAGTTGCAGGTGGCCGTGATGCGGTGGTTTGACCGACATTTGAAGGGTGCTCAAAGGCCGGTCGAGAATGCTGCGACACGTTTCTTTGCACCGCAGGAATTGAAAGTGTTTGCGACTTTGCCGGCGGATTCTATCAACACCAACATCGCGCTGACGTTTGGCCCTGTTGCGGGATCGGCACTCCCAGCGGGCGCCGACCTGCGGAGCGTGCTCGTGACAAAAGTCTTTTCAGGCTGGCCCAAGGGGCGCGACCCATTAAATCTTCACCAGGCATTTTCTGGGGAGCGTGAAGGTCTGCGGCTTTCTGCGTGGGACTTCACGAGCCAGCGGAATGTGCGGCTTCGCATCTATCGACTCGATGCCTCCGCGACTTCTGTCCGCAGCAATATCACCTTGTCGGTTTTGGATGAAAGCGGATGGACAAACGCGATTGCGCGGCTGGGCGGTTTGTTCGGGCGGGAGCTGACGAATGAGCTTCGCGGGGCGGTCGTTGAGGGATCTCAAATCAGCCTGGACTCGTTGAAGGAACAGGTGCAGCGCAGTTCGCTGATGTTCTTCGCGCCGCGCGGGGTGGGTTTGGATGCGTGGGCTGGGGACGAGCGGGCGCATTCGAGGATTCGACGCCGATTCATGCTGCTGGGCCAGACGCGTGACAGCATGCGGGTGTGGGACATTCGCCGCGCGGTGCAGGTTGTTCGGGAGTTAAATGCGGGCATCGAAGTCCAGGTGATTCTGCGCGCCAGCAGTGAGATGGGGGTGAACACGTTGTATGCGGCGCTCTTTGAACCGTCGGTTCGGACACTGCAGCTCGGGCCGCTGCCGCAATCACATATTTATGGTCCTGACTATTTAGGAATTCTGCGCGTGTGCGACATTCCGCAAGTGGTGAACGCAGTGAAAGCTCACGCCCGAATCGAGGGAGAACCATCGCCCTGATGCAACCTGCCCAGTCAAAAGTGCGGACAAGCTCTCGAAACCGGGTGCCAGCTGAGTGGCGGCACGAGGTCGAGCGGGTTCTGATTGGCGAGGCACAGCTCGCCCGGCGCGTGCGGATGCTGGCGCGGACGGTTGAGGTGGATTTCCGTGGACGCGAGATGGTGATTGTTTCACTGCTCAGCGGCACAGTCATGTTCCTGGCCGACCTCATTCGCCACCTTTCGCTGCCGCTGCGGTTGGATTTTATGGGCGTGTCGAGTTACGGCAGCGGAACTGAGAGCGGCCAGCTGGTGTTCACGAAGGAGTTGCGACTGGACGTTCGGGGTCGTGACGTGCTGCTTGTCGACGACATTCTCGATACGGGGCGAACCATGAAGCGCGTGTTGGAGAAGCTGCAGTTGCTCAAGCCGCGGCGCATCCGCACCTGTGTGCTGTTGGACAAGGCAGCCAGGCGTGTCGAAAGGATTGAAGCTGACTACGTCGGATTTCGCATTCCTGACAAGTTCGTCGTTGGATATGGGCTCGATTACGCCGAACGATTCCGCAACTTGCCGTTTGTGGGTGTGTTGAAGGAACATGTTTACCAGTCAGCAGCAGGAACTTGAAGCAGGCATGCGCGTTAACGTGACATTTTATTCGTACTTCCGTGATCTCACGGGCTGTTCGACTTCCATGCAGGAAGTTCCCAACCAGTTCACGCTTGGAGAACTGCAGGCGAAACTCATTGCGGAATACCCGCGGCTGGGGCCGATGCAACGCTCCACGCTGATGGCTGTTGGCGTTGACTATCAGCCCCGTGAGTATGTCCTGCGTGAAGGTGACGAGATCTCGCTGTTTCCTCCAGTACAGGGAGGGTGAGCATTCAAATCAAACTGCGTAAACATTGCTCCCAGGGATGAAACGGAATTTGACCATTACGACGGACGCAATCGATGAAGCGCGGCTCGTGGCAAGCCGCAGCATGTCTGCGGGCATGGGCGCTGCCCTTTATTTCGTTGGCGTGGTGCGCGGACACGAAGGCGACGCAGCGATTTCAGGGATCGAGTACGAGACATTTCAGAAGATGGCGGAGCATCAGTTCCAACTGTTGTTCGACCAGATGGAACGGCAATGGCCAATTGAGTCCGTACGCCTCGTTCACAGGGTGGGCATGGTCCGAGTGAATGAACCTTCGCTGTGGGTGGAAATCATTGCCCCGCACCGCGGCGAGGGGTTTGCCGCATGCCAGTGGCTGATCGACGAGATGAAGCGTGTCGTGCCGATCTGGAAGAACCCGCGATGAAAATCACGCGCGCGGCAATCGGCCGTTCAGCACTGCGCAAAGGGCGGCGGCATCAGGCGCCTGCTCGATGCTTTGCCGGAATTCCTCGTGCATGATCTGGCGCGCGAGCGACGAAATGATCTTCATGTGTGCGGAGGCGCCGTCCAGGTCACGGATTACAATCAGCATCAGCGTCTGCACGGGTTTGTCGTCAGTAGATCCCCATTCCACGGGCTGCCGCAGGCGCAGGAGCACGAGTGAATTGGCCTGGATGCTGGTGGTCTTGCAGTGCGGAATGGCAAAGCCGTGGCCAAACCCTGTGGAATAGCTGTTCTCCCGCTCCCACACTGCAGCTTCCAGCGCACGGGGTTGTTCGGTGCGCCCGGTAATATACAACAGGTCGACCGCACGCTTGATCGCCTCCTCCTTCGTCAGCGCATCGACGTCCACCACGACAAGGTCCTCCGCGAGCAACGGCGCGGAGTGCTGCACAAAAAAATCCTCCAGCAAGGCAGTGACTTCCGCAACCGTGCGGCATCGCAATGCTTCGGCGAGCAACCGTTCGCATTCCGATTTTTCAAAGCGAGCGAGTTCCGCCTTGAGCCCGGCGATGAAAGGGGCCGACACGCTGACCTCGTTGATACCGAGCCCGACCAGCAACGGCAGGGCACGTTTCAAGCCACCCATTTCCCCGCACAGGCCAATCCATTTCCCGTGGGCTCGTGCCTTGCTGGCGATTTCGTTGAGCAGGCGCAGAAAGGCGGGCTGGAGCGGATTGTAAAGGGTCGCCACCTGCGCATTCGTTCGATCGACCGCCATGAAATACTGCAGCAGGTCGTTGGAACCGATGCTGAAGAAATCAACCTGCTCGCTGAGATCCTGGATGATGAAAGCGGATGAGGGAACCTCGAGCATCACGCCCAGCCGCATTTCCCGATCGAAGCGTTTTCCTTCAGCGAGGCACCGCTCCTGTTCCTCGGAAATAACCTGCTTCACCCAAAGAACTTCTTCCATCGCCGCGACCATAGGAATCATCACCCGCAGGGGGCCATGCGCGGACGCGCGCACCAGGGCGCGAATCTGCGTGCGGAACAGGTCTTCAAATCCTGGATACATCCGCACCGCGCGATAGCCGAGAAAAGGATTCTGCTCGAGTGCCAGGTTCAGATAGGCCAGCGGCTTGTCGCCGCCAATATCCATCGTACGAATAATAACTGGACGGCCATCAGCGGTTTCCAGCACGCGATGATAAATTTGAAACTGTTCCGCTTCATCGGGCGGACTGACCCGGTCCAGGAAGAGCATCTCAGTTCGGAACAGGCCGATGCCTTCTGCTCCCGAGACAAACGCCCGCTCGGCTTCTTCAACAGTCGCAATGTTCGCGGCCATTTCGATCGGATGTCCGTCAAGCGTCCTGGCGGGGCGCACGCTGAACCCCCGCAGCACCGCTTCACGCCCATCGAGACGCTCCCGTTCCATCGCATAGTAGCGCCGCGCCGTGTGTGTCAGCTTCGTGACAAGCACGCCGAGGTCGGCATCCAGAACCGCTTCGCAATGATCAGCAAGGCTCGCGTCCACGCGTTCAACATTGGTCAAAGTCGGGATTCCAAACGAGCGCGCCAGGATCACAGTGTGCGAAGTCGTTCCCGTTTCAGCGAGCACAAGGCCGCGCACGAGGCACGGATCCAGGGCGAGAAACTGGCAGGGGGTCAACGCGTCGGCGACGACAATGGAATCCTGCGACAACGTGAGTGAACGATGCGCAACGGCGCTTACATACACGCGTTGCAGCAACTGGCTGCAGACGTCCTTGATGTCCAGCGCGCGCTCCCGCAGCAGCGGATTGTCACTGGCCCAGAACAATTGCGAGAAATGCGATTCGGCATCCGCGATGGCTCCCGCAGCCGTGCGGCGGCGTTTCGCAACGGCTTCGAAGAGGCAGGCGCGGAATTCCTCGTCGCGCGCAAAGGCGCGGTGTGCGATCAGCAGCTCGGTTTCAACTGTCCGGCCCGCGATTGCGGCACGGCGGCTGTACCATTCGATCAGTTCTTCGAGTCCGCGGGCAATCCGTTGCTGTTCCTTCTCGACGTCCTGCACTCCATCGGTTGCCAGTCCATCGGGCAGGGTGAAGCCCGCGACGCGCACGATCGCGCCATGCGCGATCCCGGGAACCATCGGAACGCCGCGGCGCAGCGTCGTGCCGCTGCGAGCCAGGCAGGGCGGGACGCGCCATTCGCCATCCGCCGCGGGCGTTGCCGGGACGGTGGCCTCCTGGCGGGGGAGCGTATTGCGGATGAATGAGCCGAGCACAGCCATTGCCCGCTGTTCATCCATGCCCGCGACTTTTAGGAGGCAGGGATCGCTGAAGCGGATGTCTGCGCCGACCAGGGAAAGGATGCTCTTGGCGTTTGCGCTTTGCCCGGTGCGCTGGTTCAACAAGGTTACTTCGGATGAAAATCCCCGGGCCACCTCTTCCAACGCACTTGCCGGACGGGCGTGCACGCCGTTGGGTAACGGACAGGAAAAGGAGAAATCCAGCGACATGGTTACAGTTGAGCAAAGATGGCTTCGGGATTCTTCATCGCCGCCTGGACCGGAACCTTGATCTTGCGAACCCCGTCAAACCGCTCGGGTTCCTCGATGGCGATGTCAACCGCCAGGATGGCGACACCGGCCGCCTGGATTTCGGTGGGCGAGAGCTTGTTTTCAATTCCCATCGCGCCCTGTGTTTCCACCTTGATGGTGTGGCCCAGCTTGCGTGCGGTTTTCTCCAGCTGCTCGGCAGCCATGTAAGTGTGTGCAATCCCCGTGGGACAGGCGGTAACAGCAACAATCTTCATTTCATCTCTCCTTGGGCGGCCACACGGGATTCCGTGAGCCGTTTCGCCAAATTAATTGTGAGCGCCGTGGTCAAGGCGCCGGCGGCGATCGCAATGACATACATGAGTTTGCCGTCCACCACTGGCAGCACAATGGGTCCGCCATGCGGCGCGTGATTGCCGACGTTTCCGAGCATCGCAAGAGTCGCGGCGACCATGGATCCAAGCATGATCGATGGTATCACGCGGAACGGATCCCCGGCGGCGAAGGGAATTGCGCCTTCCGTGATGCCAATCGTGCCCATGCCGAGAGCGGCCAGTCCGGACTCGCGTTGTTCCGATGTCCACCGTTTGCGGGCGAGCAGCGTCGCAAGGCCGAGGCCGAGGGGCGGGGTACAGATCGCGGCGGCGCAGGCGCCCATGATTGCGTAGTTTTGCTGTTGGATCATTGCGGCCCCGAAAAAGAATGCCGCCTTGTTGACCGGCCCGCCCATGTCGAAGGCGATCATCGCGCCGAGCACCATTGCCAGGAGCACCTGCGAGCCGCTCTGCAAATTCTCGAGAAAATGGCCCATCGCGATCATGATTCCCGCAATCGGAACGTTCAGCGCCAGCATCAAAAGCCCAACGGGGACGGACGACAGAATGGGCAGGATGATGATGGGCATGACCGGGCGCAGCCAGCGCGACACGGGAATTCGCTTGATCAGATTGACCACATGGCCGGCAACCAATCCGATGATTAATGCCCCGAGAAATCCCGCGCTGGCGCTGCGATCACCAACGGTCTGGGGCATGGCTGCGATAAAGCCACCGACAAACCCAGGCAGCAGCGCCGGCTTCCCCGCCATCCCGTACGCGATAAACCCGGCAAGCACTGCGGGAAACAGGTCGAAGGCCTTGGAGCCGATCGTGAACAGTTGCTGAATAATGACGGGAGCCTGGCTGAGATCGGGGCGTCCGAGATCGTCCACGTGGTTGAATTGGAAAGCGTAAGCCAGCGCCACCGCGATCAGAATGCCGCCACATGCGATGAAAGGAATGACATGTGAGACGCCTGTCAGCAGATACTGCTTGTGATTTTGCAGCACTTCCTTCATGCGATTGCGCAGCCTTGAAATAACGTGGCGGCCATGTTTGTCACCGTAAAAGTAAGGGCTTCGGCGAATCTCCCTGAAAGGAGAAAAATGTGCTCTTTATTGAAGAAATGTAACCGCCGGGGAGCCGCTGAGTCGAATGCCATATCGGAAAAAATTGACGACGTGCAACTTTTTCCGGCTTGGCTCCGCCTGATCGCGCACGGCGCAATCCTCTGTCACGCGGCGAGCTGGAGGTGTGCGCGACGCCTCCAGCTCACGCACAAAGCCTGCTCAGGGAGCGAACGTCAGCCACGGATTCGTAATGTGCGCCGTCCAGCCTTTGTGCCACGTCAGCGTCTTGATGTCCTGCAGCTTCACAGCCTGGGCATGGCCGTCGGCGAATACCATGTCGATGGATCCCGGGATCGGTTGATTGAACTTCGCCGTCCCGCGTTTCAACGGATGCCGCGCGACCATGATGCGATCCATCTTCGTCTTCGGCACATCGTCCGGAGTTCCGAGCATCAGGTCGAGGTTAGGGGTGATGGTCGACGACACCTCGATCCAAGTGTCGAGATAGGCTGCGTCGAAGAACACAGGCGTCTGGACCGGTTGCCGGATGTTGACCTCCTTGCGGAAGTAGAGCGCCTGGTTTTCGTAAGGGTGATTGCTGTAGAGCCAACCGTTCATCCCGTAGCTGCCGTAGTTCAGATTCGGATCGGAAATGCGGTTCCAGTACCATGCGGAGGTCGCATTGCCCTTCTCGGTCGTAAGCGTGCCGCGGTCAGGAGCAACGGGGCAGGTGCGAAGCTTTCCAACCTTCGATTGATAATCAATGAGCGTGGCCATCCAAAGCGACCAGTCGCCCTCCGTTTCACGCGCCTTGATTCCAACGCCCGCAAAATCGCCCTGATACATGGCGTACGCGACGCCGAGCTGCTTGAGATTGCTGATGCATTGCGCCTGGTATGCCTTCGCCTTGGCGCGCGCAAGCGCTGGCAGAAGCATTGCAGCGAGAATGGCAATGATTGCGATAACCACCAGAAGTTCGATCAAGGTAAAGCCCCTGGTGCTCTGCGAAGAGGGGGAAGGCCAGCCGATAACTTTTAAACCGTTCATAGCAGCGAACATGATTCGTGCGCTGCAGTGGTCGCAACAATCGGAAAAACGTAGCCTTTTTTGCAGAATTGTAACTCCGCGAAGGCTGCGCCGGTGGTTTCAATCCGGAGCGAGTCTCGATGCCGCAGTGAAGAGGACGATCAAACAGTGCGCAGCACTTCACGCGCTGCGCGGATTGTTTTCTCAATGTCGCCGGAGCTGTGGGCCGTCGAAAGAAATCCTGCTTCGAATTGCGACGGTGCAAAGTAAACGCCCTGTTCCAGCATGCCGTGGAAGAACTTTTTGAAGCGTTCGCGATCACTCTTCATAGCGTCCCCCAGATTCCGCACGGGCTCGCTGGTGAAATAGCTGCAGAACATGGATCCGCAAACATTGAATTGAACGGGAATACCGGCGGATTTGGCCGCGTCCTTCATGCCCGATTCCAGCTGCTCGCTGAGTTCCTCGAGCCTGCAGTAAGCGCCGCTGCTCTGGAGTTCCTCGAGTGCTGCAATGCCCGCCGCCATGGCGATTGGATTCCCGCTCAGTGTGCCTGCCTGGTAGACGGGCCCGAGCGGCGCAAGGTGGTCCATGATGTCAGCGCGTCCGCCGAACGCACCCACTGGCAGGCCGCCGCCAATCACTTTCCCGAAACAGCTCAGATCCGGTTCGATGTTGAAACGTTCCTGCGCGCCGCCTTTGGCAAGTCGAAATCCGGTCATTACTTCGTCGAAGATCAACAACGCGCCGTTTTCGCGGGTGATTTTCCGCAAACCTTCCAGGTAGCCCGGCAGCGGCAAATACAAGCCGGCGTTTCCCGGCACGGGTTCAATGATGATTCCAGCAATCTGATCCTGATTGGCGTTGAAGGCAGCTTTCACAGCCTCGAGATCGTTATACGGAAGCACGATCGTGTGCTGCGTAAAAGCGGCTGGAACTCCCGCGCTGTCAGGATGGCCGAAGGTCAGCGCCCCGGAACCCGCCTTGACCAGCAGCGAATCCGCGTGCCCGTGATAGCATCCGTCGAACTTGATGATCTTGTCGCGCCGTGTGTATCCGCGCGCGAGCCGGATGGCGCTCATGCATGCCTCCGTCCCGCTATTTGTCATTCGAACTTTTTGCGCTGCCGGCACCAGGCTGCGGATGAGCTTTGCCATCGTCACCTCGTAAGGATTGGGAATCCCGAAACTCGTGCCGCGTTCCGCCGCGTTCTTGACGGCAGAAATGATCCGTCGATGCGCATGGCCAAGGATCGCCGGCCCCCAGGTCAGAACGTAATCAATGTAGGCGTTGCCATCGACGTCCCACACGTGGGCGCCCGCTGCGCGATCGACGAAGAACGGCTGGCCGCCCACAGCACGAAAAGCGCGGACTGGCGAATTCACGCCGCCGGGAATGAAGTTCAGCGCCTCAGCGAAGAGGGCGTCGGATTTGGAACGCGTTAACATAGCGGGGTCAATCTGCGCCAGCGCCGCCCGCGCTGAAAGTTTTCTTTCGGCCCTACGCTCCCGAGAATTTCTGGGCGATCGGGATCCGCCGCCCCACGCCGAACGCTTTCGTCGTGACGCGCAGCCCGGGCGCCGCTTGCCGCCGTTTATACTCGTTCAGATCGATCAGACGGATCACCCGGCGGACTATGGCTTCATCGAAACCCGCAGCCACGATGTCCACGCCCGATTTTCCCTGAACCACGTAAAGATCAAGAATCGCATCGAGCAGTTCGTAGGGTGGCAGTGAATCCTGGTCACGCTGATCCGGCCGCAATTCCGCAGAGGGAGCTTTCGTGATTGAAGATTGAGGAATGATTTCGCGCTCCCGGTTGATCCAGCGGGCCAGCCGATACACGGTGGTTTTGGGAACATCGCTGATTACCGCCAATCCCCCGCACATGTCGCCGTACAACGTGCAATAGCCCACGGCGAGTTCGCTCTTGTTGCCGGTCGTCAGGACAAGCGACCCAAACTTGTTCGACATCGCCATGAGCATCATCCCACGCAACCGCGCCTGCATGTTCTCCTCGGTCGTGTCCTCTGCGCGGCCCGCAAACAGGGGCTGCAGCGTTTGTTTCACGGCTTCGAAGCTGCCCTGTATCGGAACCACGTCATACTGAATCCCCAGGCATTCAGCGAGCAGGCGCGCGTCGGTGAGACTGTGGTCCGACGAAAACTGGGAGGGCAACGCCACGCCACGAACATTTTCCCGTCCGAGCGCGGCGACAGCGAGCACGGCCGTCACGGCGGAATCGATGCCGCCGCTCAAGCCGAGCACCGCGGCGCGGAACCCGCATTTGTGCAGGTAATCCTTCAGCCCCAGCACCAGTGCCTGATACAGCGCTTCCTCTTCGCCAACCCGCAGTTCAGGGGCAGGCGCCGCGGTCTCCGTATCGACGACCACGAGGTCCTCCTCGAAGACTTTCGCCTGTGCGATCAGTTGTCCACGGCCGTTGAACACGAAGCTGCCGCCATCGAAAATCAGCTCGTCATTTCCGCCGACCTGGTTGCACAGCACCACTGGCCGGCCTGTTTTCAGCGCCAGGCTGCGGAGCATTTCATAGCGAGTTCGATTCTTGCCGATATGCCACGGGGAAGCCGAGAGGTTGAACAGGATCTCGGCGCCCGATTCGGACAGGTCGACGGGTGGATTGTGCCGATACCTGCGTTCCGGCCAGAAGTCGTCGTCGTTCCAGATATCTTCGCAGATCGTGATCCCGATCTTGCGGCCGTTTACGAAGACGGGCTGGTTTTCTGTCGCGGGCTCAAAGTATCGGTCTTCGTCAAAAACGTCGTACGTGGGCAGGAGAGTCTTTGAGCGAATGGCGCCCACCTTGCCGTGTTGCAGCAACGCGGCGGCGTTGGCCACTGCGCGTCCGGGTTGCACACGATTGGGTTCAACAAAGCCAGCGAGCAGCGCTGTGTCGCCCGTCGCCGCGGCGATCCTCTCCAGCGCTGCGAGGTTGTTCGCAACGAAACGTTTTCGCAGAAGCAGATCGCGCGGGGGATAACCTGTTACGCTCAATTCCGGGCAGACGACAATTTCAGCACCGCATTGCACGGCTTTGCGATAGGCACCGAGGATCAGCGCCTCATTCCCGGCAAAGTCTCCAACCGTGGGATTAATCTGTGCGAGTGCGACGCGCATGGCTCACGGTTTTCTAAAAAAGGTTTCCTGCAATGTTCCTTCCGTGGATCGCACGATCGCACCCACTCCAATCTGATGCCGCTCGAACCAGCCGTGGGGCATCTCGAGAACGAACTGCACGTCATCCGAATAGGACGGGATGCTTCGTTCATCGTGCGGTTTCATGTCAATGAGCTGCAGGATTTCCCCGCTCGGACTGATGTAGGCGCCCGAAAGGGGGATCAGACAATTCCGCATGTAAAAGCTGCGTTGATCGGGCCGGGGGAAAACGAAGAGCATGCCCTCCCCGTCGGGGAGATTCGTGCGGAACATCATCCCGGTGGCAATCTCAACAGGCATTCGGGCGACCTCTGCCGTCACAGAGTTCGTGCCTACGTGAAGGTGAACGGCCGGCAGGCGCGGCTGCGCTGCAAGGAGATGGCCGCGCAGGGGATCGACCGCGGGCCGGGTTGCGACCGGGAGCGGAGCAGGAAGCGGGGCTTCCTCCTGGCACCCCGCGAGAAGGCACGACAGCAGGAGCAGGGCTGAACCGGCGCTTTGAAATTGCATTGCGGCAACAATGGCGGAGGACTTTTTCGTTTTCAATATTGGAACCCCGCAAAATCATCCATCTGCATGACGCGCCAGAGCCAGGGCGGCCGGTAAGTTGGAAGTCCGAAGATGAGCGGGCGTCGGGGAAACATGCTTGCAGCCGGAGTGGCGAGTGACTGCGAGTGCAGCGTGGGATGCGCAACGGCTTCCATTTAGCATTCCCGCCGGCCCAACCTGTCGGGTCACAATGCGTCTTGCGTTGGCCCGAGTTGCTGGTGTTCTTTTGGCGGCAGCGGAACGAGTTCCGTTCCATCACGGGTAGATAACTGACAAAACCGCTCACAATCGACCAACTGACTATGCAACTTAGAACGCTTCCGATCTTCCTCGCGTTTCTCCTCATGGGCGTCGCCGATGCCATGGGGCCCTTGTCCGACGCAGTGAAGAAGAACTACGACCTGTCGCGCGTCATGGCCACGATGATGCCGTTCTTTGTCTTCATCGCGTTTGCCATCTTCAGCGTGCCTGGCGGGGTGCTCGCAGCCCGCATTGGAAAGAAGAAGGTGCTCTTGCTCGGCCTCGCGTTGAACACCGTCGCGGCCGGGATTCCCGCTTTCATGAATCCTACGTACACCGTTTTGCTGGCGTGCATCTTTGTGCTGGGAGTTGGAACCACGCTTTTGCAAGTCGCCGGAAATCCCATCATGCGGGATGTGAGCGCGCAAGGTGACTACAGCCGCAACCTGGCGCTCGCGCAGGGCTTCAAGGGAATCGGCAGCTCGCTGTCGGCCTATCTTCCCGCGCTGATCACGGGCGTGGCATTTCTGGCTGCGATGAACTGGCGCGGAGTATTTCCGGTGTTCTTTGTCTTGATGGCCATCGCACTCGTGGCAGTCGCCACGTTGAAAGTTGACGAAACCAAGGCGCCGACACCTCCAAGCATCGGCAGTTCGCTCGCGTTGCTGGGCAATCCCACGTTCGCGCTGGCCGTGCTGGGAATCTTTGTGTACGTGGGCGCGGAAGTCTGCATGGCCACATTCCTCAAGCCTACGCTCGAAGGACTCGGACTCGACGAGAAAAAGGCGGCACTGCTCGGGCCGACGATGTTCTTCGGCTTGCTCACGGTGGGCCGTCTCATCGCTGGCAGCATCAAAGTGAGTCCGCGCGCGTTCTTCCGCCTCTCGGCATTCCTCGGGCTGGTCGGATTGATCCTGATCATCACGAACGTGAAGGCCCTGGCGATTGCCGGGGTCGTGCTTGGCGCTTTTGGATTCGCGAATATCTGGCCGATGCTTTTCTCCATCACCGTCGAGGAGAAACCCGAACGCGGGAGCGAGTTGTCGGGCCTCATGTGCATGGCCATATCGGGCGGCGCGATCGTGCCTCTGGTCATGAGCAAACTGGTCGACAACGGCATGAAAACGATGGCCTTCATCGTCCCGGCGATCTGCTTTGCCTACCTGCTCCTCATCTCCATGCGCGGCGGACGCAAGCCCGCGGCGGCCTGAACTATCAATCACACCATGAGTATCCAAAGAGACCAGCGCGTCGTGATGACGCTTGATGCAGGGGGCACCAGCTTTCGTTTCGCAGCGATGCGGGCGGGGCGTTTTGTCACGGACACCATCACCGTCCCGTCGTGTGCGGATAACCTCGACCGCTGCCTTGCCAGCATCGTTGAAGGGTTCACCCGCGTTAAGGCGGCCTGCCCCGCCGCTCCCAGTGCGATCAGTTTCGCCTTTCCCGGGCCCGCCGACTATCCGTCAGGAATCATTGGCGACCTCGGCAATCTGCCCGCTTTCCGCGGCGGCATCGCACTCGGGCCCATGTTGAAGAAGAAGTTTCGCGTGCCGGTGTTCATCAACAACGACGGGGATTTGTTCGCTTACGGCGAGGCCATCGCGGGCTTCCTTCCCTACGTCAACGACCTGCTGAAGAAAGCCGGCAGCCCCAAGCGATATCGCAATCTTCTGGGAATCACACTCGGCACCGGCTTTGGTGGCGGCATCGTGCGGGACGGCGAGTTGTTTGTTGGCGACAACTCCATTGCCGGCGAAGTGTGGCTGTTGCGCAACAAGCTTAATCCGCAGATGAATGCCGAGGAAGGAGCAAGCATCCGGGCTGTCCGGCGCGTGTATGCCGAACAGGCAGGGATCACGGCGGCTGAAGCCCCCGAACCCAAGGATATTGCGCTGATCGGACAGGGGCGCGCCAGGGGCGACAAGGCGGCAGCCCGCGAAGCTTTCCGGCAGCTCGGCGAAGTCGTTGGCGATGGCCTTGCGCAGGCCCTCACGTTGCTTGACGGTCTGGCTGTCATTGGTGGCGGAATTTCCGGCGCTGCGCCGCTGTTTCTGCCAGCGGTCGTGGATGAGTTGAACGGCACCTATACAAAGCCAGATGGAACAAAGTTTCCGCGGCTTGCATCGAGGGCGTTCAACCTGGAAAACGCGGGCGATCGGAACAAGTTCCTGCGCGGCAAGGTCCGCGAAGTCACGGTTCCTGGAACAAAGACAACCCTGAAGTATGATTCATTGCCGCGAATCGGGGTCGGTTTATCCCGCCTGGGAACCAGCCAGGCGATAGCGGTGGGCGCGTGCGCCTTTGCGTTGCGCGCCCTGGACGAAGCCTGATCCAGGATTCGGAAATCCTGCGGCTGCACACGAGAGCAACGTTAACGAACCATTTGCATTTCATATGACGCGACGAGATTTCATTCAAAATACGGCGCTGGCGGTGGCTGGCGCGGTGGTGGCCCCGCAGCTTTCGGCTGCGCCGATGGCTTTTCCGGTTGTCCGGCCTGCCCGTTCCAAAAGGCATTTCAAGAGCGCGGCAGTCGAACGCGTGATTGAAAAAGTGCGATCGAACGCGGGGAACAAGGAACTCGGCTGGATGTTCGAGAACTGCTTTCCCAACACGCTCGACACGACGGTCGACTTCCAGGTCGTGAATGGCCGTCCCGACACGTACGTGATCACAGGCGACATCGACGCCATGTGGCTGCGCGACAGCTCCGCCCAGGTCTGGCCGTATCTGCCGTTGATGGGCGAGGACAAGCCATTGCAGCAGTTGATTGCCGGAGTGATCAACCGCCAGACGCGATGCATCCTCAAGGACCCTTACGCCAACGCCTTCTACAAGGATGACAACAAGCAGGGTGAGTGGAAGACCGACCTTACGGACATGAAGCCTGGGGTTCATGAACGAAAATGGGAAATTGATTCGCTCTGCTACCCGATTCGCCTGGGGCATGAGTACTGGAAATTGTCGAAGGACACCGCGCCGTTTGACGCGGAATGGCACCAGGCGGTCCGGCTGACGCTGCAAACGTTTCGTGAACAGCAGCGCAAGGACGGCAACGGGCCATACCGTTTCATGCGCCGCACCGAAATTGCGACGGACACAGTTCCGGGCCGCGGCTATGGAAACCCGGCGAAGCCTGTGGGGCTCATCTACTCCATCTTCCGTCCGAGCGATGATGCCACGATTTTTCCCTACCTCGTTCCATCCAACTTCTTTGCCGTTGTCAGCATGCGCCAGGCGGCTGAGATGGTGGAATCGATTCGGAACGACCAGGACCTGGCGAGGGAATGCCGCGCCTTGGCCGATGAAGTGGAGACCGCGCTGCGCGAACACGCGATTGTCAATCACCCAAAGGCCGGCCGCGTGTATGCGTTCGAAGTGGACGCTTACGGAAATTACTACTGCACGGACGACGGCAACATTCCGAGCCTCTTGTCCCTTCCGTACCTCGGCGCAGTGAAACGCGAGGATCCGATTTACGAAAGCACCCGGCGCCTGCTCCTGTCGGCCGACAATCCTTATTATTGCATTGGCAAAGCCGCGAAGGGCCTGGGCGGGCCGCACGTTGGAGTCGACATGATCTGGCCGCTTGGCGTGGTGATGGAAGGCCTGACGTCGACGAACGAAAACGAGATCCGCGAATGTTTGGTGACTCTGCAACGCACGCATGCAGGGACAGGCTTCATGCATGAAGCTTTCCACAAGGACGATCCGAGGAAATTCACACGATCGTGGTTTGCGTGGGCGAATACGATCTTCGGTGAATTCGTCCTTAAAACCTTTAACGAACGCCCGCATCTGCTGAGCTGAATTGAAATGATGAGTGTCAATGTAGAATGGCCGGGAGCGCAGGCTTCCATTGGAACATCGTTGATGAAATGGACGGGGAAGCCGGGTGTGCTCGCGCTTGCGTTGATGGTTCCTTTGTTCGCGCATGCGGAAGCTTTCAGGTTGAAGAGTCCAGACGGCAAAGTGCACGTGCAGGTGCAGACCGGATCGCGGTTGAAGTACGCCGTTGAATTTCATGGTTCAACCGTGGTTCAACCCTCCGCTCTCGGAGTGACGGTCGATGGCGATGATCTTGGCGCGCAGGTTTCACCCGCTGGCAAGCCGGAAGCCGATGAAGTGCGGGAGCGATACGTCACGCGCGGCGTGCATACGAACGCGTTGAACCACTACCGCTGGTTGACGATTCCGCTGGCCGGAGGTTCAGGCAAAACCCGCTGGCAACTCGAACTCCGCGCGTACAACGATGGCGTGGCTTATCGTTATCAGGTTCCAGGGGAGGGAAAGCGCCACATCGACGGCGAGGCCTCCGAATGGCGCATCCCCGAAGGCACGATGTTCTGGCATCAGAGCGCCGACAACCGATCTTACGAGGCGCGTTATGTGCCCGACATAGTGGGGCAAAGCTCCAGCCGGCATCGCTTGATGGCGCCCGCGACTTTGAAATTCGCCGGCAACACGGGTTACGGAATGATGACTGAGGCGAACCTCGTCAGGTACAGCGACATGGCGTTGCACGCCAGCGGCACGAACAGCTTCAAGGCGGTGCTGCACGACGATCCTAATGGCTGGGATCACACTGGCGAAATCGTTTCCCCGTGGCGCGTCACGCTGCTCGCGCGTGACCTGAATGCGCTCGTGAACAGTGACCTGATTCGAAACCTGTGTCCGCCTCCAGCACCTGAATTGGCGCACGCGGAATGGATCAAGCCCGGCCGTTCCATCTGGCATTGGCTCACGGGCGGAGGTCCGAAGCTGGCTGAGCAGAAGACGTGGATCAATGGGACGCGGGACATGGGCTATGAATATTACCTCGTCGATGACGGATGGCGCGATTGGAACGGAGGCGGCGACAACGCGTGGAAGGCGCTGCAGGAACTGACAGTTTATGCAAAGTCTCAAAACGTCGGCATCTGGGCGTGGGTGCATTCCAAATATGTGTTCAAGCCGGAGGAGCGCGTTGAATACTTCAAGCGCGCCAAAGATCTCGGCATTGCCGGCCTCAAGATTGATTTCATGGAACCGGCGAATCACGTCTGGGTGCAGTGGTATGAGGACGTGCTGCGCGACGCTGCAAAGTTCCAGTTGATGATCGACTTCCACGGCTGCGTAAAACCGACGGGGCGGGAGCGAACGTGGCCGAACGAAATGACGCGCGAAGGCATTTCCGGCCGAGAGCAGGGAAAGAATCCTTCGCCACATGACACGACGCTTCCGTTTTTGCGGTACGTTCAAGGACACGCAGATTATACGCCCACATTGCTCAATCCCCGCAGGCTGGATGGATCTTCCTTCGCGCACGAGCTCGCGATGGCGATCGCATACACATCGCCTTATCTCTGCCTGGGGGACAACCCGACGAACTACCTGAACAGCGCCGCGGTCGATGTGCTCAAGGCGCTGCCGCCCGTATGGGATGAGACCATCGTGCTGCCAGGCAGCGAGATTGGGCAAATTGCGTCGCTCGCGCGCAGGCAGGGCGCGCAATGGTTCATCGGCGTCATCAACGCGCAAATGCCCCGCCGGGAAGTCGTGGCGCTGGATTTTCTCGGGGCTGGCCAGTTCAAATTGATTGAGCTTGCGGACGATTCCGACCGAGCCGACGCCTTTGTCCGAACAGAACGGGTCGTCACCCGTAAGGACAAGCTGACGCTGCCTTTGCGGCGCGACGGCGGTTATGTGGCGTGGCTTGTGCCGATGAGGAAGTAACTGTTTCGTGTCCGGAGTCGCGCATGGTGAAAGTGAGTTTGAATGTGAGAAATAAATCGAAATGCGCGTGGATCCGGGATGCGGCCTCCGCACTGGAGGAAAAAGCGCATGCGCTTCGTGCGCTGGGATTTCGCGTGTCCGCCGTCTTGACGGTGGCTGTGGCGGCGTTGGCCTTCTTCAACGGGCAGGGAACTTCCCGCGGCTTTGTCGCCGCGGACCAGCAGACCATGGTGAACTCGTTCAGCAACGCGTTCTATTTCACCTCGAGCGGGAACCGGGCGTATTTTCGCAACACCACGGCGGGGGGCACGACCTGGTTTTGGGGACGCGCAAACCAGATGGAAATGCTAATCGACCTCTACGAGCACACAACGAACAGCGTGTACCTGGCTCAGTTTGCGCGCCTTTACAACGGCTTCGTCTCGGACTACGGCACAGATTGGATTTGGAACGAATTCAACGATGACATCATCTGGATGGTCATTGCGTGTTCCCGAGCGTACCAGAAAACCGGCAACACCACGTATCGCGACGTTGCCAAGTTCAACTTTGACAAGTGTTACCAGCGCGCATGGTCCCCTGACCTGGGTGGCGGCCTTTGGTGGAAATCACCGCTCAACACCTCCAAAAACGCGTGCGTCAATGGACCGGCAGCCATCGCGTCGTACCTGATCTACCAGAACTTCAACGACACGAATTACCTGAACAGGGCCCGCGAGATTTATCTTTGGCTGCGGTCCAATCTCGTGAACACCAACACGGGCCAGGTTTACGACAGCATCTACTTCACGGGAACCAAGGATCAGACACCGATCACCTACAACGAAGGCACCTACATTGGTGCGGCGAATTATCTCGGTTACACCAATGACGCATTTGTCGCGGCGAATTACACCCGCAACAACATGGGCACTGCAAACCTCCTCCCGAACTACGACGAGCATAACGACCTGGGCGGTTTCAACGGCATCTTCGTGCGATGGATGGTCAAGTTCATGAACGATCGCAATCTTCAGGATACCTTTCTGCCCTGGCTGCAACAAAACGCCAACGCGGCTTGGAATGTGCGCCGCGCGTCGGACAACCTGTCGTGGTCGAAGTGGGTCGAGCAAACCCCGGCCGGCACACGCTATTCATTTGGATGCTGGGGCTCAGTGCTGATCATCAACCTCGTTCCGCCGACGCAGAACCCCGGCGGCCCGGCCGTTCTTCTCGCCGCGAGCGACGGCGGCATCAGCAGCAGCTATAACAGCGGCCTGAATTGGTCCGATGGCGCGGCTCCCAGCTGGCAGAAGAATTATGTCGTTGCCGATGCGCGAGTTCTCCGCACGCCGCACGACAATCTGCATCACAGTTTCCTCGGCAGCTCCCTCACTCTTTCAAACGGCGGCGTTCTCGCTTTAAAGAACACAAGCGGCGGACGCGTTCTTTCCATAGGCACCGACCTGATTCTTGACAACGGCGAGATTGGCAATTGGGCGGCCAACAGCGCGACGCTCGCCGGCAAGATCACGCTCCGGCCGGGCGGTGGACGCATTGACTCGCAGGGCAACGCAACCACGATCACGGCTTTGATTGGCGGGCCGGGCCGACTGCGTTTCGTTGCGAATCCATCGAGCGCGGTGAACGGAACCATCACTCTCACGGGTTCGAATACGTATTCTGGCGGAACGGCGATTGAAGCCCCGCACATTGTTCAATTGAACGGTGGCACACTGGGAAGTCCAAGCAGCCCCTTGATCTTTACCAATGCCGGCCGGGGTTACGGAACCCTGAATCTTAATGGGACGGATCTCTCGATTGGCACGCTTCAGGGCGGTGGAGGTACCATTCTTAACAACAAGGCGGGAACCACAAACGTCCTGACCATTGGCACGGGGAACTTTGGCGGCAGTGTCTTCCATGGCCTCATCAACAACGGCGCAGGCCGGCTTGCTTTGCACAAGGTCGGCAGCGGCGCAATGACGCTGGCGGGAACCAGCGGATTTACAGGCGGCACGTTGATCGCAGGCGGCACCCTGCAGCTCGGTGACGGATTGTCGCGCAACGGAAGCATCGGCGGCGAGGTGACCAACAACGCTGCGTTGATCTTTGCGAATCCCCTGATTCAAACGTTCTCTGGAACCATTCGCGGCAGCGGAGCTGTAACGAAGAGAAACGCCACGCGGCTGACGTTTTCGATGCCCTGCAGTTACACAGGTCCGACGACGATTGAGGCTGGCACGCTGGCGCTCAGCGGCATTGGTTCGGTGAGCAACACCGCCAGCATTTCGATTGCGGCTGACGCGGTGCTCGACGTCATGTCACGCGCCGACCAGGCCCTGACGTTGCACAATGGGCAAAGTCTTTTGGGCGGCGGAAATGTGAATGGATCGCTGCACGCAAACGTCGGATCCACGATTCAGCCGGGACCCGGCATCGGAACGCTGACGATCCAGGGCGGCGTGACGCTCAAAGGATTGGTCTTTTTGCAACTGAGCCGCGCCACTGAACAGAACAGTGATTGTCTGGCTGGCACGGGCATGATCGAGGGCGGCGGCACGCTTACCGTGGTGAACGCGGGCGAGACGCTTGAAGCTGGTAATTATTTCAGATTGTTCAACCAGCCGGTGAGCGGGTTTGCATCGGTGAACCTCCCGTTACTGAATCCAGGATTGATGTGGGTTGACCGGCTTGCAACCGATGGAAGTGTTCAAGTCGTAGCCAGCGCGGCGGTCGATGCAACCGCAGTCCAGCTCAGCGCCGCTGAAGGCGGCCTGACAGTTTTCTGGCCAGCTGATCACGTCGGATGGCGTTTGCAGGTTCAGACGAACGATTCCGTCACCGGCTTGACGGGTGAATGGATCGACGTTCGGGGTTCGGTCACCAATTCATCGATGGGTGTCCCTGTGGAACAATTTGGTGACAACGCCTTCTTCCGCCTCGTGTTTCCGTAAGGCGGCCGGGATTTTCTGGTGTGTTCTGGCGCGGCCGCGGTTCTGCGCCATGGCCGATTTAATTATTATGCGTAAATGGATTCAACTGGTTCTGGGTGCAACGGCCATCAGCTTCATGGCCGCGACAGTCACTGCGGCTGAGTGGTCTGCAAAGGAGGCACGGCTGATGACGCGCTGGGCGGAGGACGTTTCGCCTCGGAACGCACACCGCGAATACCCTCGCCCGCAGCTCGTGCGCGATGATTGGCAAAACCTGAACGGGCTTTGGGATTACGCGATCACAGGCAAGGACGCGGGGCGGCCCGCGGCCTGGGACGGCAGGATTCTCGTGCCGTTCCCTGTCGAATCCGCGCTGTCCGGCGTCATGCGCCGCGTCACCGAAACCAACCGCGTCTGGTATCGCCGCACGTTCAGCCTGCCGCGCAAATGGAAGCAACATCGCTTGATGCTGCACTTCGGGGCCGTTGACTGGGAGGCCGTCGTCTACGTGAACGGCAAGGAACTCGGCACGCATCGCGGTGGTTACGACGGTTTCAGCTTTGATATCACGGACGCCCTCCGCCCTTCCGGCGAGCAGGAGATAGTCGTTGCGGTTTTCGATCCCACGAATCGCGGCAAGCAACCGCTCGGGAAGCAGTCGCTGAATCCAAACAGCATCTGGTATGTGCCGACGAGTGGGATCTGGCAGACCGTTTGGATTGAGCCCGTCGCCGAAACCCATTTGAAATCGTTCAAGGTCGTTACTGATATTGACCAGGGGACAGTCACGTTCGACTTCAACAAGGCCGGAGCAAATGATGCAAGCGTAGCGGTTACGATTCGTGATGGACGGCGCCGGGTGGCACAGGGCAGCACGGCCGGAAGCAGGCTTACGCTGAGGGTGCCGAAGGCGAAACTCTGGTCGACCGACACTCCGTTTCTCTACAACGTCAAGCTGACCGTTCACGCGAATGGGCGGCGGGTGGACGAAGTGGACAGCTATTTCGGCATGCGCAAGATAGCGCTGGGCCGCGACGAATACGGCATCGTTCGGTTGTTCCTCAACAACAAGCCGCTGTTCCAATACGGCACGCTGGACCAGGGCTTCTGGCCTGACGGGCTTTATACTGCGCCGACGGATGAAGCGCTCCGGTTCGACATTGAAATTACCAAGCGCCTCGGCTTCAACATGGCTCGCAAGCACGTGAAGGTGGAACCCGCGCGCTGGTACTACTGGTGCGACAAGCTCGGATTGCTCGTGTGGCAGGACATGCCGAGCGGCGAAGCTCATATCCGGTCAGACGAACCTGACATTCAGCGCACTCCCGAGTCGGCCGCCCAGTTTGAAACGGAACTGCGTCGGATGATCGAAGGATTCCAGAACCACCCCAGCATTGTGATGTGGGTTCCGTTCAATGAGGGATGGGGGCAGTTCGACACCGCCCGCATTGCAGCGATGGTAAAGCGGCTCGATCCCACACGGCTGGTCAACAGCGTTTCGGGCTGGGCCGACCGTGGTGTTGGAGATGTATTCGACTGGCACAATTATCCCGGCCCCGCTGCGCCGCCCCGCGAGGATAAACGCGCCGTTGTATTGGGCGAATTCGGCGGCCTTGGGCTGCCGATCAAAGGGCACACGTGGCAGGATGAGCAGAACTGGGGTTACGTGAATTACGCCGACACCGACGAACTCACGAGTGCTTACCTGCGACTGCTGGAGAAACTGCATCCGCTCACGGGCGAACGGGGATTGGCGGCGGCAGTCTACACGCAGACGACGGACGTGGAAGGTGAAGTGAACGGGCTCCTCACCTACGACCGTGAAGTTGTTAAGATGGACGCGAAGGTGATCGCGGAAGCTGCGCGCAAACTATACTCCCCGCCGGTTATGACCCGGACATCTGTCATCGTTCCCGCTGCCGATTCAGCCGCGGCGGTCTGGCGTTTCACGACCAACGCACCCGCCGCTGATTGGTTCACGACAGGATTCAGCGATGCTGGCTGGCTGCAGGGGCGCAGCGGGTTTGGCACCACGAATACGCCTGGAGCTATTGTGGGAACCACCTGGAACACGCCGTCGATATGGATGCGGCGCGAGGTGAATCTCACGGCCAGCCAGTTGCGGCACCTTCAGCTGTGGTTGCACCACGACGACGACGTGGAGGTCTACGCGAATGGAAAGCGAATTTTCCGTTCCAACGGGTTCATGCGCAATTACGAATCGGTGCCGTTGTCGCCCGGCAGCCGCGGAATGTTCAAACCCGGACGCAATGTCATTGCCGTGCATTGTCGTTCTCAAATGGGCGGGCAATTTGTTGACGTCGGATTGGTCGAGGTAAAACCGGTGAACGGAAACTGAGCGATGCGGGTTTCGAAGTTAGTGGGAATCCGCCCCCGCGCCCGGGCGCTCGGGGTCGTCGTCGCAATCACCGTCGTTGGTTTCAATGCAAGCGCGCAAATGCTTGGGGAACCCGTGGCCAAACGATGGATGCCTGCGGACATCCTGAACTGGAGCCCGGGCACCGATCCTGACGCGGCCTACAACCGCAGTTCAGTTCCGCTCGCGCCGCGCATTTCCAATCCCGCGCTGAACTTCAATCCGCACGCCCGCATCAATGAAGCGCGGGTGATGCCGCTCGTGGCATTTAATTCCACCCCGGTTGTTTCATCGCAGGGTTCGCGCACCACAAACTTCTACGCAGTCAATTACTGGCAATACATGCATTCGCTCGTCGGCTGGGGCGGTGTCATCTATACCCCGCCTGCGCACATTGTCGACGCGGCGCATCGGAATGGCGTGCCCGTGACAGGCACGGTCTTCCTGGCTCCTTACGTGTACGGAGGAAACATCCAATACGTGAATCAGTTCCTGCAGAAGAATGGAACGAACTTTCCCGTTGCGGACAAAATGATCGAGGCGGCCCGCTACCTTGGGCTGCAGGGCTGGTTCATCAATCAGGAAACCGAGAATGGAAACGCGGCAATCGCGAATGCCATGCGCGACTTCATCCTGTACTTCCGCGCGAAGGCGCCTGAACTCACAATCCAATGGTACGATTCCATGGTTGAAGCGGGGCATATCTCCTGGCAGAACCAGCTCAATTCACAAAACGACTGGTATATGAAATGGGGCGCGAGCCCGGTTTCTCATGAGATGTTCCTCAATTTCTGGTGGGGCTCAAATTGGGGGGATTCAACACGGATACCGAATTCGCGGACACATGCGCTGAGCCTTGGGCTGAATCCTTACGACATCTACGCCGGCATCGACACGGAAGGCGGCGGCTATCACACCAGCGGAATCGACTGGAACAATCTTTTTCCCGAAGGCCAGCCGCATCGGCTGTCCCTCGGGATCTATCGCCCCGAGTGGACCTTCAATGCGTCATCCGGATTTGCCGATTTCCAGGCGCGCGACAACCGCTATTGGATCGGTCCCAATGGCGATCCTTCCAATACGTCCAGCGCCGAATCCTGGAAGGGCATTGCGCATTACATACCCGCGAATTCGCCAGTCACATCCCTGCCTTTCGTCACCAGCTTCAACACCGGAGTGGGAACCAACTTCGTGGTAAATGGAGAATCCGTGATGAGCGGCCCATGGAACAATCTCAGCCTGCAGGACATCCTGCCGACATGGCGATGGCTGATTCGCAGCAGTGGCGCGAAGCTGACGCCGACGCTCGATTGGAGTGATGCCTATCACGGCGGAACGGTCTTGCGCTTCAATGGCACGCTGAGCGCCACGAACCACGTCCTGCTGTACCAGGCGAGCCTGCCGGTGTCAGTCGATACGCAGCTGCGTGTGGCGTACAAGGCGGGCAGCATCGGGGCGAGTCGAATGGAACTGGGCGTCGCGTTCGAGGATAGTCCTGAGACGCACGAGTTTTTCCCTGTGCCTGCGACGACGAACACAGGCTGGAACCTGGCGCAAGTGAGTCTCGGCGCCCATGCGGCACGCAGGATCGCAGTGTTGTCGCTGCGGTTCGGCGCGGCGGTTTCGGTGCCGAATTATTCAATGAAGATCGGGCAGCTCGCTGTCTTTGACGGCGCAGTCACCACGCCCGCGACGGTTTCGAATATCGCGATTGACCGCCAATACAATTTGGGCTGGACCAACTACGCGTTGCGGTTGAAGTGGGACCACGCGATCGATCCCGTTTATTACTACAATATCTACCGCCGCAATCCGGACAACTCGCGCAGCTGGCTTTGGGCGACGCCAAACAACGTCGTTTACCTGCCGGCACTCACGCGCCGAAATAATGAAGCGGTCACGGCGATTGAAGTGGAAACGGTGGGGCGGGATTTCGGCGTTTCAACTGCAACGTTCGATTTTGTCTGGATCGACCCCGAGACCGTGACGCTGACTGCATCCGACTCTGCGGGGATGTCGAGCTTTGACAACGGATTGAACTGGTCGGATGGATTGCAGCCCGCAGCAACCAATTTATATCTGGTCGGCGGCGGATTGAGCCTTCGCACGCCTGAAACAAATTCCAGCGTGACGTTTCAGGGTGGCGCTTTAGTCGTGACGAATGGCGGCGCATTGCGGCTCAAGGGCACGTCGAACGGCAGCGTGACAACGATCGGGCAATCCCCGGGCGCGGGTCTTTTTCTTGCCAATGGAATCGTCAGCGATTGGGCGAATCGCCCACAGACTTTATCGGGCTACATCAACTTGGGGGATGGCGGTGGTACATTCGAGCCGCAGTCCAGCACCCTGACGGTCGCGTCCGTGATCACCGGCAATGGCCCATTGATCGTGGATGGCCCGAGCGGCATCACGGGTGGGACCGTGGTGCTGGCTGGTGCAAACGCCTACAGCGGCCTCACTGTCTTGAATGCGGCGAACACGCTCCGGTTGTCGGAATCAGGCACGCTCGGATCCGGCGCGAGTTCATTGGTCTTCAGCAACAACGCGGATCGCGGTTTCGGCACGCTGGATCTCAACGGCCGCAACGCTGCGGTTAACCATCTGATCGGGCCTGGAGGCTGGATTCTGAACAACGGCGGTGGCAACGCAGTTCTCACAATCGGCGCGAGCAATGCAACAGGCGGACTTTTTACAGGCGTCATCACGGATCACACCATGGGTGATGGAACCATCGCGCTCAACAAGACCGGTTCAGGCCTCATGACGTTGGGTGGCGCGAGCAATGTTTTCGGCGGCGGGCTGAATGTGACGAGCGGCACGCTCATCATCAGCAATGCGTCATCGGTGGTTGTCGGCCACGGCGCGGGTTCGCTCGGCGTCGCTTCCGGACCCGTGGCGGAAAGTTCCATGATTGGGTTGCTGGATGTCATCCACACCAAACACTTTGCTGTGGATGTGGATACAATCGCCGTCGGGACAACGACTGCCGCGGGAGGAAGCCCGGCCATCAACGGCGGTTTGAAGCTCGGAACGAACAGCGTGCTGAGAGCTGCGGAATCCATTGTGGTGGGTGACATGGACAATGCCTTCAACACGCTCGTCCAATCCGTCACGACCGCCCCGAACGGCGTCACGATCGTCAACACTCCGAACCTCACGATAGGCGGCAGCAAGGCGAGCGCGTCGTTCACACTCGGCGCGGGTTCCTTGTTGCAGGCCGGCACCAGCAGTGATCGCACGAGCTTGCGCCTGGGTGTTTCGGCGGGTGGTGGAAGTGGCACGTACACGGGCAACTTCAATGCGGCCGCAGGCATTCTGAAGGCGTATCTGCGTCGCATCGAACTCGGATTCCTCAGCAACGGCAGCAGCGGCAACGAAAATGGATTGCTCACCATCAGCAGCAATCCATCGAATCACCTCGACATTGCGGGGTCCGGCATTCTGGTCACGATTGGCCGGTTCATCAGCGGCAGTGGCGCAGGCAAGGCGACAGGAACGCTGACGATTGGCAACCTCGACGCAACCAGCGCGATCACTTCGACGGACAACAGCGCTGCCATTCTTCTCGGTGCGACTGCGAATTCATCGGGAACGTTGAATCTCAATGGAGGCACCCTGACCATCACGACTGCAGGGCCGGCAATCTCTGGCGGTGCGGGCACGAGCACGCTGCTCTTGAATGGCATCACGCTGAAGCCTGGCGTCAACAGCTCCGCGTTCATCACCAACCTGACGACGGCGACTGTCGGTGTGAACGGCGTTACGTTCGACACTTCCGGATTCAACATCGTTGTCGCGCAAGCTCTCGGCAATGGAGGTGGCGGGGTTCGCAAGTTCGGAATGGGCATGCTGACCTTAACCCGTCCAAACGCCTATGTGGGACCAACGTTCATTGGTGAGGGAACGCTGGCGCTTGCAAATCTCGGAGCCATCGCCAGCAGTTCCGTCGTGGTGATTTCGAACGGGGCGGTGCTCGACGTAGCCGGGCGCGCGGATCAGATGCTCACCATCGGCACGGGCAAAACGTTGCGGGGCAGCGGCACCGTCGTCGGCCGCCTGACGGTTTCGTCGGGAGCGATTGTGCGGCCTGGCGATGCCATCGGAACCCTGACGGTTCACAGCAACATCAACATGAGCGGGACGGCCCTGTTGGAGTTGAATCGGACCAACGCGCCGAATGCCGATCAGATGGTTTCACTCAGTGGATCCATTTCGGCTTCCGGCCCGATCAGCGTCGCGAACCTCGGCCCTGAGCTGGAACCCGGTGACACCTTTCTGCTGTTCAATGTGCCCATCACCGGAGTTCCTGCGCTCGACCTTCCCGCACTGCGCCCTGGCTTGGCATGGACGAATTTGCTCGGCGTAAACGGAACGATCGCTGTTGTGCAAACCATGGCGACGACTCCGACGAACATACAAATGCGCGTGTCGGCCGCGGCGCTGACATTGTCGTGGCCGGCAGAACACATTGGCTGGCGGCTGCAGGTGCAGACAAATGCGTTGGGAGCGGGCCTGGGATCTCATTGGTACGATGTCTTCCAATCGAGTGCGACAAACCAGCTTATTCTGCCGCTCGCGATCGATGAAGGCTGGGTTCTATTTCGCCTCGTCAGGCCGTAACGCGGCGCCCCGATGACTCAAAGGGGATACAACAAACGAAAAGCTTATGCGTAAACTGATGCTGTTGATTTTGTTTCTGACCGCTGGCACTGCGATGGCCGCGTCGTTGTCGGTTGCAGGCCTGCGATGCGAATACCGCGAGAACCCGATTGGAATCGATACCCACGAGCCGCGACTCGCCTGGGTTCTTGAATCCAACAAGCGCGGCGTGCGGCAAACCGCGTATGAAATCCTCGTTGCGACGAGCGAGGATCAGCTGAAGCGGGACCGCGGTGACCTGTGGCAGACCGGGCGCGTGGAATCCGATAACTCCATCCAGGTCGTGTATGGCGGGAAGCGCCTTGGCAGCGGCGAGACCTGTTTTTGGAAGGTCCGTGTGTGGGATCAATCGGGAGCAGTGTCCCCGTGGAGCAAACCCGCCCGCTGGACCGCTGGGCTGTTCAATGCCGGTGATTGGCAGGCCCGCTGGATAGGACTGGAACGCACTGCAAATCCAAACGACAGCGCAGCGGTCCTTCATCGCCTGCTGGATCTTGAAGGCTGTTCATGGATATGGCTGCACGGCACCCGACCCGGCGATCAACCTTCAGGCAAGGCTTGGTTTCGCAATACGTTTGACCTGCATCAGGGCGCGGTTAAGGCAGCGACATTCGTCCTCACTGCGGATGATCGATTTCAACTGTTCGTCAACGGAAACGCAGTGGGATCGGAACATCGGAACTGGAAACAGCTCGCCAGCCGCGATGTGTCGTCTCACCTCAAACCCGGCCAGAATGTCCTCGCGATTGAAGCCGAAAATTTCGGAAACAATCCCGCGGGCTTGATTGGCAAGCTCGCGATTGTGTTTGCCAATGGCGCCACACAAACGATTGCGATCGACGGAACATGGCAGAGCAGCAATGTCGCTGCGGCGGATTGGATTGGGGCAAGTTTTGCCGGCCCGGGATGGCAGTCCGCCTCCGAGGTCGCGGTTTATGGGGATTCGCAGTGGGGCCGGCTGGAGCGTAACGCGATGTACCCGGCTCCGTTTTTTCGCAAGCCATTTGCCGTCACGAAGCCACTTTCCCGTGCGATCGTTTTTGCATCCGCGCTGGGCGTTTATGAATTGCACTTGAACGGAAAACCCCTCGGGAACGATGTGCTGTCGCCGGGTTGGACCGATTTTTCGAAGCGGGTTCACTACCTCGGCTACGATGTCACTGAGCAAATCGCGCGCGGCGAGAACGTGATGGGGGCGATTCTCGGCGACGGCTGGTACGCCAGCTATCTGGCCTTCATAGGCCGGCGCAATTATTACGGCAGCGATCCGCGTTTGCTTGTGCAGTTGCAACTGGAGTATCGCGATGGAACCCGGGAGATCATTGGCACCGATGAGACGTGGCAGGGAGCTGTTGGCCCGATTCGCGAAGCGGATCTGTTGATGGGCTGCGTCTACGATGCGCGCGCAGAATTCAACGGGTGGAACCGCCGCGGATTTGCCGCGGAGGGTTGGCAGCCGGCAACAGTGGATTCAGCCGTAAAGGTGAACGTGATGGCGCATCCCGGCGAACCGATGCGGCGCACGCAGGAAATCCGTGCCAGGGCAGTAAGCGAACCGCGACCGGGGGTGTACGTCATTGACTTTGGCCAGAACCTTGTGGGTTGGGCCCGCGTCCGCCTGCATGGGAAGGAAGGGCAAAAGGTGGTCGTCCGGCACGCTGAGATGTTGAATCCGGATGGAACGCTGTACACGGCCAACCTGCGTTCGGCTGCTTCGACCGACACTTATATTCTTTCCGGGAAAGGGCCCCGCGAATTCGATCCCATCTTTACCTTTCACGGATTTCAATACGTTGAAATTACGGGAATTGATTACCGCCCGGAGATATCCGACGTGACAGGCGTGGTGGTGCATTCTGATTTGCGTCGGACCGGCTGGTTTGAATGTTCGGAACCGCTGGTGAACAAGCTTGTGCTGAATTCAATCTGGGGTCAGCGCGGCAACTTCCTGGATGTTCCGACCGATTGCCCGCAACGCGACGAACGCGCGGGCTGGACGGGCGACGCGCAGGTGTTCATGAAGACCGCGTGCCTCAATCTGGACTCGCCTGCGTTCTACACAAAATGGCTGCGCGATCTCTGTGAAGATTCACAGCGCGCGGATGGCGCCTTTGGCGACGTCGCACCCCACCTGAATGTTGTCGGCTTCGGCAATACCGGCTGGACCGACGCAGGCCCCGTCTGCGTGTGGCGCATGTTCGAGATGTACGGTGATATGCGGGTCCTGCGGGAACATTATGATGCACTCGTGCGGCACACGGATTACCTGGTCAATTCGAGTACCAATCTCGTGCGCGACACAGGCTCGTTCGGGGACTGGCTGCGGCTTGCCGGCCCGCAAAAATCCGATGCCATTGGAACGGCGTACTTCGCCTACAGCGTGCAGGTGATGACACGGATCGCCCGCACGCTTGGACGGCAGGCTGATGCCGAGAAATTTGAGAAGCTCGCCAATGACATTCGAGACGTTTTCGTAAAAAAGTTCGTCAAGGCAGATGGCCGCATCCTCGACAGCAGGAATGAAACGGGCCAGACGCTATATGCGCTGGCATTCGGGATTGATCTTTTGCCTGAAGATATGAAGAAGCGGGTTGCTGAACAGTTCGTTGGCAGCCTTGCAAAAGAGAACAATCACATCGCCACAGGTTTTCTTGGAACGCCATTCATCCTGTTTGCCCTGCAGAAGGCAGGACATCCCGAGCTCGCATATCAACTCGTGTTGAACCGTACGTATCCTGGATGGCTGCAACAGGTGCTCTGGGGCTCGACCACCATGTGGGAACGCTGGGATGGATGGAGGCCTGACAAGGGCTTCCAGGATCCCGGAATGAACTCGTTCAACCACTACTGGCTCGGGTGTGTGAGCGAATGGCTTTTTACTCAGGTGGCAGGCATCGACACAGCCGACGGCGGTTTTGGCAGAATTGTGATTCGCCCCGAATTGGTGAAGCCCTCACAAGGATTCAATTGGGTGAAGTCCAAATACGTTTCAATCCGCGGACCCGTTGTCAGCCGCTGGAAACGGGAGGGCGATGCCTTCGAGCTCGAGGTTTCAATTCCTGCAAACAGCACGGCCTCAGTGCATGTCCCTGCAAGTGATGCAGCAGGAGTGACGGAAGGAGGAAAGCCGGCGACAGGATCTGCGGGAGTAAAGTTCATCAATATGGAAGCAGGGAAGGCTGTATTCGAAGTGGGATCCGGCTCGTATCGATTCCGTTCATCGGGGATGGAAAAATTAGGACTGTGATTTTGAGAAGCATCGAGGGCCAGTTTGCGGGCTGCTGTTTAGACTGGCCTCTCGGCACGCCCCGCCGCCGCGGATTTCGAATTGACGCGCATTGAAGTTCACCTTGCGCCCGCGACGCCTGCATTTCTCACCTTCAACACCGGCTCGCTTGGCGGCGCGATCTAGGATGTGATCCTTTGCCGTTGCAGGCCCGTTCCAGCCTTCGCTATTCTCTGTAGCGTGCCGCACTGTATGTACCTCAAGTTTACATTCCTGCTGCTGGTCTTCAGCGCTGGCGTTTCGAATCTGTATTCAGCGGAAGTTCTTGTCCGGACCGAAACCCCCGTGCGCAAGGTGGTTCGGCAATACGCACTGACGTCGGCGAACGACTTCCTGCAGCGCGATCCTCAGGATTGGCGGCTCCTTGCATCAAATGATGGCGGCAGAACCTGGGCGACTCTTGACGTGCGCGCGGGTGAAGGTTTTTCCGAACGACATCAGCGCCGGGTCTTCAGCATCGCAAACACAAATGCCTTCAACCTCTACCGTTTGCAGATTGATCGGGTGCGCGAACCCAAGGCCGCGAATTCGGTTCAACTGGCGGAGCTCGAACTCATCGGAGAAGACGACAACGGAAGTTCCATGCCGATCCTCGCCGACGTAATCAGCGCGCAGGGCGACAACCCGCCGCTGGAAAGCGTGGCCCAACTGTTCGACGGGCAAGTCGAAACGAAATGGCTCGATCGACCCGCAAATCGTACAACGTGCGCGTCCTGGGTGCAGTGGCAGTACGTTCGGCCCGTGGGAATCACTGTGACAAACATCGCGCAGCTGGTTGCGCTGCGGGGGCGCGCCAGCGAAGGGTATGTCGCGCGTTTGGCCGTCGTATATGCGGGCGAAAGCACGCGTTCTGGATTCGTTGAGCTGCTCGACAACACCGGCGCACTGGAAATTCCCGCGCCGCCTGAACTGCTTGCCTGCCGCCCTGCGCAACGTGTCACGATCGACGCGATCACCGCGGTCGTGGAGGGAGAACCCAGTGTCACCCAGTGCCGCGTGCAGGTGGCGGACACGGCGATTCCAAAAGGCCCCCGCAAGGTGATTCTCGAGGAGCCGCTGGAAGAGGGTGAGAATTTCATCTGGGCGGAAGTGGAAGGCGAGATCCAGCGGGTTCAGGACAACAACGGAATTGTCTTCCTGGAGATTGCCGACGGGGAACGACAGCTGCCAATTCGGCTGCGCCGCACTGCGATATTTGATCCATCGTTGCAGCCGGGGATTTCGATCCGCGCCCGCGGAATTGTTCGCGCCGGATTCGATGTGACGGGAAGGTGGGTGGCGTCCTCGTTGTGGGCCGCAGGTCCCGAGGCGATTGCACCGCTTGAAAATGAGGAAGCGTCGGCTCGTTCATCGAGTGTCATTACAAAACCGCGTCGTCAGCCTCTGCCAGGCATTACGCGCATCGGCGAGATCCGCGCATTGAGCCAGCAGGTCCTTGCCTCACGCCCGCATGTAACCGTTCGGGGGGTGATCACGGGTTTGATTGGAGCATTTGTCCAGGATGACACGGGCGGAATTCAGGTGGCTTTCAAACCGGAAGACAGCCGGCGATTGCGCGAACTCGGACAGTATGTGGAGGTGGTTGGCTGGCTCGGATTGAGCGATGCGTCGACGCCGATTATCTCGGCAGATCGGGTCACAGTCCTTGGCCCCGGCCGCCTGCCCAACCCTGAACAACCGCATTGGGAATCGCTTGCCAGCGGCCGCGAAGACTCTGTCTGGGTGGAAATGCAGGGCGTTGTGCGGGCGACGGACGGGGCGCATTTGCTGACGAACTGCGATGGCCGGCAGGTAACGGCCAGCCTGGGTGCCGCGGCGGCGCCGTTGGTTAATCAGCTGGTGGACGCATCGGTCCGAATCCGTGGAGTGGCAGTTGCAGCGCTGGACGATTGGGGTCGAATGCGCGGTGTGCATGTGCTGATCCCTTCGTTGGAATACCTGGATGTGGAACGAAATCCTGATCCGCCATTCTCGCAGCCCGTTCAACCCGTTCGCAATCTCCTGAAGGCGGGCGGCGCAGGGACGCATGCGCATCGCGTGCGCGTCGCGGGTGTGCTCACGTTCCAGGACGGCCAGCGGCTGTTCCTGCAGGACGAAACCGGGGCTGCAATGGCGATTTTCAAACAGGAGGTGGCTCTCGACTCCAAATTCGGCCGATCGCAATGGTCCTTCTGGCGGACCCCCAGCACACCTGCCGCGCAGGGTCGCACAAAACGATTCATGCCCGGCGACCTTGTTGAAGTCGTTGGCTTCCAGGATTCCCACGGCTATTCGCCGGTGCTGACGGAAGCTCTGGTGCGGCGTGTCGGTTCCCGGGGTGATGTGGCAATCCGCGAGATCTCTGACACGAGTTTCGTCGACTGGAAATTGGATGCCATGCTCGTTCGCCTTCAGGGTTCCCTCGTGGGGCAGCAGGTGCGAGGCGAGCAGGTGGTGCTGGAATTGGTTTCGCATGGGCGGACAGTCCAGGCATTCATGCCCGCTGGCTTCGGCGAACTCCAGAATCTCGCGGCCGGGTCGGGCCTGGAAATCACGGGCATCTGGCAAATGGATCCCGTGCCTTATGCGGAACTCGGACGCAGCGTCGGCGCGGTGCGCGTCCTCACGCGTTCGCCCGCGGATGTTCTCGTGCGCTCCCGGCCTTCGTGGTGGACAGTGCAGCGCGCGCTCACAGTCGTCGGGGGAATGGCTTTTGTCCTGGCAGCGGCGTCGGTCTGGATCACCCAGCTGCACCGAAAAGTTGAGGAGCGCACCGCGCAACTCGCCAGCGAGATTCACAAACGCGAACGAACGGAAAAGCAGCGGGCGCTTGAGGAGGAACGATCCCGGATTGCTCGCGACCTGCACGACGATCTGGGCGCAGCGCTGACGCAGATTCGGTTTTTGAGCGCCATCGAAAGCCGCGATGTGGCAGTGCCGAGTGGAACTCGTTCGCGGCTCGAGCAGGTCTCGGAAAAATCCCGGCAGCTGGTCGCTTCGCTCGATGAGATTGTGTGGGCCATCAATCCGGCAAATGACTCGCTGGCAAACCTCGCCAGTTATCTCTGCCATGTTGCCGTTGAGTTGTTTGCCACCACGCCAATCCGATGCCGGCTGGACGTGGAGGAATCGCTGCCGCCCCTTTCGTTGACGACCGAGGTGCGGCACAATGTTTATCTGGCCGTGCGCGAGGCATTAAATAATGTGGCCAAACATTCGAAGGCGACGGAGGCGTGGTTCAAGCTTCGCTGCCGGGACAATGTCCTGGAAATTTCGGTTGAGGATAATGGGCAGGGAATCCAGGGCCTCGCTGCTGTGGATGCCGGCGAAGGTTTGCGCAATATGCGGCAGCGAATGGAATCCGCGGGAGGCCATTTCGCCTGTGAAAGTCGCGAGAATTCCGGCACGGTTTGTCGCATGTCCCTGCCCCTCCTGCAGACCGTCGCCGCGAATCCCACGATTGCCAACGGCAACGGAAACGGGGCAGTTAACCTCGACCGTTGATTGAGTACTGATGACCCGCATTGCCATAGTTGAAGACAACCGCGAATTCCGCAACACGCTCTCGCGTTACGTGGATGAGGCGCCGGGACACCGATGTGTCGGCGCGTTCGGTTCGGCGGAGGAAGCGCTGCCCGCCATTCCCAAGCTTGCGCCCGATGTGGTGCTCATGGATATCCATCTGCCCAACATGTCTGGTGTGGCGTGTACACGGCGTTTGAAGGATGTGTGTCCCTCCGTGCAGATTCTGATTCTAACGGTGTACGAAGATAGCGAGCGCGTGTTTGGTGCGCTGAAGGCAGGGGCAAGCGGTTACCTTCTGAAGCGCGCAGACCCGGCGGACATTCTGCGCGCCATCCAGGAAGTGAAGCAGGGAGGAGCCCCGATGAGCAGCCAGATTGCGCGCCGTGTCGTTCAATCGTTTCGCGACGAAACTCCGCAGGATCCGCCGCGTGTTGAGAAGTTGTCGCAGCGCGAGGAGGAAATCCTGCAGGAGCTGGCGAAGGGTTATTCGACCAAGGAGATCGCTGATCGCACGTCGGTCAGCGTCAACACTGTGCGCACTCATCTTCAACACATCTACGAAAAGCTCCACGTGCGTTCACGCACGGAGGCAGTGCTCAAGTACCTTCAATAGGCTGTCATTTCGACAGTCGCTGAGGGTTTTCGCTGGAGGATCCTTCGTTGGCGCGTGTTCTCGGGCAAAATCATCCATTTGCATTATGGAAGCATTTGCCTGGCGGTTTCACTCTTGGAACAGATCGCAAATGCTGCCGAGAAAGAATCTCAGCCCCCGCCTCCAGTGACCCACTCACGGGTTGGCCCGCTCTGATGCCTGGCTGCAGTTGCAGGACGATCGGAAAACCAAACGAGCACGATGAAAACTTCAATGCTGCGCAACCTGCTGACCGGCGCGAGCGTCGGTCTCAGCCTCCTGGCATTCACCCCTGTGGCGAAGTCAGCGACATTTCAATGGACCAACACCACGTCGGGGGCGTTCACCGACGCGTCCAACTGGACAAACACGGCGTCACCATTTGGAAACGGGGTGCCCGCGACTGGCGACAATGCCGTCAACAATATTGCGGGATCAACAACGCTGATCAGCGATGGCGATTTCGTTGCGGTTAACAACCTTCAGCCAAACGAGGGCGCGCTGTCCATGACGGGTGGCGAGATTACCGTGAATGCCCTGCAATTGATCGGCCCCGGCAGCATCACGATCAGCGGAGGCACCGTCACAGCTGCGGTGGACACACGCATTCAGGGCGGGGGAACATGGACGATCAACGGCGGAACGTTGAATCTGCCGAAGATGGTCGTGGGCGCGCAATCGGGCGCAGGCAACCAGTTGATCGTTTCCGGCAGCGCCTATGTAAATCAGAATCAGTCGGGTGGCGGGTCAGCGCTGTGGGTGGGCGGTAATAACGGCGGCTCGGGTTCCATGGTGCTGCGCGACAACGCCATCTGGATCAACTCCAATGCAAGTCTCAACGGCGGTGATGCCAATCCAATCGTCGTGATTGGAAACACTGGTTCCGGGCAGGGCACCTTCACGATTCAGGACAACGCCACCTTCAGTTACCAGAACGTTTTGCGGCTTGGACGCAATGCCGGCAACACGGGGACGCTTAATCTCAACGGTGGAACCATGACTGTGCGCGGGATCGAACGGCAAAGCGGCGCCGCCAGCGTGAATGCAAACGGCGGAACCCTGCAGGCCGTTGCCGCGACAACGAACTTCTTCATCAATCTCACAAACGCGGTGAACCTCGCTGAAGGCGGGCTTCGATTTGACACGGCAGGATTCCCGGTTCGATTCAACAACGCGTTTGGCGGGGTCGGCGGGCTGACCAAGCTCGGGCCTGAGACGCTCACGCTCGCGGCCGCCAACTCTTATTCCGGTCCGACCGTTGTCGATTCAGGCACGCTGGCCCTTGTGGGCGCGGGCGCGATCAGCAGCAGTTCGGCCATCGCGGTGAATGCATTCTCGACGCTCGACCTCGCGGGCCTCGCTGCTCCGTTCGTTGTCCCAGGCACATTGACGCTGAATGACGGAACCTTGAACGCCGATTTCACGAGCACGAACATCACAGTGGGAACGTTTGGAACAGCAGGCTCCGTCAATACGATTAACATCACCGGTCTTCCTCCGGTAACGTCCATCCCGGCGCGAATCACGCTCATCAAATACTCGAGCGCGGCGCCGGGCCTGGTTGATGGCGATAACCATTTCACTGCGCTCACGGCCAATTACCCAACAACCGGGAGCCCGGTCGCGCATCTCACAAACAACGTTGCGAACAAGTCGATTGACCTGGTCATCACGAGCATGATTCTTGCGCCCGTCATCACGCGCGACCCGCAGCCCGACAGTGCCTATCCCGGATTTGCAGCGCACTTTTCAGTGGAACTCGAAAGCACGAATTCTCCTGCATATCAGTGGCGTCGCAACGGCACGCCATTGAGTGACGGTGGAACCATTTCGGGTGCGAACGAGGCCGTCCTGGTCCTGAACAATGTTACTGCCGCCGACCTGGGCAACTATGACGTGGTCGTCACCAATGCCAGCGGCATGGATATCAGCGCGATTGCGGCATTGACACTTCGCTCACCGACAGGGTTCGAGGCCGCGGCTGTGAGTGAGGATCCCACCGCGCTCTATCTTTTCAACGAGACGAGCGATCCGACATCCGGCACCGCGGTGGCCCACGATTACGCGGGCGATCACGATGGACTGTATGGCGTCACGGCCCAGAACGGCCTTCATGGCATCGCTGGCCCAGTGCCTGCGCTGGGATTCCCGGGATTTGAGGATTCCAACACCTCGCTGCGTGTCTCCGGTTTTACGCCGGATTCGCACGTCGTGATTCCTCCGCTCAACCTGCACACGAACACCGTTACCTTCGCCGCCTGGATCAAGCCCGGCCTGCCGCCTGCGAACGCGGGTCTGATCTTCAGCCGCAGTTCGGGAACAACGGCCGGCTTTAACTTCACAGGCAGCGCCGATGCAAATGGCCAGCGAACGCTGGGTTACACCTGGAATAATGAAGGCGGGACCTTTAACTGGAATTCGCAAATCGCGCCGCCTTCAGAAATCTGGTCTTTCGTCGCGCTTGTGATCACGCCGACAAATGCAACGGTTTACGTGTTTAACGCCAACGGACTGCTGGCTTCATCACAGAACTATAATCACGTCGTTCAGGGTTTTGCAGGGAACACCTACATCGGGGAGGATCCTTTCTCTGGCGGGAACCGGCAGTTTGATGGGTCGATCGACAGCATGGCGATTTATCGCAAGGCACTGACACAGGACGAGCTTACAGCGCTGTACGCCGCGGGTTCGGGGATTTCCACGTTTGCCCCGACGATTTTTGCGCAGCCCGCGACACAGAGCGTCTACGAGCAACAAACCGTTCGCCTCTCGGTTGGGGCAAGCGGTTCCCTGCCGCTGGCTTATCAATGGCAGCGGTTCGATGGCGTCAACTTTGTCGATGTCTCAAATGGCGGCCGATTCAGCGGAGCAACTGGTCCATCACTCACGATCAGCAACATCACGCCCGCCGACGCAGGCGATTACGTGCTGGTGGTTACGAATCTGCATGGACCGGCCATCAGCCAGCCGGCGACGATTTCAGTCAATCCTGTCAGTGCAGCCGAGGAGATCACGAACTCCGTGGTGCAGCCCGGGGGCCAGGATTGGAACACGGGAAGCGCCTGGAGCGATGGCCTGGCTGCGAATGTGTCGGCAGTTTCGAAGCCTGGCAGCACGTATCACGTGGTGGTGGGCGGCGGGTTGCGCACTCCGAACACGACAGCGAGCGTTACTTTCCCCGGTGAGGTGCTCACCATTTACGGCAGCGGTGTCTTCGATTCAACCCACGCCGGGATTGCATCGCTGATTTTGAAAGGTCGTGGCGCGGGTGAAACCGTGTTCCCGCGGTTGGTCATGAACGGAGGCCAGATCCTGTCGTTCACGGATAACAACGATCCAACGAGCCTTGGAGGCGAGATCGAGATCGCGGCCAACACGCCGATTTCGGGATCAACGACGAGCGGTGGCCGATCGATCACGATCAACGCGAAGCTCACAGGCAGCGCAACGATTGAATACCGCGGTTTCCAGAACGCGACTTTCCAGCCAAACGCGAATACTGCACTCAATGTGGCCGGAGCAGTGAACACATTTAGCGGAACCTGGAACGTCCTGGGAGGAACGCTGGTCGGCAGCGCCGCAGGTTCGCTCGGCACGAATTCGATCATTGTTGAAACCAATGCTGCATTGCAAGCGAGTTACGATATTAACAGTCCGGCTGCTACGCTCACCTTGAACGGGCGTTTCAACCTGACGCGAAATCATACGTTCGGGTCGGTCACTGCCGGGGGCATTGTGCTTGCAGCAGGAACCTACACCGCTGCGCAGCTGACAGCGGCTTACCCAAACCACTTTCCGGCCACGTGGACAGGCGTGACGGGCGCAACCGCGGAAACATCAGCCACGGGAAGTCTGACCGTCATTGGCGGAGGCACCGCGGCAACACCTGCGAACCTGACTATGTCCTTCGGCGGTGGCGCGCTGTCACTGTCCTGGCCCCAGACGCATCAGGGCTGGGTTCTGCAGGTGCAGACTAATTCGCTGGCCACGGGATTGGCTTCAAACTGGACGGATGTCCCCGCCAGCGCATCGATGACATCAACGAACATTCCCGCGACGCCAGGTAATCCCGCAGTGTTCTACCGCCTGCGCCGTCCCTGAGGCGTCACTTAATCCGTCTGTCGTGCGGCTGCGTTCCAACGCAGCCGCACTTGAGAGTTATGACGACACCGAAATCTCCACGTCACGCATTCACCTTGATCGAGTTGCTGGTCGTGATTGCCATCATCGCCATCCTTGCGGCCATGCTGTTGCCGGCCCTCAGCAGGGCCAAGCAAAAGGCTGCGTCCGTTCAATGCATTTCGAACCTGAAGCAGACGGGAATCGCCATTGCGATGTATGTGGAGGATAACGGCGATAAACTTCCAGGACCTGCCCTCACTGGTGTCAGCTCCGCCTATGGCAACAAGCCCGATCATCCCGATCCCAAAGCACAGTACGGAAACTTCGCTTTTTATCTCGCGAAATACATGGGCGGCAAGGATCCGGGCTCAATGGGCAGCGTGCAGGTGAATTATCTTCCGGCGATGTTTTGTCCGGGCTATGGAAAGTTCTCCAAGGAATCGCCCAATGAAGCAATAACCCGCGTTAATTACGCCCTGACGGTAGGCCACTCAAACGGGAACGTTCGCGTCCCTTCGCATCCGGTTCCGTTCGGCTATCCGAACAGCCCTACCGGAACGCCCCATGCGCCGATGAAGCTCGCGGCTGTGAGCGGCTATGGGCCGTTGACGGACATCTATGCCGTGTCCGATGTTGACCGCAAGCTGCTTGGCGGTGGCTGGCAGAACCTTGCCGAAAGCTCGAATCACGGCATTACTCGCAATCGACTTTACTTTGATTGGCACGTGAAAGCCTTCAAGGGTACAAATGTAAATGCAGTCGCCAACTGACCACCGCAGTGTGACGGAAGCAGATTCTCTGGAGCGCCGGCCGATTTTGGAAACTGACGGCAGAGAATCAATGGAGGCTGGATCCCCGGGAATCTCGCGGCGTTCGTTTCTAGGCACCACGTCAATCGCGATCACCGCCGCGCTTGCCACGCCAGGGTTCGCGATGAGTTCTGAAACGCGGCGCAAGGTCGACGTATGTGTCTATGGCGGAACTTCGGGCGGAGTGATTGCCGCCGTTGCTCTCGCCCGTCTTGGCCGTTCTGTTCTGTTGATCGAAACGACCCGTCATCTTGGCGGCATGACAGCGGGCGGCCTGGGCTGGATCGATTACGGTCGCGCGCCAACGATCGGCGGCTTGACGAAAAAATATTTCGACAGCGTGCGAGCATACTACGCCGCGTTGAATGTTCGAAGCAACGGCTGGAGCGTCGAGCCACACGTCGCCGAGCGCTTGTTTGAGAAGCTGGTTGCTGACAACCATGTTGAAGTCATTCGCGAGACGCGCCTGAATTCGGTCGGGAAATCGCGACGCCGCATTCGCACCATTACTCTGGACAAAGCGCCCGTGGATTCCCGGGGCGCACCTTCGCCCCGCCCCTTGGAGCGCCGCTACCTCACAATCGAGGCGTCCATGTTCATTGATTGTTCCTACGAAGGCGACCTGCTCGCAGCAGCGGGCGTGACGTATCGCACCGATCGTGAGGGGCGTGACGAGTTCGGCGAACAGCTCGGGGGCGTGTGCCTTTCCGCGGTGTTCAGCGATCGCAACGAAGGCGGCGGAGCGGCGCGCCGTTCTGTGAAGCATCCCGTGCGTCTGGATCCCTACAGGCGGCCCGGCGATCCCGCAAGCGGCCTGCTGCCGCTGGTATCCAAGGCCTCGCTCGGCCGCGAAGGCCGGAGGCATGCCGGAGTTCAGGCCTATAATTTCCGGCTTTGCCTCACCAGGAACGATCCCATCCCGATTGCGGCGCCTTCGAATTACGATCCAAATCGATTCGAACTCGTGCGTCGTTACATCACTGAGGTGGAACGGATGGGCGATCCGCTTGAGCCGGGCGACCTGTACTTCAATTTCGGCCACAGGATTCCCCGCAATCATCCACGCCTGCTGAAGATCACGCAGCTCATGCGTGGCAAGACCGACGTGAACAACGGCCTTTGCAACATCTCGATGGATTTTGCCAGCGGAGGCTCCGAGCGGTATGCCGAGGGCAGCTGGGCTGAACGTGCGAAGATCTGGCATGCGCATGAAGAGTATCAGCGAGGATATCTCTATTTTCTGCGAACGGATGAAGGACTGCCTGAATGGTTGCGTCGAGAAATTGCCGCCTGGGGCCTGCCGAAGGATGAGTTTCAGGACACAGGCGGCTGGCCGACGCAGCTCTACATTCGCCAGGCGCGTCGCATGGCCAGCAGATTCGTGATCTCGCAGCCGCATTGCGAAAACCCGGCCAAACGCGACGACTCCGTCGGGATGGGCAGTTACTCCCTCGATTCCCATGTGGTGCAACGCCTGGTCCATCAAGGCATCGTTGCGCATGAAGGGTATTTTTATCGGCGGATTGGGGAGCCGTATCCCGTTCCGTATGCAGCCATTGTTCCGCGTGAAGACGAATGTGAAAACCTGCTCGTCACATTCTGTGTGTCGACCACGCACGTCGCGTTTTCGTCTGTGCGGATGGAGCCGCCATTCATGATCCTCAGCGAGTCCGCTGCGCTTGCAGCCGACCAGGCGTTGCAGGATGGGACAAGCATCCAGCGGGTCAACCTTTCCAAACTTCGCCGGCGTTTGCTGGACGCAGAACAGATTGTTTGAGTTTCATGATGCGAAGAGCCGCCGGAATCACTGGCGGGCGGCCGTGGTCCCGGGCACGGTGTTGAACAGCGACGACAATTTCGTTTCGCTGCTGCCGGGTGAATCGCGCACAATTCGGGTGGCGTTCAGCGACACGGCAGCCGAATTGACACCGGTTCCGCTGCTTTTGAGTTGGAACGCGGAACGCAAATGGCATCGACCGAAAACAGATTGAGAAATCAATGAAATCAAAGCTGGAACTTTCAGGACTGCGCGCCGCGTTGTTGCTATTAATCGGGGCGACGCATTTGCTTTTTGCATCTCCTGCGCACGCCTTCACTGCGACTGACGCCAAAACGCTTTTCAAAGCGTATAATGATGCTTTCTATTTCGAAGCGGGGACAAACGGGTATTACAAGGAATCCACCGAGGGCGGGAAAACTTACTTCTGGGAGCGCGCAGAACAGTTGGAAATGATCCTCGATGTTTATGAACGCTCGCGCGACCCGAAATGCCTCACCCTGTTCAGCAACATTTTCAATGGATTTTTGAGTGATCACACCAGCAACTGGCGAAAGAATGATTTCAATGACGACATCATGTGGATGGTCATTGCCTGCTCGCGTGCCTATCAGCATACGGGCAACCCGGTGTTCCGCGACGTGGCGAAGCAGAATTTTGACATGTGTTTTGAACGGGGCTGGTCGGCGGACCTGGGCGGTGGACTCTTTTGGAAGGTCGATAATCTCTCGAAGAATGCCTGTGTGAACGGACCAGGGGCGATCGCGGCACACCTCCTTTATCAGATTCACGGGGACACAAACTACCTCGCAAAATCGGAAGCAATGTTTCAATGGCTGCGCGCGACGCTGTTCAATACAAACACGGGTGCTGTCCACGACAACATCAATCTTCGCGGAAACAGGGATCTGCGCACCTACACTTACAACCAGGGAACGTTTGTCGGCGCAGCCAATCTTCTCGGCCGCACGAATGACGCGCTGCTTGCTGCTGATTACACGATGAATGTGATCAGCCGCGGCGGGTTGATGCCGCGTTATGGTGAGAGCGGCGACGGGGGAGGATTCAACGGCATCTGTGCGCGCTGGATTTCGAGGTTCATGGTCCAGCGGGGCCTTGAGAACCGCTATGGTGGCTGGCTCCAATATAATGCCGAAACTGCATGGGATGTTCGTCGTGCTGCCGACAATCTTTCGTGGCCGCGGTGGCGCCAGCGCACACCGCAAACAACCCTTCATTCCTGGGCGTGCAGCAGCTCGGTCGTGACCATGCACGCCGTGCCGCCAACTGAAGGGCCTGGCGGGATCAAATATCCCGGCGTTGTCCCGCGAGACCGTGCTTCCAGGACGGATGCGGCCACGAGCGGATTGCCATCGGAATTCAGCTGGACTGGAAATGCAAAAGCCGCCGATGGTTCGCTCATCGCTGTCATCAAGGTGAACACCGAAGACACCCCGGATCTCACCGGCTGGGGCCGCCGGGCGGGCGAGTTGTGCGCCGAGTGGTATCCGCGGATTTCAGCGTTGCTTGCGAGCGATGGATTCACCCCGCCGGACGATGTTCGGCTGACATTCCGCAACGACTACGACGGGGTGGCCTCCACCCGGGGAAGCCGCATCGATATCTCAGCCCATTACGTTCGCGGTGCCACTAATGATTTCGGCATGGTTATCCGGGAGTTGGTTCATGTGGTGCAGGGTTACCCGCGGAACCGGAATGCGAGCTGGGTGGCGCAGGGTTTGGCGGAGTACGTGCGAATGGTGCATTTTGAGCCGCAGGCATCTCGACCGCGGTTCGATCTGGATACGACGGGCTACCGCGATAACCCGAAAGCGGCGGCGTGTTTTCTCGAGTGGATCGAGAAGCACCACGATTCAAAAATAATATCTGAGTTGAATCGTGCTCTGCGTGCCGGGACGTTTCGGCCAGCCCTTTTGGAGCAACGAACAGGAAAGCCTCTCGAAGCGCTCTGGAATGAATTCAAAACAATACTCCACAGCACAAAAGCATGAAACGTAAATGCTTCGCAGCCTGGGTGCTGGTTTTAATGACCGTGGCAGGCGGGTGCGTCACGAATTCAAGTCGGGACGCTGCGCGCAACTATCTTCACGCCTTTCCCCCAGGTGCATCACCGCAGGAAGTCGGCACGCGCGTCGCCAGGAGATTTATTGCAAGCCCGCATCCGAACTTCGGGAATCCGAATCCGCCTGGAGAAATCACGTACCCGGAAAGCGTCGCGTGGTGGGGCGCCCTGACCTTTGCCGACCTATCTGGAGATACTGCCCTCCGGCAACAGCTCGTCAGCCGTTTTGAGCCGCTTTTCAACCAGGAACGAAAACTGGTGCCGCGTCCGGGGCATGTGGATGCAACCGTCTTCGGGGCTGTCCCGCTTGAGATTTATCTGCAAACCGGGGATGGCCGCTGCCGCGAGCTGGGCCAACGATTCGCCGATGCGCAATGGCAAGCGCCTGAATCTGCGCGCAATCGGATGAACGCTGAGCTGCGGAGCTGGGTCGATCAGGGTTACAGCTGGCAGACGCGGCTGTGGATTGATGACATGTTCATGATCACGATGATCCAGGCGCAGGCATTCCGTGCGACGAAAGATCCTGTATACATCGATCGTGCCGCCCGGGAAATGGTGTTGTATCTGGAAAAACTGCAGCAAACGAACGGCTTGTTTTATCATGCACCCGACGTGCCTTTCTTCTGGGGCCGCGGCAACGGTTGGATGGCGGCAGGCATGACTGAATTGCTGCGCGCATTGCCTGAGTCACACCCCCACCGCCGGGCAATCCTGGCCGGATATCGGCGCATGATGGAATCGCTGCTTCGGTATCAATCCGGCACCGGCATGTGGCGCCAACTAGTCGATCATCCAGAGTCATGGCCCGAAAGCTCCTGCACGGGGATGTTCACGTTCGCAATGATCACAGGTGTGAAGTGTGGCTGGCTGGAGGCGGAGATTTATGGGCCTGCCGCACGGAAGGGGTGGCTGGCGCTCATCGGCTATATTGATGCGAACGGCGACGTTCGAGATGTCTGTGAAGGCACAAACAAAAAGAACAGTCTCAAATACTATTTGAATCGGAAACGCCTGGTTGGCGACATGCACGGCCAGGCGCCGGTCCTTTGGTGCGCCTCGGCACTCCTGCGGTAACGATCCGAACTCGTAACGCCCATTCTCCCTTCCCCCGCGTCCGAACCCTTCACGGCTCCACCATTTGATGGATTGTAATTTTAGGCGGAAGCGGTTCTTATCCATGCATTCTGCCTATGAAGCCGCAATACACCGCTCCCGTTCGCCGCATCGATCGTTCCTCCACTGGCTTCACGTTGATCGAACTTCTCGTGGTCATCGCGATCATCGCCATTCTTGCAGCGATGCTCCTTCCCGCGCTCGCAAAAGCCAAGAGCAAGGGGCAGCAGATCGCCTGCCTCAACAACCAGAAGCAGCTGCAACTCTGCTGGTTTATGTACGCCGGAGACAACAGGGATCTGTTGATCGCGAATCCTAAAGGCGGCAACGGATGGATCCGAGGCGACATGCAGGACGCTGCGGAGGCCGTCAACACCCGCCTGCTCGCGGACGGTCTGTTGTTCCCTTACAACAAATCGGTTGGAATCTACCGCTGTCCGGCTGACATCGGCCGGTCAACCGCCGGCATCAGCTTTCGCGTGCGCAGTTATTCCATGAATTGTTACATGAATGGAAACGATGTCACGCGCGAGAAGCTGAACACCCCTGCGACGGCCTACCGCGTTAATCTCAAATTGAATGACATCGTCAAACCTCCTGCGTCGTCCGCGTTCGTCTTTGTCGAAGAACATGAGAGCATCATTGATGATGGCCATTTCGGTTTCGTGGCGGAAGGCAACACATGGTACAACCTTCCTGGCATGTGGCATCGTGGCGCCAACTTCTCGTTCGCAGACGGGCATGCGAGCTTCCGCAAATGGGTGAATCCTGAAACACTTCGCCTTCGTACGAATCCGTCGACTGACACATCGGCGAGCAAAGCTGATCTGCGCTACGTGCAATCGATAACCGCGACGCGTTGAGTTCACGGAGTGCGCTGCTCGCTGTCAGCAATTAACTCCGTGAGCCCAATCGTTCCCTGGCGTCGGTCCGTTGGGACTATCCGCTCTAGCGGCGAAGCTTTGCAGTCTTGTAAGTGAGCAAGGCCGACGGGTCGCCACGGCCGAATCAAGGTTGGATTGAATCATGTCTTCCATGGCCGACTCGAACGGGTTTCAGTGGCGTGATTGAATCCAGTGATACATCCCTTTCAGCAGGGCGCTCAATCGGGCAGAGAACGGGTTCTCTTGCGCCGCGACGGGCACTTCCGTGTACGCGAGCCTCTCATTGCGGTACACGTCCAGGTGGTTGGCTCTTGAGCTGCATTCCTGGGGATTGTCACTTCGGAGATCGGTTTCGATCGGGTTCATTTGGGTTCTCCTTTTTGTGTTGGGTAACGGCGGCGTTTCATTCGGCAACGCCGCCAATGGGTGGGTGAATCGTTCGAACAACGCGTCCCGGCTTGTGCGGAAAGCGTTGTCAACCTGAGTCGGATGAGTGGGATTTCAGTTTTGGTTTAAGGCCGAACCCGGCAGGCCGGAAGGTGAACTTGAGTTTCACCGGCTGGATTCGGAGTGTGCGGTCTGGTTTGAAGCTCCTTCGAAGGAGTAACTGACTTTGATAACGACGAACGGTTCTCATGGCTTTTCCTTTGTTGAGGGTTAACGAAAGTCTCGGGCTGATAACTTGGAGCTGGATTCCCAGCCCTCTGGAAGTGCTTCTTAACGTGGGGTGTTCACCCTGCCACATTCAAAAGCGGAAATGGAAAGGGCCGAAAGCGCTGTTGCACCTCCAGCCCGTGGCTATCAATAAAGAACAATCACCTCTTGCCAGCTTGCGCTGCCAACCCGCGGTTTCACGGCGGCTGTTTTGGTGTTTGAAGGCACACCTCCTTGAAGCCTTTAATATGTAAAAGTGATTGGAACGTTGCCGGCATGTCGTGGTGCCTGAAAATTCGCATCAACGAAGCGGCCATGTTTGGCCGTCGGAAGGCAGCCGCGCGTAATCGCTCCGCGTGGGCACAGCCCACCGGCGGAACGTTGCCTCGTTCCTGCGCATCCGTTGCGGTCGCGTGTTGTTCGCGACGCAGGCGGGAGACCCGGCTTCGTTTGGAACCGTCAGACATCATCAAGACGTCGCTGAAATCTGTTCACTGTTGGTCTGCCTTTCGTTTTTGGCACTACACGGCCGGTTAGCGGCAATAAAAAAACCCTGCTTCCTTTCGGTAAGCAGGGTTTTGAAAATTCTCTTCGATTTCTCTAGCTGCTTACCTCCTGTTGATCCAATCGAACGTTCGACATGCGCGATGCGTAGGACTTGGATGCGGCAAGGTTATGAACACAACCTTGACGGGCCAGGGTACGACGTACCGAGGCCGCGATCCCGAAATTGCGGGATGCGGTCATTGCTGTTGTGTTAATATGATTTCTCATCGAACGTGCGAGACGAATACTACATAGAGGCGGTTACAGTCCAGTAATAGTTTTGCCAGGTGCCGTATCTTGAATTGAAATTTCCGAATTGAATGATGTATGCGACAATCCCGAATCGGTTCAACAGGAGCCCGGGATTGCTTTTCGTTGCGCTGGCGTTTAGCGTTCCGGCGTGAGGCTTGGCCTCAAATGCGTCCGTAGCTCAATTGGATAGAGCTTCTGACTTCGGATCAGAAGGTTACAGGTTCAAGTCCTGTCGGGCGCACCATTAAAACAGGGTTTCCACCGCTTTTCCGCCATCCCAGGATCGTCTCTGTGCTGCGAGTTGTGCTGCAGCCCACATTCTCTCTGAGGAATGTGGCCACGCACTGGTTTTTCCCCCGCCCAGGGGTGCCGAGAGGTCAAGGCGAGTTAAGGGGGAACGCAAATCCATCGAGCCTGGTCACTCCCCGCGAACGTGGTGCCTTCTGATCCAAAAATGAACCATCTCCCGCTTGTTGCTCGATCTGAATGGATTGACGGAACTGCGCGTCGCCGCTCTCTGGCTGGTTCTCCCTGGGATGCCGTGTTTGACAGTTCGAATCCAGATGCGGGCTGGAATCGCTGCGTTTCACGTGATTCCCTGTTCCAGCATGGCTTCGGCGACTTTTCGGAAGCCCGCAATGTTTGCGCCATCCACGTAATTGACGTATCCGTTTTGTTCTCCGAATCGAACGCACTGGCTGTGGATTGCCTTCATGATCTCGCGAAGGCGGCGGTCGACTTCCTCGCGGGTCCATTGAAGGCGCATGCTGTTTTGCGTCATCTCAAGGCCGCTCACCGACACTCCACCCGCATTGGCGGCCTTTCCAGGACCAAAGAGAATTTTCTGTTCTACGAATAAATGAACGGCTTCGAGAGTGCAGGGCATGTTTGCGCCTTCCGCAATGCAATTGCACCCATTCTTCAAAAGTTCGCGCGCGTCATCGACGTTCAATTCGTTCTGTGTGGCGCATGGCAGCGCCACATTGCACTTGATGCCCCAAGGCTTCCGCGCGGACAGAAACTCGATCCCGGCGCGCGAAGGGAATTCCTTCAAGCGGCCGCGCTGCGTCAGCTTGAAGTCCTTCAATTCGGAGAGCAGTTCGTCCGTGAAGCCGTTCGGGCAAAACAGCGTTCCCTCGGAATCCGACAGCGTCAGCACCTTTGCTCCAACTGCCATGGCGCGCTCGGCGGCGTGCAACGCCACGTTACCTGACCCGGAGACGACCACGCTGCGGCCGTTGAGCGAAAACCCGCGGGTCCGCAGCATGTCTTCGACGAAGTAAATCAAGCCATACCCTGTGGCTTCCTCGCGAATGCGGCTGCCGCCCCAATAAAGCCCCTTGCCGGTAAATGTGCCGCTGAATTCGTTTGCGAGCCTGCGGTACTGGCCAAACAAATAGCCGACTTCCCGGCCGCCAACACCGATGTCGCCTGCTGGAATGTCGAGGTTGTCACCCAGGTGCCGATGGAGTTCGGTCATGAATGCCTGGCAGAATCGCATCACTTCCTCGTCTGTCTTTCCTTTCGGATCAAAATCCGCGCCGCCCTTTGCCCCGCCAAGCGGCAGGGTGGTAAGCGCATTTTTGAATGTTTGTTCAAAGGCGAGAAACTTCAACGTGCCCAATGTCACAGATGGATGAAATCGCAAGCCGCCTTTGTAGGGTCCAATGGCGCTGTTCATCTGGACGCGGAATCCGCGATTCACCTGTACTGCGCCTGCCTTGTCAGTCCAGGTCACGCGAAAGAGAATCGCGCGCTCCGGTTCAATAATGCGCTCGAGAATCCCTGCCCGGCCAAACTTCGGATTTTTCTGCACGAATGGCCAGACTGAGCGGAAGACTTCGGTCGTAGCCTGATGAAACTCGGGCTCCGCAGGATATCGCCGCCTGAGTTCTCCAAGAAACTTTTCGAGATCATTGTGTTTCGTCATATTAAATCCGTTGCTCCTTCCATGGTCCGGAGGTGCCGCGCTTCAAACATCGCGCTCCAACATCGCACAGAGCTGTGGCTCGCACGAGTTGTCTTGATGCCGGCAGGGCTGAGCGTTTGTTTTCACAGAATGCGGTTGCCGCCCAATCAGCTCGGGTCGTGCCAGCTCCACACTTCCCCCGAGCGATCGAAACACGTCGCTATGATGCTTCAGTTCAGCCGCGTCTGAAAAGGCGGTTGAATTCGTGCCGACGCCGGCATCTTTTGTTCCGATAAACAGCCACCTTGTGGCTGCGGACCGCGTGTTCCGTGGCGCTTGCATGAAATTTTTCATGGCACAAGGCTGGCTAGTTGTTCTGCATGACCTTTACCCATTTTATGCTCGCTCTCGTTCTGTTGGCATTGTGCATCGACATCATCATTCGATTGGTGATCGCTGCGCGTCAGCGCGACAAGATGATCAGGGATGTGCTGGACACGATGACTGAACCGGAATCAGTGACTTCCATTCAGACCCCGGCGGGGGCCTCGATCAATGGCCTGGGCATCCATCTGCTGCGATACTTTCAGCAGTCAACCGCGTCGCGCGACGTGTTGTCGGTTCTCGCGGAAGCCCCGGAAGTGATGACTGAACGCGCGCATGTAAATGCGGTGGATCACCTGCGCCGGGAGCGGAAGAAGGGCGAGCTGCCTTCAGCAGCAATCCTGAACGGGGCGAGGATCCTGCGCGGAGCACGGCTGGCGGAACACCTCGGAAGCGGAGTGCAGGTGACTGATGCGGGGCGGCAGCTTAATGAGGCGATTCAGCAGCCGTTCCGGCCAGCTTTGAACCGGGATTTTGTGGTGTCGCCAGCGTGAGTGATCTCAGCTAGCGTCCCGCGCGACGATGATACTGGACTCCCGAGTGCGGTTAATCCAGCTGCTGATCGCGGCTGTGCTCGTGATCGGCGGATTGGTCTGGGCGGAGCGGGCTGCATGGCGCCAGATCAGCAACCTGCGGACGCAACTGCAGGAGGCGCAGGTGAAAACGAGCCCGCAGCCGGACCCTGTTGATGCTTCCGAGTTTTTTGCTGAGGCAGAGACTTCGCTCAGGCGGCTTCAGCAGTTTCTATTCATCACCCTGCTGGGACTCGCGGCGTGCGGGATCCTGATCATGGTGCTGGTGTATCGCAGGACCATTGCGCCCCTGCGAAGCAACCTGACTCAAAGCCTGGCCGTGATTGAGCGCCACGAAAAGCTGGCTTCACTCGGCGTGCTGGCGGCCGGCATCGCCCACGAAATTCGCAACCCGTTGACGGCCATCAAGGTCCGCCTGTTCACACTGAAGAGCAGCCATCAAGCAGGAACGTCAGAGCATGAGGACCTTGAAGTCATTCGTAATGAAATTGACCGGCTTGAAAGAATCGTCAGCGAGTTCCTGCAGTTCGCGAGGCCTGCTGAACCCAATCTCGAAGTGGTGTCCATTGAAAAACTTCTGCGCGAAACATTGCAGCTGCTGGAATCGGAATTGCGCCGCAGATCCGTTGAAATTCGCCTGGTGCCAATCGAAGGTGGCTGGGTGAAGGCGGACGCCGACAAAATCAAGCAGGTGTTGATCAACCTGGTTCAGAACGGCGCAGAAAGCATTGAACACGGTGGCATCGTGACGCTGGCGGCGCGGACTGATTCGCGGGTCCTGGGCGGCGCGTTCAAGCCAGTGGCGATCATCGAAGTGTCGGACAATGGATCCGGGATTGCGCCCGAAACGCAGAAGCGCCTGTTTGATCCGTTCTTCACAACCAAGGAAGAAGGGACAGGGCTGGGGCTGGCCATCGCGGCCCGCATTGTTGAGAAGCATGGCGGAGTGATCGAGTACGAAACGGCCCCGAACCGCGGGACCACTTTTTCAATTATTTTACCGCTGGCACACCGTCATGAAAACGAATTCTAAGGTGTTGATCATTGAAGATGACCGGAACATCGCGACGGGCCTGCAAAAGGCTTTCCGCGCGAATGGGTATGATGTCTCGTTGCAGCACCGGGGCGACGATGGCCTTGCGGCAGCGATAGCCGATCGCGTCGACGTGGTGATCACCGACTTGAAGATGCCCGGTCTCGACGGACTTGAGCTCGTGCGCCAGTTGCACGCTGCCAAGCCGAAGTTGCCGATCCTGCTGATCACTGCTCACGGAACCACGGAGACGGCCATTGAAGCAACCAAGTGGGGAGCGTTTGATTATGTGCCGAAGCCGTTTGACGTCGAGGAGCTTTTGGACCTCACGGCGAAGGCGCTCGAGAGCAGCCGATTGATGTCGGAGCCGATTGAGATGGGAGACACCGAATCGCCGCGCATGTCGATCGTCGGCAAGAGCCGGGCGATGCAGATGATTTACAAGGAGATTGGCAGGATAGCGGCTGCGTCTGCGACCGTTCTGATTCGGGGCGAGACAGGAACCGGCAAGGAGTTGATTGCACGCGCGATTTACCAGCACAGTGATCGCTCCTCGGCTCCGTTTATTGCGATCAATTGTGCCGCGATCCCGGAGAACCTGCTGGAGAGCGAGTTGTTCGGCCACGAACGCGGCGCGTTCACGGGAGCGGATGCCCGCCGCATTGGGCGTTTCGAGCAAGCGAATGGTGGCACGTTGTTTCTTGATGAAATCGGGGACATGAACGCCAACCTCCAGGTGAAATTGCTTCGGGTCCTGCAGGACCAGAAGATTCAGCGGCTTGGGGGGAAGGAGACCGTTGCTATTGACGTGCGAATCATTGCGGCGACCCATCGCGATCTGGAGGAAGCCATTGCTGAGCGGGCGTTCCGTGAAGACCTGTTCTACCGGCTGAGCGTGGTGACCATCAATCTTCCGCCGCTCCATCAGCGCGCTGAAGACATTCCCGACATGGTTCGTTACTTCCTCCGCCGGTACGGGCCTGAGGCGGGAGTTGGCTCACCATCGATTACTCCCGAAGCAATCGCATACCTGCAGAAGCAGCCGTGGCCCGGGAACGTTCGTGAGCTCGAGAATACTGTGCGCAAGGCGCTGTTGATCGCACGCGAATACACGATCGGGCTTGAACATGTGAAAGACATCCTGGAGAAGAATCCGATGCCGAACAGCCCGCTGCATCAGACGCACCTCGCGTATGTGACGCAGCTGATGGATCGAGTGGAGCGAGGTGAAGTTCAGGAGGCGTTTTCCGTCATGTTGCGCGACCTTGAGCCGCAACTGTACGCCCAGGCGATCGCTCGGGCGAACGGCAATCTGACGAAGGCGGCGCAGTGGCTTGGGGTCACACGGCTGAAAATGCGTGAGAAGCTCAAGGAGTTTGGCCTCCACCCGCAGCACGGGGGCGGTAGCGGGCCTGACGAGCCGGCGTTGTGAGATTCCTCACAGCAGGAACATCGCCCCTGCGGCTGCGGCGAGGTCGGTTTGATCGGTAAGGTCTCTGAGGGATTCGGGTTTTTACCTACTATTCACGGGTGCAGTCCATGCAACGATGAAAAAGATTCATCAATCCTCCTGCAGGAGCAGCACGATCGAACGCCGTTATGAAATACCGAAAGCTTTGGATCTCACTGGCCGCCGTAATCATTGGGTCTTTGGCCGTGCTTGGTTATTACGGCTGGGAATTATACCAGGTGGCGCCTCCGATCCCAAAGCGCGTTGTCACAGCCAGCGGGAATGTTGTTTTCACCGAGAAGCAGATCCGCGACGGGCAGAACGTCTGGCAATCGATGGGAGGCCAGGAGGTTGGCAGTGTGTGGGGCCACGGTGCCTATGTCGCGCCCGATTGGTCGGCTGATTGGTTGCATCGCGAGCTTGTCTGGATTCTCAATCACTGGGGTCAAGCCGAGTTCAGCAGGAACTACGAGGAACTCGATGCGCCGACACGAGCATCATTTCGTGAACGGCTGAAGCAGGAGGTGCGGCGCAATACCTACGATCCCAAGACGGGCGACATTGTGGTTTCAGACCTGCGGGCGCGTGCGATAGCCGACGTTGCGAAACACTACACTGCTTTGTTCGGCGATGACCCGGAGCTTGAGAAGCTGCGGGACGCGTATGCAATTCCGGCGAACTCTGTTCCAGACCCTGAACGCCGTGCCGCAATGAATGCGTTCTTCTTTTGGTCGTCGTGGGCCTGCGCCACGGAGCGCCCAGGACAGGCAATCACTTACACCCACAATTGGCCCGGCGAGGACCTGATCGATAATCGTCCGACGGGCGACATCGTCGTGTGGTCGGTTGTGAGTTTCGTGTTGCTCCTGGCCGGCGTGGGTGCGCTGGCGTGGTACTTCGCGGTCCAGCGGCATCGCGAGGAAGAGGAAAGTGACGGAGAATCAATCCCGGAGGAGGATCCGCTCCGTTCGCTTGATCCTACGCCGTCGATGCGCGCGACCCTCAAGTATTTCTGGGTCGTGGCGGCGTTGATTGTCGTGCAAGTCCTGCTGGGGGCGGTCACTGCCCATTATGGTGTTGAGGGATCGGGATTTTACGGCATTCCGCTTGCAGAATGGCTGCCTTACTCCGTGACGAGGACGTGGCACACGCAGCTGGGGATATTTTGGATTGCTACGGCCTGGCTTGCGACGGGTTTGTTCGTGGCACCTGCTGTTTCGGGATACGAACCAAAGTTTCAGCGTGCCGGGGTCAATTTCCTGTTTGTCTGCCTCTTGATCATCGTGGCGGGCTCAATGGCCGGTCAGGTCCTGGGGGTGCACCAGAAGCTGTCGTTCAGTGCGAATTTCTGGTTTGGACACCAAGGCCTTGAATACGTTGATCTTGGACGTTTCTGGCAGCTGTTCCTTTTTGTGGGGCTGTTCGTTTGGTTGTTCCTGATGGGACGCTCGCTCTGGCCGGTGTTGCGGAAGCCCGGCGAACATTGGCAGTTGCTGGTACTGTTCTTCATTGCGTCGGCAGCCATCGCTGCGTTCTACGGCGCGGGGTTGATGTGGGGCCAGCAATCCAATCTGGCTATCATCGAATACTGGCGTTGGTGGGTCGTGCACTTGTGGGTGGAGGGATTCTTCGAAGTATTCGCAACGGTGGTCATCGCTTTTCTTTTCGTTCGCATGGGACTGCTGCAGACCCGCAGCGCCACGCGCGCTGTGCTCTTCTCAACGGTCATTTTTCTTTCAGGCGGAATGATTGGAACGTTTCATCACCTTTACTTCAGCGGGACTCCGACCGCGGTGCTCGCGTTGGGTGCCACGTTCAGCGCGATGGAAGTGGTGCCGCTCGTGCTGATTGGGTTCGAAGCTTATGAAAATCTGACGTTGAGCCGCGCGCGACCCTGGGTTGCGGCCTATAAGTGGCCGATCTACTTTTTTGTTGCCGTCGCTTTCTGGAACCTGGTTGGCGCGGGATTGTTCGGGTTTTTCATTAATCCGCCAATTGCCCTCTACTACATGCAGGGACTCAACACCACTCCAGTGCATGCCCATACGGCGCTCTTTGGTGTCTACGGGATGCTCGGCATCGGGCTCATGTTGTTCTGCCAGCGCGGATTGACGAATGATCGCCTTTGGAAAACCGGCCTGCTCTCATTTTCGTTCTGGTCGATCAATATTGGCCTCGCCTTGATGGTGCTCCTCAGCCTGCTCCCTGTCGGCCTGCTGCAAGCGTGGGCCAGCGTGGAACATGGAATGTGGTACGCCCGTTCCGCGGAATTCACGCAGACCGGATTGATGGACATCCTGCGCTGGATGCGTGTCGTCGGGGACACGATCTTTGCGATAGGCACCGTGACCCTCGGTTGGTTTGTGCTGGGCCTAAAAACGGGCTGGTCACTGCAGCCGGGCCACACGTCGGTCAGGATTCCCGCCGACCTGCGCGCGCGCAAGTGATGCACCGCAACTCATTTTGCGCTGGCGTGGATTCATTAGTGGGGGAGGCCGATGCCGCGGGCGTGTGCGAGGTATTCGCCAATCTCGCGCGGCCCTGCAACGAAGAAGCGGCCGTTCGCCTGCTGCACCTTCAGATGCGGTGGCAGGTTTCTAGGCTCGGAGCCAACAACAAGCACGGGGCAGCTCTGGTTTTCTTCTCCGAGCAAGGAGACGAGTTCCGGGCGCGGACGTTCAAAATCAACCCAGCGGACTTGAATGTCCTTTTTCATGGCCGGATAAAATTCCAGGAGGCCTGCCATCTCCGCGCATCCAGGGCAGAAGTATGTTTTGCCGCGATCATGAAAACCGGGTTTCAGCAGATACAGCGTGTCTTGTTCTTTCATAAAATTCGTCAGCGAACGATTACACGTCGCGAGCCATGCGCGTGGCACAGGTTGCCTGTTCGATCCAGCCGGGCCACATTTACGACGCAAGCTGTCGCTGGAAATGGAGGATATATATGGACGCGAAACTGGAGGCAGTCAAAGGCGCAGGCCGTCCATTGCCGGGCGCGCAGTCCGATTACGATCCGTTGATGGAATTGGTCGGCGACGCAACATTCGTGCTGCTCGGAGAGGCGACGCATGGGACACACGAGTTCTATCGTGCACGGGCCGACATCACAAAGCGCCTGGTTCAGGAAAAGGGCTCCAATGTCATCGCATGGGAGGCGGACTGGCCCGATGCCACGAGAATGAGCCGATTTGTTGGCGAAGGCCGCGATGTGGATGTGCACGCCGCACTGGCGGACTTTGAACGGTTTCCAGTCTGGATGTGGAGAAACCAGGAAATCGCGGATCTATGCGGATGGCTGCGTGATTACAACAGCAGCGGAAAAAAAGGCGGGACGCAGGTGCGAATTTTCGGGCTGGATCTTTACAGCCTTCATCGTTCGATCGAAGCGGTCCTGCATTACCTCGAGGGATTCGACGCGAAGCCGCAAGGGATGCCCGCCGTCGGTATGAAGCTATGAGCGTCTCTTTCATGAATCCGGGCTTGGAGATTTCCTTTTGGTCATGCGTGAAGAACCCCGTCTGTCCGCCGCATTGAATGAAACGATGCTGGAACGTGCGATCGGCGTGATTTACCGGCCGGAAACAGAACGTGCCAGCCATTATTTTCATGCGCGGCTCAGCGCGCAGTTTGATGCGATCCTGCATTTCGACAAGACGACTGCGCTGGAGCCTTTGGAGTCGCGTTCGCAGGCTGAACCGAGCGAATTGCCTGAGACGGATCCCTCAACGTTCTGAGAAGGCGGTTCATCAAATCACGGCGTGCGCCAAAAGTAAGTGTTACCGAAGAATCGCAGCAAGGCGGCACAGCGCGCTTGACTTCCCTCCTCGCGGGGAGCACAACAGCGGCGGGTTGTGTTTTGTTTTCCCGACAGTTCATACGCGGCGTTTCGCCTTCACTGCGGCAGCGTGCCCGCATTCCACGAAGGCAACGAACCTCCACCCGAACGGCTTCTGCAGGCCGTGTGGCAACATCAACGCGTGCTGCGCGACCAGCTCGTCACGACCACGGGACGGAAAGTGCGCATTCTTCATCCGGGTTTTCTCAATCGCGAAGGCGGCCCGGATTTTCGCGGTGCCGTGGTGCAGTTCGATGACGAGGCCGCGCGAAGCGGCGACATTGAAATCGATGTCTACCCGCATGGATGGCACGGCCATGGGCATGATCGGAATCCCGCCTTTAAGAATGTTGTTCTACACGTGATCTGGGATGGAAGTCCCGCACCGGGCGCATCGCTTCCCACGGTTGCCATTGCCACACGCTTGGATGCGCCCTTGAATGAGCTTGGATTCTGGATCACCACCGAAGATATCAATCTGTTGCCGATCGCCTGGCGGGGACGCTGTTGCGCTGCTTTCGAGGGCCTGGATGAAGTTCAAGTGACGGCGTTGCTGCGTGAAGCTGCAGAGATCCGCTTTCGATCAAAAGCAACCCAGTTCCAGGCGAGGGCGCGACAGGTCGGTTGGGAGCAATCGTTGTGGGAAGGGATTTTTCGCGCGCTAGGGTACAAACATAATGCTTGGCCGATGCAATGCCTTGCGGAGCATCGGCCACAGTGGCAACGAACGACCGAATCTGCAGGCGCGTTGCAGGCGAGATTGCTTGGGATCGCCGGGTTGTTGCCCGCCGATTTCACAGGCGTCCGGCAACGCGGTGGCGAGTTCGTATGCAATGCGTGGCATCAATGGTGGCGTGAGCGGGCAGAGTTTGCGGAGTTCGCCTTGCCGCGCTCCGTGTGGTGCCTATCGGGCCAGCGCCCCGCCAATCATCCTCAACGCCGCATCGCTCTGGCGTCGCACTGGCTGGCAGCAGGCAATTTGCCCGGGCAACTGGAAGCCTGGTGCGCCGCGGAAATCCAAGATCGCTATCTTTGTTCCGAATTATTTGCGCGGTTGAATGTTCCGGATGACGCGTTCTGGAACTGGCATTGGACATTGCGGTCGGCCCGGTTGGAACGGCCGCAAGCGCTTCTCGGGAACGCTCGCCTGACAGATTTGGCAGTGAACGTGATTCTTCCCTGGCTCTGGATCCGCGCTGCAGAAGGACGCAACGAGATGCTCCAACAACGTCTGGAACATCGATACCATGCATGGCCGGCTTCCGAAGACAATGTCGTGCTTCGCCTCGGCCGCCAGCGCCTGCTCGGGCGAACAGCGCCAAAATCTCTAAAATCCGCGTCGGAACAGCAGGGACTGATTCAGATCACGCGTGATTTTTGTGATCGATCGAACGCAGCGTGCGAGAACTGTTCCTTTCCTGAATTTGTAAACGCGCACCTGTCGGCAGGCAAATCTGCAGAACAGCAGACGGCCTGACTAAGCGATTTTGTTCGTGGCCCGCAACGCCGCGGTACAGCTACTTGGCGTTAATATGCGCGAACGGGTTGTTTGCGAAGCCAGGTTGCTGACTGCCCTCTCCGCCCTGGGAAGATTTTCCGCGTTCAATCTGCACGGTTTCCCGCCGCTCAACAGGCTCGGCCGGTTCATCGTCCGATTCGGATTCGGAATCGTCCGCCGCGGTGGCAGGTGAAACAGCGTTCTGGTTTGGATTCTTGGCGCGTTTATTTCGAGGCAGCGGACTGATCATCACGTTGATCCCCTTGCCAATCAATTTGGGCGGGAAGTCGGGATGCCCATACGGCGCAATCTCCCCCAGGTACTTCTTGATCACGTCGAATCCGACTTCAGTGTGGGCCATCTCGCGCCCCCGGAACTTGAGGGTCACCTTGACCTTCATGTCCTCGCAAAGGAAGTCGATGGAATGGGAAATCTTGACTCCAAGGTCGTGAGGATCAATTCGCGGGCTGAGCTGGACCTCCTTCACCATGCTGGCGTGCTGGTGCTTCTTGGATTCCTTGTCCTTCTTTGCCTGTTCGTATCGGTATTTTCCGTAATCAACAACCCGGCAGACTGGCGGATTGGCGGTCGGAGCGATTTCGACGAGGTCCACTCCATGAGTGCGCGCCATGTTGAGCGCATCCGCAAGCGAGAGGATTCCCGCCTGCTTCCCGTCGATGCCAATCACCCTGACTTCGCGGGCACGGATTTTCCCGTTGACCCTGACGAATGATCCCGAAGAAGAAAAATTACGAGAAGGAAAAGGGCGGCTCAAGACACCCTCACCGGTTGAAGCTTATTCATGCAGATTTTTAACAGCCATGCTAACAAACTTATGGGCGTAATTAATCATGCGCGTGCTTATGCGCAAGCAAATAATCGCCCAAATCCGGCTGTCAAAAAAATGGGGTATAGCCTGTAAAAACCGGCCCTCAGGCGGCTGCTGCGACCACGCCGTTCCGCTTGGCCATGATCGCTTCCACGATCCGCTTGGCGACCTCCGGTTTTTCGGCGAGTGCCTTCTGAGCGGCATCCTTCCCCTGGCCGATCAGATCCCCGCTGAATTGCAGCCACGCGCCCTTTTTTTCAACCACGCCATGTGAAATTCCCATGTCAAGGATGCTGCCCTCCTTGTTGATCCCGTGGTTGTAAATGATGTCGAATTCCGCCTCGGCAAACGGGGGCGCGACCTTGTTCTTCACGACCTTGACTTTGACGTGGTTTCCGATCGCGTTGCCGGCCGCATCCTTGAGCGTGTCCTTGCGGCGGATATCAATGCGAACGCTCGCGTAAAATTTAAGCGCCTTGCCCCCAGGAGTGGTCTCGGGATTGCCGAACATGACTCCGACTTTTTCGCGCAATTGATTTGTGAACACGCAGGTCGTCTTGGATTTGTTGAGAATGGCCGTGAGCTTGCGCAATGCCTGGCTCATCAACCGTGCCTGCATCCCCATGGTTGCCATTCCCATTTCTCCCTCGAGTTCGGCCTTCGGAACGAGGGCCGCCACTGAATCGACCACGATGACGTCGAGCGCATTCGAACGTGCCAGGGTTTCGCAAATCGTCAGCGCTTCTTCGCCGGAGTCTGGCTGCGAAACAAGCAGGTCGTCGAGATTCACGCCAAGCTTCTTCGCATATCCGGGATCCAGCGCGTGCTCGGCGTCGATAAACGCCGCAAGGCCGCCCGCCTTCTGTGCGTTGGCAATGACATGCAGCATCAGCGTCGTTTTGCCCGAGGATTCCGGCCCAAAAATCTCGATCACGCGGCCGCGCGGAACGCCGCCGACACCGAGGGCCAGGTCCACTGCAAGGGCGCCCGTTGGGATGACTTCGATCTGCCGCTGTGCCTGCGCGTCGCCCAACCGCATGATGCTGCCTTCACCGTAGGTTTTCGTGATCGTGGAAATGGCGGCGTCGAGGTCGCGCTGACGCGCAACGGCCAACTTGTTTGCATCTGCATTTTTGGCGTCGGCGGCTGGTTTTTCTGCGGTTTTTGGAGGCATAGCGTTGATCTTTCGTTCCCGGGTTGTACCCGGGCACAACACTAGAAACTTCCCTTGGGTTCGTCAACGATCCGGTGGCAATGGATCAGAAGTTACGCACATTCCTCGCACGAGGAACGCTTTCTCGGCTCGCATCCAATCACTGCTCCACGTCGATCGAATTCAAACGTGCAACATTCATCGAGCATTTTTTTCAGCTGCGCCCGCCCGCGCTGCACGCGGGATTTAGCGCCCGATAACGAGATCCCAAGGCGGTCAGCGAGCTCCTGCTGTTTGAGGCCTTCAAGTTCAGTGAGAACAACTGCCTCGCGGAACGGTTCAGGGAGGCTGTAAATCATCCGGCGAAACGCAAGCTTCAGCTCCTCCACTTCGCCGTCAGTCTCCGCACGCTCGGATGGCATGGTCTCAGGCACCTCGACTGTTTCCCTGCGCGTTCGGTAGTGGTCGACGACGGCATTTCGCGCGATGAGATAAATCCAGGTCTCGAGCTTTGCAGGGTCCTTCAGCTGATCGAGCCGCTTTTGAATTCGAAGAAAAACGTCCTGCAGGATGTCCTCCGCCGCAGCCGGGTCGGCCACCCGCGTGCGGATGAACCGGCCCAGCTTCCCGGCGAACTCGTGCCAGATGTGTTCCATCGTTGCGTTCATGAACGTTCAGTTCTTCACGGCTTCAATCGTTGCGGAAGCGACGTAATCTTCAATCTTTTGCCCGGGAAACCAGCGGCCAATAATTTGACCGCTCTCGCTTTTTGGCGCGATGCGTATCTGGGTGAAACCAGCCTCCTGCAGCCATGCGCGCAACTCGTCGATGGTCGAAGCCCCCGCAGCGCAACCGGTGTAATGATCCCAGTCGTGACGCAGAGCCTCAGGAATCGGCGCGAGTGCCACGACATCTGAAATGGCCAGGCGCCCTCCGGATTTCAAAACTCGAAACGCTTCCCGGAAAACCCGGCGTTTATCAGGCGAAAGATTAATGACACAGTTGGAAATAATGACCTCGACGGACTCGTCGGCCACCGGAAGGTTCTCGATTTCGCCGAGGCGAAACTCCACGTGTTCGTATCCTCCCTTTTGTTTGTTCGCGCGCGCTTTGCTTACCATTTCCGGCGTCATGTCAACGCCGATCACGCGGCCGGTTTTCCCAACGGCGCGCGCGGCCAGAAACGCATCAAAGCCGGCGCCACTGCCGAGGTCGAGCACCGCTTCACCCGTGCGAAGGCTCGCAATGCCCTGGGGATTTCCGCAGCCAAGGCCGAGGTTTGAGCCTTCGGGAACCCCCTGCGTTTCTGCCGGCGAGTAACCGAGTTGCTGTGATACGGCATCGGCGTCATGCGCATCGACGGTCCCGGCCGGGCTGCAGCACGTCGGCGCGCAGCCACAGGAACCGCCTTGCTCCGCGATTCGGCCGTACCGCTCGCGAACGATCGTCTTTACCTGATCCTGTTCCATTTCGTTGGTCTTCATGTTGATTGCTCTGTTGAGTTGTTGTTTTCACATGTTAAGACGCACAACGCGGCAAAAAGACGCAGCGCCGGCTCAATCTCAACCCAGGATCCAGAAAAATGCCATGGCAATCAGCGTTGGCCCCAGGGCGCCGAGGAAAAGCCCAAGCGGGCTGATTCCTTCGTTTCCGAATGCCTTCGCGTCCTGCAGGATTCCAACACCAGCTGGATTGGGTGCGTTCGCAATCACCGTCAGGCCGCCGCCCGCAACCGCTCCCGCGACGAGCGCATACTTCAGAGATTCGGACATGCCTTCAACGAGCGATCCCAGATAAGTGAGTGCTGCGTTGTCGGTGATCGCAGTGAGCGCCGCGGCTCCAAAGAAAAGTGCGTTGCCGCCCAGGTTGCTGATGAGCGGCTTCAGCCAGTAAGCCTGGAGCGAACCCAGGGTCACCAAACCCGCCAAAAAGAATCCCACGAGCAGGCCTTCCCGCAGCTTTAATGCGTCCTGGTATTCGCGCGTTGCGGTAACAAGGCCAAGAAACAGAACGAATACGCCGAAGAACACGTTGGGGTGATGCGCGAATGCGACGACGAGCGCCAGGAAGACGAGGTGAAGCGCTGTGAGCCAGCCGGGAATAGCTGCAATTTCACCTCGCCGCACTTCGATATTGGCCAGTTCCTTCCAGAACAGCGCGGCGACGATTGCCGTTGAGACAATGCACGCCGCGGCAGCCTTCCAGCCAAAATGCTGCATCATGAACATGAGATCCCAATTCCATTTTGCAGCGACCATGAGAACGGGCGGTGCCGCGAAATGCGTCAGGGTTCCGCCGATCGACACGTTCACAAAGAGAAGACCCAGCGTGGCGTAGGCGAGCTTGCGGCTGATTCCCGCGTCGAAGTAACGGCGCTTTAAAACCAGCGCCAGCAGGGTCATGGCGGCGGGCTCCGTGATGAACGAACCCAGGAGAGGGCCGAGAACAAGCGCGGCCAGGTAGAAGCTTTGGGATTCTCTGACGGGAATCAGTTGCGCGGCCTTGCTGATCAGGTATTCCGCAAGGCGCACCACGGGCCGCGTTGCTGCGACGACCATGATCACGAAGACGAACTGCGGTTCAGTGAAGTTCAGGCTTTCGATGTAAGCGACAGCATCCTTGTAGGACCCCGTCACAGCGGCAATTCCCGCGAATAACGCAGCGGCCCAAAGTCCGAAGACCACCTCGGTTTCGGCGAGGAAATGCAGGAGGTTTTCAGAGATCGAACCCTCCCGGCATTGGTGTGCCCAATGCGCGAATCGTTTCACACAAAAGGTGTGGATCACTGCCAATCCGAACAGGACCGACGCGAGAATTTCGGTGGGGCTTGGGTCAAGATTCATAGTTACTTCGCCCCTGGCACGCGGGAGGTCATCGCGGTCAAAGCGATCGGTTTTGTTCGAATGGCGGCCCGACCATTCCGTTTGCCTCCAGGAGCACTCACTCCTGAACCCTTCTGATGTGAGCGGCGAACCTAACCCCCCGTGGAGTCATCAGCAAGTCAGCGTGCGCGAACGTGGCGCAAAAGGACGTGGCGCGGTTTCCAGATCTCCTGCATCCCGAGACGTCCTCACCTGGTGAGCTTTATACAGGGTCTCCGTGGAAGATCCGCCGAAGGAGGTTAGGAAACGTGCGACATGGCAGATTGGGGAATGCGCTGCGATGGCGCAGGTCTGGCCGCGCGTGCCATTCCTTGCGTTGACAGCGAACGCGACCCGCGAGTAAGTTCATTTCGTTGTTTGGCGAAATATGGAAAAGATGCGCAGGTTCATGAACATCACGCGCGCACTGGCGGATGAGCACCGCGTGCGCACACTGCTCGCATTGAGGCGCGGAGAGCTTTGTGTCTGCCAGATTACGGAACTGTTTGGTCTGGCGCCTTCCACGATTTCGAAACACCTGTCCATTCTTTTTCAGGCAGGGCTCGTGCAGTCGCGCAAGGAGGGGCGATGGATTTTTTATCAGCTTTCCGGAAAGGCCGCGGGAATCGAAGTGCGTGAGGCTCTCGATTGGGTGAGCAAGTCGCTCGGCAGGAGTCCGGACGTGCTCGCCGACGAGAAAAAATTGAAGAGCATTCTCAAGGAGGATCCAGCGGCCTTGTGCCAGCGACAAACCTGCAAATGAAACCGACAATCCTGATTCTCTGCACAGGCAATTCCTGTCGCAGCCACCTGGCCGAAGGCATTCTCCGTGCTCTCGCCGGGGATTTCCTCGACGTTCAAAGCGCTGGCTCGAAGCCCGCGGGATTTGTGCATCCGCTGGCGATCCAGGTGATGCGAGAAATCGGCATCGACATTTCCACGCACAGATCCAAGCACCTCAGCACGTTCCTGCAGCAAGCTGTCGAAACTGTTATCACTGTGTGCGGCAATGCAGATGAGGTTTGTCCCGTGTTTCCAGGACAGGCGAATCGCCATCATTGGGGCTTCAACGATCCCGCGCATGCGACAGGAAGCGACGATGAGAAGCTCGCTGTATTTCGGCGTGTCCGGGATGAAATCCGCGCTGTATTTGAAGCGTATGCTGCCGGCCGCCGCGATGAGCGGAAATGCGCGGTATCGCGTCGACCTGCCTGAACCGCCGTCCCGCTGCAGCTATGAACTCAACCCTCGCCTCTCCGCAGCGCACCGACGCTGTGGCGCGTAACATGTCGTTTCTGGACCGTTATCTCACGCTCTGGATTTTCGCAGCGATGGCGTTGGGGGTGATGCTTGGAAAGTTTGTCATCGCTGATGCCGCGGCGTTCTTCGAGCCAATGACTGTGGGAACCACTAACCTTCCCATTGCGATCGGGTTAATTCTCATGATGTATCCGCCGCTGGCGAAGGTGAAGTATTCGAAGCTTCTGGATGTCTTTGCGAATGGCCGGATCCTGACTCTGTCGCTCGTGCAGAATTGGATCATTGGTCCCGTCCTGATGTTCGTCCTGGCAATTGTTCTTTTGCGCGACAAGCCGGAATACATGGTCGGATTGATCCTGGTCGGCATTGCGCGTTGCATTGCAATGGTTCTCGTTTGGAATCAACTGGCGAAGGGCAGCAACGAGTATGCAGCGGGGCTCGTTGCGCTGAACAGCATTGCGCAAATCCTGTTTTACAGCTTCTACGCATGGGTGTTCATCACGGTGCTGCCGCCCTACTTTGGATTGAAGGGCGCGGTGGTTCCGATACGAATGAGCGACGTTTTCTGGAGCGTCATGCTGTATCTGGGTGTTCCCTTCGCCGCGGGCGTCTTGAGCCGAGTAGTGCTGGCGCCGCTCAAGGGAGAGGACTGGTACGAGCGGGTTTTCCTGCCGCGCATCTCACCCATCACGCTTGGCGCTCTGCTGTTCACAATCGTCGTGATGTTCACCTACAAGGGCGGTGCCATCGTTCAGCTGCCATTGGATGTTCTCCGCATCGCAATTCCCCTGGTGCTCTATTTTGCAATCATGTTTTGCGTGAGCTTTATTATGGCGAAACGGCTCGGGGCGGATTACCCGCGGTCAGCCTCGGTGGCGTTTACATCGGCCGGAAATAACTTTGAGCTGGCAATTGCGGTTGCCATCGCGGTATTCGGCCTTGAGTCTGGTGTCGCTTTTGCCGCCGTGGTGGGTCCACTGATTGAAGTGCCGGCGTTGATCGGATTGGTGCACGTCGCCTTCTGGTTCCGGCAACGGTTTGGATCGAACGAAATTATATGAAAGAACAGCTCGCCCAGTTGCTCGCGCGCAAGGACTACGTCCCCGCGAATGTGCCGGAACTCCTGGCCATGCTGCGTCTGCAGCCCAATCGCCAGCAGGAATTGCAGCGTGCTCTCCGGGAACTTGAGCAAACCGGTCAGGTCGCACGAATCAAGGGCAATCGCTATATCCAGCCGCGCGAGGCCGATCTCATCCCCGGACGGATTCGGATGAACCGCCAGGGCAAAGGATTTCTTCAGCCGGACGACACAGGGATCAAGGAGATCGCCATTCCCGAAAGCGCCACAGGCACCGCGCTGCATGAAGATCGGGTCCTCGTGCGGCGCGATGTGCGGCCGAAGGGCCTTTCTCGCGCCGACACCGAACCCGGAACAGGCAAGGTCGTGCGGATCCTGGAACGGCGGCGCACGCAGCTGGTCGGAACGCTTCAGGAGGGACGCCGGTTCTTGTACGTGATTCCTGACGATCCACGCATCGCTCATGACATCGTGGTTTCCCCACCGCGCGATGTCGGCAGGCCTGCCCGCGCGGGCGACAAGGTGGTCGTTGAACTGCGCGACTGGGAATCGCGCAACGCCAATCCTGAAGGCGACATCGTCGAAGTCCTTGGAGCGCCAGATGCCGAGGGCGTGGACATGCTTTCCGTTCTACGCCAATACGATCTGCCGCTGCATTTCCCGAAACCCGTTTTGAATGAAGCGCGCCTGATCGGAAACACAGTCGACGCCCGCGACTTCCGCGGACGGGTTGATTGCCGTCAGCAACTGGTGATCACGATTGACCCCGACGATGCGAAGGACTTCGACGACGCGATTTATCTGGAATCTGCCGAGAACGGGAACTGGCACTTGTGGGTGCATATCGCTGACGTCTCGCATTACGTCCAGCCCGGCACCGCCCTGGATGTCGAAGCGCGCAAGCGCGGCAATTCCACTTACCTTGTGGATCGCGTGATACCGATGCTGCCCGAAGCATTGAGCAATGAACTCTGCTCGCTCAAACCGAACGTGGATCGACTAACCAAGTGCGTTGAATTTTTGGTGTCGAATGATGGCCGCGTGATAAGCACAAAGTTCTATGCGGCAGTCATTCATTCGAAACGGCGCTTTTCGTATCAGGAAGCCCTGAAGGTTCTCGAAGGCCGGCCTGGTTCGGATCCCATCGAACAAATGCTGCATCAGGCGAATGAGCTGGCGCAGCGGATCCGCCGCCGCCGCTTCGCCGCTGGTGCACTCGACCTGGATTTTCCGGAATCGAAGATTCGCCTCGATGAACGTGGTCGGATCGTGCGCATCGAACGGATGTTGAACGACGTTTCGCATCAGCTGATTGAGGAATTCATGTTGCTGGCGAACGAGGCTGTCGCGGCGCGGCTGATGCAACTGAACAGGCCTTCGGTTTATCGCGTGCATGAAGCGCCTGATGTGAAGCGGTTGCAGGAATATCGCGAGGAAGTGTTGAGCCACAACGTTCCCTGCGGCAATCTGCAGCATCGACCCGAAGTGCAGAAGCTGCTGCAACGGCTCGGGACGCTGCCCATCGGACAGGCGTTGAAGATTGGATTTCTCAAATCGCTCATGCGGGCGCGTTACGCTGTCGAGCCGCTTGGCCATTATGGTTTGGCCAAGAGCAAATACACGCATTTCACGTCGCCGATTCGCCGCTACTCTGACCTGTTGGTCCATCGAGCCTTGTTCGATTCCAAGGCAGCCACAACCTCAGCACTCAAGGAGGCAGCTGATCATATCTCTCTCACAGAACGGAATTCGGCGGATGCGGAGCGCGACAGCAAGGACGTCAAGTTGTTCGCGTTTTTGAAGGCGCAGTTGAAGTCTGGGCGGCCCGAGCCATATCAGGCATTGGTGACTGACGTTCGCAACTTCGGGTTCTTTGTCGATGTGCCCGGACTGGCAATGAGCGGGTTGGTGCCATTGTCGACTGTCGAGGACGACTTCTTCACATTTGATCCTGCGCGCAACCTTCTGGTTGGCCGCCGAACGCGCCACATTATCCGACTGGGTGATCCCGTCGTCGTGCAGATCGCCAAGGTGGACACGTTCAAGAAGCAGGTCGATTTCCGCCTGGCCAGGACGGAGCCAGTTGCCCGTCGCGGTTCGCAGGCTGGAGGTCCAACGAAGGTGCCTGGCCAGCAGCGCGGGACGCGACGTGGCGGCGGGCAACGACACGACCGAAAGCCGAAAAGACCCACTCCCGGCACTTCCCCGCGGTAGCCGTGTCATGGCGAAGTGTGCCGAAGTGTGAGGCGCTGCCATAGCTGCCTTGAAAATCAGCGCGCATCCGGTTCTAATGTTGGCGGACGAATAGGTGACGTTGCGAAGGTTCACCTCAACGCTACTGTATGCCACTCACAGGATTTGTGCGGTTTTGCCGAACGCTGCTCGCTGAATGTTTTCTGGTTCTGACGCTGACAGCATCTGCTCTCGCTGCAACCGCGACGCCCAGCAATGATCTGTTCGCAGCACGTCTCGATCTCGCCGATCAGCCAGCGTCGATGACGGTGCAGCTGGGATCGCCAGGACTCGAACGAAATGAGCCACGGCTGAAGCGCGGAGGCGGGCGGACCCTGTGGTGGAGCTACACGGCGCCTGCGGATGGTGCCCTCCTGTTGGATGCCGCCAGTTCGTCTGTCGATGAGTCAGTCGCGATCGGAGCTTTCTCAGGCGAGTCGTTGCGGAGCCTTCGAAAGATTGTTGAGGGAAGAACCGCGCTAAGGATACTGGTCACGGCTGGACGTACTTACCAGATCTGCACCGACGTTCTGAATCGCGCCGCGCAAACATTGTACCTCGATCATCGATTTGTCGCTGCCGTGGAAAACGATCGGTTCTCTCGTCGGATTTCCCTGAAAGGATCTTCGCCAACGGCTGCTGCCAATTCAGCCGCGGCGACGCTGGAACGTGGTGAAGCGCGTCGCTCGGGCCGTGCTGGCGCGTCGGTATGGTACACATGGACAGCGCCTGCCAACGGATGGGTTTACGCAGTCGCGCAAGGGGATGGGTGGGTTCCCTTGATCGCAATCTCCGAGGGATCGAGCATTTCGAGACTTAAAGAGATTGCGGCTTCGGCTCGTTCAGATAACCCGGCAAGACCGGCGGTTGTCGGATTCCGCGCGATCGCTGGACGTGCGTATGAAATTTCCATCGATGGCGGGAGGGCGCCCGGTTACAGCGACTGGGGTCCGTTTGAACTGCAGCTGGTATTCACGACCCTTCACTTGACCAGCCCTGTCGAGGGAATGACATATCGTGGCGAATCCCTTCCGCCGCTCGTTGTGAGCGGTCTTCATCCTGATATCGAGGGGGAACTCCGGGGGGTTGAAATCCAGTTGCATCGCATCGGCGGCGAGGGTCCAGCCATCTTTTCGGCAACGAACCCGCCATTCGCTGCGAGTCCATACTCTATGTTGCCAGGCAATTATGTCGCCATTGCGATTGGCACCAACAACGAGGGTCGCGAATTCGTCTCGCCTGCTGTCACGTTCAAGATTTTGCCAGCCCACGACCGGTTCGAATCGGCATTCCAGATGCCGCATTATCCATCAAGTTGGAGTGGCGACCTGGCGTTGGCGGGCTTTGAGAAAAACGAGCCGAGGCCGTACAAAGATGTTGCGGGCTCGGTATGGTCTCGATGGACGGCTCCACTCAGCGCCCCTGTTGACATCACGCTCCGATCGGCGGCCCAAGCCCGGGTCGCGGCCTTCAAGGGCGGCAGTTTGAAATCGCTGAAGCAGATTCAATTACGGAGCACGTCGCCGGAATCATTTCAATTCAATGCGATCGCCGGAGAAACGTATCACTTCGCCGTTTATCATCGCGGTTCCCGCGCGTCCGTCCTGCCGGCGCCCTTCGAGCTGTCATTCGGAATGCCGCTGGTTGAGATCGCAAGTCCGGCGGATCAGGCAGTGATTACGGATCGGCAGGCGCTTCCGCTCGGAATTAGGTTGCTGTACCTGGAACCAGGGAGCGTTGATACAGTTCGTTACTTCATTAACGGAATTCCCGTCGGAACGAACACTGCGCCGCCCTTCGACAATAGCATCTCCAATTTGTGGCCGGGAACACATACGGTGCACGCTCGCGTACAACTGTCGGATACGGGTGAAATCGAGACGCCGCGGGTGTCGGTCAAAGTGCTGCTTGCCAATGATCATTTTGCAAATGCCGCGCCCCTCGAGGGCGAATTCATCACCTTTGCTCAATTGCACGGTGCCACCGCTGAACCGGATGAGTCACTCGTCGGATTCGGATACAAATCCGCCTGGTGGACATGGATGGCCCCGGAATCCGGACGATTTCGCATTCACGCCGAGGGGCACACAAACATGGTCTGGCTGCACGTGTTCACAGGCACAAGTCTGGAACATCTCGAAACAGTGAACTCCGGGCCAATGCAGGTTACGTCTTTTCTCGAGTTTGTGGCTGTCGCAGGAACGACGTATCACATCGCGCTTCAGGCGGAGAAGCCCTCGGACGGAACACTTCGTATGCGGATGATCCGTCCACCCGTGAACGACCATTTCGCGAGCAGGACGGAGATTTTCGGGACGAACGCGTTGCTTGCAGCGCATTTGCTGGAAGCCACACAGGAGCCGGGTGAACCTGTGCCACCGTTTGGCTGTGGATATACGGGGCGTTCCGTCTGGTGGACGTGGACGGCCTTGGAATCGGGCGAAGTTCGGATTGATGCACGGTCAGTCGACTGCATTCGCATCGGAGCCTTCACCGGAAATTCGATCACGAATCTGGCAATGGTGGCCTTTGAAAGTGACTGGCTTAGTTTCGAGGCGGTGGCGGGCGTGACGTATCAGCTCGTCATGAACAACTCCCGCGAGCTCGAGAACATTGAAGCGCAGTTTACGTTCATCCCAAAGCCGATCAACGACGCTTTCGTTGACAGGATCCGCCTCGAAGGCACAAGCATCGCGGTCACAAGTGCAATACTGGGCGCTGGCTTTGAGACAGGCGAACCGGTGCACCTTGATTGGTGGTTTGGGCCGCGCAGCGCGTGGTACGAATGGACGGCCCCCGCGAGCGGGACTGTGCGGATAACATCGTTTTCAACCTTTCCGACTGCGGTCCTGGATGCATATGAAGGCGATACATTCGAGACTTTGCGGTCTTTGAATATTGGTTGGAATCCCCAACAATTCACCGCGGTGGCGGGCAGGACGTATTACCTGGCGCTCGGGAGTTACGGGATTTTGCACGAGCCCGTCTCATTCCAGATGGATTTGTTGCCGTCGGCTTTGCACGCTGGTGCCGGGGGTGCTGTGAATAGTTCATCTCGGCCGGGTTTGAACACGCTTACCCCTGCATTGCCGATTGAACTCATCAGAGTTGGCGAAACACGGATTGAGCTGCGATGGCCGGCGAGGGCGAAGTTGGAGTCCGCGTCCAGCCCAGACCCGGCAGGATCGTGGACGGCCGTCGATGGAGACGCTGCGGTCGAGATCGGAGGACAACGGAGACTGCAAATGCCGGCGACGAACACGGCGCAATTCTTCCGTCTCCGCTAAGCGCGAACCGTGTAAATGGAAGGTGCCGAATGCCGAATGACATTTGGCAAATAGGTCGCTTCTGGCTCCTGTTTTGCCAAAGGAAACTGTAACAAGCGGCTTGTTTCCGGTAAATGGTCGAAGGGATGATGTGTTTATGAGGCGCCTGACGTCCTCCAGCGAAGCACCTCAAAGTTTCCCGCCGACGCGGTGGTCGGTCGTGCTGGCGGCGACACGGAAAGACTCACCGGAATCCGCGGTGGCGTTGGAGACCATTTGCCGTGCGTACTGGTATCCACTCTACGCATATGTCCGTCGCTCCGGGCAATCGCCGCACGACGCGCAAGATCTCACGCAGGAGTTTTTCTGTCGTTTGCTTGAGAAGCGATGGCTTGAATCTGTCGACTCCCAAAAGGGACGACTTCGTTCGTTCCTTATGGTTGCTCCGAAAAAATTTATGAGTAAGGAGTGGCGGCGTGATTCCGCGCAGGCTCAAGATGAATCATCGATGCGGCAGACCGATGACACCCATGCAACATCTGTGTCACAGACTCGCTATGCCTGTACGCAATGAGGGGAACCGTTGCCGGTTCCCCTCGCCTGTTTTCGGGACCTCCTTGATTCTTACGGCTGCGCGGGACCAACGAGCACCCGGAAGAATTTCATTGGTTCCTCATCGTTCGACACGGCGCTGTAGGTGAACGGCAGCGTCGGTGAATTCGTTGAAAGAACGGTCACCCAGTCCATCGCCGCCAGATTGGTTGAACTCTGCACGATGTAATCGGGCCCCGTCTGGCCTTCAATGGTCAGGCTGAACTGGCCACTTGCGAAGCCCGGCGCGGCGAGCGTCGGGAGGACGAGGGGATTCACGACTACGTTAAACGAGTTCGTTGCGCTCAGGCCCGGCGAACCATCGTCTGAAACTTTCACGACGATCACGTTCGTGGTGTTCGCGGTTCCAACTTGTGGCCGCCAGGTGAACAGTCCAAGCGGTGTGATCGAACCAGGGCCGGACAGCAGCTCGAATGTCAGGGCCTGAACGGGCACATCGGAGTCCGCTGCAATATGAGCAAGCGAAACGTTCGCACCCACGTTGACTGTGACGGTGCTGTTTGCAGCAGGAGCAGTGAATACAGGAGGCATGTTGCCAGGCGCTGAAGTTCCTGGGGCGAGATAACCTTCCGTGGACAGGGCTGTCCAGCCGTCAGCCCACGTATCGGAATCGCCTGAGAAGGCGCCGCGATAGGAGACCTCGAAAGGCGCGCCGGCCAGTGCGTTGGTCAGCGCGGGGCTTCCGCTTTGAGGACGCGGATTCAATGCGGCGATGTCGTTTGTGTAGCTGATGACTCCCAGGGCCGCGTCGCCCACGTAGTTTGAGAATCCCGCGCCGCTGAACAGGAAGTTTCCATTTGCATTTGCCGAAGCGGTGGTCACGTTCCAGACGTTGTTCATCGCGCTGGCTCGAACTGTCGCATTGGTCCAGTGAAACAGTCCGTCCGTATCGAGCAGGATGCCGCGATTAAAGCCGCTCACGACGGAGTTGCGCACGTTCGGTGCCGCCTCATCACGGGCGTTCAAAGCGCTGCCTCCCCCGAAACCGATCTCACCCAGACCGCGCCCAATAAGGGTCGCATTGTAAACCGCCCATTGGCTGTAAGGTTGGCGGTCGCCAATGATCGTCTGGCTTGTGTCGCCGTCCGATTCAATGCCGCGGCTGTCGACGCTGCCTTGCCACGGAGGTTTGATGGCGAACCAGAACTGATTCGTGCCGCGATAACCCTGGTCGGTATCGAAGTCGTCATCCTCGCAGAATGCGGCGACGAGATATCTCGTGCTCACATTTCCGCCCCACCACTCGAATGCGTCATCGGAGCTTGCGAAGCTTTCGACATACTCGATCACCGTTCCGCTCCCCACGCCTCCCATCGTCAACGAATTCAATTCGCGGTCAGGAGCGAACACGCTTCCGGTATGGCGAATGGACACATAACGCAATGCGCCCGAGCTGTCGGCGTCGTCATTGCCGCCGAAGCGATGTTCAAAGTTGGGTCCAGGGCTGGTCACGCCTTCATAAACGTCATACACGGGATTGGCAACGTTGCCTGTGTTGTCGAAGGCGGAGTTGATGGTGGCGCGGCCCATGATGACCACACCGCCCCATTTGCCGGTAACGCGGGGAGAGATGTCGTTGGGATTGGTAACGTCGTCGCCTTCCATCGTGAATATGATTGGCGCGCTCGGCGTTCCAGTTGCATATAACTTGCCGCCGCGAGTGACCCAGAGAGCGGACACCAGGTTGGGAATGCCGGGTTTGGCGATGAGGTTCGCGGCATTGGTTCCGCCCCTGATCACGGTTCCCGGTTCAATGATCAAAGTGGCGTTCGTCTGAACATAAACAATCGTGTTCAGCAGATATTCATTCGTGGCATACCACGTCTGCGTGGTTCCAGCGGCAACGTCCGCGGTCACGGTCATCGTGGCGGCGCGGGCGGATGTGGCGGTGAGGGCCGCGCTGGCGGCCAATCCGGCCAGCAGTTTCTTTAAGTTGTGATTCATTGGTTTCACTTTCAATACGGGGTTTGGGACTATCAGTTTTTCGTTCTCAAATAACATGCGCACTGATCCTGCACGGGGCATGTGAATGCTGGACGTCAGTTCGGTTACGATTTGGAAACGGCTCCTTCAGGAGGCTGGAACCGCTCGCGATACGCCCAAGCGGCTGGGTCAAGTTGCGCGATGAGCGCGGCGCACCGGATGGCATCGCTCGGGCGATGCGGATGCTAAGCGAGTGTGCGGAGGCCTTCCCGCGAAGCACGGGTTAGAATTCGCAACCCAGCGAAAGACTAAAGGTCATGCCCCTCGTGTAGCTTTTGATGGTTCGCTTGCCGCCTCCCGGCCACGTCTGGCTGACTTCAACGGATGGATCAAGCAGGTTCTTAGCGGAGAGTTTGGCCTTCCAGTGCTTTCCAATTTTTTGTGACAGAAACAGATCGAGTTGCGGAGCGGGTTCTTCGAACTCATCGGGACTCGTCAGCCCGAACACCACCAGCCGCGGGCCAACCACTCCGCCCGATACCGTCAAAGCCATGCCCGTTGCTTTGTGATCCCATGTGAGATCTGCGTTCACGACGTAATCGGGCTGATCATACAACGGCCGGACACTGCTGTTCTCCAGATAGATGGTTCGGCGCAGCGTGCGTTGATCATTGCTGATGGGCACTTCGGAAATGATGGATGCGGCGTTGAAGCCGAATGTCAGTTCGTCGAGTTCCTCGTGGATTCTGTCGAGACGCGAACGGAATTCGAATTCCGCGCCGTAGACATCGGCTTTTTCAGAGTTGAAATACGTGACGTCGCTGCTGTTGACGGCGATCAGTTCGATCGGAGCTTTGACCTCCTTCATGAACAGTGACGCGGACACGATCTCTCCCGGCCGCGGAAACCATTCAATGCGCAAGTCGTAATTCGCGCTTTCCGAGAACGAAAGGTCCGGGCTCCCGCCAATCTGCCTGCCGTTGGCAACGTCGTAGATGAACACTGGAGCGATTTCGCGGTAGGCCGGCCGCACCACGGTTTGCGACCAAGCTGCGCGGAGTTGAAGATTCTCCCGCAATGAAAAGACGGAGCTCAGCGCGGGCAACACGTCTGTTCGTTGAATGCCGCCGGATTTCAACGGTTGATTCAGCGTCTGGTTGAAGCCCTCCAGTGTCAGGTCTGTTCTTTCCAATCGTGCGCCGCCGATCAGCCGCAGCCACTCGAAGGCCGCCCAGTCGGCCATGGCATATCCCGCGGTGATGGTTTGCTGCCCTTCGTAGGTGAGGTTCACCGGGAAATTTCGATACTCCACAAATCCCGCGTTGGCAGGATCGAGATAGTCCTGCGGTTCGCCTGAACCGTAGAAGGGATGCCCGCCGCCCGAGGGATACATGACCAAGCCGCGCTGAAAGTAATCGCGCTGGGACTCGGTAATCGCCGCTCCGGTTTTGATCGCGTTGTCTTTGCTGTTATAGGACGCAAGGGGAATCGTCAGGTCGCCCCGCGCGTTGACGTTGTTTTCTTCCACGTCGCGCCAATAGCGCGTGGGATAAGCGGGAGACGAAGAACTCGCCGGGTAGAAAAATTCCTGCTCCGGATTTGCAAGGAACTGGAAGATCCGATAGTCCGGCTCCTCCTGCGTTGCAGTGGACATCGCTCCCGCCCATTCAAATTTCAGATCGTTCAGCAGGGGGAAATCATGGATCCCCACCAGTTGGTGATAGGTCAGGTTGCGTTCCGTCCAATGAAGAATGTTTTGATCGAGATAGCTGACGCCAGGCTCGGTGTAATTTTCCTCCTGTCCCTGCAGGCGCCTGGCTTCGTCTTCTGCCGATTGCACAAACAGGAAATTGTATTTGAGCTCGTGGTCCTCGCCGAGACCCAGGGTCAGCGCTGCAGAAGCGGCCCATGAATATTCTGAAATGGCGCGGGTGTCGGTTTTCTCAAACACGACACTGCCTCCGCTCCCGCCGTATTCCCGCACCACTCCGTTGTCGTAAAACTTGTAATCGTTGCGATACGTGAGCGAGGCGAGATAACCGAAACGCAGGAAGTCCTTGCGAAAACTGTCGCCGATCGCCATCCCGAAGTTGGAATTCAGCGGGGATTTCTCGGGGAGAGGCGACAGTTGGCGCGATTTGAAACTGCGTTCCACTTCCGCTTCATTTTGAATTGGCCCGCTGGTGCTCCCCAGCGGTGGCGTGTTGCGGGCGATCGCCGGAAGCGCGCGCGTGCCGTCATCCATCCCCAGCCAATCTGTGCCCCCTCGATCGGATGCGAGGAAGTCTTCGTTCAAACTGGATTGCGTGTTGTATGACGTTCCGCTGCTGAAACTGAAGAAGAACTTTTCGGGGTAGCTGCGGGTGACGATGTTGATCGCGCCACCAGCAAATCCGCCAGGCATGTCTGGAGCAAACGTCTTGCCGACATCCATCCGCTCAATGACCTGTGTGGGCAAAAGATCAAGCTGCGCCGCTTTGCGGTCTGGATCGGCGCTCGGCAGGTCGGTTCCGTTCAAAGTTGTGGTCGTGTAACGGTCTGCGAGTCCGCGCACCACGGCGAATTTTCCATCGGCAACGCTTGCGCCTGAAACCTTGCTCAAGGCCTCGGCGGCGTCGCTGGCGCCGACGCGCGAGAAATGTTCCGACCCGATCGCCTCCAGCATGCCGCTGGATTGCTGGCGTTCGATGAGGATTTGCTCCGTCTGCTGAGTGAATTCCTCCGCTGTAACCTCGAACTCCTCCATTTCGTAGAATTCAGGACGCAGGTTGCCGTTCACGGTGGTCGTCTGGCCAGAAATTACGCGAACTTCCGTGACGACAGCGCTCGCGAAGCCCGCCCTGGAGAAACGCAGCGTCTGGTCGCCGGGAGGAATGTTCTTCAATTCGAAACGGCCGTCCGTTCCGGTTTGTGTCGCGAGCGTCGTGCCACGAATCGCAACCGCCGTGCCGCTCAACGGCGCCCCATCCCACGAACTGATGACGACCCCGGCAACGGCCCCCATTTCCTGCGGCACGGCGTGCCAGCTCAACAGCAGCAGGGCCAAAACACTGATAAGCATCCAGCGCCCACGCAATGCCGCAGCACGCAATACCCGAGCGATGTTGTTCAAAGCGGCCGCCGCCGGCCGGGACTTTTCTGCTGTGACCATTTTGTTGAAAACCATTCGAGCCGAACTGTTGGCGATTCAGGAACGTCCGCTGCGGGCAAGTTGCTCAACCTTTTCGAGGTAACGCTGGACGTTGTCCCGCGGTTTCACCTTCTGCGCCTTGTGCAGCAGCTCGGCGGCCTGAACATACTTTTGAGATTGCACCAGAAGCTGTGCGCTCTTCACGAAAGCGTCCGCCTCAAACCCCTGGAGCTTGGCGGCAGTGTCGTAACGAAATTCGGCCTTCTCGCGTTGATCGTTTTTCGCGTAGTAATCCCCCGCCAGCAGCAGGGCTTCGCCATCGAGCGGATTCCGTTCAATGATCTGCTCAAGAACCTGGATTGCGTCCTGCCCTGCGCCCGTCCCCATCGCGAGCTTCGCTTCCAGCTTCAACAGTTTCAATTCATCCGGCCCCGCCAGCGTTCCCGCCGATCGTATGCGCGCAAACAACTGCTTCGCTTCATTCCATGCGCCACGGCCAACGAGTATCTGGGCAGGCCGCAACGCCTTTGCGAGGTTTTGTCCGTTGTCCTTGTCGATCGCCTCCAGATATGCGGCGAGTGCCAGGTCGGGAGCCTCCTGCGACAAGTAAAGGTCGCCCAGCAGATAAAGAGTTTGTGAACCGGCTTTGCCGAGACGGCGAACTGTTTCGAGTGCTACAGATGCCTTCGCTGGCTGTTCCTTTTGAATGTAAACATTCGCCTGCAGCGTCCATAGCGAGTCGCGTTCCGGATGCAGTCGAATCAACTCGTCCAGCAACGCAAGCGCATGGTCGTAGTTTGCCACCGCTATCGCGCATTTAACGGCACCGAGCTTGAAATCAACGTTGTCCGGTTCGAAGACGAGTGCCTGTTGGTACGCAGCGGCCGCGGATGCGTGTCGTTGCTGATTCAGGTAAGCAAACCCGAGCAGGCCGAAAACTTTCGCATCTCCGCCGCCGAGTGCGATGGTTCGTGTGAGCGGCTGTATGGCGGCCGTGTAGTTGCCCGCGCGAACCCAGGCAAACGCGACGTTTTTCTGCGCACGGCGATAGTCGGGAAACTTCGCAAGAGCGGTTTCAAAATGTTTGATCGCGTTGGTGAGGTCCTCGTTTTGGAAATACATATTCCCAAGGGTGAAATCGAAAACAGCACTCGCGTTGGGTTTCGCCAATCCCTTGAGCACGGACATCGCCTTCGTTGGATCCTCGCGCAGGATTGGGACAACTTTTTCGCGATAGGCTGCCTGTTCTTCGGGCGACATCCGCGGTTCGGCATCCGGGGCAAACCCGTAGCTCCCGATCAAACGCCGCGCGAACTCGGGATCGTTCCAAACCGATGCCAGTTCGTGTTGAGGATGAACGGGGGCGAATGTATCCGGCGCCGTGCTCGCAGCGCCAAAGACGCCAGGCGCTGTGAACAGCAGCAATGCACTCAGTTCGGCCCGCAACACCCGGGCGCTCCGCAGCTTCAAAATGGATTGTGATGTGTGTTTCATGAAAATTATTTCGGGAGTCACCCAGTCGTAACGCGGAATCGAATGGGATATTTGATAAATGTGCGGACGGGCTGGCCGTCCTTCATCCCAGGCCGGAATCGCCACTTCTTGACGGCTTCCAGCGCGGGTTTTTCAAATTCCGGACGCGTGGCATTTTCGATGCGCGGATCTTCGACGCGGCCGTCTTCGTTCAACACAAACAAGATCGTGACGACGCCTTCGATTTTGGCTTTGCGCAATTCCGGAGGATAGGCCGGCGCGGTTTGAGAAACGGGTTCAGGGCGTTTCTCCAGTTCCGAAACGTCGAACGTTTCCTCCTGAATGGTTTGCGCCGCCGCCAGCGCACGAATCTCTCCAAATCCCGCCAGCGCGCCGCCGGAACCCACCGCCACTTCGAGATCGGCGCTGAGGGGAATCTGCTGCGGCGCATCGGTGAGTTGAGGTTCGGGCGGTGCCTCCGGAGGCGTCTCTGTTTCAGGAGGAGGCGCGTCGACTTTTTCTTCGACGGGCGGAGGGAGATCGATGGCGCTCGTGGTCCGCAATTCCAGGCTCCGTTCGGGTTTCGCAATCTGATGCGCGAATGGAATGAATCCGAACAGCACCGCGGTGAAGCCAACGCCGAAAAGGATCGCCACTGGCAACCGCGCAAACCTGCTTTCGTTCTGGTAAACCTTCCGCATAGTTCAGCTCTTGTCGGTGGCCAGGCTCACATCCTTGGCGCCGCCGAGTTTCGCCTCGTCAATGACACTGATGACCGTTCCGGACTGGGAGTTTTCATCGGATTGAATCACGACAGGCAGCGGTTCTTTTGCACAGAGGCGCCTTACCGTGGGACGAACGCCGCCAAGGCCGATCTCTTTTCCGCCGTAAGCCACTTTGCCGTCGGGAGTCACCGCGAACAGAATGCTGTTCTTGTCGGTGTGCTTGGCGCTGGCTGCCTTGGGCTTTTGAATCGGCACGCCCGGTTCCTCGATGAAGGCCGTGGTCGAAATGAAAAAAATGAGCAGGAACATGATGATGTCGATGAGCGGGATGAGGTTCAGCTCGATCGATTCTTCAGGTTGGGAAAGGTGGCGTCGGAATCTCATGTTCGACTCAACTGCGTTGTGAGGCGACGCTGACGTCCCTGGCGCCGCCCATGCGCGCTTCGTCAATGATGCGAATCATCATGCCGGAGCGGGATGTCTCGCTCGCCTGAATCACGACAGGCAATGCCGCTTCCGCACAAAGCCGCTTAACGGTCGGTCGCACGCCGCCAAGGCCGATCTCCTTGCCGTCATGGAGCACCTGCCCGCCCGCCGCCACCGAGATGATGATGGTTTTATTGTCGTCCGCAGCGGCGTTGCCCTGCGACTGCGGCTTGTCCACATGCAGCGCTTTCTCCTGCATCATGCTCGTGGTGGAGATGAAGAAGATGAGGAGGAACATGATGATGTCGATGAGCGGGATGAGGTTCAGCTCGATCGATTCATCGGGCTCGGACAGCGTCCGGCGGAATTTCATGGTGACGCGGAATGGGACTTATGCCGTTGCCGCTTGGGCATTCTGCGGGGCGCGGGTTTCTGGCTGGAGGCCGCTGCGCGTGAAGACCCGCGTCATGCCGTGGAACTCAGGCCGGAAATGGCGCAGCGTAATGCTCTCAAGGTGTGCAAGGAACGCGACGTATTCGTTTCGCCAGCGCTTGGCAACGCTCGCGAGAATCAGGCCGGGAATGGCAATCATCATTCCGGTCTGTGTTGCGACAAGCGCCTCGCTGATTCCCTTGGCAATGATTTCCGACGCGGAACTGCCGCCGATACCAATCGCTTTAAAGGTGAGCAACATTCCGAGAACTGTTCCCAATAATCCAAACAGGGGAGCCGACACCACGAGCACGTTCAGGAATGCGATGCGGCGGTCCAGATCGGAAACCTGCGTGGCTTCGACTTCCCGAAACCGTCCTTCGATCTCCTTGACGGAATGGATTTCGTCCTGGGTGTAGCGAACCAGTTCACGCACGCTGCGCGGCGCGGCGTGGGGCTGTGCCACCCAGTTGCGCAATACAACATCATCCGCTCCGGCGAGTCCGCGATGATGCGCAGTCATCAACAAATGCGCGGCACTGATGTATAGGATGACCGACAGCGAAACCATGCACCACATCACCCAGCCGCCGGTTTGCCAGGTGTGAAGCATTGTCTGGAATAGTTCGTTCATAAGAGTCGCGGGATCGGGGGTTGTTTACGCGAAGGTCTGTTTGTCTTCCTGCGGAACGCCGTTGACGAACCCAACAGCAGTTTGTTCCATGCTGCCCAGGATTGTTTTCGCTTTGCGGCTGAGGAAGGCATGGAGCAGCAGGGCGGGAATCGCGACCGCCATGCCTGTGGCAGTGGCCACCAGCGCTTCGGAAATGCCCGCGGCAAGCATCTTTGGATCGCCGCTGCCAAAGCTCGAGATCAGCTTGAAGGTCGCGATCATCCCAGTAACGGTCCCGAGCAATCCAAGCAGCGGTCCCGTCGTCGCCGTCAACGCCAGGAACGGCAAACCGCGTTCAAGCCTTGTTCGCGCCGCCAGCATGCGTTCGTAGAGAATCTCCTCGATGTATTCCTTCTTCTCATCGACGTACCGCACCGCGGTGGCGAGCAGGTCGCCCGCAATCCCAGGAATGCTGCGGGCGTGATGAAGGGCCATGTCAGGCTTCTCGTTTCGAATGTGCGCAAGGACGGTTTGGAGATCGCGTTCCGATGCCAGTCGTACGCGAGAAAACTGAATCCACTTGAGGATCGCCAGCAGCAACGATCCCGCGCCGAGTGCGAGGAGTGGAATCATGACGAGCCCGCCCTCCGCGAGCTTGTCATAAAAACTCGTATGCATTGCCGACAGCTTGAAGGCGTTGCCGAGGGTGGGATCGAACACCAGTTCGCCCGAGCCATCCGCCACGAGTTTGCGGCTGGCTGCAACCAGATCGGGCTCCAGTTGTGCCACGGTTGGGTCTGACTTGTTGACCTCCTGCTGCAATAATCCAGCCGTGGACGTGCACGCAAACATGGCCACGGGTCCGAACACCACGACCTTTCCGGACTGCACCAATCCCTGTTTGTCCAAAGCCTTGCCTTCAAAACTGTCGCCACCCTGGGCCGCCTGCGCCCGCTGAAGAGCAGCGGTGAGCAATTGAGAGCGGCGCGCGAATTTTTCCGGCGCGCCCAGATCGCTTTGCGCTGCTGCCGCGTCGGTCGAGTCCAGCAGTTCCTTGTAACGCGGTTCCTCGACGAAATGGATGCGGGACCGAAACGCTTTTGAATATTCAGTGACGAGTGATTCGATGAACTTCACTTCGTCGGCCTGGCGCCGCGCGTCGGCCTTCAACGCGTTCAGCTCCACGAGCTGGTTGTCCTGGAATCGCTGGGCCTTGGCCAGTTCTGCCTTCCGGTTGATGAGACGCTGCTCAAGGTCGGTCAATTGGCGGGCGAGGGGGAGGCGCTCGGATTCGATCTGCTCCCGCACCGATCCCAGTTCGGCAACTGCTTTCTGAAGATCGACGGATGCTCCGGACGCGACCGCATCGAGATCCTGCGCCTGGATCGAACAAGCGGCGCAAAGTGCGGTTGCAAGGACGAATGATTTTAGGAGACTCATGTGCGGGCTGCGTTATTGGACTGAAGCGGGCAGGGAAACGAATCGTGCGGTGCGTTCGCTTCGATAGATTTTCACAACTTCCTGAACAGCCGCGGCGATCTCGGGTTTGGAATTCCACTCCCATCCGCTCGAACCCGGTTTTCCGATCCCAGCAAAGTCACCCGTTTCGTTCACGAAATATGCAGCGCCAAGTCCGACGTAGATGGTTTGAACGGAAACTTCGTCACCCGCGGCGTTCCTGCGCTTCTCGTTGAAGAGATTCACGGCGTTATTGAACTTGTCGAGTTCCCCCAGAATCCCGACAAGCACCTGCATTCGCTCGGCTGCCAGCATCTTTGTCGTTGCTGGATCGGCTGGCATCCGCGAGGCGAGGGGTTTGAGTATGTCCTGCAAAGGCGCGGGCAACTGCGGGAGAAACGTCTTCACTCGGGCTTCGAACTCACCCAAAAACAGACGCGTCGAATCGAGGGAATCGTGTGAAAGTTTTTGGACGGCGCTGGCTTCAGACATCTCCCGCGCCACCTGCGTGTTGTTGGTGGTGATCCGGGACATTTGATCATCGATCCCTGCCAGCTCGCGTTCGTAGAGAGCGATGATCTGTTGAAGCGTTTCTCGATCCGAAAGCCAATCGGCTTTGGTTTTGGAAACCAACTGGCGCGTTTCAACCCATTTTTCCAGGGTGGACCGCGTTTGTGAGAGGGACGATCCGGCTGCGCTGGCTCGCGTGAAAACGAGAAGGGCGCAGGACAAAGCGTACAGGCAACGCAACATCATGGAGAAAGGTTGGCGGAGCCATGTTACGAAACGATGGCGGCGGCGTTACATCGTGGTTTCAGCTTCCAAACTGGGATTGCTGAGCGGAAAGAAGATTCTTCGTTTCCAGACTGTTGCGTCTGCGACACCTGGGACGACATTCATTTCAACTGGGCCAACGAGCTCCTTGAATTCAAAGGAGCCTGAGTCGCGTGTGCTACAACAAATCGCGAATGAGAAGGACGGTTCGGGAAGTTGAAACCAAGGAGCAGTGAAGGTGGCTCGTCGCCAGCGAGTTGTGAAAAAAGAAATCCCACAGATTTGGCGGAAGGGGTCCTTTCTGACCCCATTTTGCCACTTGGTGATCAGGGCCATAAGGGTGGATTCGCCACCTGAGATGCTCCGTCAGCCGGCAATCTCAACCGCACTTCGCGACAGCCGCTCACGCAGCAAAATGACACAAAAAGACTTAGCTGGGGAACTCGGGGTGAGCATAGAGACGTTGAAGAACTGGGAATGTGGACGCAGCAATCCGCGGCGGACTCTCTGGCCTAGGCTACTGGCCCGATTCGTGGGCTGAACATCCGCTGTCAAAAAAGGGCTCCCGTCGTTGACCGGAGCCCTGCGCTGGATCAACCCTTGATCCAGCCCCTTTATCTTGAATCCACGCCAGGGCATGCGTCTGCATGGTTCGGGTGTGGTTGATCTTTCTCGTCCCGAAAGCGGGACTTGGCGAGCAGGTCAGGTTTGAAAGGGAACGATCTTGCGACTGTCTGGTAGGCGTTAGCCCTATAGACAAGTTTGTACCTGCTGCGATTATTGCGCCAACCCTTACCAAGGTTCTGTCTGCTATGAAATCTGGGAGTGCGACCCGTAATTCTTCGGTCCTCGGACTATGTGCCTTCGGAATTGTGCTCATCCTCTTTGGGCTCTTTTTGTCGCGACCTTTGATTGCGCAGCAGAATCCTCCTAAAGGGCACTATGAGGCTGAACTGGCCACTTCAAAACATTTTGCTGAACCTATTCTAGGCATTGGGACGGAAGCGGGCGCTCAGGCGGAAGTCGAGGGCCTGCTCACGATAATTCGAGGGCATCGGAAAGTAGATGGTGGCGATTTGGAAACTGCGATTCGGCTCGAAGAGTTTTTGGAGGAGCATCCCGAATCGGCCTGGAGCCCATCGATTCGCTGTAATCTTGCCCATTTGTATCGATGGAAGGGTCTCTACACTCCTGCCCTTACGCATTGGCGAAAGACATGGGAACAGACAAAGGACGGACTCTCTCCCAACGAGCGGAGAATCGCAGAATACACGTTAATTCATTGGACCGAACTCCTGTGCAGCCTTGGTCGCATCGAAGAACTTGAGCCGATATTTGCAGAATTCGGACAACGACGATTGATCCGCCTGGATTGGCAACATCACTTGAACCGGAACAAACAAGCATTCCTCAACATGCAGAGGAGCCCGCAATTGGCATATCGGTGCGGGACTCTGGCGCTCGTGACCGTCGGAACACACCTTAACGTAGCTAACTCAAATTTTACTGGCGTCATCGATATCCCTTCGCCGCAAAGTGGATTTTCGATGGGCATGCTGCTTCGAATTGCACGAGAGCGCCGAATTCCAATCGCTGCCGTCGAACGAACATCCGGAGATAATATCGTGGTACCATCGGTAGTCCATTGGAAGCAGAATCATTACGCCGCCATAACCCGGCGTGAGGGAAGTATGTTTTTGGTCGAAGATGCGACTTTCGGGAGGCCGCGGTGGCTCAGTGGTGGTGTTATCAACTCCGAAGCCAGCGGTTTCTTTCTGATTCCCGAGGCGCAGTACACGGGCGCATTTCGAACCCTCAGCTTAGCAGAAGCAGAACAGATTTACGGACGTGGCATGAACACCATGGATCCGCCTCCTTCCCCTCCTCCGTGTCCCGAGGATGGTCAGCCTGCCTGCAGTTGCCCTGAGCCTCCTCCGCCTCCGCCCCCACCGCCCCCGCCACCCTCTTCGGGTCCAAGTGGACCACCTTCGGCAGCATCCTCTAGTTCCGATGGCTGTGGCTCGTCATGTGAAACTTCGGGGATGCCTGTTTGGCAAGTGCGTGAACCTTACATTTCACTTTGGCTCCACGACAAGCCGATGAGCTACCGGACTTCAACCGGAAAGGAAATGGCGCTGAAGCTCCACTACCATCAGAGAGAGACCCGGTCTTCCGACTTGAACGTGTTTAACTTCGGGCCGTATTGGAACTGCAATTGGCTGAGCTATATCGATGTTAATGATCCGACGACAACATTTGCTGCAACCGTGTACGGGTCTGGCGGCGGGGAGCGTTCGTACGCTTACGGCCAATCTGTGGATTTTCGCAGTCGGACCGAAATTCAAAGGCTCATGCAAGGAGCGAACGTTACCGGCTTTCGAGTTGAATATCCTAACGGGAGCTACTATGCGTACGAACTTTTGATTGAAGTGAGTGCATCCCCTGAGCAAGTCCGCGCGTTTTTAAGCCAACAGGTTGATCCACAAGGGAACGTCACCACGTTTCTGTATGCTACGAATGGCGGATTAGTCAGGTTGACGCATGTGATCGACCACGACGGCCGGACGAATACCCTCCAGTATGCTTCGGGCGATCCCACCAAGGTCACTCACATTGCAAATGACTTCGGACACGCGGTCTCATTGGCCTACGAAACTAACGGATTCCTTATAAATGTGACAGATGTAGCGGGGATCGAGAGCGCATTCACATACCAAGAGGTTCAGGGTATTTATGTGCTCACGAAGTTGACAACTCCTTATGGCGATACAGGATTCGAGTATTTCCGTCCCTCTGCAGGCTTGTTTGACTATACAGAGGACGATGACATCAATCGAGCAATCGTTGTCACGCCACCGGTTGGAGGGAACCATCTGTTCATGTACCGAGATAATTCCGCCTCTATTTCGCGCAGTGGGGATTCACAGCCACTGCTTCCGTACTATTATGAGGATCGCCCTACCAGCCTTCCTGTTGGTGGCCCTGCCGACCAGGAGTTGCTATTGGATCTTTGCAACTATAACATGTATTATCGCAACTCGTTTTACTGGGGCCCCCTTCAGTATTCCGCTCTCAGCACGCAGAACCTAACGACGCTCACGACAAATGACTATCGTCTGGCTCGGGTGCGAAACTGGCTTCACGCCAAAGACATATACGGATGGGCTGCGAGTGAGACTCTCAATTTTCAGCGCGAGCCAACGCCAGACGGTATAGTGGATGGGCAATCAACGTGGTATGGATACCGAGGGAAATTATATTCTTGGCATACCGAGGGCAGCGAGCCTAACCCTTCCTACGTGGCTCGCCTTTTCCAAAATGGTGAAGTCGAATTTAAGTATCGGGAGTACAATGCGGTAGGACAGGTTACATTGGGTGCGGAGACTTACTCCGGACCTTCTAGCGTAGCTGTGAGGACCAACACCTTCGTCTATGACAACTCTGGAATCGATTTGCTGGTTCACTTGGGGCCGAGCGGCAGCGTGGAAGCTGGCTATTCATACAACAGCCTCCATCAGCCTATTCGAATCACGAACGCCCTAAACGAGGTCACCCATTTCAATTACGATGCCGATGGCCGCGTCACTGGTATATACACACCCGGTCAATTGACCACCACCAATATCTATTATGGCGGTAGTGGAGCAAACAAAGGCCGCCTGGCGCAGAGTATCGATCTTGAAATTCGGCGAACCAATTCGTACACTTGGTATGCGTCTGGGAATATGCAGGTTCACACCGACGAGCGAGGCCTTTCTCGCACTTTTTATTGGGATCCGTTAAACCGGCTGACCGGAATGTCATTCCCAGACGGCACATCAACAACCAACATCTACAGCCGAGGATCGGAGAAGATCTTGGATGTTACCGCAACGAAGGATCGCCTGAATTTTTGGAGCTATTTTGGGTACGATGGCTTGCGGCGAAGAACTGCTGCAACGAATGCCAACAACGTGGTTACCAGATTTGGCTATTGCGATTGCGGTTCGGTCTCGTCGGTCACCAACGCCTGGGGTACTCCCGCCTCGATGGCGACCACTTATCAGTACGATCTACAGGGAAGGTTGACCCATATTTTCTATCCTGATTTGACGGTGACGAACTGGTTTGATTCGATCGGGCGGGTGATTGCCCGCGGAGACCATAACGGTTTCCGCTGGTTCGGCTATAATCATCAAGGCCTTCTTACAAGTATCACCAACGCATTTGGCATCGAGATGCGGGCTGCTTTTGATATTGAAGATCTCCCTGTTTGGAGCATGGACGCAAACGGTGTTGCAATCACCAATTCGTTCGATCCGCTCCACAGAATACAAGCTCGTGCGTACCCGGACGGCGGGATTGAACAATTTGGCTATTCTCCGCGAGGTTTGACTAGCTACACGAACCAGTTGAATCTGGTGACTCGCTATGTCCTAGACGAGGTCGGCCGCAAGCTATTCGAGACAAACGCAAATAACGAATATCTGCGCTTCACGAACAACGCTGCCGGAGATCTGCTTTCGCTGACGGACGGAAAGAATCAGACCACCCGGTGGCGCTATGATGAATATGGACGAATGACCAACAAATTCGACCAGATCGGGTTCTCGATCTTGCGTTACCACTACGACGTGAACAACCGATTGACGAATCGGTGGAGCATTGCGAAGGGCGACACAAAGTACTCGTATGACGCAGTTGGAAATCTCACGCTTGTTGATTATCCCTCTGGAACTGCTGATGTCACGTTTGCCTATGACTGGCTTAATCGCGTGACAAACATGGTAGATGCAGCAGGAACGACGAAGTATGCCTACAGCGCTGGAGGGCAGCTCTGGACAGAAGACGGGCCGTGGGCCAATGATACTATCACGAACATCTACGTGAACCGACTGCGGCGTGACTTTTATTTGCAGCAGCCGACAGGATTGTGGACGAACCGGTTCTCTTACGACGAGGCGGGAAGGCTTGGAGGCGTGACGTCGCCTGCTGGAGCTTTCGGTTACCAACTCGGTGGAACGACTGCCGGCAGTCCGTTGGTTCGCAAACTGTTATACCCAAACACAACTTTCGTCACGAACAGCTACGATGTTGTGGCACGCCTCACCGCGACGTCTGTGAAGCACTCCAGCGGATTTAATTTTAATTGGCATGATTACGCAAACAATGTTGCCAATCAACGCACACAGCAGTCTCGGGTGGGCTCAACGGTCAACTATTCCTACGACTCGATCGGTCAATTGACCGTAGCCGACAGCACGGTTAATGCTCAGGATCGTGGCTACTCCTACGACGCAGCATGGAACCTGAGTCGGCGCACCAACAACGGCACGCCAACTCTATTCAGCGTTAATGTCAGAAATGAACTGACTGGCGGCCCGTCCGCGCCATATTCGTACGACGGCAATGGCAACATGACGCAAAGGGGCGACTGGACGCAAACGTTCGATGCAGAGTAAGCGGTAAGGCGTGGGCGTTGCACTATAGGGACAACTTTCGCCGAGAACAAAGCAAGATATGTGGTGTGATCTCTGTTGCGAAAAGTCCCGGCCATCCCTATGAATGCTGACCTCGGTTAAAGC
>Ga0196970_1000069_pt1 | contig 168300 bp, 165 predicted proteins | sample S1v_513CmetaG_FD_148672 | JGI IMG/M metagenome (GOLD analysis project Ga0196970, IMG submission 148672) | Soil microbial communities from Anza Borrego desert, Southern California, United States - S1+v_5-13C | ecosystem: Environmental > Terrestrial > Soil > Desert | place: USA: California... | reverse complement strand
ACGGCCGCCGCATCGTGGTGTTCTCGGGCGGTGCGGCCAAGGGCGAGGACGCGGTGTTCGAGGACGCCCGCGCCATCCGCGACGGCGGCGGCAACGGCTCGATCATCGGCCGCAACGCCTTCCAGCGCTCGCGCGAGGATGCGCTGAAGCTCCTCGACCGGATCATGAAGATCTATCAGGGCAAGGAGTAAGGGTGCTACACGGGGGCAGGATCAACCCTGCCCCCGGTTCCCCATGGCCCGGCTTCCTCATGGATAACGCCGAAGCCAGGCGTATCGTCGCCGAGGAACACGGCGGAATCCTGCCGCAATTCGAGGTGTTCTACCTCCTGGCGCTCGCGGACCACTGCGAACGGGCGCTCACCGCGTGGAAGCGCGGCGTCGAGGTGCTGGAGCACAACGTCGACAACCACATCACCATCTTCAGCGAGTTCCAGGAATTCGTCGCCAGAGCGGCAGCCGTCTGCCGATATTTCTGGCCAATCTCCAAAGATCACCTCGCACAGGCCCGCTCCGAAAAGCTCAAGGCCGCGTTCGCGGTCGGCGCGCAAAGCCCGCTCCGGCAGGTTCGTGATGCGAGAGACAGCCTTGAGCATTTCGACGAACGGCTGGACACATTTCAGATCACCGGCGCCGGCGGCCAGATCTTCCCCTCGCTGATTGCGCCCGAGAGGATGCTGGACGATCCCACGGCCCACGTCTTTCGCCTGATCGACCCGGAGAAGGCGGTTTTCGTGGTGCTGGGGACGCGCATCGAGCTTTTCCCGTTGCACAGTGAAATTCAGAGGCTCTACGACTTGCTGCAGGACGTCCGCGTGAAGTGCGGGCGGCTTCCGCCCCCATCGCGAACCGGATCATGACCGACTGCCGCCTCTACCTCGTGACGCCCCCCTCCCTGGAGCCGGCGGCGTTCGCCGTTCAACTCGCCACGGCGCTGGACGCCGGCGACGTGGCCTGCGTGCAGCTGCGGCTCAAGGACTGCTCCGACGACGCCATCCGCCGCGCCTGCGACGCGCTGCGCCCGGTGGCGCAGGACCGCGGCGTCGCCTTCATCCTGAACGACCACCCGGCGTTGGCCAAGGAGATGGGCTGCGACGGCGTGCACGTCGGCCAGAAGGACACGCCCTACAAGAAGGCCCGGCAGATCGTCGGCAAGGACGCCATCGTCGGCGTCACCTGCCACGACAGCCGCCACCTCGCCATGGAAGCCGGCGAGGAGGGGGCGGACTACGTCGCCTTCGGCTCCTTCTTCCCGACCACGACCAAGGACGTGGAGCACCACCCCACCCCCGACCTGCTGGCGTGGTGGGCCGAGCTGATGGAGGTGCCCTGCGTCGCCATCGGCGGCATCACGCCGGAGAACTGCGGCCCGCTGGTCACGGCCGGCGCCGATTTCCTGGCCGTCGTCTCCGCCGTCTGGCAGCACCCGGACGGGCCGGGCGCCGCCGTGAAGGCCTTCAACACGGCCATCGCGGAGGCCGCCGCCGGCTGAGCGCCGGTGGCCCCATCCCATGGACCTGTCCTTCGACCTCGTGGGCATCCTGTTCGCCGTCGGGCTGGTGGCGGGCTTCGTCGATTCGATCGCCGGGGGCGGCGGGCTGCTGACCGTGCCGGCGCTGCTGTGGGCCGGGCTGACGCCGGCGGAGGCGCTGGCCACCAACAAGCTGCAATCGACCTTCGGCTCCTTCTCGGCGACGCTGAAGTTCGTGCGCGGCGGCGAGGTGAACCCGCGCGCCATGGGGCGCATGATCGCCTGCACCTTCGCCGGCTCGGCGTTGGGCGCTATCGTCGTGCAGATGCTGGACCCCGGCTTCCTGCGCGACGTCATCCCCTTCCTGCTGATCGGCATCGCCATCTACCTGCTGCTGTCGCCCAAGGCCGGCGACCTGGACGCCCACCACCGCATCGGCGACACGACGTTCGCCCTGCTGGTCGGCACCGGCATCGGCTTCTACGACGGCTTCTTCGGGCCGGGCACGGGGACGTTCTTCGCCATCTCCTTCGTGGCGCTCCTGGGCTACAACCTGCGCAAGGCGACGGCGCACACCAAGGTGCTGAACTTCACCAGCAACGTGGCGGCGCTGCTGTTCTTCCTGCTGGGCGGGCACATCCTGTGGTTGACCGGCATCGCCATGGGCATCGGCCAGTACTTCGGCGCGTGGCTGGGTGCGCACATGGTGATCCGCAACGGCGCGCGGGTCGTGCGGCCGATGCTGGTGGTGGCGTCCGTCGCCATCACCGCCAAGCTGGTGTGGAGCGACGCCGACCACCCGCTGCGCCTGGGTGTCGCCTACGTGGTGGCCCTGTTCAGCTGAACAGGCCGCCGCTGGAGTGCAGGCGGCGCAGGGTCATCGTGCTGCCCGTGATGGGATCGCGGAAGGTGGCGGTGTTGCGGTCGACGAAGCGCACGGTCAGCGTCGGCCCGAATCCGCGCGGCACGACTCGCACCGTGTCGCCGTCCATCACGTAGTCCACGTCCTGCTCGAAGCCCAGCACGCTCATGCTGGAGCGGCGGAACTCGTAGGTGCCGAGCGACAGCCCCTCGCCCACCGGCGCCTGCAGCGTCCAGCGGCCATTCAGCCAGTTCGTCGGGTCGTAGGTCTCGCACGCGGCAAGCGCCAGCAGGACGGCAAGGAACAGGGCACAGCGCCGGACCATCGTCCTTCTCCCCCGGTCATCGTGAAGGGAGAACGCCCGGCGACGCTCCGAGGTTCGCCGACCCGCCCCCGCCATCGGGCTTTGCGGAAATGTCACACTCGACTCCCAACTGTCGGTGGACAAAACCTTCCGGATGCGTTCGGCTGCGACGTGACGTATACGTCAATTCAAGCCACCGCACGGCGGACGACAAACAAGCAACGGCCGGCAAGGCCATCAAAAAATAGGGGAAGAACCGCATGATCCGGAATTCGCTGAAGGCTCACCTGCTCGCCGCCGCGGCCGTCGCCGCGCTCGCCGTTCCCGTCACCGCGCACGCGGCCGGCTACGCGCTGAAGGAGCAGAGCGTGTCGGGCCAGGGCACCTCGTTCGCCGGCGTCACCGCCGGCGGCAACGGCGACGCCAGCGCCATGTTCTTCAACCCGGCGGCCATGGGGCTGGTCCAGGGCGGGCAGATCGTGCAGACCTTCACCGGCGTCCTGCCCTATTCGAAGGCGGAGAGCGTGACCGCCACCCGCGCCACGCGCGCCGGCGGCTCGCGCATCGCCGGCAACACCGATCCGGGCGACGCCGCGAACGACGCCATCGTGCCGTCCGGTTACTTCGTCTATTCGATCAGCAACGACCTGAAGGTCGGCCTGTCGGCCAACGGCCCGTGGGGCCTCGTCACCGACTACGGCGCCGGCTGGGCGGGCCGCTACCATGGCATCCGGTCGGACCTGCGCACCTACAACTTCACGCCCACGGTGTCCTACCGCGTGCTGCCGCAGCTGACCGTCGGCGCCGGCCTGCAGGTCCAGTACGCCAAGGCGAAGCTGTCGCAGGCGTCGGACTTCGCGCTGCGCCGCGGCCTGCCGCCGGGCTCGCTGGACATCACCAGCGACATGGTGGGCGACGACTGGGGCTTCGGCGCCACCGCCGGCATCCTGTACGAGCCGATGAAGGGCACGCGCCTGGGCCTGTCCTACCGCTCGTCGGTCAAGCACACGCTGAAGGGCACGCTGTCGTTCGACGCCCCGGCGGCCCTGCGCGCGGCCCTGCCGAACCAGTCGATCTCGGCCGACATGGAGACGCCGGACATCGTGTCCTTCGGCGCGTACCACGAGATCAACGACCGCTGGGCGGTGATGGCCGACGTGCAGTGGACCAACTGGTCGAAGTTCAAGGAGCTGCGCGTCAACGCCGCCAACCCGGCGTTCAACGCGGTGACGGAGGAGAACTGGAAGGACTCCTGGTTCTACTCGCTGGGCACTTCCTACAAGGCGACCGACGCGCTGGTCCTGCGCGCCGGCATCGCCTATGACCAGACCCCGATCCCGAACGAGTTCCGCACCCCGCGCATCCCCGACGAGGACCGCGTCTGGCTGTCCGTCGGCGCCGGCTACAAGGTGACGGAGTGGCTGCAGGTGGATGCCGCCTACACGCACATCTTCGTCAAGAACTCCTCGGTCGACCTGCGCGACAACCTGACCGGCCCGAACACCGGCCGCGGCAACCTGTCGGTCCGCTACAAGAACCACGTCGACCTGATCGGCCTGCAGGCCCGCCTGTCGTTCTGATCGCGCCGATCCGAACGTTGGGTTTTCGCTGGCGCTCAACCCAACCTACGGGCACGTTCCGCGTAGGTTGGGTTGAGGCCCAAGCCGAAAACCCAACGGCGCGCCGGCGGCGCTTGCCGCGGCGCACGCGCGTGGCATAGTTGCTCCCCAAAGCCGCGAACCGACAAGGGGAGGACAGAACCGCCATGGCCGACAGCTTCACCGCCTTCGTGATCGAGGATGCCGAGGGCAAGCCCAAGGGCGGCTTCAAGCAGATCACCCAAGCCGACCTGCCCGACCACGACGTGCTGGTCGAGGTCGCCTATTCCACCGTGAACTACAAGGACGGCCTCGCCGTCACCGGCAAGGGCCGCATCGCGCGCAAGCTGCCCATGGTGGGCGGCATCGACCTGGCCGGTACGGTGGTCGAGTCGCGCTCCCCCGACTGGAAGCCGGGCGACAAAGTGCTCGTCAACGGCTGGGGCCTGTCGGAGACGCAGTGGGGCGGCTACAGCCGCTACCAGCGCCTGAAGCCGGAATGGCTGACCCGCCTGCCCGACGCCTTCACGCCGGAGGAGGCGATGGGCATCGGCACCGCCGGCTACACGGCGGCGCTGTGCGTCGAGGCGCTGGAGAAATGGGGCGCCATCCAGCCGGGCGGCAAGGAGGTGCTGGTCACCGGTGCGGCCGGCGGCGTCGGCTCCGTCGCCGTGGCGCTGCTGGCCAAGCGCGGCTACCCGGTCACCGCGTCGACCGGGCGGCCGGAGACGCACGAGTACCTGTCCGGCCTGGGCGCCACCGCCTTCATCGACCGCGCCACGCTGCTGGAGAAGGGCCCGCCGTTGCAGAAGGAGCGCTGGGCCGGCGGCGTCGATTCGGTGGGCGGCATCACGCTGGTCAACGCCCTGTCGCAGACCGTGTGGGGCGGCGCCATCGCGGCCTGCGGTCTGGCCGGCAGCGCCGACCTGCCCGGCACCGTGCTGCCGCACATCCTGCGCAGCGTCACCTTGCTGGGCATCGATTCCGTGATGGCCCCGGCCGCGAAGCGCGACGCCGCCTGGGCGCGGCTGGCCCGCGACCTGGACAAGGACAAGCTGAAGGCGATGTACGAGGTGCACCCCTTCTCCGACCTGCCGGACCTGGGTGCGAAGATCCTCGCCGGCCAGATCCGCGGCCGCGTGGTGCTGGACATCGGGAAATAACGGGAGGTTTTTTCTTTAAACACGGATGCACACGGATGAGGGACACGGATACACACGGGTGAAAACCAATCCGTGTCCATCCGTGCGCCGGCCCCGCCGGCATCCGTGTGCATCCGTGTTATTGTTTTCTCACGCGGCCACTCACCCCACCTGCAGGTCCAACTCCGGATGCCCGGCCGGGTCCTCGCTGCCGGCGACGTAGCGCAGGCGGGCGGTGGCGCTGGCCACGAGGCGGCCGTCGCGGCCGTGCAGCAGGCCCTCGGCCAGCAGGATCTTGCCGTCGCGGTGCGTGATCCGGCCGCGGATGCGCAGGGCCGCCGGCTCGGCCGGGGCGAGGAACTGGGTGGACAGGTTCAGCGTGACGACACGGCGCATGTTGCCCGGCACCCGACACAGGCAGCCGGCCAGCCCGGTAGCGGCGTCCAGCAGCGAGGCCTGCACGCCGCGGTCCACCAGCCCGGCCTCGTCCAGGTGCCGGCCGGCGGCGTCCAGGCCCAGCAGGATCGCGTCGTCCTCCCACTCCAGCACGCGGAAGCCCAGCAGTTGCTGGTAGGGGAACAGCGCGTCGTACGCGCCCGGTGCCGTCGCCATGCCGTGTCTTCCGCCCTGCCCGTGGTCCATCGCGGCGGAGGATTTCAGCAGCGCACGCGCGCTGTCAAGCCGCGGAACGGAATTCCACACGCAAATATTCCGCATCGCGGGATTGCGTTTCATGGCATTGCCCAACAATCCGCCCCGTGCCACAGTGGCGGCCCTCGGCACCACCACGCGGGCGCGGCGCATGACCACCCTCCTCCTGATCCGGCACGGCAAGGCCTCCTTCGGCACCGACGATTACGACCGGCTGTGCGACCAGGGGATCGAGCAGGCGCGGGCGCTGGGCCTCCACATGGCGCGCGAGGGGCGGCTGCCGGACGCGGCGGTGAGCGGACGGCTGCGCCGGCAGGCGGACACGGCGCGCCACGCTTTCGCGGCGGCCGAATGCAGCGTGCCGGTGGCGACCGACGCGGCCTTCGACGAGTACCCCAGCGACACGCTGTTCACCGCCTACCTGCCCGCCGTGGCCGCCCGCCATCCGGAGATCGCCGCGGCCGGCGACGCGCTGCGCCACGACCGCCGGCTGTTCCAGACGGCGCTGGCCGCCGTGATGGACCTGTGGACGGCCGGCGAGGAAGCCGCGGTGGAGGAAACCTGGGCGGCCTTCCGCGAGCGCGTGCGCGCCGGGATGGAACGGGCGGTGGCCGGGCGCGGCAAGGACGATGTCGTGGCCGTCTTCACGTCGGGCGGCGTCATCGGCACGGCGGTGGGCGAGGTGCTGGGCCTGCCGGCCGAGCGCGCGGTGGCGTTGAGCTGGCGGGTGCAGAACGCCTCGGTCAGCGAGATCCACTACGGCCGGTCGGGCTTCGCGCTGGCCGGATTCAACGCCGTGTCGCACCTGCGGCTGGCCGGCGGGGAGGGGTTGCTGAGCTACCGGTAGAGCTAATTTCGTACTGCGGAATAGTATTTCAGATGCGTTGACGCCGGATGGGCCGCGTGCCAGAGTGCCGCATCCGGTTGATCGCGACACGGTAATCGCAAGACAGGGAAACGGCGGCACAGAACCGCCCCCGAGGGAGGACAGCACAGGAATGTTCGATCGTCACTTCAAGGTGTGGCCGCGCAACGTGCCGCGCCACCTGACCATCCCGGAGACGAACCTGCCGTTCAACCTGATGGTCACGGCGCAGCGCTACCCCGCGCGTACGGCCATCATCCACTGCGGCCGGGAATTGACCTACGCCGGGTTCCACGATCAGGTGGAACGGCTGGCCGGCTGGCTCCAGCGCCGCCTGGGTGTCGCGAAGGGGGAGCGGGTGCTGCTGTACATGCAGAACAGCCCGCAGTTCATGATCGCCTACTACGCCATCCTGCGCGCCGACGCGGTGGTCGTCCCGGTCAACCCGATGAACCGCACCGCCGAGATGCAGCACCTCGTCGCCGACACGGGTGCGCGCGTCGTGCTGCTGGGGCAGGAGCTGTTCCCGGTGATCGAACCGCTGCTCGGCGAGGCGGGGCTCCGGCACGCGGTGGTGGCGAGCTATTCCGAATACGCCGACCCGGCCTTCGACCTGCCCGTCCCCGACGCGGTGAAGGCGCCGACCCGCACGGATTTCGGCTCCCCCGCCGCCGTGCTGTGGCGCGACGCGCTGGCCGCCGGCGAGACGGCGAGCCCGGCGACGGCCGGCCCCGACGACCTCGCGGTGTTCCCCTACAGCTCCGGCACCACGGGGAACCCCAAGGGGTGCATGCACACGCACCGCACGGTGATGGCGACGCTGGCCGGCGGTCTGGCGTGGAACCCCTGCCCCGCCGATTCCGTCAATCTGGTGACGCTGCCGCTGTTCCACGTGACCGGCATGCAGAACTCCATGAACGCCCCGGTCTACGTCGGCGCCACCATGGTGATCCTGCCGCGCTGGGACCGCCGCATCGCGGCCGAGCTGATCCAGCGCCACCGCGTCGCGCGCTGGCGCAGCATCAGCACCATGGCCATCGACCTGGTCAACGACCCGGAGATCGCCAAATACGACCTGAGCAGCCTGCAGTTCATCGGCGGCGGCGGCGCCTCCATGCCCGAGCCGGTGGCGAAGAAGCTGCGCGACCTGACCGGGCTGGACTACATCGAGGGCTACGGCCTGTCGGAGACGATCGCCGCCACGCACATCAACCCGGTGGACCGGCCGAAGCGCCAGTGCCTGGGCATCCCCGTCTTCGACGTGGACAGCCGGATCATCAGCGTCGACGACGGCCGCGAGTTGGGCCCCGGCGAGGTGGGCGAGATCATCATCCACGGCCCGCAGGTCTTCAAGGGCTACTGGAACGACCCGAAGGGCACGGACGCCGCGTTCCTGGAGCTGGACGGCAAGCGGTTCTTCCGCACGGGCGACCTCGGCTACTACGACGAGGACGGGTATTTCTTCATCGTCGACCGCGTGAAGCGGATGATCAACGCGTCGGGCTTCAAGGTCTGGCCGACGGAGGTGGAGGGACTGATGCACCGCCACCCGGCCATTTCCGAGGTGTGCGTCGTCGCCGCCCCCGACGTCCGGCGCGGCGAGACGGTGAAGGCCTTCGTCGTCCTGCGCGAGGACCAGCGCGACGCGGTGACGGGTCCGGAGATCATCGCGTGGTGCCGGGAGAACATGGCCGCCTACAAGTGCCCGTCGGCGGTCGAGATCGTCGAGGCCCTGCCCCGCTCGGCCACCGGCAAGCTGCAGTGGCGGGAATTGCAGAACAAGGAGTGGAACGCGTGAACCGCATCGCCGGAATCCCCGCCCTTCAGGAACGCGTCGGCGCCGTGCTGGGCGTCAGCGACTGGGTGACCATCGAGCAGGAGCGCATCCAGGCCTTCGCCGACGCCACCGGCGACCAGCAGTGGATCCACGTGGACCGTGAGCGGTGCGAGCGCGAATCCCCCTACCGCACGCCCATCGCGCACGGCTACCTGACGCTGTCGCTGCTGCCGATGCTGAGCGCGCAGGCGCTGACGGTGGAGGGGGTGAGTGCCCGCCTGAACTACGGCCTGAACCGCGTGCGCTTCCCCGCCCCGGTGCCGTCCGGCAGCCGCGTGCGCGCCACCTTCCGCCTGAAGTCGGTGGAGCCGCAGGGCGACAACCGCTTCCTCGTCACCACCGAGGCCACCATCGAGCTGGACGGCGGCAGCCGCCCGGTGTGCGTGGCCGAGATGCTGGCGATGTACGTGGTGTGAAGGCGGTGATGCCCCCCTCGCTAACCCTCCCCCGCCATGGCGGTGGAGGGGACTGCCGCCGCAAGCCGACAAAACCCTCCACCTCGAAGAGGGGGAGGGTGGCTGAGCGCCAGCGAAGCCGGGAGGGGGCAAGCCGGCGCCTACGTCTTGATCAGGTTGCCCGGCGCCTTCTGCGGCTCCGGCTGCGCCGGGCGCAGCCCCTCCACGGCGCGGCGCAGGGCGTCCAGGCCGGCGCCGGCCTTGTCCTTCGCCTCGTCCACCGCGCGGGTGATGGCGGCGCAGAGTGCCGCGCGGCGTTCGGGGTCGGCGCGGCTCGCCTCCACCTCGCGGGCCACGTCGTCGGCCGCACCCGGTTCGGCGACGCTCTTCGGATCGACGCCCAGCAGCGGCAGGATCAGCTCCCGCCCCTTCTCGCGCGCCAGCGCCACGGCCCGCCCGCCCAGCTTCTCGGCCGCCGCCATGCTGCCGTCCCACAGGGTGAGCGCTGCCGACACCGTCGGCGCGCAGACCGGTTGCGGTTCGGCCGCGGACGTGGGCAGTGCCGCGGCGGACAGGGCAAGGGCGAGGACGATGGCGGGCAGGTGCTGCATGGCGAAACCTCGCAGGCAGGTCATTCCAACCCCTCCCCCGCCCCCGGCGGGGGAGGGAGGGGCCCAGCCGGAGGCTGGGAGGGTGGGGGCAACGCCCTTGCCGGATGACGGAAAGCCCACCTGCTGTCAAGCTTGAGGTGCGTGCCGGCCCGAAGCAACTGGCCCCCACCCTCCCAAGCTTCGCTTGGGCCCCTCCACGGTCGCCCGCAAGTCGGGCGACCGCGTTTCGCCTACAATCGCCTTCGGCGCTCGTTGCCTTCGGCACCGGCTCAACGCCCCCGCCGGAGGCGAGGGAGGGGTTAATTTGCCTGTCCTGAATGCTGCTGGAGGAACTGGCGGCAGGCGTCGAAGTCGCGTTCGGCCTCCGGCGGCAGGGCCACGCGCTTGCGCTGGGCGAGGTCGCGGGCGAAGGCCATCATGCGCTCCGTCGGGCCGGCCCGGCGAGGTCCTGCGGACGCCACCGGAGCGGCCGGAACGTCCGCAATGGCCGGCGCGGCAGCGGCGGCCTTGCGCGGGCGGCGCGGCTTGACGGGCGCCTTCGCGGCCGGCTTGGCGATGGCTTTCGGCGCGCCGTCGGCGGGCGCCGCGCGCTTGCGGCGCACGCCGGTGCCGCGCCCCTTCTTCCCTTTCAACGCCCCCGCCCCCTTGAACGCCGGCCCGCCGACGTCGATGACGGCGCCGGAGCGGCCCTGCAGCGCGCCGATCAGGCGTTGCGCCTCGTCGGCGATGCCGTCGATGACGGTGCGGAAGTCGGCGCGGCCGGTCACCACCTCGTCGAGGCGCATCTCCCACACCGCCGTCGTGCCGGGGTCGACCAGAGGCGGGGCGGCGGCGCGCAGCAGTTCGAACAGCGACAGGCCGGCCGGCGTCGGCACCACCAGCTTGCCCTGCGCGGCCAGCAGGTTCTGCCGCTTCAGACCCTTGATCACCTCGGCCCGCGTGGCCGGCGTGCCGATGCCCTTGGCGTCCTTCAGCCGTTCGCGCAGCGCCGGGTCCTCGACGAAGCGCCACGCGTTCTGCATGGCGTCGATCAGCGTGCCCTCGTTGTAGCGCGGCGGCGGCTGCGTGCGCTTGGCCTCCACCTTGGGATCGGACAGCGTCGCCGCCTCCCCGTTCGCCAGCGGCGGCAGGTCCTGCTCGGCCTCGTCGGCCGGGGTGTCCTGCTGTTCGGCGGCGGTGTACACTGCCTTCCAGCCCAGGCGCAGCGGGATGCGGCCGGTGGCGCGGAACTCGGCCGGGGCGCCGCCGGGCACCGCGACCTCCATGGTCGCCGTGGTCTGCCGGTACTCGAAGTCCGGCATCACGGCGGCCAGATACGAGCGGCAGATCAGCGCGAACAGGCGCTTCTCGTCCTCGCTCAGCCGCGCCAGCCGGTTCTCCAGGTCGTCCATCACGTTGACGTTGGGCACGACCGCGTGGTGCGACACGCCCTCCAGCGCCTTGTCGCAGAAGTGGCCGGACTTGCCCCGGCGGATCACCGGTTTCCCGATCTCCAGGTGCGCGAAGCCGCGCAGCCGCGTCAGCGCGCCGACCAGCGCCGGCACGTCGGCGATCTGGTTCTCCGACAGGTAGCGCGCCTCGGCGCGGGGGTAGGTGATGAGCTTCTTGCCCTCGCCGTCGTACAGTTCCTGCGCCACCTCCAGCGTTCGGTCGGCGGTCCAGCCCCAGCGCTGGCCGCAGGTCTTCTGGAGGGCCGGCAGGTCGAACAGCTTGGGCGGCGCCTGCCGCCGCTCCTCCACCTTCACCGCCAGCGCTCCCGTGTGCCCGGCCGCCGCGGCGGCCACCGCCTCGGCCCGCGCGCGGTCCTTGATGCGCAGCTTGGGCGGCGGGGCGTGGCGCATCAGGAAGGTGCCGGCGGCCACCGTGGCGGTGGCGACGACCTCGAAATAATCCTCCGGCTTGAAGTCGCGGATCTCGATCTCGCGCAGGCAGACGATGGCCAGCGTGGGCGTCTTCACCCGGCCGATGCCGATGACGCCGCGCGCACCGGGGGCGCGCAGCTGCGTGGTGGCGGTGCGGGTCAGCGACAGGTTGAAGATCTGGTCGGCCTGCTGGCGCGCCACCGCCGCCTCGTATAGCGGGCGCATCTCGGTATTCGGTTTCAGCGCGGCGAAGGCCTGCCGGATGGTCTTGGGGTCCTGCGCGGTGAACAGCGCGCGCTTCACCCGGCCGCGGAAGCCCACGTGCTCCAGGATCTCCTGGCCGATCAGCTGCCCCTCGCGGTCGCAGTCGGTGGCCAGGATCACCTCGTCGCAGCCCTTCAGCGCGGCGGCGATGGCCTTGAACTTGGCCGCCTTGTTGCCGTAGGTGTCGACGCGCGTGGGATACAGCCCGTCGGGCTTCAGCAGCGTCGGCGCCCAGCGCTTCCACGCGGGGTCGACCTCCTCCGGCTCAGCGAGGCGCAGCAGGTGCCCTTCCGCCGGCAGGATCTGCCCGAAGCGGGAGCCGAGTGCGGCGCGCAGGTCCTTTGCCTGGCTGGATTTCTCGGTGATGATCAACGTCGCCATGGCACCCGAGGATAGGCCACAAGCGCGAACAGAGCAAGAACGTTTACGACGCACAGAACGTTGACGCAGGCCCGCCAAACCCTGCTATGGTCCGCCCCCCTTTTCCGCAGCGCGTCATACCCGCCCCATGTCCATGCCTTCGGAGGATCTGTTCGGTGCCGCCGCACCGGCCTGCGTGCCCTTCGCGCAGGAGGATCTGGCCCGCGTCTTCGACCTGAAGACGGTGCAGCGCGGCCGCACGCTGGTGCTGACCGGCGCCGTGCGCCTGCGCGGCGAGGCGAGTCAGGCCGCGACTCGGATCGAGGCGATGGTGACCGACCTGGGCCGCGAGCTGGCGGTGACGGTGGTGCCGGTGCAGCGTGGCCGGCGCATCAGCTTCGACCGCCGCTGCACCTGCGGCCGGCCGGCCTGCGCCCACATGGCGGCGGCGGCCATGCTGGCGCTGGACACGCGGCCGGAGTGGCGGCGCACCTCGCTGCTGGACCTGATCGATCACCCCCCCTCTCCCCCCGCGGGAGAGGGGAAGGGGGAGAGGGGGATTACGGCCGGCAGGCCGGAGAAAGCCCTTTCGCCGCCCCCTCACCCCAACCCCTCTCCCACCAGGGGAGAGGGGCTATTCGCACTGCCGAAGCGACCGTCGGCACCAGTATCTCACCCCCCCAAACCCGAACCCGTCCTCCTCGCCCACTGGACCCTCGAACCCAGCCGCGACGACGTCGCGCTGTACGTCTCCGCGTGCCTGATCCCCGCCACCGGCGGCGATCCGGAGCCGGCGACGCCGCGCGAGGTGATCGCCCGCACGGCGCGCGACATGGCGGGCGAGGCGGATCGCGCCGTCGCCCGGCTGCTGGGGGCCGGCGGGGTCGTCCGCTCCCCCGTGCCGAAGGGCCGGGCGGAGGCGGTGGACCGAATCCTGCACAAGCTGCTGGCGACCGGCCGGCTGCGCTGGCACACCGGCGCCGCGCTCACCGAAGGGCCGCGCCGCACGCTGCGCGCCTTCCGCGACCCGGCGACGCGCAAGCTGCGCCCCACCGGCATGCCGGACGGCGGCGCGCTGATCCGCGGCTCCGGCTGGTGGTGCGTCGATCCGGGTGCGGGGCAGATCTGCCCGACCGAGATGCAGATCGTCGAGGCGCGCAAGCCGGTCGTTGCGGCGGCCCCCACCCCCGCCCGGCGCGAGCCGGTGCGGGCACTGCCACCCACCCTGCCGTCCGGCCGGGCGCCCAACCAGTCGCTGATGCAGCCGCGCGCCTCCGACACGGCGGCGATCACCGAGCGCACGCCGGTGATCGTGGTGCGGCTGGGCCGCGTGGTGACGCCGTCGGACGGGCTGGTGGACGTGCTGCGCCTCGCCTTCGACTACGGCGAGCCCGGCGTCCCGGCGGAGATCGAGCCGGACGACCAGCGCCAGTTCGCCCGCACGGAGGACGCGGACGGCACCGTCACCTTCGTGCGCCGCGACAAGGCGGCCGAGCAGGCGGCCATGCAGCGCTTGGCGCAACTGGGCTTCGGCCAGGGCCGCGTCGAGCCGCCGAAGGGCGTGCTGGAGGCGCGCGCCACGCGCGTGCACTGGTTCACCGGCCGCGACGCCGCCGAACGCTGGCAGGACGTGCTGTCCACCCACGTGCCGGCGTGGCGCGCCGACGGCTGGACGGTCGAGGTCGGCTCCGATTTCGGCACCCGCATCGTCGAGCCGGGGAGTGCGGTGGAGGTCGCCGTGCGCGACGCCGGGGACGGCTGGTTCGACCTGGACGTCGGCGTCGAGATCGACGGGGAACGCCGGCCGCTGCTGCCCATCTTGGCCAAGCTGGTGGACCGCGGCGGCATGGCGGCGGCGCGCGTCATCGACGGGCGCGCCCACATCGTGCTGGACGACGGCAGCGTGCTGGCCCTGCCCGCCGACCGGGTAGAGCGGCTGCTGAGCGTGCTGGAGGCCATGCTGGACGGCGCCCGGCGCGTCGACGACCGCATCGAGGTGCCGATCGGCGAGGCCGACACGCTGCTGGACATCGACGACCTGATCGCCCGGCGCCTGGGCGAGACGGCGCAGATCGACGCCTTCCTCACCCGCCTGCGCGAGGACGCGGCACTGCCCGAGATCGCCATCCCGCCCGGCTTCACGGCGGAGCTGCGCGATTACCAGCACACCGGCGTGTCGTGGCTGCAGGGCTTGCTGGCCGGCGGCGTCGCCGGCATCCTGGCCGACGACATGGGCCTGGGCAAGACCGCCCAGACGCTGGCCCACATCGCCGTGGAGCACGCGGCCGGCCGGCTGACCGACCCGGCGCTGGTGGTGGTGCCGACCAGCCTCGTGCCCAACTGGGTGGACGAGGCGCGGCGCTTCGTGCCGCACCTGCGCGTGCTGGTGCTGCACGGGCTGGACCGGCACGAGAAGCGCGGCGAGGTGGAGCGGGCGCACATCGTCGTCACCACCTACGGCGTCATCGCCCGCGACGTGGAGCTGATGAAGCCCATGCCCTGGCACCTGCTGGTGCTGGACGAGGCGCAGGCGATCAAGAACCCCGACGGCAAGGCGACGCGCGCCGTGTGCCAGCTGCAGGCCCGCCATCGCCTGTGCCTGTCCGGCACGCCGGTGGAGAACAATCTGGGCGAGCTGTGGAGCCAGTTCGCCTTCCTGATGCCGGGCCTGCTGGGCGACCGCAAGACGTTCCAGAAGCGCTTCCGCACGCCCATCGAGAAGCGCGGCGACGCCACCCGCGCCAACCTGCTGATGCGCCGCATCCGCCCCTTCCTGCTGCGCCGGACCAAGGCCGACGTGGCGAAGGAGCTGCCGCCCAAGACCGAGGTGGTGCGCCGCATCGACCTGGACCCCGGCCAGCGCGACCTCTACGAGACCATCCGGCTTTCGGTGCACGAGAAGGTGCGCGCGGCGATCGCCGCCAGCGGGTTGTCGCGCAACGCCATCACCGTCATCGACGCGCTCTTGAAGCTGCGGCAGGTGTGCTGCGACCCGCGCCTGATGAAGGCGGCCGGCGCCGGCCGGGGCGCCAAGAGCGCCAAGCTGGAGAGCCTGATCGCCATGCTGCGCGAGATGGTGCCGGAGGGGCGGCGGGTTCTGGTGTTCTCGCAGTTCACCACCATGCTCGACCTCATCAAGGTGGAGCTGGAGGCGGCCGGCATCGCGTACGTGGAACTGACCGGCCGCACGCTGGACCGGGCCGAGCCGGTGCGCCGGTTCCAGGCCGGCGAGGTGCCGGTGTTCCTGATCAGCCTGAAGGCGGGCGGGCGCGGCCTGAACCTGACGGCGGCCGACACGGTGATCCACTACGACCCCTGGTGGAACCCGGCGGCCGAGGACCAGGCGACCGACCGCGCCTACCGCATCGGCCAGGACAAGCCGGTGTTCGTCTACAAGCTGATCGCCGCCGGCACGGTGGAGGAGCGCATCCTCGACCTCCAGCGCCGCAAGGGCAGCCTCAGCGCCGCCACCATCGAAGGCACCGGCAGCCTGACCGGCGCCCTGGACGGCGGCGACATCGACTACCTGTTCGAGCGCGCGGAGGAGGCGTGACGCCGCAGGATGCCCCGTAGGTTGGGTTGAGGCGCCAGCCGCAAAACCCAACGTGTCCGCGATGCAAGGGGCGTTGGGTTTTCGCTGGCGCTCAACCCAACCTACGAAGCCCGGACAGGTTTACTTCGCCGCGACCAGCGCCCGTGGCCCGCGGTCGGCGCCGCTGGCCAGCGGGGTGCCGGGGTGGTGGATCCACGACGCGATGTCGGCCAGGACCGTCTTGCCCTCCAGGTCGCGCAGCAGCATGTGGTAGCCCTTCGGGTAGACGGCCACCACGTGCCGGCCGCTGTCCTCGAAGGTCTTGATGGCGCGCATCACCGGGCGCGGCGGCAGCACCTGCTCGTTGGCGCCGTACAGCACCATGGACGGCACCTGCAGCTTGCCGCAGGACGCCAGCGCGCGGTCCATCAGGTCGGTCAGGCCGTTGATGGCGTCCACCCGCGTGCCCTTGATGACCAGGGGGTCGCGGCCCAGTGCCCGCAGCATCTCGATGTTGTCGGACGGCTGGATCTTCAGCTCGCGCGGTGCCGTCATGGTCATGCCGGGCACGAGGTTGTAGGCCAGCCACAGCGCCGTGCGCGGGAAGAACCCCATGGTCTCGCGCCCCCACACGGCGGGGGCCACCAGGACGGCGCCCTCCACCTTGGGCGCGTCGCGGTCGGTCAGCGTGGCCAGCACCACGGCCCCGCCCATGCTCTCGCCCATCAGGTAGACGGGCGCGCCGGGGTGGGCGGCGCGCACCACCTGCACCGCCGCCTTCAGGTCGGAGACCAGCGTGTCGGTGCCCGGCCAGATGCCGCGCTCCTTCGTCTTGCCGAAGCCGCGCTGGTCGTAGGCGTAGACGGCGATGCCGTTCTCCGCCAGGTACTTGCCGGCGCCGTCGAAGGCGTTGGAATAGTCGTTGAAGCCGTGCAGCGCGACGATCGCCGCCTTGGCCGTCCCGTCCGCCGGCTGCCAGATGCGCATCGGCAGCTCGAACCCGTCGCCGGCCACCAGGGCGGCGCCGGTCAGGCGCGGCTCCGCCACCACCGGCCCCATGGGCTGGTAGACGGCGGCGCAGGCACTCAGCGTCAGCGCCAGCCCCAGCCCGGCGCCCAGCCGGGCCAGCCGGCGCCCCCACGCACGCAGCGCCCCCCGCTCACGCAGCGCCACGTGCCAGCTCCTCCGCATGGGCGCCGGCGGTGAGCTGAAGGAAGATGTCCTCCAGGTCCGACTCCTCGGTGGACAGGTCGACGATGGACAGGCCGGCGGCGGCCACCGCCGCCAGGATGCCGTCCACCTTCTGCCGGCTGGGCTGGTAGCGCACCACCAGCTGCCGCGGCTCCGCCAGTTCGGCGGTGAAGGCGGCCAGCGCGTCCGGCACCGCCGTCAGGTCGCGGTCGACGGTCAGGCTCAGCGCCTTGTTGTCGACGCGGCCCAGCAGGGCGCGCTTGGGCTCGCACGCCACCACCGTGCCGTGGTTGATGATGGCGATGGTGTCGCACAGCTCCTCCGCCTCCTGGAGGTAGTGCGTGGTCAGCAGCACCGTGGTGCCGGCGCGGTTCAGCTTGCGCACGTGCTCCCACAGCAGGCGGCGCAGCTCGATGTCCACGCCGGCCGTCGGCTCGTCCAGCACCAGCACGGGGGGCGTGTGCACCATGGCCTTGGCCACCATCAGGCGCCGCTTCATGCCGCCCGACAGGGTGCGGGCATAGGCGTTGGCCTTGTCGGCCAGCCCGACCGCCTCCAGCAGTTCGTCCGTGCGGCGCTGGCCCCTGGGCACGCCGTACAGGCCCGCCTGCAGCTCCAGCATCTCGCGCGGCGTGAAGAACGGGTCCATGTTCAGTTCCTGCGGCACCACGCCGATCGACGCCCGCGCCTGGCGCGGATGGGCGTCGATGTCGGTGCCCCAGATGCTGACGTGCCCGTCGGTCTTGTTGACCAGCCCGGCGAGGATGTTGATGAGGGTCGACTTGCCCGCCCCGTTGGGACCCAGCAGCCCGAACAGCGACCCGCGCGGGATGACGAGGTCGATCCCCTTCAGCGCGTGCTTCGGCCCGCTCCGTCCGGAGCCCTTGTAGACCTTGTTCAGACCCCGGACCTCGACGGCGGACGCCGGAAGAGTGACGGGAGTGACGGCGGCGGCGTGCGCAACCATGGCGTCGGGTTTCACCTACAAGTGTTTCAGGCCGGGGTGTGTCTCAAGCCCGTTGATCGGCGCCGCGCAATGGGTATCATCGCGGCGCTTCCCGGTGCCTATCCTAATCGTGCATCGTCCGGGAGTGTGTGTCAAAACGGAGGATGACTGCCATGCAGCCCATCGAAACGATTGAGGTCGTGACCGGAACGGTCGGTTGCGACGGCGGCGGCGGGGCGCTGGGCCATCCGCTCGTCTACCTGACGCTCGGCAAGGACGGGCGGGTGGAATGCCCGTACTGCTCGCGCCGCTACGTGCTGAAGGAAGGCGCCAAGGTCGGCCACGGCCACTGATCCGGGGCCACCGATCCTAAGGCCAGCACCTTAAGCGCAATGCCGGCCGGGCACTGCCTTCGGAACAGGGCCTTCGGAAAAGCGAAACGGCGCGCGTGCGCGCCGGTTTTCGGGGTGACGGGCGCCGTCGATGCCGCGTCGGCTTCCGTCCCCGTCCGCCCCGTCGGACGGGTTTCCCCCGGGGGTGCGCATCCCCTCGCACCCATCCCACCGCACCCCCGGGGGGTTCTTTCTCCCCGCGACCGCAGCTCACGCGGGCTTTTGCCCCCTCCCTAACCACAGCCGCCCGCAAGTCGGGCGGCTGCGTTCCGCCTACGGTCGCCTTCGGCGCCCGTCCGGCTTCGCCGTCGGCTCCACGCCCCCGCGTTGCGGTGGAGGGGACTGCCGCCGCCAGCCGACAAACCCTCCACCTCGAAGAGGGGGAGGGTGCCTGAAGCGTTAGCGGAAGGCGGGAGGGGGCAAACGCCGCTTCAGAACAGCCAGCGCGACGCCTCGGGGAAGATGCCCAGGATGGCCTGCTGCGCGTTGGCGGCAAGGCTCTGCCGCGTTTCGCCGATCTGCTCGCGGGTCTCGCTGAACAGCGACTGCGGCCCCTGCTGGGCGCGGTCGGCCTTGGTCAGGCGGATGGCGCCTTCGGCCAGGATGGAGCTGAACCCGTTGGTGAAGCTCTCGCGCGTGCGGACGATCGTCATGTTGGCGTCGATCGTCTGGTTCGCCGCCTCCAGGTTCTGCTCGGCGAAGCCCAGCTGCGCCATCGCCTTGTCGACGTCGCGGCGGTCGGCCCAGTCGTTCTGCGCATAGTCCAGCCGCAGCCCGTCGCCGCCGGTGGACACGTTCAGCACCGGCAGTTCCAGCGTGTTGGTGGCGCGCTCGCTGAGCGGCACGACGCGGCCCTGGCCGGCGTCGGCGTCGGCCACCTTGATGGTGAACAGCGTGCCCTCGGCGCTGGCCGAGGCCGCCTGCTGGATGATCCGCGGGTCGACGGTCAGGCGCACCGTGCCGCTGTCGAAGGCGAAGGCGTTCTCCCCCTCCGCCAGCCGGGATTCCCCGAAGGTGTTGGCGGCCGAGCGCTCCACCACCGTCCCCGCCATGTTGGTGGCGGAGATCGACAGGTCGACGAGCTTCTCGATGCTGGATTCGCCCGCGGCGGCCGATCCCAGCGCCTCCAGCTTCGCGCGGTCGATGGTCAGCGACACCACCGTGCCCGACGAGAACACCGCCATGATGTCGGCCTTGCCACCGGTCTGGCCGGTGCCCGGCGTGGTGGGCGGCGTTACCGGCGGAGGTGGCGGCGGCGGGGGCGGAGGCGGCGGAGGTGGCGGAGGAGGCGGATCGGCCGGCTTGGGCGCGGTCACCGAGAAGCTGCCGTCCTTGGCGGCGCCCACGGTGTAGCCGGACGAACCCAGCGCCTCGGCGACCATGCCCTGGAGCGCGGAGGCGACGTTCTGCCGCCGCTCCTCGGCGTCGGCGCCGCGCAGGTCGTCCTTGGTGACGGTGTAGCGGAACTCCTGCCCGCCCGCGCTGATCGTGTAGGTCTCGCCCCAGCGCACGTCGCCGGCGATGGCGATGGTGTCCACCGACGGCTGGCCGGTGCCGGTGGTGGTGTGGGTGGTGGCGACCTCGCCGTCGCGGATGCGTCCGCCGTGCCCCCAGCCCCAGCCGCGCCCGTCGTGGTCCGGCCGGCGCCAGTCGTGGCCGTCCCAGCCGCGATCGTCCCGGCCGCGATCGTCCCAGCCGTAGTGGTTGCCCTGCCCGCCCCGGTTGCCGTGCTCGCCGGCCCGGCCGGGCCAGGACGCGGCGTCGGCGGACGTCGCCGGTCGGGCGCCGGCCGGCAGCGGGTGCGTCACCGTGAAGGCGCCGTCCTTGGCCTCGCCCACCGTGAAGCCCTGTTCGCCCAGCGCCTCGGCCACCTGCTTTTGCAGGGCGGTGGCGACGTTCTGCCGGCGCTCCTCCGGCTTCAGGCCCTGCACGTCGTCCTTGGTGGCGGTGTGGCTGAACTCCCGCCCGGCGACCGTGATGGTGACCTTCTGGCCGTGGCTGATGTTGCCGTCCAGCGCGATGGTGTCCACCACCGGCTTTGGCGGCTCCGCCGGCTTGGGCGGCGGCGGTGCCGAACCCATCGGATACGTCACCGAGAACGCGCCGTCCTTGGCCGCCCCCACGGCGTAGCCCTGCGCGCCCAGCGCGTCGGCCACTTGGCTTTGCAGCGCCGAGGCGACGTTCTGCCGGCGCCCTTCCGCATCGTATCCCCAGATGTCGGCGCGGGTGGCGGTGTAGGAGAACTCCTGCCCCGCCACCGTGATCTTCGTCGTCTCGCCGACGCCGATGGTGCCGGACAGGGTGAAGGTGTCGACGCGCGGGGCCGGCGGCGGGGGCGGCGGCTGCGTGGGGGGCTGCGTCGGGGGCTGGGTGGGCGGCTGCGTCGGCGGCGGATTAACCGGCGGCTGGGTCGGCGTGGTGGGGGTGGTCGGCGTGGAGCCGTCGCCGAACAGACCGTAGGTGACGCTCTCCTCGCCGTCGCGCAGCGTCAGCGACCAGCCGCCGCCGGCGTCGCGGCCGAGCGACAGGGCGATGTTGCCGAAGCCGCCGCCGGTGTCGCTGAGGCTGCCGGAGACGCTGAGGTTGAGGAAGCCGCGCTCGGCCTGCGCCTTGGCGATGTCCTCGGCGTTGCCGGTGATGAGGCCGGAGCCGCTGACGCGCACCATATAGGTGTCGGCCGCCGTCAGGTTGGTGACGTTCGCCCCCGACAGACCGGGGATGGCGTCCAGCGCCCGGCGCGACTGCGCGTTCACCGCCAGGGAATAGGTGTCGGCCGCCAGCAGCGACTGCCCGCTGCGCGCGCTGGTGCGGGCGACGCCGTCGATGCGGTCCTTCAGCGCGTTGAACTGCGCGGCCAGATCGCGCCGCTTTGCCACCGCCGTGGCGTCGTTGCCCAGGGTGCCGTACGCCTGGGTGACCAGATCGCGCGCCTGTTCGACATAGCCGCCGATCTTGCCCACTCCGTCGTTCGTCGTACGCAAAGTGGTGATGGATTGGCCGATTGCCTCTTTAATGGACAGCATGTCGCCGACACGCTGCATCAGGTTGCGCGACGTGAAGTAGGCGTCGGGGTTGGCGAGCGGGCTGCGGATCGCCGCGCTGTTGCCGTCGTTCCGGAAGATGGGGGTGCTGGTCGCCCGCGCGATGCCGTCCGGCACCGGGTTCGTCTGCGGGCGCTGCTGCTGGGGCACATAGCCGGTGGTGCCCGGACGCGCCGTCTGCTGCGGCCGCGCCAGGTCCAACCACGTCGCACTCGACACCGAGAGATTCAGCGTCGCCACCGGCTTTCCCTGCCCTCCGTTCGACCCGCCCCCGTGACCCCGGCGTGACAACCGGCGGAGTGCGCGTCAATTTTCGCTCAAATTAAGACAGTGTTAAATCTAACCGGCGCAGCGGCCGCCGGCAAGGCCAGAACTGCGCACACCAATGCGCAACCGCACGTCGCACGCGGAAACCTAAGCCACGGATCGCCAAGGATTTTCCGCCCAGCCGCGCGGCACGGCGCGGGGGCTGCGTCGAAGGTGCGCAGGGCACGGCGGCGATTCGCCGACGGGGGTCTCCCGCGCGCCCATGCCGCATCCTGAATTTGTTATAAAATGCTTCCTTTCGTGAAAGATATGAAACACACTTCAATGCCGCCCGCCCCCGGGTCCGCGGCATGGAACTTGCGTGGCTTTCCAACCGAGAAGGCAGTTCAGGCATATCATGTTGTTCGCCGAAGGATTGTGCGCAGCGGCAGGGGAGGCTCGGGGCATGAGCCAGGAGACCGAGGAACAGTACCGCAGCATTTTCGAGAACGCGGTCGAGGGCATCTACCAGACCACGATCGACGGCCGCTACTTGCGGGTGAACCCGTCGCTGGCGCGGATCTACGGCTACCCGTCGCCGGGCGAGATGATCGCCCACCTCACCGACATCGCCGGCCAGCTGTACGTCGATCCCGGCCGCCGCGAGGCCTTCGCCGACCTCATGCACCGCCAGGGCGTGGTGCAAAATTTTGAGGCACGGGTCTTCCGGCGTGACGGAACGATCATCTGGATTTCGGAAAATGCACGCTGCGTGCGCGACGCCGCCGGCACCATCCGCTTCTACGAAGGCACCGTCCAGGACATCACCGAGCGCAAGCAGCACGAGGAGAAGATCCGCCTGCTCGCCACCGTCTTCGCCTCGGTGGCCGACGGCATCCTGATCGTCGATCCGGAGCTGCTGGTGCAGGCGGTGAACCCGGCCTACACCGCCATGACCGCCTATGAGATCGACGAGCTGGTGGGCCAGCCGCTCGTCCTCTTCGCCCAGGGCGCGCACGAGCGCGCCTTCCTCGAGGACATCTGGCACACGGCGCAGAGTTCCGGCCGCTGGCAGGGCGAGATCACCAGCTTCCGCCGTTCGGGCGAGGAGTTCGCGGCACACCTGTCGGTGAACGCCGTGCGCTCGCCGTCCGGGCTGCTGGAACACTACGTGCTGACCATCGCCGACATCAGCCAGCGCAAGTACCAGGAGCACCAGATCCGCTATCAGGCCAGCTTCGACCGGCTGACCGACCTGCCGAACCGCTGGCTGGTCTGCGAGCGGCTGGAGGAGTCGATCCTGCGCGCCCAGCGTTCGCGCACCAAGGTGGGCGTGGCCTTCATCGACCTGAACCGCTTCAAGCACGTCAACGACACGCTGGGCCACCACGCCGGCGACGAGCTGCTGAAGCTGGTGGCGCGGCGCCTGCGCAACTGCACCCGCGTGGCCGACACGGTGGGCCGCCTGGGCGGCGACGAGTTCCTGGTGGTGGCCCCCGACGCCGCCGACCGCACCGCCGGCCAGCGGCTGGCCGAGAAGATCCTGTACGCGCTGAGCGAGCCGTTCTCGCTGTACGGGCAGGAGATCTACTGCGGCGCCTCGGTCGGCATCGCCTTCTACCCCGACGACGGCGAGACGGCGGACCAGCTGCTGCGCAACGCCGACTTGGCGATGTACCACGCCAAGCGCAACCCCGAGCACCGCTTCCTCTATTACGACGAGGGGATGCGCGACGAATCGAACTTCACGCTGGGGATGGAGAGCGACCTGCGCCGCGCCATCGCCAACCAGGAGTTCGAGCTGTACTTCCAGCCCAAGGTCGACCTCGCCGCCAACCGCATGATCGGGGCGGAGGCGCTGATCCGCTGGATCCACCCCTCGCGCGGCACCGTGTCCCCGGCGGAGTTCATCCCGTTCGCCGAGGACACCGGCCTGATCTGGGACATCGGCGCCTGGACGCTGTACGCCGCGGCGCGCGCGCTGGCCGGCTGGATCGACCAGGGGCTGCCGGTGGGCACGGTGTCGGTGAACCTGTCGCCGCGCCAGTTCCAGGACGCCCGTCTGGTGGGCTTCGTGCGCTCGGTGATCGAGAGCACCGGCGTGCCGCCCGAGCGCATCGAGCTGGAGCTGACCGAGGGCGCCATGATCGGCGACATCGAGAAGGCGGTGACGATCCTGAACGGCCTGAAGGACATCGGCGTCAAGCTGTCGATCGACGACTTCGGCACCGGCTATTCCTCGCTGGCCTACCTGAAGCGCTTCCCGATCGACACCTTGAAGATCGACCGCAGCTTCGTGCGCGACATCGTCAAGTCCTCCACCGACCCGGCGATCGTCAGCACCATCGTCAACCTCGCCGACAGCCTGGGCTTCGCCACCATCGCCGAGGGCGTCGAGACGCGCGAGCAGGCCGACATGCTGCGCCAGCAACGCTGCAACCAGATCCAGGGCTACCTGATCAGCCGCCCGCTGGCCATCGACGCCTTCGAGACCTTCGTGAAGGAGCAGGAGACGGTGAAGGCGTAACGTTGGGTTTTCGGCCCGAGCCTCAACCCAACCTACAGGCGCGCTCCCTGTAGGTTGGGTTGAGCGCAGCGAAAACCCAACGTCGGCAGCCCCGCGGTTCCGCCCCCTCGACTCTCCGCGCGGCTTCCGCCAAGTTAGCGTCCCAAAGAAGGGACGAGACCATGACCGACCAGACCGCCGCGCCCGCCGCCACTGCCGCCGACGCCGCCTCCCCCACCGCGCCCGTGGCGGACGGGAGCCCGCTGTACCTGGTGGACGGGTCGGGGTTCATCTTCCGCGCCTTCCACGCCATCCCCATCCTGACGCGCCCCGACGGCACGCCGGTGAACGCGGTGATGGGCTATGCCAACATGCTGATGAAGCTGCTGGCCGACCTGCACGCGGACTCGGTCGCCGTCGTCTTCGATTCCAAGCGCGAGAACTTCCGCAACGAATTCTACCCCGACTACAAGGCGCACCGCCCCGAACCGCCGGAGGAGCTGAAGCCCCAGTTCGCGCTGATCCGCGAGGCGACGGAGGCCTTCTGCCTGCCCTGCCTGGAGCTGGAGGGGTACGAGGCCGACGACCTGATCGCCACCTACGCCCGCCTCGCCAACGCGGCCGGGCGGGAGGTCACCATCGTGTCCTCCGACAAGGACCTGATGCAGCTGGTGCGCCCCGGCGTGCGCATGTTCGACCCGCTGAAGAACAAGATGATCGCCGAGGCCGAGGTGCTGGAGAAATTCGGCGTGCCGCCGGAGAAGGTGGTCGACGTGCAGGCGCTGGCCGGCGACAGCGTCGACAACGTCCCCGGCGTGCCCGGCATCGGCGTGAAGACCGCCGCCCAGCTGATCCTGGAATACGGCGACCTGGAAACCCTGCTGGCCCGCGCCGGCGAGATCAAGCAGCCCGCCCGCCGGCAGAAGCTGATCGACTTCGCCGAGCAGGCCCGCGTCTCCAAGCGCCTCGTCCAGCTCGACGCCAACGTCCCCGTGCCCAAGCCCATGGAGGAGCTGAAGGTCCGCGAGCCCGACCACGACAAGCTGGTCAATTTCCTGCGCGCCCAGGGCTTCCGCTCCATCGTCACGCGGCTGGAGAACGAGCTGCACAAGGACGGCAAGCTGACGGACGGCGCCGCGTCGCCTGCCCCCGCCAAGCAACCGGATTCCCTCCCCCGCCCAGCGGGGGAGGGTCAGGGTGGGGGCGAGTCTCCCGCCGAATCTTCCCCCCGCCCCCGCCCCACCTTCGACGGCGTGGAGAAGCGCTACGAGCTGGTGCAGGACGCCGAAGCCCTGAAGACCTGGGTCCGGCGCGCGCTGGAAGGCGGCGTGCTGGCGGTGGACACGGAGACGGACTCGCTCACCCCCGCCACCGCCAAATTGGTCGGCATCTCGCTCAGCACCGAGCCGGGGCTGGCCTGCTACGTCCCCGTCGGCCACGTCGACCCGCACGGCGCCGGGCAGCTGGCCCTGGGTGGTGCCGAGCCGACGCAGCTGACGCCCGGCGAGGCCATCGCCATCCTCAAGGACGTCCTTGAAGACCCGTGCGTCCTCAAGGTCGGCCACAATTTCAAGTTCGACTGGCAGCTGTTCGCCCGGTACGGCGTCCGCGTGGCGCCGGTGGACGACACCATGCTGATGTCCTACGCGCTGGAGGGCGCCTCGCACGGCCACGGCATGGACGAGCTGGCGGAGCTGCTGCTGGGCACCACGACCATCAAGTACGACGAGGTCACCGGCACCGGCAAGCAGCGCATCACCTTCGACCGGGTGGAGCTGGACAAGGCCCGCGACTACGCCGCCGAGGACGCCGACGTCACGCTGCGCCTGTGGCAGGTGCTGAAGCCCCGGCTGCTCGACGCCCGCATGCTCACCGTCTACGAGACGCTGGAGCGCCCGCTGGTGCCCGTGGTGGCGGACATGGAGCTGGCCGGCGTGCGCATCGACCGTGCGGAACTCCGCCGCCTGTCGCAGGACTTCGCCGAGCGCCTGATCCAGATCGAGGCGGAGATCCACAAGCTGGCCCCCCGCCCCTTCAACGTCGGCTCGCCCAAGCAGCTGGGCGAGATCCTGTTCGACGCGATGGGCCTGACCGGCGGCAAGAAGGGCAAGACCGGCGCCTATTCCACCGACTCCAGCGTGCTGGAGGGGCTGGCCGAGCAGGGCCACGACATCGCCCAGCGCGTGCTGGACTGGCGCCAGTTGGCCAAGCTGAAGAGCACCTACACCGACGCGCTGCAGGAGCAGGCGGATGCCAACGACCGCATCCACACCAGCTTCTCCATGGCACTGACCAACACCGGCCGCCTCAGCTCCACCGACCCGAATTTGCAGAACATCCCCGTGCGCAACGAGGAGGGGCGCAAGATCCGCCGCGCCTTCGTGGCCGAGCCGGGCAACAAGCTGCTGTCGGTGGACTATTCGCAGATCGAGCTGCGGCTGGTCGCCGAGATGGCCGGGATCGAGGCGCTGAAGACGGCCTTCCGCGAGGGCGAGGACGTGCACGCCATGACCGCCAGCCAGGTCTTCGGCGTGCCGATGGGCCAGATGACGCCGGAGATCCGCCGCAAGGCCAAGGCGATCAACTTCGGCATCATCTACGGCATCTCCGGCTTCGGCCTGGGCCGCCAGCTGGGCATCCTGCCGGGCGAGGCGAACGCCTTCATCAAGGCCTACCTGGAGCGCTTCCACGAGCTGAAGAGCTGGATGGAGGAGACCAAGGTCTTCGCGCGCAAGCACGGCTACGTCTGCACGCTGTTCGGCCGGCGCTGCTTCATCCCCGGCATCCACGACAAGAACGCCGCGCGGCGCGCGTTTGCCGAGCGTCAGGCCATCAACGCCCCCATCCAGGGCACCGCGGCCGACGTGATGCGCCGCGCCATGGCCCGCGTGCCGGCGGCGCTGGCGGCGGCCGGCAACCCGGCGCGCATGCTCCTCCAGGTGCACGACGAACTGCTGTTCGAGGTCCCCGCCGGGGAGGCCGAGGCCGCCGCGCGGATCGTGCGCGAGGTGATGGAGGGTGCCGCCAGCTTCGGCGTGCCCCTGGTCGCCGAAGCCGGCATCGGCGACAGCTGGGCCGAGGCGCATTGACCGTGCCGAACCGTAGGTTGGATTGAGCGCCGGCGAAAACCCAACGCCCCTTGCATCGCGGACACGTTGGGTTTTCACCTGCGGCTCAACCCAACCTACGGTGGCACAACGCCCGTCACGCCGGCAGCGGCACCCCGTGCCGGGTCAACGCCGCGGTCTGCCGCTGTTCCAGGGCGGTGACGTCGAAGTCCTTGATCAGGTCCTGGAACAGCCGGTACCAGTTCACCTCCGCCTTCAGGTGCAGGAAGACGCTGCCCAGGCCGATGGCGGCGCGGTCCATGAAGACGAACTCGCGCGGGACCTCGACGCCGCCGACGCGCCGCAGCTGGGCGTGCACCTTCTCCGCCGTCTCGCGGCCGTAGTGGCCGGCGTTGGTCTCCTCGATCTTGCGGGTGCGGTCGTCCATGATGGGGGCGTAGACGAAGCGCGCCCAGATGTTCAGCACCGACACCAGCTCCTTCGACGGGTTGGCGAAGCCCCAGGTGCGGTAGGCCTCGACCGCCGCCTCCTCGTCCTCGGCCCGCAGCGCGTTGTACAGGTCGATCACGCCCTTGACGAAGCTGGGGTGGAAGACGCGGATGCAGCCGAAATCCAGCAGGTTGATGGAACCGTCCGGCCGCACGGTGTAGTTCCCCAGGTGCGGGTCGCCGTGGATGACGCCGTAGTAGTAGAAGGGCACGTACCACGCGCGGAACATGTTCATCGCCAGCTCGTTGCGCTGCTCCGGATGGTCGGCGACGTGGTCCAGGATGCGGCGCCCTTCCACCCACTCCAGCGTCAGCAGGCGCTTGGTGGACAGCTCCGGCACGACGGCGGGCACGTGCACGCCCGGCGTGTCGGCCAGCATGGCGCGGTACAGCGACGCGTGGCGCGATTCCAGCTCATAGTCCAGCTCCTCCCGCAGGCGGGCGGAGATCTCCTGGTGGATCTTCGTGGTGGAGATGGCGCTGTCCGAGCGCTCGAAGATGGCGAAGATCAGGCGCAGCTGGCGCAGGTCCGCCTCCACGGCCGAGGCCATGTCGGGGTACTGCAGCTTGCAGGCCAGCCGCCGGTCGTCCAGCCCGACCGCCTTGTGCACCTGCCCCAGCGAGGCCGCCGCCGCCGCCGTGCGCTCGAAGCTGCGGAACTTCGCCTGCCACGTGGGGCCCAGTTCGGCGGCCATGCGGCGCTTGACGAAGGGCCAGCCCATGGACGGCGCGTCGGCCTGCAGCTGCGACAGCTCGGCCACGTACTCGCGCGGCAGGGCGTCGGGGATGGTGGACAGCAGCTGCGCCACCTTCATCAGCGGCCCCTTCAGGCCGCCCAGCGCGGCGCGCAGCTCGGCCGCGTGGCGTTCGCGCTCCAGCGGGATGCCCAGCACGCGTTCCCCGGCGAAACGGGCGGCGAGGCCGCCCACGGCGGTACCGACCCGCGCATACCGCGCCAGCCGGCCGCCCAATCGGTTCTCTTCGGTGTTCGACATAGCCTCAAAGTGGGATGCCGGTCGGGGAACGGCCAGTGCATCGCCAGCACACGGGGCGGGGTTCCGAACCTGGGTCAACAGGTCGGCATGAGAAAAGATTGGGACACGGATGGACACGGATGCCGGCGGGGCCGGCGCACGGATGGACACGGATGAAGAGCGGCTGTTTTTTAATCCGTGTTCATCCGTGCAAAATCCGTGTGCATCCGTGTCTCGAAACGAGTCTCCCGCATGAACGGCTTTCCAGGAGCCTCGAAACCCGGCACACGAATGGCTGCGGCTTGACCGCACGCCGGTGCTTGGGCAGGGTGCCGGCCGGCTTCATCGGGCGGGGGACGGGGCATGAAGGGTCTGGCGGCGCTGGCGGCGGGCGTGGCGCTCATGGCGGCGGGAACTGCGGCTTCGGCAGCGGAACAGGGCTGGTACCTGCGCGCCGACCTGTCGCACGACTGGTCGCGGCCGGCCGACTTCCACGACTGGGACTGCGGCGGCACCGACCCCACGCGGGTGCCGCTCTACGGCTGCGCCACGCACGGCTCCGGCGACTTCAAGGGCAGCGTCGGGTTCGGGGCCGGCGTGGGCTACCGCGTGGCGCCCATGCTGCGCTTCGACGCCACCGTCACCTACCGCCCCGGCTGGCGGTTCGAGGGCGAGTCCGGCTTCCTGCTGGCCGGCGACGAACCGCTGCGCGCCAAGGCCCGCACGCTGACCGGCATGATCAACGGCTACGTCGACCTGGGGCGCTGGAGTGTGTTCGAACCCTACGTCGGCGGCGGCTTCGGCCTGTCCTACAACCGGGTGGAGGGGATGGAGCTGTCCTTCCCCACGCTGGACCAGCGGGTGTGGACACCGTCGGGCTGGCACACCTCGCTGGCGTGGCAGCTGATGGCGGGCACGGGGATCGTGCTGGGTGATGGTCTGGTGCTGGACGTGGCCTACCGCTTCATGGATCTGGGCCGCATGCAGACCCACGCCGGCGAGGCCCCCCGCCTGCGCCGCGGCGCCTGGCGCATCCTGAACATCGACGGCACCGAAGCGCGCCTGCGCGCGCACGGCGTGCAGGTGGGCCTGCGCTACGCGTTTTGAGGCGGGATGCGCCGCACGCGCCCGGCCAGCCCGGCGCGCTCGGCGGCATCGGCCAGCTTGCGGTCGGCGGTCGCCAGCGTGCCGTCCAGCGACCGCGCCAGCGCCACGTACAGGCAGTCCGCCAGCGGATGGCGCAGTGTGGCGCTGAGCGCAAGGGCGGAGTCGAGCAAGGGCGCCGAGGGGTGAAGTTCCAGCGGCGTGTCTTCAAGCAGTTGCCGGAACCGGACGAGACGCCGTTGGGCTTCGTTCATCGGAAGTTCGCCGACATGGACACGCTTGGCGATGGCGGCGCCGACCTCGACGAGGATGATGTCGGGAGCGACGAAATCCCTGGCCTCAAGAAGGAAGGCGAGCGCCTCCGGGCTGCCGACCTCCTTGAGAACCCATTTCACCGCCACGCTGGCGTCGATGACGATCACTGGTCCCGCCATTCGCGGATCAGTGGCGTGCTGTCGGAGAGAACGCCGTACTTGGCGGCCAACTCGCCCTGCTCCCGCCGCAATTCCTCGACCAGCGCCGCGCGCTCCGGCCGGACGGCGGCGGCGAGGATGGCGCCGGCTTCCTCTTCCAGGGAACGGCCGTTGCGCGTCGCGCGCTCGACCAGCGATGCCAGCACCGCGTCGTCCACTTCGGCCGTGACGCTCTTGCCCATGGGATCCTCCCGCGCTCCGTGGTGAACTATAGCCCCTCCGCCCCCGGCCTTCCACCGTCCCCCAAACGGCGTCTCGGGAACTTTTCCCGTGCGCCCGTCACAAACGGGGTAGAGAGGCAATTCCCAACTGAGAGAAGCATGATGATGAAGCGGTTCCTGATGTGCCTGCTGCTGCCCCTGGCCGTGATGTCCACGTCGCTGCCGGCCGCCGCCCAATGGCAGGACCGGGAGGACACCACGGTCTACGTGGCGGTGTACAACCACGAATGGCAATACTCGATCTGGCCGATCCACCGGGAGCTGCCGCTGGGCTGGAACTCGGCCGGTTACCAGGGGCTGAAGGCAGACGTGCTGGCCTTCATCGAGCGGGTGTGGACCGACATGCGCCCCCTGTCGTTGCGCAAGAAGATGCTTGAGGCATTGGGCGGGTCGGACCGCTGCATCGCCGCCAACCTGCCCCCGCACCAGTGCCAGCCCTGACCGGCCCTACCCTTCCCCCCGCACGCGCCGCGTCCAGGCGAGCAGCGCGTCCAGCAGGTCGGTGACCTTGGCGCGCACCGCCTCGTCCTTCAAGGTGCCGTCCTTCTCGAAGGCCTCGGCGATGCGGACCAGGACCTCCGGCTTGTTCAGCGGGTGCATGTCCAGGGACATGCAGACCTGGCGCAAATGGTACTGGCTGCGCGCGGTGCCCAGCCCGCCGCCCGCCCCCATGATGGCCACCGGCTTGCCGGCAAACGGCTGGGCGGGTGGGCGCGAGGCCCAGCCGATGGCGTTCTTCAGCACGCCGGGGATGGAGTAGTTGTACTCCGGCGTCACGATCAGCAGCGCGTCGGCGGCACGGATCTGGTCGCGGAACTGCTGCACGGGTTCCGGCAGCCCCTCCGCCTCCACGTCGCCGTTGTAGAGCGGGATGGCGGCGAGGTCGAAGGACTGCAGGTCCATGTCCTTCGGCGCCACCTCTCCGGCAAGGCGCAGCAGCGCGCGGTTGAACGACCCTTTGCGCAGGGACCCGGCGAAGGCCAGGACGCGGAGCGACGCCATGCGGAACCATCCTCTTCCGGTTGTCTCCTGAAAAGGAATGGCGCGAAACCCGCCGCCGGCAAGGGGGGTGTTCGGCCCGGCAAGCGTCCGCCATGCGGGCGTTCTTTTGAGAGCCGTATGACTTTGGATGCTGATGGCTTGCTTTCGTTTTCCAATTCGTCATGCCCGGGCCCAGTCCCGGGCACCCACGCACCCGGCGCTTCCCCGAAAGTCCCGAGCCCGTGGGTACCCGGGACAAGCCCGGGCATGACGAGCAGGAAAAGTGTTGGCTGAACGACGACGCTGACAGTCGAACAGGCTCTCATAGGAGAAATGAGCAGAGCCAAGAAAAAGGCCATCAAACAGGCTCTGAAACACGAAGCAACAAAGAGCACAAAGAATCACGAAGAAGCGCCGGCTTGGTAGCACACCCGCGCTTGAGCCGGCGCCTCTTCGTGACTCTTCGTGGCCTTTGTTGCTTCGTGTTTCACGCCGGCCCGGCGCAGCGGCGGCCTTCGGCAGGGCCGCCCCGTCTTCACGCGAAGGCCCACCGCATCCCTCAGCCGCCCTGGCTGCGGATCCAGGCGGCGGTGGCCGCGTCCATCGTGTTCTTGTGGTTGATGAACCACTCCGGCACCGCCTCGCGCGCGTAGCCGCGGGCCAGCATCAGGTTGCCGGCGGCCAGCCGCTTCTCGATGCCTTCCAGTTCCAGGCGCACGCGGCTGTGCTCGTGCTTGTGGATGGGGGCCGGCGGGAAGCCGTACTGGTCCATCAGCGCCTCCTCGCGGGCGAGGTGGTCGCGCAGGTGCTGGGCGAACGCGGCGAACAGGGCCGGGAAGGCGGCATCGTCGGCCGCGTTCACCTCGGCCAGCAGTTCCACCGTCTCCTTATGGTCGGCGTCGATGATCGCGTTGCCGACCTCCAGGGACGCGTCCCAGGCGAGCGGGGTGAGGGTGGTCATAGAACCTCCGGAGTAGAATCTGGAGGGACAATAACCACCCCAGAACTAGGGCTACTTGATTTCCATCAAGAATGTCAGCCGGCCGCCTCCAGCTCGTCGACGAAGCCGCGGATGACGCCCAGCCCCTTCTGCCAGAACGCCGGGTCTCCGGCGTCCAGGCCGAAGGGGGCCAGCAGCTCCCTGTGGCGCAGCGTGCCGCCGGCCTGCAGCATGGCCAGGTACTTCTCCGCGAAGCCCTTCTCGGCGTCCTGGTAGACGGCGTAGAGCGAATTCACCAGGCAGTCGCCGAACGCGTATGCGTAGACGTAGAAGGGCGAGTGGATGAAGTGCGGGATGTAGGCCCAGTAGTTGGCGTAGCCCTCGTCGAAGCGCAGCGCCGGACCCAGGCTTTCCGTCTGCACGGCCATCCAGATCTCGCCCAGCCGTTCCGGCGTCAGCTCGCCCTCGCGGCGCTCGTCGTGGACGCGCGTCTCGAAGTCGAAGAAGGCGATCTGTCGGACCACCGTGTTCAGCATGTCCTCGACCTTGGTCGCCAGCATGATCTTGCGGCGCTTGGGATCGGTCTCGGAGTCCAGGAGCGCGCGGAAGGTCAGCATCTCGCCGAACACCGACGCCGTCTCGGCCAGCGTCAGCGGCGTGTCGGACAGCAGGTGCCCCTGGCGGCCGGCCAGGATCTGGTGCACGCCGTGCCCCAACTCGTGCGCCAGGGTCATCACGTCGCGCGTCTTGCCCTGGTAGTTGACCAGCAGGTAGGGGTGGACGCTGGGCACCGTCGGGTGGGCGAAGGCGCCCGGCGCCTTGCCCGGCCGCACCGGCGCGTCGATCCAGGCGTTGTCGAAGAAGCGCTTGCCGTAGGACGCCAGCTCCGGCGAGAAGCGGCCGTAGGCGCCCAGCACGAGGTCGCGCGCCTCGCCCCACGGGATGGTGCGGTCGGCGTCCTCGGGCAGCGGCGCGTTGCGGTCGAAATAGTCCAGCTGCTCCTGCCCGAACCACTGCGCCTTCATGCGGTAATAGCGGTGCGACAGGTCCGGGTACGCCGTCTTGACGGCGGAGCGCAGCGCCTCCACCACCTCGTCCTCGACGCGGTTGGACAGGTTGCGCGACGACACCGGGCGGGCGTAGTTGCGCCACTTGTCCTCGATCTCCTTGTCCTTGGCCAGCGTGTTGGTGACCAGGGCGAACAGGCGGATGTTGTCGCCCAGCACCTTGCCCACCACCGCGCCGGCCTCGCGGCGCACGGCGCGGTCGCGGTCGGACAGCTTGTTCAGCGCCTCCGCACAGGTCAGATCCTTGCCGCCGATGGGGAAGCGCAGGCCGGCGATGGTCTCGTCGAACAGGCGGTTCCAGGCGGCGCGGCCGGCCACATGCTTCTCGTGCAGCAGCCGCTCCAGCTCGTCGGACAGCTGGTGCTCGCGGTACAGGCGCACGTCGCGCAGCCACGGGCCCCAGTGCGCGAGGTCCTTGGAGGATTTCAGCGCCGCCTGCAGCGCGCCCTCCTCGATGCGGTTGATCTCCAGCGTGAAGAAGACGAGGTTGGTGGAGATGCCGTTCACCCGCTCCTGCGCCGACTGGTAGAACTTGCCGATGGCCGGGTCCGCCATGTTGCCGGAATAGACCAGCCCGGCGTAGGACATGACGCGGGACAGCACCTCGTCGATGCGCTCGTATTCCTTGATGGCGGCGGCCAGCGCGTTGCCGTCCAGCGCCGCGACCTTGCCGGAATAGCGCTGGTGGAAGGCGCGGGCGGCTTCCTCCATGCGCTCCAGGTCCGCCTTCAGCTCGGCCGCATCCATGGCCGGGTACAGGTCGCGCAGGTCCCATTCGGGCAGCGCGCCCAAATGGCTTTCGGCGGGGCTTTCGGCGGCGCTTTCGGCGGCGGCGCTGCGGATCATCAACTCTCTCCCTTCGGTGGTTCCACCGATATATGGCGCCGCCGCGGCGATGGGAACCCTGGCAAACGCCGGCCGGAACTATCCCCCTCCGCCGTCCTGGGCGCCGTCCTGCGCGCGGCGGATGGCGGCGTCGACGCACTGCAGGTGCAGCTTGCGCCGCGCCAGGGACCGGGCGCGGACCTCGTCGGGGTCGGTGGTGGGCATCGCCTCGATCCTGCAGCCGCGCCAGCCGTTGGCGTCCAGCGCGCGGGCGACCTCGGCATAGCCGAAATAGCCCTTCTCCGGCTGCTCCCACGGCGCCTTCAGGTCGACGCGGCGCAGCACGAAGCGGTTGGACTGGCTGCTGGCGCCCACGTTGGTCAGGCGCGCGACGATCAGCCGCTCGCCGTTCGGCTGAACGACGGCCAGGATCGGGCGGATGCCGGAGTAGGAGACGTCGAAGGACATGCCCCATCCTTACCCGCTGAGGGGGCATGCTGGCGAGCGCCACGTTGCCCAATTCCGGCCTTTGACGTAAGTAGAAGCCCCCGCCACGGACCAGGGCTCAACCCATGCGGATCGTCCAGGCCATCCTGTCCAAGGGCTTCCGCGGCGCCGAGCGCCACGTGGCCGAGCTGGCCAACGCCCAGGCCAAGGCGCACGAGGTGCTGCTGATGCTGCGCGCCGACTGCGCCGACGACACGGGCGTCTCGATCCGCGACTGGCTGGACCCGGCGGTGCGCGTGGTGGGGCTGAAGCGGCCGTTCTGGACGCCGCAGGCGTGGCTGACGCTGCGCCGCTTCCGGCCGGACGTGGTGCACGCGCACGGCGGGCGGGCCAGCCGGCTGCTGCCGCGCGTGGCCGGCCGGACGCCGGTCGCCGCCACCATCCACCTGGACTACCGGCACAAGTCCTACCGCGACGTCGCCGGCCTGATCTGCACCACCGACCGCCAGCGCGACGGCGTGTCGCCCAAGTACCGGGGCGAGGTCGGCCGCATCGACCTGTGGTACCGCCCCCACCCCCGCCCCGACGCGGCGACGGTGGCGGCGCTGCGCGCCGAGCTGGGCGCCGGTCCGGACGACTTCCTCATCGGCTTCGTCGGCGCGCTGATCCCGGTGAAAGGCGCCGATCTGCTGATCGAGGCGTTCCGCCGCGCGGCATTGCCCGGTGCCCGCCTCGCCATCGTCGGCGACGGGACGGAGCGCGCGCGGCTGGAGCAATCCGCCCCGCCCGGCGTGGTCTTCACCGGCTTCCGCAGCGACGTGCGCGACCTCTACGCCGCCTTCGACCTGTTCGTCTCCCCCTCGCGCGTGGAGCCGTTCGGGCTGGTCTTCCTGGAGGCGCTGGACGCCGGCGTGCCGGTGGTCGCCACCCGCACCGACGGCGCCGAAGCGATCCTCCCCGGCCTGCCCGGCCACCCGGCCGAGCTGGTGCCGCGCGACGACGCCGACGCGCTGGCCGCCGCCCTGCGGCGCGCCGCCGCCCAGCGCCGCCCGCACGCCGCCGTCGACCTGTCGCGCTACGAACAGGCCGGCCGCCTGGCCGAGATCGAGGCGTTCTACCGCACGCTCATGGCTTAAGGCGCTACACGCTCACCTTGTCCTTCACGTCGTCGTAGGCCTTCTTCGGCAGGATGCGGCGGTCGACGAGGTCGCTGACCGCGGCGAAGGGGCGCGATTCGACGATGCGGCGGGCGCGCTGCGGGCCGATGTGCTTCAGCGCCGACAGCGCCTCCGGGTTGGCGCGATTGAGGTCGACCAGCGCCGCCGCCATAGCGACGGTGCCGCCGGCCATCTCGATCGCCTTGCCGACCCGCTTGGCCGTCCGCCCCTGCTTCTTGCCGCCGGAGGTCAGCGCGGAATGCACCACGCTGGCCGCGCCGATCACCGCCGCGGCGGTGTCGACCACGGCGCGCACCGTGTCCATCACCGAACCGGCCGCATCCGGCTTCGCCCGCGGCTTGGCCGCCCGCTTCGGCGCGGGTTTCGCCGCGCTCTTGGCCGCCGCCTTCTTCGGCGCCTCGGCCTTCGCGGCCTGCGCCTTGGTCGTCTTCGCAGTGGTCTTCTTCGTCGTCGCTTTCGTCGTGGTCTTCGTCGTCATGGCCGTTGCTCCGATGCCGTGCAAGCAAGAACGGAGCCGTGGGCCGCGTGTTCCCGCGCTCACGCTTCCGGCATGGCCAGCAGCGCGCGCAGTTCGCCGTGCGGCTGCACCACCTCGGCCAGGGTGTGGCGCGACAGGGCGGCCAGGAAGGCGGCGCGCGCCTCCGCCAGGATGGCGGCCATGCGGCAGGCCGGCGTGATGCGGCAGGCGTTGCCGCTGCCGAAGCATTCCGCCAGCTCCATCTCCTCCAGCCGGCCGATCAGCTCGCCCAGGTTGATCTGCTCCGGCGGGCGGGCGAGGCGGATGCCGCCGCCCTTGCCGCGCGCGGCGGCCAGGTAGCCGTGCCGGCTCAGCTCCTGCACCACCTTGACGAGGTGGTTGGTGGAGATGCCGTAGCGTTCGGCGATCTCCTGCGTCGTCGCCAGCCCCCCGTCCCGCAGGGCGCAGTAGGTGAGGACGCGGATGGCGTAGTCGGTAAATCGGGTGATCTGCATGGCGGCATTCTGGCCCATGGAATGGAAAAGGCGAACCGCACCCCACCGTTCGCCGTACACGCGCATGGCGGCCGTGCCAAATCGGCATGCCTCGGGCGCGGCCATAATATGCATCATAAATGCATATTTGGAAACGGGAGGTTTGCACCATGTCGACCCTGATCTCGACCCTGAAGCGGGAGCACGACGAACTGAAGGACCTGCTGGACCGCGTGAAGGCGCTGGGCATCGGCACCGAGGAGGGGCGGCGCGCCCTGCGCGCGGCGCGGCAGGTCTTCGTCGACCACCTGGCGCACGAGGACCGCGCGTTCTACCCCGCCTTCCTGGAGGCCGCCGCCGGGCAGAGCGACGCCGAGCGCATGGCCACCCAGTTCGCCGCCGAGATGACGGCGATCAGCAAGGAGATCCTGGGCTTCTTCGACCGCTACAAGGACGGCGGCTCCGGCCTGGAGTACGCCCGCGACTTCGGCAAGCTGTCGGCCGCGCTGTTCATGCGCTGGCACAAGGAGGAGAACATCCTCTACGCCCGCTACGTCCAGCTCGCCGCCCGCAAGGCGGCGTGAGCGCCCGGCACGGGGAAAGCGGGAACACGGATGCACACGGATGCCGGCCGGGGCCGGCACACGGATGGACACGGATCTTTCATTCTTCATCCGTGTCCATCCGTGCAAAATCCGTGTGCATCCGTGTCAAAACCCCGTTTCCCCGTGGGAGCCGCACCGTGGACGATTTCGTCAGCGCCTTCGTCATCTTCCTGGTCGTCATCGACCCGCCGGGGCTGGTGCCCATCTTCATCGCACTGACCCAGGGGTTCGACGCCCCGCGCAAACGGCTGATCGCGCTGAAGGGATCGGCGGTGGCACTGGCCGTGATCGTGTTCTTCGCCTATTTCGGTGATGTGGTGCTGACGGCGCTGTCCATCGGCATGCCGGCCTTCCGCATCGCCGGCGGCGCGCTGCTGTTCTGGATCGCCTTCGAGATGCTGTTCCAGAAGCGCAGCGACCGCAAGGAGCGCACCGCCGACGAGGCGCGGACGGAGGAGGAGGCGCACGACCTCGCCGTGTTCCCGCTGGCGGTGCCGCTGGTGGCGGGGCCGGGGGCCATCACCTCCACGCTGCTGCTGATGGACCGCTTCGGCGCCACCTGGGCGGGACAGGCGCAGGTTCTGGGGGCGGCGGCGCTGGTCATCGCCGGGGTGGCGGCGGTGCTGGTGGCGGCCAACGCGGTGGCCCGCCTGCTGGGCCGCACGGTGATCAACACGGTCAGCCGCGTGCTGGGCATCGTGCTGGCGGCCCTGGCGGCGGAGACGGTGCTGTCCGGCATCACGGCGGTCTACCCACCCGGCTGACGGTCCCCCGCCCCCGCGCCGCGGGCCGGGACCGGCCCCGAACAAGCGGCGGCGCGCCAGGGAGGAACCGGACCATGCCCCACACGCTCACCCGCCGCGCGCTGCTCGCCGCCGCCGGCACGCTCGCCCTCGCCCCCCGGCGGACGGCGCGCGCCGCCCAACCCCTCGTCCTCACCCCCGGCCAGACGGAGGGGCCGTTCTACCCCGTCACCCTGCCGGCCGACGCCGACGCCGACCTCGTCCGCGTGCAGGGTGCCGCGGCGCAGGCGCTCGGCACCGTCACCCACGTGACCGGCCGCGTGCTCGACCGCCAGGGCCGCCCGGTGCCCGGTGCGGCGGTGGAGATCTGGCAGAGCGACGCCAACGGCGTCTACCGCCACCCCCGCGCGCCCGACCAGGCGCGCTTCGACTCCGGCTTCCAGGGCTACGGCCGCACGTCGGTGGATTCCGGCGGCGGCTACGCGTTCCGCACCATCCGCCCGGTCCCCTACCCCGGCCGCACGCCGCACATCCACGTGGCGGTGATCGTGCCCGGCACCGGCCGCTTCGTGACGCAGATGTACGTGGAGGGCGAACCCCTGAACGCCCGCGACGGCCTGCTGAACGCCATCCGCGACCCCGCCGCGCGGCGCAGCGTCATCGTCCCCCTGCGCCCCACCCCCGCCGAGCCCGGCGCGCTGGCCGGCACCTTCGACATCGTGCTCGACCTCTGAGCGGGGGGCTCCCAGGATGCTCCCCCGCCGAGCCCTCCTCGCCGTCCCCCTCCTCCTCGCCCTCGCCGCCCCGACGGCGGGTGCGGCGGCAGAAGGAGCGGAAGCCCCTGCCGGCCTTGTGATCCTGATGCGCCACGCCGAGGCGCCGGGCTTCGGCGACCCGCCCGGCCTGCGCCTGGGCGACTGCGCGACCCAGCGCAACCTGGACGACCGCGGCCGCGCCCAGGCCCGCCGCATGGGCGCCCTGCTGCGCGAGCGCGGCATCGGCCCGGCCCGCGTCTTTTCCAGCCAATGGTGCCGCTGCCTGGACACCGCGCGCCTGCTCGACCTCGGCCCGGTGGCGGAGCTTCCGGCGCTCAACTCCACCGTCCCCAACCCGGCCGAGCGCGAGTCCCGCACCGCCGATCTCCGCCGCTTCCTCGCCTCCCTGCCCGCCGACGGCCCGCCCGTGGTCCTGGTGACGCATCAGGTGACGATCACGTCCCTGACCGGCATCCACCCCGCGTCCGGCGAAGCCGTCCTGCTGCGCGCCACCGGCACCCCGGACCCGCCCGTCCTCGGCCGCCTCAAGCCGCCCTGAAGCCCCCTTCGGAACGCCGCCCCGTCAGAACGCAGGCTGACACCCCCCGGCCTTCACCTTCCGCACGGTGGACGCCGGGAACTTTTCCAGCTTCCCCGCCGGCCGCACCGGCCGCCGCACCAGCTCGCCCCCGCAGTTCGGGCACCGCCCGCCCAGCACGCGATCGCGGCAGTCCACGCAGAACGTGCACTCGAACGAGCAGATGACCGCCTCCAGCGACTCCGGCGGCAGATCCCGGTCACAGCACTCGCAACTCGGACGCAACTCCAACACGGCGAACCTCCCCTCAAGGATGACCCGCCGGCAGCGTAACGCACCACCCGGCCAAGAGCGAGGGGGCGCCAACGCCAATTCCCTCTCCCCCCTGGGGAGAGGGTTAGGGTGAGGGGGTCCCGCACCGCGTCACGTCCACGCGCCAGCAGAACCCTCTCCCGCCCCGGGAGAGGGTGGCGCCGAAGGCGCCGGGTGAGGGTCCCCCCACCGCGACACCCCTACCCCCTGCCTATGCCCTCCGCTACACTGGTTGCACCGCCCGCCCCTTCCACACACGGACGCGTGCATGCCCGACGTGAAGGTCTTCCTCAGCTCCACCACCAAGGACCTCCACCACTACCGTGACGAAGTGATCTCGGCGATCGGCGAAGCCGGCGGCTTCATGATCGTGGCCATGGAGAACTTCGGCGCCGTAGATGCAACGCCCGAGGCTCTGTGCCGCGCCAAGGTGGAAACCTGCGACGTCTATGTCGGGCTGATCGCGAACTGCCACGGTTCGGTACCGGACGGCGACGAGCGATCGTACACGGAGATCGAATACGCCGTCGCCACGGACCTTGGCATCCCGCGACTGCTCTTCCTGTCGGAAGACAGCTTTCCCATTCCCGGCGACGCACAGAACACCGCAGCCGGCAAGGATAGACAGAAGGCGTTCCGCGCCGACATCGCCCGGACGCACGGCGTCGCCCGCTTCGACACCACGCCCGGCGCGCTGGGCCGGAAGGTCGCCAACGCCCTGAACAAATGGCGCGCGGAGCACGCAACCGCCCAACCCACCAGACCAGCGTCGCCCCCCACCTCCCCCCTCCACCAACTCCCCTCCGACATCGCTGACTTCAAAGGCCGCGCGGCCGACCTGCAAAAGCTCCTCGCCGCCCTGGACCGCCCGTCCGGCGGTGCGGCGGCGGTGACGGCCATCAAGGGCATGGGCGGCATCGGCAAGACGACGCTGGCGGTGCACGCGGCGCGCAAGCTGGTGGCGCGCTACCCGGACGCGCAGATCCTTGTGAACCTCCAGGGCCACAGCGAGGCCCCCTCGCTCACCCCCGTCGAGGCCATGGCCCAGGTGGTGCGCTCCTTCAACCCGCAGATGCCGCCAACCGACGACCCGGCCCAGATGCAGGCCCTCTACCGCTCGGTGCTGGAAGGCAAGCGGGCGCTGATCCTGCTGGACAACGCCGCCGACGCCGCGCAGGTGCGCGATCTGGTGCCGCCGCCGCCCTGCGGCCTGATCGTCACCGCCCGCGACCCCATCCCCTTGCCCGGCGCCACGCGCCTGGAACTGCACGAGCTGGCCCGCCCAGAGTCGGTTGCCCTGCTGCGCTCCGCCGCCGACCGCGCCGACGTGACGGACGCCGCGTGGGACACCATCGCCGGCCTGTGCGGCGACCTGCCGCTGGCCCTGCGCGTCGCCGGCTCCTTCCTCGCCGAGGCCATCGACTGGACCGCCGCCGACTACATCCGCGACCTGTCCGACGAGCCCACCCGCCCGGACCGCCTGACCCTGGACAGCCTGCCCGACACCGGAGTCGCCGCCGTCCTGGGCCTGAGCGCCCGCCGCCTCGCCCGGTCCACCCCGGACCTCGCCGCCCGCTGGCAGTACCTGTCCGTCTTCCCCGCCGACTTCGACCCGCGCGCAGCCGCCGCCGCGTGGGACGTGGAGGAGGACGAGGCCAAGCGGACGCTTACCGCGCTGCTCGGCCGCTCCCTGCTGCTGTTCGACGCGGACGAGCGGCGCTACCGCCTGCACGACCTGATGCGGCCGGTGGCGGCGCGGGTACTTGCGGTGGCCGGGGTGGAGGATCCGGCGCCGGGGAGCAAGGAGCGGCTGTTTGGGGCGACGCTGCGGCATGCGGAGCACTTTTTGGCGGTGCTCCGGAAAGCCCGTGACCTTTACCTGAAGGGGCACGACGGCGTGCTCCAGGGTCTCCGCCTGTACGACCGTGAAGCGCGGAACATCACGACCGCCGCGACCTGGGCGAGAGAGAACGCGGCAGAGGGACATCCGGCAATTACTCTTGCCAACCGGTTCCCCAATGCCGGTGCCTATGTCATGCCACTTCGGTTGCACCAGCGGGAGTGGATTATCTGGCTAGAGGCTGGCTGCAAGGCGGCCGCCCAGCTCGGGGACAAGCAGCAGGAGGGAATTCACCTCGGCAATCTCGGCCTTGCCTGTGCCGAGTTGGGCGAGACCCGGAGGGCCATCGAGCATTACGAACAGGCCCTCGCCATCAGCCGCGACATCGGTGACCGGCACGGCGAGGGAAGCGACCTCGGTAACCTCGGCAATGCCTATGCCGAGTTGGGCGAGACCCGGAGGGCCATCGAGCATTACGAACAGGCCCTCGCCATCAGCCGCGACATCGGCGACCGGCGCGGCGAGGGAAACCGGCTGGGTAATCTTGGCCTTGCCTATGCCGACTTGGGCGAGACCCGGAGGGCCATCGAGCATTACGAACAGGCCCTCGCCATCCGCCGAGACATCGGCGACCGGCGCGGCGAGGGAAACGATCTCGGCAATCTCGGCCTTGCCTATGCCGACTTGGGCGAGACCCGGAGGGCCATCGAGCATTACGAACAGGCCCTCGCCATCGGCCGAGACATCGGCGACCGGCGTGGCGAGGGACACCGGCTGGGCAATCTCGGGCTTGCCTATGTCGACTTGGGCGAGACCCGGAGGGCCATCGAGCATTACGAACAGGCCCTCGCCATCCGCCGAGACATCGGCGACCGGCAGGGCGAAGCCATTGATCTCTACAACCTTGGGAATGCGCTGAGCAAACTCGGCGACCGTGCGGCGGCGGTCCACCATGTCGAGCAGGCGTTGGCGATCTTCGACGCTATCGAAAGCCCGCACGCGGAAGAGGCGCGGCAGACCTTGGCCGCATGGCGCGCGGAAGATGGCGGCGGGGCGTAGGCTCCAAGCCCCTCCCCTGCCCCCGGCGGGGGAGGGTCAATGCGCCGCCGGCTCGCCCAGCGGTTCCCGCAGGCGCACCCCCGGCCCCTTGGTGTCTTCGGGGATGAACTCGATGCCGGCCGCTTCGAAGGTGGCGCGGATATCGTCGATGGTGCGCTCCCTCAGCACCTCGCCGCGTTCCAGGCGTGAGATGGTGTCGCTCGCCACCTTGGCGTGCTTGGCAAGATCGCGCACACCCCAACCCAACGCCACGCGCGCCATCTTGCACTGAACCGGGTGCATATCGCCGAACCTCTACAATTCACCTTGCCCAAGCCGGAGCGGCGAGGCATCATAGCCACGTCCCGATGTCGGGACAATAGGGCGGCCAGACGAGGTGTTGCAGCACCCCGCCCGGCCTGACCACAACCGAGCTACAAGGGAGCTACGGATCATGGCTGATTCCGAGGATACCACGGGTTTGTCTTTATCTCGCCGGTCTTTGCTGGGTGGCGGCGGCGGGGTGCTGGTGGCGGGGGCGGCGCCGGTGGAGGCAGACAGGGACGCGGGGGCGCTGTACCGGGAGTGGGTGCGCGCCGTGGCGGAGTCCGACGCGCTGGCGGCGGAGGCGGCGCGGATGGAGCGGCGGGGCGATCCGCCCGCGGCGGTGGAACGGGCGTGGGCGCGCTCCGACGCGGCCGACGCGGCGTGCGACCGCGCCACCGCGCGGCTGCTGGCGGCGCGGCCGGAGACGCCGGGCGGGCTCGCCGACAAGGCGGAGTGCGTGCGCTGGCGCATGGAGGTGCCGGCCGACGCGGAGCTGGTCGGCGGGCTGGTCGCGGATTTGCGGCGGATGGCGGCGGGGTGATCCTTGGAGGAGGCGTTGCCCCCACCCTTCCCATGCTGCGCATGGGCCCCTTCCCTCCCCCGCCGGGGGCGAGGGAGGGAGAATAAATTCATGGGATCCAAGGGCCACATCGGCCCTTGGTGGAGAGCGCGAGAGGCAAGGCCTCTCGCACCCTTCCCCCTGCCCCGCCTTGCCAAAGCGGCTCCCCTCCCGTAGGATGACTATCCTATAGTCCCAACCGGGGAGCGCAATGAATGCAATCCATGAAACACCCTGCCTGAAAGTGTTTCATCCGGTTTCATCCGGTTACATTTCCCCGCCCCGAACCTCCGTGGGGCTGGGCTGTTGGAACCACGTCCGACAGCACAGGAGGGTCAATCCGATGATCGGCAGGCGGGTACTCATCGTCGCCACCTCGCACGGGGAGATGGGCGGGACGGGGCACAAGACGGGCGTGTGGCTGGAGGAGCTGGCGGTTCCCTACTACGCGCTGAAGGACGGCGGGGCGGAGGTGACGCTGGCCTCGGTGCGCGGCGGGGCGATCCCGTTCGATCCGCGCAGCCTCCCCGATCAGGGCGAGGTGCCGGAGGCGGCGCGCCGCTTCCTGGACGACAAGGAGGCGATGCGGGTGGTGCGCAAGGCGCCGTCGGTGGATCAGGTGGCGGGGCAGCCCTTCGACGCGCTGTTCCTGCCGGGCGGGCACGGCACCATGTGGGATCTGCCGGACAGCGACGCGCTGGCGCTGCTGGTGGGGTCGTACCTGGACGACCACCGGGTGGTGGCGGCGGTGTGCCACGGGCCGGCGGGGCTGGTGCGGGCGAAGCGTGGCGACGGGCGCCCGGTGGTGGAGGGCAAGCGGGTCAGCGGCTTCACCAATTCCGAGGAGGACGGGGTGGGCCTGCGCGACGTCGTGCCCTTCCTGCTGGAGGACCGGCTGAAGGAGCTGGGCGCGCGGTTCGAGAAGGGGCCGGACTGGCAGCCCTTCGCGGTGCGCGACGGGTGCCTGATCACCGGGCAGAACCCGCAGTCGTCCGATCTGGTGGCGCACCACGTGCTGGTGGCGCTGGGGCTGGGCGACCCGGTGGTGGCCGAGGAGGAGCGGCTGCGCGAGCGCGCCTACGCCATCTGGGAGGAGGAGGGCCGCCCGCACGGCCGCCACGAGGAGCACTGGGCGCGCGCCACGCAGGAGGCGGCGGCGGCGATGCGCGACCTGAACCGGGAGACGAAGCTGCGCCGGCCCGGCGAGACGGCGGTGCGCGGCCAGCAGCCGGGCACGGTGGTGGAGGGTGCCGGGCCGGACGGCCCGACGCTGGGCGGCACGGGGCACGGCGGCACCTTGCGCACGCCGCGCCCGCGCCGGTAGACGGGAGGGGGGTCAGCTGTCCTTGGGCTTGTGGTGGTTGTCGCTCACCGGCTGGACGCCGTTCTGCTGGTCGGGCTGCTGGGCCTGGTCGGGCTTGCGCTCTTCCGGGTTCGGCTGCTGCTGGGGCGGCTGCTGGTGCTGCTCGCGCGGCTTCGGGCCGGCCTTGACGTCGTCGTAGACGGCCTTGGTGATGCCCATCAGCTCGTCCTTGGACAGCCGGCCGATCAGCGCGTAGGCCAGCTGGCCCTCCACCCAGTAGAAGGTGGCGATGTCGCCCTGCTGGGCGAAGCTGAACGAGGTCTCCTTGCCGGCCGGGGGCGGGCCGACGAACAGGGTGATCCGCTTGCCCTGGTCGTTGATGTACATGTACTGGGCGCCCGCCCCGGTGTCGGTGGGCAGCGAGCGGCCGCCGATCAGGCGGTAGCCGGCCTTCGACAGGTCCGGCCCGAAGATCGACTTGCCGACGCGCTGGGACAGGAAGTTGTCCAGGGCGCCGGGGTCCTCGGCCCCCATCTCCACCTGGTACCGCTCGTCGGAGGTGTAGAAGCGGTGGGCCTGCGTCGCCTCGTTGGCGAAGGTCTGCAGGGTCTGGCGCTGCTGCGGCGGGGCGGTGACGCCGCGGCCGAAATAGCCGCCGGCGGCGGCCCCCACCACCAGCACCACGGTGGCGGCGATGCGGGTCAGCGGGCGGGCGTGCCAGGCCGGGCGGTTGTCGTTGCCGGCAAGGCGGCCCTTCAGGCGCGTCGCCAGCTCGTTCACCTCCGGCCCCGGATCCTCGCGCAGGACCGGGTCGAACATCTCGTGCAGGAGGGCCGCCTGGGCGCGGTAGTCCTCCACCTTGCGGGCCGCCTCCGGGTCCTCCGCCAGATGGCGTTCCACCGCGATGCGGCGGGTGCCCTCCAGCTGGCCGTCCGCGTAGGCGTGCAGTTCCTCGTCCTTCACCCGATGCGCTTCCATCACTTCACCCTTCGCAGGGCCACGGAGGCCCCGTTCGCCAGCTTCGCCCGCACCGCCTCCCGGCCCCGCGAGAGGCGCGACATGACGGTTCCGATCGGCACGCCGATCATCTCGGCGACCTCCTCGTACTTCAGGCCCTCCAGCGCCACGAGCAGCAGCACCTGGCGCTGCTCGTCGGGCAGTTCGTCGAGGGCGCGCATCATCTCGCGCACCTCGACCCGTTCCTCCTGCCGGGCGGGCGTGGTGAGGCGGTTCTCCACCGACTCGACCGTCACCTCGTCCGGGCGGGACGCGCGGGACCGGACCTGATTGACGTGGACGTTGTGCAGGATCGTGAACAGCCACGCCCGCATGTTGGTCCCCGTCTGGAAGCTGTCGGCCCGCGCGATCGCGCGTGCCAGCGCCTCCTGCACCAGATCCTCGGCGTCCGCACGGTTGCGCAGCAGTGCGCGGGCATACCGGCGCAGCGACGCGATGTGGACTTCCAGCTCGGCCCCGAAACTGCTCAACCGCGCACCTGCTGTGGTTCGGATGGTCCGCTCTTACGTGTGCGGCCCACCCAGAGGTAGGAAGACGCGGCCACGCTGCCCAGGGTCGCCCGAGGAACCGGTGTCACCTGCACAAACGCGCCCGCTCATCGTTTATTCCAGACTTTGGAGCCCGTGCAGCAAAATTTCGTCGGAATCGTGGCAGGACCATGGGGAATACGCCATTTGCCCGCATTGCCTGCCGGGAAAAATGGGCGCACCCGCGTCCAACGCCCGGCGCCGCGGCCGGCCGGCGCAAAGGCCGGCTTGCTGCCGGAAGCGATGCCGGCCATCTTTGTCCCCAAGGACCAGGACGGTCGAAGGAACAGGGGGAACGCCGTGATGCGAATGGTGATCGCGCTCATGCTCGGTCTCGTCCTGGCGGGCGGAAGCGCCCGCGCCGCGGACGCGGTGCGCGTTGGCTCCAAGCTCGACGCCGAGAGCGGGCTGCTCGGGACCATGATCCTGCAGGTGCTTCAGGCCAACGGCGTCCCGACCGAGAACAGGATCCAGCTCGGCCCGACGAAGATCGTCCGCGGCGCGCTGCTGGCGGGCGAGATCGACATCTATCCGGAATACACCGGGAACGGCGCCTTCTTCTTCAACATGGACAGCGACCCGGCGTGGAAGAACGCCCAGGCCGGCTACGAGATGGTCCGGCGGCTCGACCGCGAGCGGAACAACATCGTCTGGCTGAAGCCGGCGCCGGCCAACAACACCTGGGCGATCGCCGTGCGCAAGGACGTCGCGGCGCCCAACGGGCTGGCGAGCATGGAGGATTTCGCCCGCTGGGTCACCGCCGGCGGCAAGGCGAAGATCGCCGCCTCGGCGGAGTTCGTCGAGAGCCCGGCGGCGCTGCCGTCCTTCCAGAAGACCTACGGCTTCACCCTGCGGCCGGAGCAGATGCTGGTGCTGGCGGGCGGCGACACCGCGGCGACGATCCGGGCGGCGGCCGAGGGGACCTCCGGCGTCAACACCGCCATGGTCTATGGAACCGACGGCGCCATCTCCGCGCTGGACCTCGTGGTGATGGGGGACACGAAGGGCGCGCAGATGGTCTACGAGCCGGCGCCAGCCATCCGTGCCGCGGTGCTGGAGGCGCACCCGAGGATCGGCGAGGCGCTGGCCCCCGTCTTCGCCTCGCTGGACGCCGAAACCCTGCGCACGCTGAACGCCCGCATCTCGGTCGAGGGCCAGGACATGAAGCAGGTCGCCACCGCGTACCTGACGTCCAAGGGGTTCCTGAAATAGCCGCCGGATGATCCGCAACCGCGTCCTGTTCGTGCTGGCCGCGGCGGCGGTGGCGGCGGCGGCCGCCCTGCCGTTCCTGAGCTTCGCGCCCAACCGGCTGCTGTCGGGGCGGGGCGTTCCGCTGTCGGCGGCGCTGGACCTGCCGTGGGGACTGGCGCTGCTGCCCGGCGGCGTGCTGCTGGCCGCGCCGTTCCTGCGGCCGTCGCGGGGCGTGCTGGCGGCGGGCGCCGCCGCCGCCATCCTGTTCGCCGCCGGGCTGCTCTGGCTGGCGGGACACCATGCGGCGCACCTCGGCGCATCGGCTTCGGCCGCGGCGCGCGCGTCGTTCGGCAGCGGGTTCTGGGTGATGGAGGCGGCGGCGCTTCTGGCCGCGCTGGACGGCGTGCGCCGCCTGGGGCTGGCGCCGGCCCCGCGGGTCGCAGTGGGGATGGGAGCGGCGCTGCTGATGGCGGCGCCGCTGGCGGCGGGGCACCTCGACCAGCTGTCGATCCTGAAGGAATACGCCAGCCGCCGGGACGTCTTCGCCGACGCGGTGGTGCGGCACGGCGTCATCGTCGCGGCGGCGCTGGTGCCGACGCTGCTCGTCGGCGTGCCGCTGGGGGTGCTGGCGCAGCGCCGCCGCGCCGTGGGCCGGCTGGTGTTCCCGGTGCTCAACGTGGTCCAGACGATCCCGTCCATCGCGCTGTTCGGGTTGCTGCTGGCGCCGCTGTCGGCGCTGGCCGGCGCCCTGCCCTGGCTGGGAATCAGCGGCGTGGGGCTGGCGCCGGCGGTCATCGCGCTGACCCTCTACTCCCTGCTGCCCATCGTGCGGAACACGGCGGCCGGGCTCGACGGCGTTCCGGAACCGGTGCGGCAGGCGGCGCACGGCATGGGGATGACGCCGGCCCAGGTCTTCCTGCGTGTCGACGTGCCGCTGGCGCTGCCGGTCTTCCTGTCGGGCCTGCGGATCACGCTGGTGCAGGCGGTGGGGCTGGCCGCGGTGGCGGCGCTGATCGGCGCGGGCGGCCTGGGCGCCATCATGTTCCAGGGGCTGTTCGCCAACGCCCTGGATCTGGTCCTGCTGGGCGCGGTGCCGGTGATCCTGCTGGCCGTCGCCGTCGACGCGTCGCTGCGGCTGGTCACGGCGATGATCGGGGCGGCGGTCGGAGCGTTCAGGGGGAGGCACCCGGCATGATCGCGTTCGAGCGCGTGACGAAACGGTTCGGGCCGTGGACCGCGGTGAACGACGTGTCCTTCACCGTGGGCGAGGGCGAGTTCTGCGTGCTGATCGGCCCGTCGGGTTCGGGCAAGTCCACGCTGCTGAAGATGGTCAACCGGCTGGTCGCCCAGGATGCCGGCGCCATCCGCGTGGCCGGCGAGGACATCGCGGGCGTCGCGCCGGAGGAGCTGCGCCGGCGCATGGGCTACGTCATCCAGTCGGTGGGGCTTTTTCCGCACTGGACGGTCGAACGCAACATCGCGACCGTGCCGGTCCTGCTCGGCTGGCCGAAGGGGCGCGTGCGCGACCGGGTGGCCGAGCTGATGGACCTCCTGAAGCTCGACCCGGGACGCTTCCGGGACGCGTTCCCGCATCAGCTTTCCGGCGGCCAGCAGCAGCGCGTCGGCGTGGCCCGCGCGCTGGCCGGGGACCCGCCGATCCTGCTGATGGACGAGCCGTTCAGCGCGCTCGACCCGATCACCCGCGACACCCTGCAGGGGGAACTGGCGAACATCCACCGCCAGACCCGCAAGACCATCGTCTTCGTCACCCACGACATGGACGAGGCGCTGAGGCTGGCGGACCGGATCGCCGTCCTGGAGCATGGCCGGCTGGTCCAGTGCGCGACGCCGCGGGACATCCTGACCCGGCCCGCCCGGGACATCGTGCGCGACCTCGTCGGCCGCGAGGAATGGGGTCTGAAGCGGCTTGCCGTCGAGACGGTGGGCGACCGGGCCCGGCCGGCCGACGGAACCTCCGCCCCGCCGCCCGGCGAGCCGCTGCCCAGCGCGGCACCGCTGCGCCGGGCGCTGTCCGAGATGGTCGCGCGCGGGACGGACCGCTTGCCGGTCGTCGACGAGCACGGGCGGCCGGCCGGCGTCCTCCACCTTGCCGACCTCGTGCGGCCATGACCGGCGGCGTGCCGCGCCAGAACAGGGGCCGGGGTATGGGCCGGGGCGTGGCGGTGCTGGCCGACCGCCTTGTGCTGGCGGTGCTGGCGCTGGCGGCGCTGGTCCTCGGGATGCCGGTGCTGAAGCCGCTGTTCGCCGCGCTCTACCCGGCGCTCGACCGGCCGCTTTACGAGGGCGACAGCTTCCTGGCGCTCACCGCCGGTCATCTGGCGCTGGTCGGCCTGTCGGGCCTGACGGCGGCGATCGTCGGCGTCGCGGCCGGGATCGCCGTGACGCGGCCGGCGGGTGCCGAATTCCGCGGCCTGATCGAGGCGGTGGTCACCGCCGGGCAAACCTTTCCGCCGGTGGCGGTCCTCGCCGTCGCCGTGCCGGTCATGGGATTCGGACCGGAACCGGCGCTCATCGCGCTGACGCTCTATGCCCTGCTGCCCATCGTGGAGAACACCATCGCCGGCCTCGAAGGGGTGCCGGACGCCGTGCTGGAGTCCGCGCGGGGCCTGGGCATGCGGCCGGCCGAGGTCCTTGTGCGGGTCGAGCTGCCGCTGGCGGCGCCGGTGATCATCGCCGGCATCCGCACCGCCGTCGTGATCAACGTCGGCACCGCCGCCATCGCCTCGACCGTGGGGGCCAAGACCCTGGGCCTGCCGATCATCGTCGGGCTGAACGGGGCGAATCCGGCCTACGTGGTCCAGGGGGCGGTGGTGGTCGCAGCACTCGCCGTCGTCCTCGACGCCGGGTTCGACCGGCTCGCATCCCGGCTGTCGCGGTGGCGGCGGGCATGAGGCGCGGCGGACGCGGGGCTTCTCAGCCCGCCGTCACCCCCGCCATCACCAGGGCGTCGGCCTGCCGCTCCATCTCCTCCTTCAGCGCGGCGGCGAGGCGGCGGAAGGTCTCCTTGCGGCCCGACGTGCGGCGCCAGACGAGGCCGATGCGGCGGTAGGGGCGCTCCCCCACCAGGGGGCGCACCACCAGATCCAGGCCGCGCAGGATGCCGGCGTCCAGCGCCATCTGCGGCAGCAGCGTGATGCCCAGGCCGTTCGCCACCATCTGCACCAGCGTGTGCAGGCTGGTGCCCTGGAAGGTGGTGTTGCGGCGCGAATCCTCCAGCGCGCAAGCGGCCAGCGCGTGTTCGCGCAGGCAGTGCCCATCCTCTAGCAGCAGCAGGTCCTCCACCGCCACGTCGGCGGGGTGGGCCGCCGCCAGCCGCTCGAATCGGTGGCCCGGCGGGCAGACGACCGAGAAGCGGTCCTCGAAGATGTCCACGCTCTCCACGTCGCCCGAGGGATAGGGCAGCGCCAGCAGCGCGGCGTCCAGCTCCCCGGTGTCGAGCCGGTCGAGCAGGCGCGCCGTCTGGTCCTCGCGCAGGTAGAGCTTCAGCTGGGGAAAGGCGGCGCGCAGGCCCGGCATCACGCGCGGGATCATGAACGGCCCGATGGTCGGGATCACGCCCAGGTGCAGCGGCCCGGACATGGGATCCTCGGCCGAGCGGGCGATGTCCACCAGATCCTCGGCCCCCTTCAGCAGCGCCCGCGCCCGCTCGGCGATCTCGCGGCCCAATGGCGTGGGCATGACCGAGCGCTTGGTGCGCTCCAGCAGCGGGGCGCCCAGCAGGTCTTCCAGTTCCTGGATTCCGGCACTCAGCGTCGACTGGCTGACGAGGCACGCCTCGGCGGCGCGGCTGAAGTGGCAGCGGTCGACGACGGCGACGAGGTAGCGCAGCTGGCGCAACGTCGGAAGCGGTTTCATGGAACCATTCTAATCGGTTTTTTCGATCAACGCGATCTGAATTTTCTGTTTCCAGTGATGACCGGGTCCCCCTATTTTCGCTGTGGTCAAGCGGCCAACGAGGAGAAGCCGGCTCTTGGCGGACGACCGCGGCCCAGGCCCCCAGGGGGTGCGGGACGCGGATGAGGACACCAGGACAACGCGCCTTCCACCTATTTAACTCAGCGGAGTGAATTGATGTCTCTGATCAACACCGAGATCAAGCCGTTCAAGGCCACTGCTTTCAAGAACGGCAAGTTCATCGAGGTTTCGGACGCCGATCTCAAGGGCAAGTGGTCGGTCGTGTTCTTCTACCCGGCCGACTTCACCTTCGTCTGCCCGACCGAGCTGGAAGACCTCGCCGACAACTACGGCGCGTTCCAGAAGCTGGGCGTCGAGATCTACGCCGTCTCGACCGACACGCACTTCTGCCACAAGGCGTGGCACGACACCTCGCCGGCGATCAGCAAGATCGAGTACACGATGGTCGGTGACCCGACCGGCACCATCACCCGCAACTTCGAGGTGATGATCGAGGACGTCGGTCTGGCCGACCGCGGCACCTTCGTCGTCGACCCGAACGGCAAGATCCAGATCGTCGAGATCACCGCCGGCGGCGTCGGCCGCAGCGCCACCGAGCTGCTGCGCAAGGTGAAGGCCGCCCAGTACGTCGCCGCCCATCCGGGCGAGGTCTGCCCGGCCAAGTGGGAGGAGGGCCAGAAGACCCTCGCCCCGTCGCTGGACCTGGTCGGCAAGATCTAAGCCGCACCTCTCCAGGGCCGGCCATTCTCTCCAGGCCGGCCCTTCCATGTGAACCGTGGACGGCTCGGGGCCCGGAATTTCCGGGCCCCGGGTGCGAAAAACTCTGCGCGCCCGGCGTGTGATACGCGCCGGACCCGCTCCACCGATTTTGCCTTGGGAGCCCCGCCATGTTGGACAGCACCGTCAAGGACCAGTTGAAGGCCTATTTCGAGCGCATCACGCAGCCGGTCGAACTGGTTGCCTCCCTGGACGACGGCGCCAAGTCGCAGGAGATGCGGACGCTGCTGGAGGAGATCGCCGCGCTCAGCGACAAGATCACGCTGGTGCGCCGTGAAGACGATGCCCGCAAGCCCTCCTTCGCCGTCAACCGCGTGGGCAGCGACGTCGGCGTGCGATTCGCCGGCCTGCCGATGGGCCACGAGTTCAATTCCCTCATCCTGGCGCTGCTCCAGGTCGGCGGCCACCCGCCCAAGGAGTCGCCGGAGGTGATCGAGCAGGTGAAGGCGCTGGACGGCGACTTCCTGTTCGAGACGTACTTCTCGCTCTCCTGCCAGAACTGCCCGGACGTGGTGCAGGCGCTGAACCTGATGAGCGTGCTCAACCCCCGGATCCGCCACGTCGCCATCGACGGCGCGCTGTTCCAGGGCGAGGTCGAGCAGCGCAAGGTGATGGCCGTGCCGTCCATCTACCTGAACGGCGAGCCGTGGGGCCAGGGCCGCATGGGCCTGGAGCAGATCCTCGCCAACCTGGACACCGGTGCCACCGCCCGTGCCGCCGAGAAGATCAAGGCCAAGGACGCCTTCGACGTGCTGGTGGTGGGCGGCGGCCCGGCCGGTGCGGCGGCCGCCATCTATGCGGCGCGCAAGGGCATCCGCACCGGCGTGGCGGCGGAACGCTTCGGCGGGCAGGTGCTGGACACCATGGCGATCGAGAACTTCATCTCCGTCCCCCACACCGAGGGGCCGAAGCTGGCTGCGGCGCTGGAGCAGCACGTCAAGGACTATGACGTCGACGTGATGAACCTGCAGCGCGCCGAGAAGCTGATCCCGGCCAGGACGCCCGGCGGCCTGATCGAGGTGCAGCTGGCCGGCGGCGCCTCGCTGAAGGCCAAGTCGGTGATCCTTTCCACCGGTGCGCGCTGGCGCCAGATGGGCGTGCCGGGCGAGGAGGAGTACCGGAACAAGGGCGTCGCCTACTGCCCGCACTGCGACGGCCCGCTGTTCAAGGGCAAGCGCGTGGCGGTGATCGGCGGCGGCAACTCCGGCGTCGAGGCGGCCATCGATCTGGCCGGCATCGTGGCGCAGGTGACGCTGATCGAGTTCGACAGCCAGCTGCGCGCCGACGCGGTGCTCCAGCGCAAGCTGCGCTCGCTGCCCAACGTCACGGTCATCACGTCGGGCCAGACCACCGAGGTGCACGGCGACGGCAACAAGGTCACCGGCCTGTCCTACAAGGACCGCACCAGCGGCGAGCTGAAGCGCGTGGACCTGGAAGGGATCTTCGTGCAGATCGGTCTGGTGCCCAACACCGAATGGCTGAAGGGCACGGTGGAGCTGTCCCCGCGCGGCGAGATCGAAGTGGACGCCCGCGGCCAGACCTCCGTCCCCGGCGTGTTCGCCGCCGGCGACGCGACGACGGTGCCGTACAAGCAGATCGTCATCGCCATGGGCGAGGGTGCGAAGGCCGCGCTGTCCGCCTTCGACCACCTGATCCGCCTGCCGGTCGAAGAGGCCGTGGCGGCGTAAGGTGATGGTTGTGTAGGTTGGGTTGAGCGCCAGCGAAAACCCAATGCTCTTCGCGCGGCGAGGACGTTGGGTTTTCGGCTGCGCCTCAACCCAACCTACGGCTTCAACATCGCCAGGAAATAGCCCGCCGCCACCGCCGTGCCGATCACGCCCGCCACGTTCGGGCCCATGGCGTGCATCAGCAGGAAGTTCTGCGGGTCGGCCTTCTGCCCCTCCACCTGCGACACGCGCGCGGCCATGGGCACGGCCGACACGCCGGCCGAACCGATCAGCGGGTTGATCTTCTCGGCCGAGACCAGGTTCATCAGCTTCGCCATCAGCACGCCCGCCGCCGTCGACACGGCGAAGGCGACGACGCCCAGCGCCAGGATGGCCAGCGTCTCCACCTGCAAGAAGCGCTCGCCGGTCATGGTGATGCCGACGCTGGTGCCGAGGAAGATGGTCACCACGTTGATCACCTCGTTCTGCGCGGCCTTGGACAGCCGCTCGGTCACGCCGCTCTCGCGCAGCAGGTTGCCCAGCATCAGCATGGCGATCAGCGAGGACACGGCCGGCACCAGCAGCACGCAGGCCACCGTCACCACCACCGCGAAGACGATCTTCTCCAGCCGCGAGACGGGGCGGAGCGAGCGCATGCGGATGCGCCGTTCGTCCGGCGTCGTCAGCGCGCGCATGATCGGCGGCTGGATCAGCGGCACCAGCGCCATGTAGGAATAGGCGGCCACCGCGATGGCGGCCAGCAGCTCCGGCGCCAGCTTGTTGGACAGGAAGATGGACGTCGGCCCGTCCGCGCCACCGATGATGCCGATGGACGCCGCCTGTTCCGGCGTGAAGCCGATGGCGACCGCGCCCAGGTAGGTGATCAGCACCCCCGCCTGCGCCGCCCCGCCCAGCAGCAGCGTGCGCGGGTTGGCGATCAGCGGCCCGAAGTCGGTCAGGGCCCCCACGCCCAGGAAGATGATCGGCGGGAACAGCTCCAGGTGCACGCCCTGGGAGATGTAGTAATAGAGCCCGCCCGCGGCGTCGGCCGTCGGCGGGTTCACCACGCCCTCCGTCGGCAGGTTGGCGAGCAACGCGCCGAAGGCGATGGGCAGCAGCAGCAGCGGCTCGAAGTTCCGCCAGACGGCGAGGTAGAGCAGCGCCGCCACGACGGCCCACATGGCCACCATGCTCCAGGTCAGGTGCGGGATGGCGGTGAGCGCCAGCAGGTCGGACAGGGCGGTCACGGGTCTGGCCCCCTTCAGCGCAGCGTCATCAGCACTTGCCCTTCCTGCACCGCGGCGCCGGCCGACACGGCGATGGCCTCCACCGTGCCGGAATGCGGGGCGGACACGGTGGTCTGCATCTTCATGGCCTCCAGCACCAGCAGCGGCTGCCCCGCCTCCACCCGCCCGCCGACCGTCACGCCGACCGAGACGATGACGCCGGCCAGCGGGCTGACCACGTCGCCGGGGGTGGCGGGGCGCGCCTCCACCTGGGCGGCCCTGGGCGGGCGGACATGCTCCCCGGTGGCCGGGGCGGCGCTGCTGACGGGATAGGGCGCGCGGGCCGGTTCGGCGGCGGCCGGGGCCGCCGCAGGGGAGTCCAGTTCCTCCACGGTGACCTCGTAGGCGACCCCCTCGACGGTGATGCGGTAGCGTTTCATGGCTTGCTCTCGGGCTTTCCGGTTGGGGGCGGGTCGAGGTGCGGCGGACCGGCGACCGTCCAGTCCCAGCGCACGCGGTGCGAGGCGAACTCCACGGCGCGGCTGTGCTGCGCCCAGGCGGGGGCGCGGTGCGGCGGGGCGGCGACGTGCACCACCCTGCCCCGCCCGTCGGTGATCGCCGCAACCGCCGCGGCGATGGCTGCCAGGTGGTGCGGCGGGATGCCGGGGGCCGCCGGAGCGGGGGCAGGAACGGGTGGCGCCTTCTGCCGCGCCGTGAACAGGCGGCCGAGCAGCGCCACGGCACCGGCGAGCAGCGCCAGGATGCTCATGACGACCGTGAAGCCGCCGAGGACGAAGAGGACGTGCTGCATGGCGCCTACAGCGGGATGTTGCCGTGCTTCTTCGGCGGTCGCGTCTCGCGCTTGGACAGCAGCGTGCGCAACGCCAGCGACACCGCCGCGCGGGTGCGGCGCGGCTCGATCACGTCGTGGACGAACAACCGCCCGGCCGACTGGTAGGGCGACGCGAACTCCTGCCGGTAGGCGCGCGCCAGCTCGGCGGCGCGGGCGGCGCGGTCGTCGGCCTGTTCCAGTTCGCCCCGGTGCAGGATGTTGACGGCGCCCTCCGCCCCCATCACGGCGATCTCCGCGGTCGGCCATGCCAGCACGAGGTCCGCCCCCATGTCGCGCGAGCACATGGCGAGGAAGGCGCCGCCGTAGGCCTTGCGCATGATCACGGTGATCTTCGGCACGGTGGCCGCGCCATAGGCGAACAGCATCTTGGCCCCGTGCCGGATGATGCCGTGCCGTTCCTGGAACACGCCGGGCAGGAAGCCCGGCACGTCCACCAGCGTCAGCAGCGGGATGGAGAAGGCGTTGCAGAAGCGGATGAAGCGCGCCGCCTTGTCGGCCGCGTCGATGTCGAGCGCGCCGGCCTTCACCATCGGCTGGTTGGCGACGATGCCCAGCACGATGCCGTCCACCCGCGCGAAGCCGACGACGATGTTGCCGGCGAACATCGCCTGCACCTCCAGGAACCGGCCGCCGTCCACCAGCCGTTCGATCACCCGGCGCACGTCGAAGGCGACGTTGGCGGCGTCGGGCAGCAACTCCTCAAGGCCCGGGTCGTCGGCCAGCGCGATCTCGGTGTCCGGCCGGTGCGGCGGGTCCTGCATGTTGTTGGACGGCAGGTAGGACAGCAACTCGCGCACCAGCGCCGCGGCGTGCCGGTCGTCCTCCGCCACGAAGTGGATGTTGCCGGACACGGACGCGTGCGCCTCGGCGCTGCCGATCTCCTCCATGGTGGTGTCCTGGCCGGTGGCCGCCTTGATCACCTGCGGGCCGCAGATGAACATGGTGGCGCTGCGCCGGGTCATGATCAGGAAGTCCATCAGCGCCGGGCTGTACGCCGCGCCACCCGCGCAGGTGCCGCAGATCACCGCCACCTGCGGCACGACGCCGGACAGGAGGACATTGCGGTTGAACACCTGCCCATATCCGGACAGGCTCTCCACCCCCTCCTGGATGCGGGCGCCGCCGGAATCGTTGAAGCCGACCAGCGGCATGCCGGCGCGCGCGGCCTGATCCATCACGTCGCAGATCTTCTGCGCGTGCATGCGCCCCAGCGAACCGCCGGAGACCAGGAAGTCCTGGCTGAAAGCGGCCACCGGCCGGCCGTCGACGAAGCCGGTGCCGGCCACCACGCCGTCGCCGGGCAGCTCCTTGCCCTCCATGCCGAAATGACGGGTGGCGTGCTGCACGTGCAGGCCGAACTCCTGGAAGGTGCCGGCGGAGAACAGCAGGTCCAGGCGTTCGCGCGCGGTCAGCAGACCCTTGGCGTGGCGCTGGGCGACCTTGTCCTCGCCGGCCGACGCCTGCGCCTTGCGCCGGCGCGCTTCCAGATCCTTGAGCAAGTCCTGTCGAATCGCCATGCCCATCCACCCGAATGCCGCCGGTCACACGCAATCTACAGACACGCGCCGGGATTGTCGCGCCCCGCGAGTACCCCAAAAAACGAACGAGGGGCCCGTTGGGGCCCCTCGCGCGCACTCTCAAGCAAGGGGGGGGCGGGTTACGCCTCGCCCTTGTGCGCCTTGGCGTAGCCCAGCGACTTCAGCGCATCGGCGATCTCCGGCAGGATGCCCGGATCGTCGATGGTGGCGGGGGTCTTGTAGTCCTGGTCGTCGGCGATCTTCTGCATGGTGCCGCGCAGGATTTTGCCCGAGCGGGTCTTGGGCAGACGCTCGACCACCACGGCGCGCTTGAAGTCGGCGACCGGGCCGATCTGCTCGCGCACCAGGGCCACGACCTCCTTGACGATCTCCTCGTGGCTGCGGGTGACGCCGGCCTTCAGGCACAGGAAACCCAGCGGCACCTGCCCCTTCAGGTCGTCGGCCACGCCGATCACCGCGCACTCGGCGACGTCCTTGTGGCTGGACAGCACCTCTTCCATCGCACCCGTGGACAGGCGGTGGCCGGCCACGTTGATGATGTCGTCGGTGCGGGCCATGATGTAGACGTAGCCGTCGTCGTCGATGAAGCCCGCGTCGCCGGTCTGGTAATAGCCGGGGTAATCGGACAGGTACGACTTCTTGTACCGCTCGTCGGCGTTCCACAGCGTGGGCAGCGTGCCCGGAGGCAGCGGCAGCTTCACGCAGATGGCGCCGATGTCGCCGCGCGGCACTTCCTTGTTCTCGGCGTTCAGGATCTGCACGTTCCAGCCCGGCATCGGGCGGGTGGCGGAGCCGTACTTGATCGGGAACAGGTGGACGCCCAGCGGGTTGCCGGAAATGGCCCAGCCCGTCTCCGTCTGCCACCAGTGGTCGATGACCGGAACGTTCAGGTTGTCCTCGGCCCAGTGCAGCGTGTCGGGGTCGGAGCGCTCGCCGGCCAGGAACAGGGCGCGGAAGCAGGACAGGTCGTAGTTCTTCAGCAGCTTGGCGTCCGGGTCCTCGCGCTTGATGGCGCGGAAGGCGGTGGGTGCCGTAAACAGCGTCGACACCTTGTGCTGCTGGATGACGCGCCAGAAGGTGCCCGCGTCCGGCGTGCCGACCGGCTTGCCCTCGAACACCAGGGTGGTGTTGCCGTTCAGCAGCGGGCCGTAGACGATGTAGGAGTGGCCGACCACCCAGCCCACGTCCGACGCCGCCCAGTACACCTCGCCGGGCTGGACGTTGTAGATGTTCTTCATCGTCCACTTCAGCGCCACGGCGTGGCCGCCGTTGTCGCGCACCACGCCCTTCGGCTGGCCGGTGGTGCCGGAGGTGTAGAGGATGTACAGCGGGTCGGTCGCCGCCACCGGCACGCACTCGGCCGGCTCGGCCTTCGCCACCGCCTCGGTCCAGTCCACGTCGCGGCCGTCCACCAGGGTCGCGGTCTCCTGCGGGCGCTGAAAGATGATGCAGGCCGACGGCTTGTGGTCCGCCTGCTCGATGGCGGCGTCCAGCATCGGCTTGTACTTCACGATGCGGTTCGGCTCGATGCCGCAGGAGGCCGACACGATGGCCTTGGGCTTCGCGTCGTTGATGCGGGTCGCCAGCTCATGCGGGGCGAAGCCGCCGAACACGACCGAATGCACCGCGCCCAGGCGCGCGCAGGCCAGCATGGCGACGACCGACTGCGGGATCATCGGCATGTACAGGATGACGCGGTCGCCCTTCTCCACGCCCTGGGCGCGCAGCGCGCCGGCGAAGCGGGCGACCTGGTCCTGCAGCTCCTTGTAGGTGATGGTCTGGACGGTGCTGGTGACCGGGCTGTCGTAGATGATGGCGGCCTGATCCCCCCGGCCGGCCTCCACGTGGCGGTCGACGGCGTTGTAGCACGTGTTGAGGACACCGCCCTTGAACCAGCGGTAGAACGGCGTGTTGGAGTCGTCCAGCACCTTGTCCCAGCGCTTGATCCAGGTGATGTCCTCGGCGGCCTCGGCCCAGAACCCCTCGGGGTCGGACAGCGAACGGGCATGGATCGCGTCGAAGGTGGCGGCTGACGTTTGGGTCATTGGGGGCGTCCCTTATAATTCGTTTTGCTGCGTACACTCCGTTCCCGGCGCAACGAACCGTCGCGCCGAGGCGCCGTAATGTGCTCCAAATGACCGCACTTTTGCAAATGGCATTGCGCCGGGGTGTGACGGGGCGGGGGTGGGCTCTTACGCGAAAAGCGTATATTCTTGAACGGACGCTCGAACCCGCCGGAGGCCACCCATGGGACAGCCGCTGCCGAAGCCGTGGACCGTCGCCGAGTTCCTGGACTGGGAGCGGCAGCAACCGGAGCGTTATGAGTTCGTGGATGGCGTCATCCGCATGATGACGGGCGCCACCAACCAGCATTCCCGGATCAAGCGGAACCTGGGCGCCACGCTGCACGCCGCCCTGCGTGGCCGCGCCTGCGAGGCCTGGGTGGAGGGGCCGAAAGTCGTGACCGCCGTCGCCGGCACCTATCCCGACGCCGTCGTGAGTTGCGGCCCCGTGGATCCGGCGGACGACCGGATCGAGGATCCGGTGGTCATCATCGAGGTGCTGTCGCGCACGACTGCCGATTTCGACCGCGGCGGCAAATGGGTTGCGTACCAAAGCATCCCGTCGCTTCAGCACTATCTCCTGGTCTCGCAGGATGAGCCGCGCGTCGACGTGTTCAGCCGCGACGGCAGCGGTTGGCGCCTCGAAGTCTTCACCGGGCCGGACACGAACATCCCGCTGCCGGCCATCGACTGCACCCTTGCCATGGCCGATGTTTACGAGCGCGTGACGTTCTAGCGCACGCGCCCTAAAACGCATCCTGGCGTCTCGCCCCTTCCCCCTGTGCGGCTTCTCTGGCAAGAATCCCTGCCAACGAAACAATTCACCGGACCCAGGGGGGACGCCATGGCGGACACGAAGCACAATCCGTACGAGATCGACCTCGACCAGAACGCGGCCAACACGACGCCGCTGACGCCGCTGTCCTTCCTCCGGCGCACGGCGTCCGTCTATCCGAACCGGCTCGCCATCGTGCACGGCGACCTCCGCCGCACCTGGAAGGAGACGTACGAGCGTTGCGTGCGCCTCGCCTCCGCCCTGAAGGCGCGCGGCATCGGCGTGGGCGACACCGTGGCGGTCATGGCGCCGAACACCCCGGAGGCGTTCGAGGCGCACTTCGGCCCGGCGATGATCGGCGCCGTGCTGAACGCGCTGAACATCCGGCTCGACGCCGAGGCGCTGGCCTTCATCCTGCAGCACGGCGAGACCAAGGTGCTGCTGACCGACCGCGAGTTCTCCGGCGTGATGCAGAAGGCGGTGAACATGCTGCCGCCCGAGCGCCGGCCGCTGGTCATCGACATCGACGATCCCCTGGCCAAGGGCGGCGAACCGATCGGCGCCATGACCTATGAACAGTTCTTGGAAACCGGCGACCCGGGCTTCCAGTGGCGCATGCCGGAGACGGAGTGGGAAGCGATCGCGCTGAACTACACGTCGGGCACCACCGGCAACCCCAAGGGCGTGGTCTACCACCACCGCGGCGCCTACCTGAATTCCATGGGCAATATCGCCACCTGGGCGATGCCGCACCACCCGGTGTACCTGTGGACGCTGCCGATGTTCCACTGCAACGGCTGGTGCTTCCCCTGGACCGTCGCCGCCATGGCCGGCGTCAACGTCTGCCTGCGCACCATCGCGGCCAAGCCGATCTACGACGCGCTGGCCGACCACGGCGTCACCCACCTGTGCGGCGCGCCGATCATCATGGGCCTGATCTGCAACGCGCCCGAATCCGACCGGCGCGCGCTGCGCACCGGCATCAAGATGATGACCGCCGGCGCCGCCCCGCCCGCCGCCGTCATCGAAAAGATGGAGCGGATGGGCTTCGACATCACACACGTCTACGGCCTGACCGAGGTGTACGGCCCGGTCACCATCTGCGCCTGGCACGACGAGTGGAACGAGCTGCCGCTGGACGAGCGCGCCCGCCTGAAGGCCCGCCAGGGCGTCAACTACGTGACGCTGGAGGGGCTGACGGTGATGAACCCGGCCACCATGGAGATCGTCCCCGCCGACGGCCAGACCCTGGGCGAGGTGATGATGCGCGGCAACACGGTGATGAAGGGCTACCTGAAGAACCCGCGCGCGACGGAGGAATGCTTCGCCGGCGGCTGGTTCCACACCGGCGACCTGGGCGTGCTGCACCCCGACGGCTACATCGAGCTGAAGGACCGCTCGAAGGACATCATCATCTCCGGCGGCGAGAACATCTCGACCATCGAGGTGGAGGGCGTGCTGTACCGCCACCCGCAGGTGCTGGAAGCCGCCGTGGTCGCCCGCCCCGATGAGAAGTGGGGCGAGACGCCCTGCGCCTTCGTCACGCTGAAGGACGGGGCGAACGTGACGGAGAAGGAGATCATCGACTGGTGCCGCCAGCACCTCGCGCACTTCAAGTGCCCGAGAACGGTGGTCTTCAGCCCGCTCCCCAAGACCTCGACCGGCAAGATCCAGAAGTTCGTCCTGCGCGAACAGGCCAAGGCGCTGAACGCGGGGTGACGTTGTAGCGGCGGTCTGCCCCCTCCCGACTTCGCTAACGCTCAGCCACCCTCCCCCTCTTCGAGGTGGAGGGTTTTGAGCCGCAGCGGCGGCAGTTCCCTCCACCTCGAAGAGGGGGAGGGTTAGGGAGGGGGCAAAAGTTCCTGGAAATGAAAGACCTCCCCATGCCCGCCGATCCCGGATATCGCCCCTTCGCGCCCGCTGACGCCCAGGCGCTCGCCTATCTCGTGCGGCATGGCTTCGGCATCCCGGCCGAGGACGTGGAGGGATTCCGCGACCTGTTGGGCGACCACGCCTTCCGCGTGCTGGTGCGCAACGGGCGGCCGGTGGCCAGCGGCGCCGTCTGGCCGATGGACCAATGGTTCGGCGGCCGGCCCGTGCCGTCCCTTGCCGTAAACCAGGTGACCACCGACCCCGCCGCGCGCGGCCGCGGGGCCGCCACCGCGCTGGTCACCAGCGTGCTGGAGGAGGCGCGGGCCGGCGGCGCCGCGCTGTGCGTGCTCTACTCCGCCACCGTGCCGCTGTACGCCAAGCTGGGGTTCGCGCGCGCCGGATCGGCCTTCACATGGCGGGCCCCGCCCGACGCGCTGGCCGTCGGCGGCGCGGAAGCGCCGCTGGTGCGCATGGACCCGCTGGACGCCGACCTGCTGGCCGCCCTGCGGCGGCGCGAGGCACCGGCCGCCAACGGCATGGCGGAGCGCACGGAGGCGATGTGGACCATGCTGCTGCGCCCCGGCGACGAGGGGCCGGCCGACGTCTTCCTGGTGCCCGGCCCCGGCGGGCCGGAGGGGTACGTGGCCGTGCTGCCGCCCCGCGGCGGGCGGCTGGCGGCCGTCGACCTCTGCGTGCCCGGACGGCGCGCGGCGCGGCCGATCCTGGGGTTCCTGGCCGGCTATCGCGGGCTGGTGGACACGGTGACGTGGCCGGGCGGGCCGGACGACCCGCTGGTCCACCTCGCCCGCGACTCCGGGGCCGGCGTGGCGGAGTGGGACGAGTGGCTGCTGCGCGTCATCGACGTCGCGGCGGCGCTGGAGGCGCGCGGCTACCCGGCGGGGCTGGAGGCCACGCTGGTGCTGGACGTCGGCGATCCGGTGCTGGCCGCCAACCACGGCCGCTTCCGCCTGACCGTCGCCGGGGGCGAGGGCCGGGTCGAACGGCTGCCGGGTGATGGGCCCGGCGAGGAACCGGCCGACCTGACGCTGTCCGTGGCGGCGCTGGCGCCGCTGTTCAGCGGACATCTTGCCCCTGCGGCGTTGCGGCGCACCGGCGGGCTGGACGGCGGCGACGCCGCGCTGGCCACCGCCGCCCTTGTGTTCGCCGGGCCGCGGCCGTGGATGGCCGACCGCTTCTAGGCCCCTGTTATCTTTCGGACATGCGACGTTGCGGCCTGTGCGATACCGGAAATTAAGGAGTATGGTTTCTAATAATCCGCAACGAGGAATAAGGCGGATTCCAGGGAGCCTCGGTCCTATGAACATCGGTACGCGCATCGCACTCGGCTTCGCCACGGTGCTGCTGCTCACCCTGGCGGTGGCCTTCGTGGGCTGGAACAGCCTGCGCACCTACGCCGGCCGGGTCGACGTCGCCGCGCACACGGCGGATCTCGACGCCCGCCTAAAGAACGTCCGCCTGGAAGAGGCGCGCTTCGTGATCGAGCGCGAGGAGCAGGCCGCCCGCGCCGTGCCCGGCATGCTCGACGCGCTGCGCGCGGAGGCGCAGGAGACCCGCCTGGCGCTGGACGACGCGGCGGGCCTGACGCTGGTCGACGACATCCTGTCGGGCATCGAGGGGTACCGCACCGCCTTCGCCAACTTCGTGGCGCAGGACGCCGAGGCGCGCAACCGCACCCAGAGCATGGCCGGGCGCGCCAGCGAGCTGCGCGAGCAGGCCGCCAAAATCGGCAAGCAGCAGGCCGAGCGCTACGACCAGAACATGGTCAGCCTCAACGACGCCAACGCCGCCGCCCGCCACAGCCGCGACACCGCAGACCGCGCCGACCGCCTGATCCAGGCGGTGATGGAGGCGCGCCGCCTGCAGGGCGAGTTCGCGCGCACCCGCGGCCGCTCCGCCATCGCCGCCACCAACGAGGCCATCGGCGGACTGCTGGGCGTGGCGGAGGCCCTGCAGACCGACGTCGCCGGCACCAACGACGAGGAACTGGCGGAGCAGATCGTCGCTTCCGTCCGCGCCTACCGCGACACCTTCGCCGAGCAGGGCCGTCCCGCCGCCGGCGAGGACGCCGAGACCTTCCAGGCCCGCGTCATCGTGCTGGACCGGCAGGCGCAGGAAATCCAGAAGCTCGCCCACGAGATGCAGGAGAACCAGGTCAACGTGGCGAGCGCCCTGCAGGAGGCCGCCAGCTTCGCCCAGAGCGAGGTGAACGAGGCGATCCTGCTGCGCGGCCTCGCCATGCGGCTGATCCAGTCGGCGCAGGCCGCCATGCTGGGCGAGCGCGACTACCGCCTGAAGGGCGGCGACGCCGCCCGCACCGCCGTGCACGCCGCCGTGAAGGAGGCGCAGGCCATCGTCGGCGAGGCCGGGCCGCTGCTGGTGGACGCGGAAGGCAAGGCGCTGGTCGCCTCCATCGCCGCCGCCGCATCGGCCTACGACAAGGAATTCGGCGCCCTCGTCGCCGCCACGGAAAACCAGCGCGCCGCCTCCACCGCCATGGCGAAGGCGGCCGGCGCGGTGAGCGACCAGGTCGCCCGCCTCGTCGCCATGCAGCGCGACGACCGCGAATCCGGCCGCGCACGGGCGGGCATGTTCATCATGATCGGCGCCGTCGTGGCGCTGGGCCTGGGCGTGGCGCTGGCCTGGGTCATCGACCGCGCCATCACCGTGCCGCTGCACGCCATGACCGGCGCCATGGACCGGCTGGCGGAAGGCGACCTGTCCGTCGACATCCCCGGTTCCGACCGCAAGGACGAGCTGCGCCACATGGCCGAGGCGCTGACCGTCTTCAAGGAGAACGCGCTGGAGATGCGGCGCATGGAGGAGGAGCGCGAGGTCATGCGCCGGCAGATCGACGCCGACCGCCGCCGCACCATGAACGAGTTCGCCAACGGCTTCGAACAGGCGGTGAGCGGCGTGGTGCAGACGCTGACCGACGCCGCCGGCCACATGGCGCAGGACGCGCAGGAGATGTCGTCCGACGCGGCGCTGACCTCCGCCAAGTCGTCGGCCGTCGCCTCGGCGTCCGAACACGCCACCGCCAACGTGCAGACCGTGGCTGCGGCGGCCGAGGAGCTGTCGGCCTCCATCGCCGAGATTTCGCGCCAGCTCACCGCCTCCTCGCAGGCGGCGGTGGACGCCGCCGGCAAGGCGCAGAAGACCAACACCACCGTGGAGGGGCTGGCCGAGGCCGCCCAGCGCATCGGGCAGGTGGTGGTGCTGATCGGCGAGATCGCCGAGCAGACCAACCTGCTGGCGCTGAACGCCACCATCGAGGCCGCCCGCGCGGGCGAGGCCGGCAAGGGCTTCGCCGTGGTGGCGACGGAGGTGAAGAACCTCGCCGGGCAGACCGCCAAGGCCACCGACGAGATCACCGCGCAGATCGCCCAGATCCAGGCGGCGACCGGCGAGACGGTGGATGCCATCCGCAGCATCTCCGACGCCGTCGGCACCATCAGCCACACGGTGACCGGCATCGCCGAGGCCATGGAGCAGCAGGGCTCGGCGACGCGGGAGATCGCCGCCAACGTGCATCAGGCCGCCGCCGGCACGCAGGAGGTGATGCGCAACATCGCCGAGGTGACCACCGCCGCCGGCAAGACCGGCACCGCGGCCGACGCGGTGCTGCGCGCGTCGCGCGAACTCGCCACCCAGGCCGACCGCCTGCGCGGCGAGGTGCGCGGCTTCCTCGACAAGGTGCGGGCGGCGTAAGCAGCCCCCAGCCCCCCGAACGCCATCCATTGAAAATCTCAATGGATGGCGTTTCGTCTTTCAATTTCCCGTTTTCCGGCATGGCCATCATAGTCCCGCCGCCGAACGCCTGACGGCGGCATCGTGACGGAGACCGGGAATGGACATGCTGCTGCCGGCAACGGCGCTGGACACACTGCTTTCACCGCCGATCCTGTTCTTCGGCCTGGGCGTGGTGATCGCCCTGGCCGGGACCCGCATTCCCATTCCCGAAGGGTTCGGCAAGGCGCTCGCCGCCTACCTGCTCGTCGCCATCGGGCTGAAGGGCGGCGTGGCGCTGGCCGGCGCCCCGACGGGCGAGGTCATGCCGGTGCTGCTGGCCACCGCCGGCCTCAGCCTGACCATGCCGATCCTCGCCTTCGGGCTGCTGCGCTCGGCGGTGGGGCTGGACCGGGTGAACGCGGCGGCGATCGCCGCGCACTTCGGATCGGTCAGCCTCGTCACCTTCATCGCCGCGACCAAGCTGCTCGACGGCCAGGGCATCCCGTTCAGCGGCCACATGGTCGCAGCACTGGCGGTGATGGAAGGGCCGGCCATCGTCACCGGCCTCGTGCTGGCCGGCGCCACGGGGGCCGCCGCCTCGGTCGGCTTGACGGCGGGCGGGGCCGGCGTGGTCCGGGTGCCGGGGCCGTCCGGCATGGGGACGCTGCGCGACGCCGTCCGCGACGCCGCGCTCAACGGCTCGGTCCTGCTGCTGGCCGGGGCGCTGCTCATCGGGATGACCATCGGCAAGCCGGGACTGGACCGGATGGCCGGCCTGTTCGTCGCCCCGTGGGACGGTGTGCTCAGCCTGTTCCTGCTGGAGATGGGCTATCTGGCGGCGGCCCGCCTGCGCGAGGCGATGGGGCTCAGCGCACGGCTGATCCTGTTCGGGGTGGCCATGCCGCTGATCGGATGCGGGATCGGGCTGGCGACGGCCGGCGCGCTGGGGCTCGGGGTTGGCGACGCGACGCTGCTGGCGACGCTGTGCGCCAGCGCCTCCTACATCGCCGTGCCGGCCGCCATCCGGCATGCCCTGCCGACCGCCGACACCGGCCTGTCGCTGCCGCTGTGCCTGGGCATCACCTTTCCTTTCAACATCATGGTGGGCATCCCGCTGTACGCCGCGCTCGCGCGCGCGGTGGCCGGCTGATACGATCGCCGCCAGGGGAGGGGCGATGCCGACACCGCCACCGTTCGATCTCGACCTTCTGCGCACGCTCGTCACCATCGTCGACTGCGGCGGCTTCACACGGGCTGCCGAGCGGCTGGGACGGACGCAGTCCACCATCAGCCTGCAGATCAAGCGGCTGGAGGACGGGCTCGGCAAGCGCGTGTTCGAGCGCGAGGGGCGCGGCTTCGCCCTGACGCCCGAGGGCGAGATCCTTCTGGCCTACAGCCGGCGCATGCTGATGATGGCGGACGAGGCGTGCGCCCGCCTGATGGAACCGGACGTCGACGGGCGGGTGCGGCTCGGCACGCCGGAGGATTTCGCCTCCGTCCACCTGCCGGACGTGCTCTGGCGCTTCGCGCGCGCCCACCCGCGGGTGGCGCTGGAGGTGAACTGCGACTTCACCGTCAACCTCCTCGATGGCTTTTCCAAGGGCGAGTACGATCTCGTGCTCTGCAAGCGCGAGCCGCAGGGCGGCGGGGGCGGCATCAAGGTGTGGCGCGAACCGCTGGTGTGGGCGGCGTCGGACCGGCTGGTCCTGGATCCGCTCGAACCCATTCCCCTGGTCCTTGCCCCCTACCCGGACATCTACCGCAAGCGCGCCGTCGACGCGCTGGACGGCTGCGGCCGGGCATGGCGCGTCGCCTACACCAGCCCCAGCGTGGCGGGCATCCAGGCGGCCGTGCGGGCGGGACTGGGCACCACGATCCTGCCCAAGGAGATGGTCGGCGCCGGCTTCCACATCGTCGGCGCCGAGTTCGGCCTGCCCGACCTCGCCGACACGGAGATCGCGCTCTACCGCGCGCCCGGCCCCTTGCCCAAGGCGGCGGAGCGCCTGGCCGAGCACATCGTCCGCTCGCTGGAAAGCGAGCGCGCGGGTGGCGGCTGACGCGGCGGCTCTACCGCTTCACCACTTCCGACCCGTCCGCCCGCACGATCCGGGCAGGCTTTATGGCGCTGTATTTGACGGTGCCGGTGACGGTCACGCGGTCGCCCTCGTTGAGGCCGGACAGGTCCCAGCCCTTGGCGCTGACGTCGATCTGCTGCTGGCCGTCGCTGAGCGCGAACCACGTCTTGCCGACGCGCTTCACGGTGCCGGCGATGGTCCCCTCCCCCAGCATCAGGATGCCGACGACCGACTGCGACGCCGTGTCGGCGAGAGCAACGGTGGCGGTGGCGGCGGGGGCGGCCATCAGGCCGGCGATCAGAAGGGCGGCGAAACGCGTGCGCATGGCTCTCTCCAGGACTGCGGACCGGGGCAGCCTAGCGCGCACGAACGGGGCGGCTCTTGACCAAAGCCAAGCGCCGCCCCGAATCACGTCACTGCGCCGTCCAGGCGCCGTCCATGGGCAGCGCGGCGCCCGTCATCTGCGCCGCCGCGTCGGAGCACAGGAAGACCGCCAGCGCACCCAGCTGGTCGGGCGTCACGAACTGCCCCGAGGGCTGCTTGGCGCCCAGCAGTTCGGCCCGCGCGGCGTCCGGCGACAGGCCCTTGGACGCGGCCAGCGCGTCGATCTGCTTCTGCACCAGCGGCGTCAGCACCCAGCCCGGGCAGATGGCGTTGCAGGTGACACCGGTGCCCGCCGTCTCCAGCGCCGTGACCTTGGTGAGACCGACGACGCCGTGCTTGGCCGCCACGTAGGCCGACTTCTGCACCGAGGCGACCAGCCCGTGCGCCGAGGCGATGTTGATGATGCGGCCCCAGCCGCGCTCCTTCATGCCGCGCAGCACCAGCCGCGAGCCATGGAAGACGGCCGTCAGGTTGATGGCGATCACCGCGTCCCAGCGCTCGACCGGGAAGTCCTCGATGCTCGCGACGTGCTGGATGCCGGCGTTGTTGACCAGCACGTCGACGTGGCCGAGCGTGGACTCGGCGTGCGCCACCAGCGCCTCGATCTCCTCCGCCTTGGACAGGTCGGCGCCGTGGTAGGCGGCGCGCACGCCGAACTCGGCCTCCAGGCCGCTGCGCAGGCGCTCGATCTCGCCCGCGTCGCCGAAGCCGTTGAGGACGACGTTCGCCCCCTGCCCGGCCAGCGCCCGCGCGATGCCAAGCCCGATGCCGCTCGTCGACCCGGTGACGACCGCGACCTTGCCCTTCAGCATGATTCCTCCCTGCTCCTCGTCTTACGCACCCGCGAAACCCGTGCAAGATGCCGGGACTTCACCCGTTTGTCATCCCAAACCCCTCGCTCACCGCGGGCGCAGGCCCTCGATCAGGCCGCGGATCACGTCCTGCGGCGGCGTCGGGCGCGCACCGCCGGAGGTGCCGGGGACGGGCACCGGGATCGGCAGGTCCGGCACCGCCTGCTTCAGGATGCCGGAGGCGGCGCGGCGCGCCAGGAACTCCTGCACCTCCTGCATTTCGAAGGCGCGCGTCGGCTTGTCGATGGGGCCGGTCATGCGCACGGCGACCGGCGGCAGGTCGCCCTTGGCCTGGATGCGCACGCGCATGTCCATGGTCTCGGCCGGCAGGTTGACCTGCCCCTGCGCCGTCGCCTGCCCGGCGTCGGAGATCAGGCGCAGATCCTGCGTGGTGGCCACGCCGCGCTCCACCGCGAAGGTGCCGTCCAGGCGCGAGAAGCGCGTCTCGCCGCCCTGAAGGCCGCGCAGCACCGCCTCCAGCGCGTCCTGCGGACGGTCCAGGCGGCCCAGCCGTTCGGCCAGGGCGCCCATGTCGAAGCCGCGCACCGCGCCGTCGCGCCCGGCCAGCCGGGCGGTGCCGGACAGCGCCTGCAGCATGGCGGTCTTGCCGGCACCCGCCGTGCGCAGTTCGGCATCGAGGTCCAGCGTGCCGCTCGCCACGTCCAGCGAGCCGCCGGAGAACGCCTGCGCCAGCTTGGCCTTCACCACGGTCAGGTTCAGCTCCGCCTCCGGCGCGCGGCCGGCGGGGGCGGCGAGGCGGCCGGTGGCGCCGATCTGCCCGCCCAGCACGCCGCCGTCGAACTGCTCCAGCGTCAGCACGCCGTCGGCCAGGATCAGCCGCATGGCCGGGTTGTCGATGCGCGTTCCCTGCGCGATCAGCGCCGAGGAGGTGAGCCCCAGCCGCCCGTCGAAGGACCGCATCCAGCCGAGGTCGAAGCTCTCCCCGCCCCCACCCGCCGCGCCACCGGCGGGAGCACCGCCGGATCCGCCCTTGCTGGCGGCGGCCGGGCCGGCCAGCAGGCGGTCGGCGTCGAGGTCGCCGGTCTGCACGTCGGCCTGCACGCGCGGCCGCGGGCCGCCCAGGTCGACCCGCGCCTTGCCCCGCACCGGCATGCCGGCGACCGTGCCCTGCATGGCGGACAGCGCCACCGCGCGCGGCGTCACCGACACTTCCGAATAGAGGTCGAGGGCGCCCACCGTGCCGGTATCCGCCTTGCCGAACAGGGCGGCGAGCCGCGCCATTTCCGGGTGCGTCGCGCGCACCTTCAGGTCGGTGGCGACGGCGCCCTGCAGGTTGGCCAGCGTGCCGCCGGCCTCCAGCGTGCCGCCGACGGCGTCCGCCGACAGCTCCACGGCCAGCTTGTCGAGGTCGCCGGCCAGCCGGCCTTGCGCCTTCACCGCGCCGAACTTCTCCGGCGCCGGGGCACCGGCCGGCCAGGGGACCAGGCGCGTCAGCCCGGCCAGCGAGGCGGCCTCGGCCGACAGCGCCACGTGCGCGTTGCGCAGCGGCGCCAGGCTGCCGACCTGCCCCGACAGCTGCGCCGCGACACCGCCCACGTCGGCCACCCGCACCTCGCGCAACGTGAGCGCGCCGTTGGCGGCGCTGGCGTCCACGCGCAGCCCCTGCACCGGCACCCCACGCCAGAGGAGCGAGCCGACGGCCAGTTCCACCGTGCCGTCCACGTCGCGCAGCAGGCGGGCGACCGCCGGCGGCACCGGGCCGTCCTTGCCGCCGCCGCCGTCGGACGCTCCGCCGCCGGCGCCGGCCGGCGCCGGAGCGTCCGACGGCGGCGGCAGATAGGCGTCCACGTTCAGGTTGTCGACGTCCAGGCGGATGCCGTAGGCCGGCCGGCCGCGGTCGACGTAGGCGACGCCGCCGGTGGCGCGCGCGGTGTCGACGCGCAGGTCGATGCCGGTCACCTCCACCCGCTCCGGCCGGCCCTGCACCTGGGCGCGCAGCGACGCCTTGCGCAGGCGGTCGGCCGGCACCGCGCGCACGTCGACCTTCAGCCAGTCGAGCAGGCTGCGCAGGTCGTCGGCGTTGGCCTCCAGCCGCAGGTCCACCGCCGGCTGGCCGTTCGCCGCCGCCAGCGCGCCGGTGGCGACCACGTCGGAGCCGCCGGGCAGCAGCGCGCTCACCCGGTCGACGTTCAGCCGGCCGTTGTCGAGCGCCGCCTCCAGCCGGCCCTGGCGGATCAGCCCGCCGTTGTAGGTGATGGCGTCCACCGCCAGCTCGAAGCGGCCCGTCACCCCGGCGGGCAGCGCGAAGCCATCGGCGCGCGGTGCGGCCGGCGCGGCGGCGGCGCGTCCGTTCGCCGCCGGCCGCGGCGCCGCGGCGGCGACGCGCTGCATCCAGGTGTCCAGGTCCAGGCGGTTGAGCGCCAGCTTGGCCTCCACCGTGTGCGGCGCCCCGGCGCGCAGCGCGGCGCTGCCGGTGGCGCGCGTCTCGCCGACCTGCACCTCCAGCCCGCCGAAGCCGGCGCCGGCGGCCGACACGTCGATGGCCGTGCGCCAGGAGAAGGGTTGGGCGAGTGGCCCCGGTGCCGGCGCCTCGCCGCGCAGCACCGCCAGCACGGCGCCCAGGTCGCTGCCTTCGGCGCGCAGGTCGCCCTGGGCGCGCGGCCCGGCGGCGCCATTGCTTCCCGTGGTGCTGATGATGCCGGCGAAGCGCAGCGCCGCATCCGTGTCCGGCAGGGAGACGGAGACGCGCAGCGGCACCGCCGCCCCTTCGGCGAAGCGCCCCGACGTCAGGTCGCCGCGCAGGGCGACGCCGCGCGTCACGAAGGTGCCCTGCACCTGGAACGGCCCGCCGAGGCTGCCGGCGACGACGCGGGCGTCTACCTTCTCCATCCGCTCGGCCCGGCCGGCGGCGGCGTCGCGGTAGACCAGCGTGCCGTTGCGCACCGTCACCTGCTCGAAGCTGACGGACGAGCCGAAGCCGCCGCCACCGCCGCCGGACGCCGCGTCGCCGCCGGTGCCGCGCGCGAAGTCCCAGGTGGAACGGCCATCGGGCAGCACCTCGTACACCAGCACCGGCTCGATCAGCGCGACGCTCTGCACCTCCACATGGCCGCGCAGCAGGGCGGGAAACGCCACCCGGACGTCCAGTTCCCTGACGCGGATCATGTCCGGTTCGGCGGCCCCCGGCAGGCTGGCGACGCGCGCGTCGCGCAGGCTGAGCGCCGGGGTGGGCAGCAGCGACAGCCGGATGTCGCCGGCGATGCTCACCGGCCGGCCGGTCGCCGCGCCGACTCGGGCGGCGATCTCGTCCTTGTAGGCGTTCCAGTCGACCAGCGCCGGCACCACCAGAACGGCGCCCAGCAGCAGGAGAACGACAACCAGAACGGCGATCAGGATCTTCTTCACGGGTGGTCCACCGCCGGTAACGGCCCTTCAGAGAACACGGACGTCGAGAGTACGTTAGGGGGCGCGCGCTTCTCGCCCGCGCCGACTTCCGCTAAGCTACCCGCGCCAGAAGAGACAAGCAATTCGGGCATTCCCACGGCAAAGCGCGGGCGCGGCCGAAAAAAGATGCCGGATCCGGACCGTCACGCCCGCGGGGGTGTCCAGGAGAATTCGCATGGGCGACGTCGTCAACCTCAACCGCTTCCGCAAGCAGCAGGAACGCACCCGCCGCGCCAAGGAGGCCGAGGAGAACCGAATCCGCCACGGCCGCACCAAGGCCGAAAAGACGGCCGAGCGCCTGGAGCGCGAGCGCGCCGCCCGCGACCTGGAGGGCAAGAAGCGCGACGACCCGTCCTAAGCCGGACGCCATACCAGGCGCATATACCCCTATCTTGCGTGATGTCTTTGATGACAAAAGGCAATTCCGATCATCAGCACGACTGACAATCTGGCGAACCCTGCGACATTTTGATACCTTGACGCCAACGAGAGGTTCCTCATTGCACGGGGGAGTTGGCGCCATGGTCGACGTCACCACGCACCGCCACACGGCGGAACAACATTCCACCTCCACGCTGCCCCACATCCGCCGCATCGACACCGACCGGCCCTGGGTCTGGCTGGCGCGCGGCTGGCAGGACCTGTGGGCGGCGCCCACCGTCAGCCTCGCCTACGGGCTGCTGGCCGTGGTCTCCAGCTTCCTGCTGGTGGCCGGGCTGGCGATGGCCGAGATGCAGTATCTGGTGCTGCCGATGGCGGCCGGTTTCATGCTGATGGGGCCGGTGCTCGCCGTCGGCCTTTACGAGACCGCCCGCCTGCTGGAGCGCGGCGAGCGCGTCACCCTGCTCGCGGTGATCGGCGCCTACCGCCGCAACGCCACGCAGATCGCCACCATCGGGCTGGTGCTGATGCTGGCGCTGCTGGCGTGGATCCGCGTGGCCTTCCTCGTCTTCGCGCTGTTCTTCTCGTCCCAGCCGCCGGCCTTCGACCAGCTGATCGACCGCATCTTCTTCTCGCAGCAGACGATCCCCTTCCTGCTGACCGGCAGCCTGATCGGCGGCGTGATCGCGGCGGTGGTGTTCTCGGTCAGCGTGGTGGCACTGCCCATGCTGCTGGACCGCGACACCGACGTCTTCACCGCCATGGCGACCAGCGTCGCCGCCGTGCAGGAGAACTGGCGCGCCATGCTGGTCTGGGCGGCGCTGATCGCGCTGTTCACCGCATCGGGCCTCAGCTTCGCCTTCATCGGCCTGGTGCTGGCATTCCCGCTGATCGGACTGGCGTCCTGGCACTGCTACCGCGACGTGGTCGGGCCGGAACGCTAAAGCTCCTGAACCGCCGCCATCCGAACCCTCCCCCGCGCCGTGGGGGAGGGCTTTTCCCGCCCTACTTCTTGAAGCCCGCCCTACTTCTTGAAGCCCGCCCTACTTCTTGAAGAACGCCTCGGCCGCGCTCTTGTGCGCCTGCTTGGCGTCGATGAAGCCGCGGGCGCGGGCGATCTCCGCCTCCAGTTCGGCGATGTAGTCGTTCAGCTCCGCCACGGACAGCGTGGTCAGGTCCTTGGGCGCCGGCTTCTGCTTGCGCGGTTCCAGGTCGTCGAAAACCATGGGCGGCCTCCTTTTCCACATCCCGGCATCGCATCCCGGCGCGGCTTGCCAGGATCATCCGCCAGTTCTACCTTTTGCCGGCCACACGGAGAAGGGGAAAGCCATGGGAATCGCCCTGCCTGACACCATGACCTGCGTCGAGATCAGCCAGCCCGGCGGCCCCGAGGTGCTGCGCGCCACTCAGCGCCCGGCCCCCATCCCCGGCCCCGGCGAGGTGCTGGTCGCGGTCGAGGCCGCCGGCGTGAACCGGCCGGACATGCTGCAGCGCCAGGGCCGCTACGACCCGCCGCCGGGCGCGTCCGACCTGCCGGGGCTGGAGATCGCCGGCCGCGTCGTCGCCATCGGCGAGGGCGTCATGGACTGGGGGGCCGACGACAAGGTCTGCGCCCTGGTCGCCGGCGGCGGCTACGCCCAGTACTGCACCGTCCCCGCGCCGCAGTTGCTGCCCGTCCCGAAGGGGTTGAGCATGGTCGAGGCGGCCGCCGTGCCGGAGACCTTCTTCACCGTGTGGACCAACGTGTTCGAGCGCGGCGATCTCAAGCCCGGCGAGACGCTTCTGGTGCACGGCGGGTCCAGCGGCATCGGCACCACGGCCATCCAGCTGGCCAAGGCCTTCGGCGCCCGCGTCTTCGTCACCGCCGGCAGCGCCGACAAGTGCCGGGCGTGCGAGGAGCTGGGCGCCGACCGCGCCATCGACTACAAGACCGAGGACTTCGTCGCCGTCATCAAGGAGGCGACCGGCGGGCGCGGCGTCGACGTGGTGCTGGACATGGTCGGCGGCGACTACATCGCCCGCGACATCGAGATCATGGCCCCCGACGGCCGCCACGTCTCCATCGCCTTCCTGAACGGGCCGAAGGTGTCGCTGAACTTCTTCCCCGTGATGACCAAGCGCCTGACGCTGACCGGGTCCACGCTGCGCGCCCGTTCGGTCGAGGAGAAGGGGCGCATCGCCGCGGCGCTGCGCGAAAAGGTCTGGCCGCTGATCGGGGACGGCCGGATCAAGCCGGTGATCCACAAGACCTTCCCGCTGGACCGGGCCGCCGACGCGCACGCGCTGATGGAATCCAGCACGCACATCGGCAAGATCGTGCTCACGGTGGAGGAATAGCCCCGGCTGGCTTCGGCCGCGACAATCGTTCCGCGCAATCTTGGTGGTGTTCGCTCTTCCCCTTTGCGGCGGACCTGGGTAGCTTGGTAAAGCTATTCAGGAACGTTGCGCAGGCGACCGGGTCCGGAACCCCGGCCGCGTGCGTCAGCGTGCTTACAACAACCGGCTTTCCTCCCATATGGAGGGGTGAGCACGGAACTGTGGAAGGAACAGGCCGGCGCCGTCACGGTGACCGGTCGTGTTGTCAGGAGGGACGATGGCACTGCCCTTGATGCCGAAAGCGACGGCCGTCTGGCTGGTCGAGAACACTGCCTTGAGCTTCGAGCAGATCGCCGCCTTCTGCGGCCTGCATCCGCTGGAGGTGCAGGCGATTGCCGACGGCGAGGTGGCGGTGGGCATGGTCGGGCTCGACCCCATCGCCAACGGCCAGCTCACCAAAGGCGAAATCGAACGCTGCGAGAAGGACCAGAACGCCAAGCTGAAGCTGCTGGTGCCGGACCTGCCGCAGCCGGCCGCGCGCTCCAAGGGGCCGCGCTACACGCCGATCACCAAGCGCGGCGACAAGCCGGACGCCATCGCGTGGCTGCTGAAGCACCATCCGGAACTGTCGGACGCCCAGGTCTGCCGCCTGATCGGCACCACCAAGCCGACCATCTCGGCGGTGCGCGACCGCACGCACTGGAACGCCACCAACATCAAGCCGCGCAACCCGGTGCTGCTGGGCCTGTGCAGCCAGCGCGAGCTGGAGGAGGCGCTGGCCAACGCCGCCCGCCGCGGCCCGATCGAGCGCGAGGACGGCGGCGCGGACTACACCGGCGACGAAGGCGAGGAAGAGGACGCGCCGTATTCCGAGTCCGCGTGACGGCGGCCGATACGAGACGCCGAAAGCAAAACGGCGTGCCGTCCCGCGGCACGCCGTTTTCAATGTCGGGCTCCGAAACCCGGAAATTCCTGCTCCGGACGAGGAATTCAGGCACGCGCCAGGCGCGTCATCTCGTCCTTGAGGCGGAGCTTTTCTTTCTTGATCTTCGCGAGGATGGCGTCGTCCGGATGCGGCCGCTGATTTTCGAGCCTCAGTTCGGCCTCCAGCGCCTGGTGCTTCAGGCGCAGGGACTCAATCCGGTCCTCAAAAGCCATGGTGTCCCTCCATCGGAAGTTTGTCATACATTACCCGGCATGACTCGGAGCGGGTCATATTGTTGCTGAATCGGCGGTATGGCAAGGGCGCGGAACGGCGCTGGACGAAATGGGTAGCGCGCGCTACATCACCCGCATGACCGTGCCTCCCCGAATCGTCGTCGGCATCAGCGGGGCCTCGGGGGTGATCCTCGGGGTTCGCCTCCTGGAAATCCTACGCCGAATCGGCGTGGAATCCCACCTCGTCATCAGCCGTGCGGCCGAAGTCACCCTGGCCCACGAAACCGACCTGAAGCCGGCGCAGGTGCGTGCGCTGGCCGATGTGAACTACCCGGCCGCCGACATCGGCGCCGCCATCGCCAGCGGCAGCTTCCGCACGCTGGGCATGATCGTCGCCCCCTGCTCCATCCGCACCATGAGCGAGATCGCCACGGGCGTGACCTCCAGCCTGCTGACCCGGGCCGCCGACGTGGTGCTGAAGGAGCGGCGCCGGCTGGTGCTGATGGTGCGCGAGACGCCGCTGCACCTGGGCCACCTGCGCACCATGACGCAACTGGCCGAGATGGGCGCCGTCGTCGCCCCGCCCGTCCCCGCCTTCTACGCCAAGCCGCAGAGCCTGGACGACGTGGTGAACCACACGGTGGGCCGCGCGCTCGACCTCTTCGGGCTGGAAGCCGGCATCGTCAACCGCTGGGGCGAGCCGAGCCAGACGGAGCCGGCGGAAGCTTGACGTGAGTCAAGCTTGGAACACCGGTGCTTTTGTATTACATCCCAGCAACAGAGTCGGTCACCGCCGCCACACCATCGCCCCTAGGAGAGTGGACGCATGCCTCACCGCGCACAGCACGACGCCATCCGCCGCCTGATGGCCGGCGTGAAGGGGTTCCGGGCCCGCTATTACGAGCGCAACCCGGAAAACATGCGCGAACTGGCGGAGCACGGGCAGAAGCCGGACGTGCTGCTGATCGGCTGTTCCGATTCCCGCGTCGACCCGGCCCTGCTGACGCAGGCGGAACCGGGCGAGCTGTTCGTCGTGCGCAACGTCGCCAACCTGGTGCCGCCCTACCAGCCGGACGGGCACTACCACGGCACCTCGGCGGCCATCGAATACGCGGTGAAGGTCCTGGAGGTGCGGCACGTCGTGGTGCTGGGCCACGCCCGTTGCGGCGGCATCCAGGGCCTGATCCGGCTGAACTCCGGCGAGCCGCCGCCGGGCGACTTCATCGCCCCCTGGGTGTCCATCGCGCAATCGGCGTGCGAGCGCTTCATCCCCGCCAGCGGCGGCGATTGCGGCGACGGCGGGGCAGGTTCCGCCACCTACCTGCAGGATTGCCCGCACCTCGTCGAACGCGCCGCCGTGCGCGGCTCGGTCGAGAACCTGATGACCTTCCCCTTCGTGCGCGAGCGCATCGTGCAGGGCCACCTGCACATCCACGGCTGGTGGTTCGACATCGACAGCGGCGAGCTGTGGGTCATCGACCCGGAAACCAAGGTCTTCGTGCCGGTGTTCGAGTAAGCCTCCCCCGTCACGCCATCTCCGCCAGCGCCGCCGCGATGCGGCGGGCCACGCCGGTCCAGTCGCCGACGCGCTCCTGCCGGAACAGGCGCGCGGTCGGGTACCAGGGGCTGTCGTCGCGCCCCAGAAGCCAGCGCCAGTCCGGTGCGAAGGGCAGCGCCACCCACACCGGCACGCCCAGCGCGCCGGCCAGGTGCGCCACGCTGGTGCAGGAACTGACCACCAGATCCAGGTTCGCCATGATCGCCGCCGTGTCGGCGAAGTCGCCGATGGCGCCGCCCAGGTCGGTGAAGCCGTCGGGCACCGGCACGCGGTCCAGGTCGGCGCGCCCGTCGCCCATCTGCAGGCCGAACCAGCGCACCCCCGGCACGTCCAACACCGGCCGCAGGCCGGCCAAGCGCGGCGAGCGCAGGTCGTCCGCCTGGAAATGCGGGTTTCCCGCCCACACCAGCCCGACTTTCGGCCCCGTTCCCCCGTTGTGTCTCAACAGGCGCTCCCGCCACGCCGCCACCCGCGCCGGATCGGGCCGCAGGTAGGGAACCTTGGCCGGAATGCTGTCCACCCGCGTGCCGAAGACGCGCGGCAGGCTCATCAGCGGGCATTCCAGGTCGAAATCCGGCAGCGGCTCGCCTCGGCCGATCACCCGCGCGACGCCGGGGAAGCCTTCCAGCAGCGGCAGCAGCGGCGGCTGCACCTCCAGCACGATGCGCGCGCCGCGCGCCGCGACCATGGGCACGTAGCGCAGGAACTGGATCGTGTCGCCCAGCCCCTGCTCGGCGTACAGGAGGAGCGTACGGCCCTGTACGTCCTCGCCGCGCCACGTCGGTTGCGGGAAGGGGCGCCAGGGCGGCTGGGCGTTGTCGTCGTTGCGACGCCACTCGAACTCCTCCCAGCCTTCGGCCATGTCGCCGGCCAGCAGCAGTGCGAAGGCGCGGTTCCAGTGCAGGCCGGCGTCGGTGGGGTGGAACTCCATCTCCCGCGCGTAGCTTTCCGCCGCGTCCCGCGCCCGGCCGAGCGCCAGCAGCGCGGTGGCCCGCGCGCGCCACAGCGGGCGTTCCGGCCGCAGCCGCCCGGCCGCGTCGAGCAGGTCCAGCGCCTCCTCCTCCCGCCCCTGCTTGACGAGCACGAGGCCGAGGTTCTCGTGCGCTTCCACAAGGTTGGGCGCGCGGTCGAGCGCCGCCCGGTAGGCCGCCTCCGCCTCCGCCCAGCGCTGCCCGGCCGCCGCCGCATTGCCCAGCGCCAGCCACGCCGCCGCCAGATCGGGACGCAACGCCGCCGCCCGCCGCGCCGCCGCGGCACCGGAATCCGCCTGCCCCACGCCGGCGTGCGATTCGGCCAGCGCCACCAGCGCCTCGGCATGGTCCGGCGCCACCGCCAGCGCGCGCTTGGCGAGCGGCAGCGCCGCCGCCGCCCGGCGCAGGTGCTTCAACGCGCCGGCCCGGTTGGCGTACGCGTCGGCCAGGAGCGGGTCCAGGCGTACGGCGCGCGCGTACGCCGCCACGGCGGCCTCCGTCCGGCCCAGCACGCGCAACGCGTTGCCGAGGTTGGAGTTCGGGCTTGCCGCCTCCGGCCGCAGCGTCACGGCGCGTTTCAGCAGCGCCAGCGCCGGCTGCGGATGCCCGGCCTGCGCGTACAGCACGCCCAGCAGGTGGGCGGCGTCCGCCTCCTCGGGATCGGCGTCCAGGATGCGGGTGTAGAGCACCTCCGCCTCGGCGAGCCGGCCTGCCCGGTGGTAGTCGAAGGCGGCCGCGAGGGCCTCGGCGATGGTCGCCATGCGCAGTCCGGCAAAAGGGCTGGGGGCGTCAGGATAGCGGCTGCAGCCCCGGGGCCAAAGCCCCGACGCGCATGCCCCCGCGCGGCGCATGGCCGCTCTGCCTGTGATAACCGCCCGCCGGGCATCGTGCTGCGTTGCACCACGGGTGCCGACGGACTATCTCTTCCGATACCCTTCCGAAAGAGGTACCCGGAGGTTCACCCCATGCCCAGATCGGCGTCCAGATCGGCCTTGCTCCGCAGCGCGCTCGGCGCCCTGCTGTGCGGCGCGACCATCGGCCTGTCGGCGGCTTCGGCGCTGGCCGCCGAGGGCGGCAGCAGCAGCTGTCCATGGCAGCAGGACGTTTCGCTGGTGCTGGACACCAAGACGCTGACCATCCCCCCGGCCGTGTTCGAGACGAAAAGTGGCCCGGCCCCGGTGATCGACGGCTACGAGCTGCTGCCGAACGTCAACGCGCTTGTCCTGCGCATCCAGGGTCCGCGCGGCGAACTGTGGGAGGCGGCGCTGACCCGCGTCGGCGCGAAGCGCTGCACCGGCTTCTACGTCGGCAAGCCGGTGCTGATCGCTGAACCGCCCCCCTTCGTCCCCCGCTCGTCCAAGAGCAGCGTCGCCGTCCGTTAGCCGCCCTCTCAGTCACCCAGGCTGATGCCCAGGCCGCGCGCCGTTTTCACCAGGGTGCCGTTCGGATCGACGCTGGCGTAGGCGGCGATCGCCTCCTCGATGGGCACGTCGACCACGCCGCGGTTGGACCACGCCACCATGCGGTCGAACTTGCCTTCGGCGATCAGGTCCACCGCGTGCACGCCGAAGGCCGAGGCGACGAGGCGGTCGCGCGGGCTGGGGGGCGAGCCGCGCTGCACGTGGCCCAGCACGGTAACGCGGGTCTCGGCGCGGGTCGCCTGGGCCAGCTTCTCGCCGATGTAGTCGCCGATGCCGCCGTAGCGCTTCTCGCCGCCCTCGAAGACCTTCTTCACCTCGCCGCCTTCGGCGGTCTTCACCGCCTCCGACACCACGACCAGGCCGAAGTTGCGGCCCGACGCGCGGACCTGCCGCATCTTCTCGGCGATCTTCTCGATGGAATAGGGGATCTCGGGGATCAGGATCACGTCGGCGCCACCGGCGATGCCGGCCGACAGCGCGATGTGCCCGGCGTCGCGCCCCATCACCTCCAGCACCATGATGCGGGCGTGGCTGGCGGCGGTGGGCTGCAGGCGGTCCAGCGCCTCGACCGCGACGCCGACGGCGGTGTCGAAGCCGACCGACACCTCGGTGGCGCCCAGGTCGTTGTCGATGGTCTTGGGCACGCCGACGAGGTTGAGCCCGCCCTTCTGCGCGATCTTGCGCAGGATGGCGAAGCTGCCGTCGCCGCCGATGCCGATCAGCGCGTCCAGCCCCAGTTCGCGGTAGCCGCCGATGATCTCGTCGGAGCGGTCCTTGAAGGTGCCGTCGCCCATGGGGTAGGCGAAGGGGTCGCCGCGGTTGGTGGTGCCGAGGATGGTGCCGCCCATGCGCATCATGTTGCCGTCGACCTGCGGCAGATCGAGCACCTGATACTGCACCGGGCGCTTCAGCAGCCCCTGCGTGCCTTCCTTGATGCCGAGCACCTGCCAGCCGTAGGTGAGTGTGGCGCGGTGCACCGCGGCACGCATGACCGCGTTGAGGCCGGCGCAGTCGCCGCCGCTGGTGAGAATGCCGATGCGCTTGGCTGATGTCATGGATGGGGACCTCGTTTCCCGATGCCTGTGACGCGGGGCGACAGTCTGACCCGAACGGCCGGACACCGCAATGCCACGCATGCGATAACCGCCCGCACGCGCAGTGGTTTCACCGTGCCGGACGCCGCAAAATCTGGTATGGTCGCTCACCGCGACGACACCCGTGCAGCCGCACCATGAACGAACAGGACATGCTGAAGCAGAAGCTCGCCGAGCTGAGGACCGAACACCGCGACCTCGACGACGTCATCGCACGCCTGTCGGAGCGCGCCCCGTTCGACCAGCTTCAGCTACAGCGGCTCAAGAAGCGCAAGCTGGCGCTGAAGGACCAGATCGCCCTGATCGAGAGCCGCCTGCTGCCCGACATCATCGCCTGAACCGGCGCCGGAACCGGCGAATCGGGGGCGTGCGGCAGAACGCGCCTGTGTGCATCCCGCCCGGCTTCTGCTACCATGACGGAAACCGCCGGAGCCGTCAGGATGGCCGAAGACGAACGCATCGCCCGCATCGAGGCCCGCATGGACTACATGCAGGGCGACATCGCCGAGATCAAGGCGACGCTGGCGCAGCTCGTGCCGATGATCATCCGCATCGACCAGAAGCTGTCCGACATGCCGACCCAGGCCGAAGTCGCCGAACTGCGCGGGCGCGTCGAGGAGCAGAGCAAGTTTCTCCAGCTGGCCCTCGCCGGCCGGCAGAAGCGTCCGGCGGCCGAATAATCGCCCACTCCGCGCGCTGGACTCTTGAAGCGCCCTTCCTATAATGCGCGGCTTTCCCAGGCCTGTTGGAAAGCCGCTCCGTGCCCATCGACACCCCCACCTCTTCGCCGGCCTCGTCTTCGTCGGCCTCGTCGTCGCCGGTTGTCGGCATCATCATGGGAAGCCAGTCCGACTGGTCCACCATGAAACACGCGGCCGAGACGCTGACCGCGCTGGGCGTGCCGCACGAGGTGCGCATCGTCTCCGCCCACCGCACGCCGCAGCGCCTGTACGACTACGCCACCTCGGCCAGGGGCCGCGGGCTGAAGGCCGTCATAGCCGGGGCCGGCGGGGCCGCGCACCTGCCGGGCATGGCGGCGTCGATGACGCCGCTGCCGGTGTTCGGCGTTCCCATCGAAAGCCACGCGCTGAAGGGCATGGACAGCCTGCTGTCCATCGTCCAGATGCCGGGCGGCGTGCCGGTCGGCACGCTGGCCATCGGCAAGGCCGGCGCCATCAACGCCGCGCTCATCGCCGCCTCCGTCATCGCGCTGATGGACCCGGCCGTGGCCGAGGCGCTGGACGCCTGGCGCGCGCGCCAGACCGCCGCCGTGGCCGAGACGCCGGTGGACGAGCCGGCGTGATGTCCAGCAAGACGCCCGGCGCGATGCTGCCCCCCAGTTCCACCATCGGCATGCTGGGCGCGGGCCAGCTCGGCCGCATGACGGCGCTGGCCGCCGCGCGGCTCGGCTACAAGATCCACGTCTTCGCCCCCGATGCCGCCGACAGCCCGACGGCGCAGGTGTGCGCGGCCGCCACCATCGCCGACTGGAACGACGAGGCGGCGCTGGCCGCCTTCGCCCGCGCGGTCGACGTGGTGACGCTGGAGTGGGAGAACATCCCCGTCCCCACCGTGGAATTCCTGTCGGCGCTCGTCCCCGTGCACCCCGGCGCCGGCGTGCTGGCGGTGACGCAGGACCGCATCGCCGAGAAGGGCTTCGCCAACGGCCTGGGCATCGCCACCGCCCCCTGGCGCCGTGCCGACAGCGCCGATGACGTCGCCCGCGCCAAGGCGGAGATCGGGCCGCGCTGCATCCTGAAGTCCACCCGCCTGGGCTACGACGGCAAGGGGCAGGCGGTGATCGGGCCGGACACCGACCCGGCGGCGGCGTGGCAGGCCATCGGCGGCCAGCCGGCCATCGTCGAGGGCTTCGTCGACTTCGTGTGCGAGGTGTCGGTGATCGTCGCCCGCGCGGCGGACGGCCGCACGGCCGTCTTCCCCACCGTCGAGAACCGCCACAGGAACGGCATCCTCGACCGCACCATCGCCCCCGCCCGCGTGGCGCCGGAGACGGCGGCCGAGGCCGAGCGCGTCGCCCGCGCGCTGACCGAGTCGCTGGGCGTGGTCGGCCTGCTGGCGGTGGAGATGTTCGTCACCCGCGACGGCCGCGTGCTGGTCAACGAGATGGCGCCGCGCCCGCACAACTCCGGCCACTGGACCATGGACGCCTGCGCCACCTGCCAGTTCGAACAGCTGGTGCGCGCCGTCTGCGGCCTGCCGCTGGGCGCCACGCAGGCGCTGTTCCCCGCCGAGATGGAGAACCTGATCGGCGACGACGCGGACCGCTGGCCGCAGCTGCTGGCCGAGCCGGGTGCCCGCCTGCACCTCTACGGCAAGGCGGAGGCCCGCCCCGGCCGCAAGATGGGCCACGTCAACCGCCTGTTCCCCGGCGCCAGGGGCTGAATCCCCGCAAATCCTTTGTGTTTTCCACGCCGCCACGCGCCGCACGCGTGGCGGCGCTTTGCCGTGCGCGGAATCCGACGTTCGGCAATTCTTCATACTTTTCTAAAATGATCTCAGTCGGTACGGTGATCTATTATGTGTGCAAAGCGTTCGATGAACTTTGTTTCAAATACACGGTTTCATGGCGATCAATCCTCCACCGCCGGCCGGGCCGTCCGCCCAACCCCTCCGTCCGGCGCGCAGCGCTGAGCGGCCGCCCGCCGCCGCCCGCGTGGCCGAGGCGGCGCGCGCCGCCGCGATGCCGGCGCGCCCGACCTCGTTCCGCGAGCGCGACCGCTTCGTCGGCTTCGCCTTCGCCGCCGCCGACCTGCTGATCGAAACCGACGAGCGGGGCACCATCCTGTTCTCCGCCGGTGCCCGTTGCCGGCTGACGCCGGGCGACGTGGGCAGCCTGGTGGGCGTCAGCCTGTTCGACGTGGTGGCGTCGACCGACCGCAAGTACGTCCAGGTGCTGCTCGACCGCGTGGTGGAGAAGACGCGCATCAAGCCGGCCCGCGTCGTCTTCCAGGCGCACGACGGCCACCGCTTCCCGGCGCTGCTCGGCGGCTGCCGGCTGGAATCCTGCCCCGGCTCGCTGTTCCTCACCGTGCAGCTGGCCTCTGGCCCGCGCGCGCACGAGTTCTCCGGCACCGCGCCGGCGGCCGGCCAGATGCTGGACGGCCACAGCTTCGTGACCATCCTGGAAGACCGCATCGTGCGGGCGCGCGAGAAGGGGCTGGACCACGGCCTGACGCTGCTGCTGGTCGAGGGGCTGCAGGCCATGGTCGACACCCTGCCGGAGGGGCAGGCGACGGAGGTGAAGCAGGGCATCGACGCCTACCTGCGCGGCATCTCGGCCGACGGCGACAGCGCCGGCCAGCTGGCGTCCGACCGCTTCGGCATCGTCCACGCCTCCGACATCGATAGCCAGGAGGTGCAGACGCACATCGCCAAGATCATCCAGGAGGCCGGCGGCGAGCTGGAGGGCGGCATCCGCGCGTGGGAGCTGGACATGGCCGGCTCGCAGCTGGACGCCACGGACGCGGCGCGGGCACTGGTCTACACGGTGCAGGCGTTCGCCTCCGCCCAGGGCGGGGAGTTCACCATTTCGTCCCTGGAGGACGGGGCCAAGCGCATGCTGTCCGACGCGGTGGACCGCATCGGCCGCATGCGCGCCACCATCGAGAAGCGCGAGTTCTTCGTCGTCTACCAGCCCATCGTCGAGCTGGCGACGCACGACGTCCACCACCTGGAAGCGCTGACGCGGGTGGAGGGCATGCCGTCCCCGGCCGACTTCATCACGTTCGCCGAGGACGTCGGCCTGATCTACGACTTCGACCTGCTGCTCTGCCAGTCGGTGCTGGACACGCTGAAGGCCTTCCGCCTGGAGCCGAAGCTGCCGGACGTGGCCATCAACCTGTCGGCCAAGACGCTGATGAGCCCGCTGTTCCTCCAGCAGTTCAACGCGGTGACCGAGCCCTACGGCGATCTGGCGCGCAAGCTGCTGCTGGAGGTGACGGAGACGGTGGTCGTCACCGACATCGCCAAGCTGAACGACGTGCTCCAGAAGCTGCGCCGCGTCGGCTACCGCATCTGCCTGGACGACGTCGGGTCCGGCTCAACCTCGTTCCAGTCGCTGTACGGCCTGCAGGTGGACTTCGCCAAGATCGACGGGAAGTTCGTGAAGGGGGCATCGGGCAGCCAGCGCGACATGGCGATGCTGCGCTCCATGGTGGACGTCTGCCACCAGCTCGGCCTCCAGCTCATCGGCGAGCAGGTCGAGGAACCGGACCACGCCAAGCTGCTGGAGGAGCTGAACGTCCCCTACGCCCAGGGCTGGCTGTACGGCCGCCCCAGCCGCGACTTCGGCTATTTCGCCAAGGACTGGTCGAAGATGGCCCGCAAGGGCGGCAAGATCCTGCTGAAGTAGGCGGTTACGCCTCCTCCTCGCGCTTCACCAGGTCGCGGTAGGCGTGCCAGCTGGCATGCCCGATCAGCGGCAGCGCCACCACCAGCCCGACGAACGCGGTCAGCATCCCGATGCCGGTCACCAGCACGATCACGCCGGCCCACAGCGCCATGACGCGCGGGTTCTTCACCACCGCGATGACCGACACCAGGGCGGCGGCGAACACGTCCACCGGGCGGTCGAGCATCATCGGCAGCGCCGTCACGTTGGTGACGAAGGCGATCGCCGCGAAACCGAGGCCCAGTGCCGTCACGAACGCCAGGAAGGTGAGGCCCTGGAGGGTCAGCGCCTGCTCGAACAGGCTGGCGAACGTCATGGAGTGGTAGGGGAAGAACAGCGCGTAAGCGATGACGTTCAGCCGCACCCAGATCATCACGAACAGCATCAGCACGAGGCCGGCGGTGAGGATGTGGTAGGGGTTGGCCCGCCACGCCGTCAGCGCCCGCCAGAAGCCCGGCCGCCGCCCCTCCTCCGCGTCCCGCGACACGGCGTAGAGGCCCAGCGCCAGCAGCGGCGCCACCAGCAGGAAGCCGCCGATCATCGGCGCGATCAGATAGGCCATGCCGGCCATGGTCAGGCCCACGGTCAGCGCGAAGCCGATGGCGACGAACAGCGCGCCGTACGCCGGGCTCACCCACCCGGCCGCCCGCATGTCGGCCCAGCCGGCGGCCAGCCAGACCAAGACCCGTGCCGGCTCCACCTCCCGCACCCGGTCGGCGTAGGGAAAGCCCGCCGCCGCCTGCTGTACCGGCTGCGATGCTGTCGACTGCGTATCCGCCATTGCCCCAGCCCCCTGGTCGGAAATGCCTCCGCCAGAGAATTGGGTGCTACACGAACAATTTGGAAGAGCGAAAATTGGGACTGCGGTCTACAGTGACTTTTCCAGCCGGTCGGCCTGGGCGGCGATGACGCGCTCGGTGGCGGAATAGCCCTGGCGGCGCACCAGCACGCCCACCACGAAGGCCGTCGCCACCATGAACAGCCATGGGCTGATCAGCCAGCACAGCGCCGCCAGCGCGAAGTAATAGGCGCGCAGGCCCCCGTTCAGCGCCGTCACCGCCAGCGTCAGCGCCTGCGCGATGTCGGTGGCCGTGGCGGCCCGCTCGCCCTCCGGCACCGGCGGCAGCGGGGCGGCGCCGATCAGCGCGCAGACGTAGTTGTACTGCCGCAGCGCCCAGGTGAACTTGAAGAAGGCGTAGGTGAAGATGCACACCAGCAGCAGCAGCTTCAGCTCGAAGAACTGGCGCGACGTCCGCACCGTGAAGGACAGGGCGGAGATGATGTCGTGCGCGTGCTCGATGGCGCCGAAGGAGCCGAGCAGGCCAGCCAGCACCAGCATGGTGGTGGAGGCGAAGAAGGTGCAGCTGTTCATCGTGTGGCCGACCAGCTGCGAATCCATGATGCGGTTGTCGCGCTCCAGCATGCGCTCCATCCACACGCGGCGCACGATCTTCAGGTGCTGGTTGACGTGCGTGCGCCCGCGCAGCAGGTGGTCCTGCACCAGGTTGAACGTCCCCCAGATGCCGAGGAACCAGGCGAAGGCGGCGAGGTCGAGCGGGCTGAGGTCGGGCGGCACGGAGCGGTGGTCCGGAGCGTCAGGAGGCGGGCTCCTCCGGTGTAGCACCGCCGCTGCCCCGGCGGTAGGCGTTCAGCACGAAGACGCGGATGGCGGAGGACAGGTTGCCGGCGCGCTCGGCATCGATCGCCTCGATCAGCGCGTTGACCGACTGCCGCCGCACCGCCGCCACCTCCTTCAGCGCGTCCCAGAACTCCTCCTCCAGCGACACGCTGGTGGGATGCCCGGCGATGAGGACGGAACGCTTCTTCATGGGCGGTTGCCGCGAGTTCGTAGGTTGGGTTGAGCCGCAGGCGAAAACCCAACGCATCCACGGCGCGGCGGACGTTGGGTTTTCGCTGGCGCTCAACCCAACCTACGACGTTCGCGCGCCGGAGCAAACCGCCTGTGGCCCCATCACCGTGGCCCCCTCACCGCGGCCCGATCATCGTCTCGGGCCGGACCCACTGGTCGAACTGCTCCTCGGTCAGCAGGCCCAGCGCCACGCCGGCCTGCTTCAGCGTCGTGCCCTCCTTGTGCGCCTTCTTGGCGATCCTGGCGGCGTTGTCGTAGCCGATGTGCGGGTTCAGCGCGGTGACCAGCATCAGGCTGTCGCCCATCAGCCGGGCGATGCGCTCGCGGTCGGGCTCGATGCCGACCACGCAGTTGTCGGTGAAGCTCACCGCCGCGTCGGCCAGCAGGCGGATGGACTGCAGGACGTTGTGGATGATCACCGGCTTGAAGACATTCAGCTCGAAATGGCCGGTGGCCCCGGCCACGGTGACGGTGGTGTGGTTGCCCATCACCTGCGCGGCCACCATGGTCATCGCTTCCGACTGGGTCGGGTTGACCTTGCCGGGCATGATGGAGGACCCCGGCTCGTTCTCCGGCAGGGCGATCTCGCCGATGCCGCAGCGCGGGCCGGAGCCCAGCAGGCGGACGTCGTTGGCGATCTTCATGAAGGACACGGCGATGGTGTTCAGCGCCCCGTGCGCCTCCACCAGCGCGTCGTGCGCGGCGAGCGCCTCGAACTTGTTCTCCGCCGTCACGAACGGCAGGCCGGTGATGGATGCCACGTGCCGCGCGAACGCCTCGGCGAAGCCCTTGCGCGCGTTGAGGCCGGTGCCCACCGCCGTGCCGCCCTGCGCCAGCGGATAGAGCCGCGGCAGGCATCCCCTGATCCGCTCGATCCCGTACTTCACCTGCGCGGCGTAGCCGGAGAACTCCTGCCCCAGCGTCAGCGGTGTCGCGTCCTGCAGGTGGGTGCGGCCGATCTTCACGATGTCCTTGAAGGCGTCGGCCTTGGCGGCGAGGGCGGCGTGCAGGTGCTCCAGCGCCGGGACCAGCTCGTGATGGATCTGCTCCACGGTGGCGATGTGCATGGCGGTGGGGAAGCTGTCGTTGGACGACTGCCCCATGTTGACGTGGTCGTTGGGGTGCACCGGCACCTTGGACCCGCGCTCGCCGCCCAGCAGCTCGATCGCCCGGTTGGAGATCACCTCGTTGGCGTTCATGTTGGTCTGCGTGCCGGAGCCGGTCTGCCAGACCACCAGCGGGAAGTGGTCGGCCAGCGTGCCGTCCGCCACCTCCTCCGCCGCCTCGACGATGGCGCGGCCGAGGGCCGGGTCGAGCGCCCCCAGTTCCATGTTGGCCAGAGCCGCCGCCTTCTTCTGGATGCCGAGCGCGCGCACCAGCGGGCCGGGCATGCGCTCGCCCCCGATGCGGAAGTTCTGGAGCGAACGCTGCGTCTGCGCGCCCCAGTAGCGGTCGGCCGGCACCTCGATGGGGCCGAAGGAATCGGTTTCGGTGCGCATGTCCGGTTTGCCGACCATGCCGGCGTCCTCCCCCAACATCGTTGTCCCAAGGCGTCGTTTGCCGCTGAAGATCTGAGCCGCCGGCCGGCCGGCGGCAAGGGCCGGAAGAGGGCCGGAATGGGGCCGGAAAATTATGCTCTTGAATTATGTTCTTGATTTGTTCTTTTTGCTGCGGCATCGTGGAGGCACGCAACATCGCCAAGACACTGTCACCGGAAGAATGGAGGCTGGGATGGGTGTGTACGCGACCGACCACGTCCGGGCGCTGATCTCGAAGAAGCGCGTGGCGGAGATGCTGGCGCGCGGCTGGTGCATCATCGGCGCGGGCGAGGAAGGCACGCTGCTGATGGAAGGCCCCGACCCGGATCTGGAGGGTGCCCCGCAGGCCATGGCCCCGCTGTTCGGCCATCTGGCCGAGCGCGCCGAGGCCCGCCGCCCGGTGCCGGCCTGGGAACTGGCCTAAGCCGTCCGGAGATAGCCCAGGGGGATACCACCGAAGTATTCCCACCTACTACCATGAGTAATTCTGAAGAGTACGCCAGTCGTTAACGCCCGGTAAGAAGTCGTTAACGGTTTGGACGGCTAAATAGGCCCATCGACGCCCACCCAACCGATGGAGAAGTACGATGGCCTTCACGAACGTCAATACGAAGATCCAGTCCGCTTCCCGCGCCCACCTCACCCTTTTGGATAACTTCATTCGGATTACCGAAGAAAAGATCGCCGGCGAGGGCGACGTCTTCGTCCGCGACAGCCTGATGGATCTGCTGGCGTCAATGCGGGACGAGCGCGAGGGCTACCTGCGGCTGAGCGAGCAGCACGCGGTGCTGGAGACGGCGGCCTGAGCGTCGCAGGCCGGCGCCATAAATTCGGCGCCATGCAATCGGCGGTGGGCACGGGCGCGCCGGGCGCGCCCCTCGCCACCGCCGCCGGCGCCCGGAGCATGAACGTTCCGCTTAGAAAAGCCCGCTTAGAAAAGCCCGCTCAGAAAAGCCCGTTGAACAGCGACCCCCGCCCCTTCGGCGAACCGCCGAGCAGGAGCGACGTCAGCGAGCTGCTGTTCACGCTGCTGCCGCCGGTCATCAGCGCCTGCAGCGAGCGCGCGTAGGACGGGATCTGCCCCGAGGTGTCGCCGGCCGCCGGCTGCTTGGCGTAGGTGTCGTAATCCTCGCTGAAGGTGCCCATGCGCAATTGCAGGGCGTACTGCTTCTCGGTCCCGGCCGCGACGCCCTTGTCGCGCGCTACGCGGATCGTGTAGTCGCCGCGGTCCACCGTCAGCTCGCCCGCCGACAGCTTCTTGTAGGCGTCGAAGGCGGCGCCCGCGTCCTTGTTGCTGTCGGCGATGATCTTGCCGGTCTTGTCCATCAGCTGGACGCGCACGTCCGGGTCGCCGACGCGGCCCAGCGCCAGCTCGCCCTGGTTCGTCACCTTGAACTTGAAGAAGTCGACCGGGTCGTCCTTGCCCAGGATGCTGAAGGCGTTCAGCCGGGTCTTGTTCTTCACCACCATGCCGATGTCGGTGGCGGCGTAGGACAGGGTGGACGAGGACTTGCGGACGGACTGCTCGTATTCCTTGACGTTGCCCGTCGCCCCGGTGTCGCTCCCGGCCTTGGCCTGCTCCTGGACGCGCTTCATGGCGGCGTCGATCGACTGCTGCAGGCTCGACACCATGCCGCCGATATCACCGATCCCAGCCATGTCCGTATCCTTTCCCGACGAGTACCGCGGTCAAGGAATGCAGGATGCGGGCCAGCCGGAAACCCCAGCTGGAAACCAAGGAAAGCCGCCGTTTCTCCGCGACGGCCGCAGGATCGGGCCCGGCAAGTTCTGCCGCCTGCCCGGCAAGCCATTCCCGGACCGGCCCCGTAAGTCTTGAGTGGAGCGGTGATTGGTGCTGTTACTTCAGGGTTTCGGCAATTCACGGTTCCCGACCGCCATGACCGCCACCCAGCCGACCGCCACCCAGCCGCACGAACCGGCGACGGCCGCGCAGAAACCGAACCTGCGCGAGGCCACGCGCCATGCGTACTTCGAATCGGAACGGCTGCGGCTGTTCCTGCTGGGGGTCGACATCGTTACGGTCGCCGTGTTCGCGGCGCTGACCTTCGTGCCGCCGTCGCCGTGGGTGATCGTCGCGGACGCCGTGCTGGGCGTGCTGCTGCTGGGCGAATTCACCCTGCGCTGGTGGATCTCCAACGACCGGCGCTCGTTCCTGCTGCGCCTGGGCACGGTGCTCGACCTCGTGGTCATCGTGACGCTGTTCATCCCCACGCTCACCGGCAACTTCGCCTTCCTGCGGGTGCTGCGGGCGATCCGGCTGATCCGCGCGCTGAAGGTGCTGCGCCAGCTGCGCCAGCGCGGCGGCGCCTTCGCCCAGTACGGCGAGCTGCTGACCAGCATCACCAACCTGGTGCTCTTCATCTTCGTGGCGAGCGCGCTGGTCTACGAGTTCCAGGTCGGCGTCAACCCGAAGATCACCAACATCGTCGACGCCATCTACTTCACCGTCACCACGCTGACCACCACCGGCTTCGGCGACATCACGCTGGAAGGCGACATCGGGCGCCTGCTGTCGGTGGTGATCATGCTGGCCGGCATCTCGCTGTTCGTGAAGCTGGCGCAGGCGATCTTCCGGCCCAGCAAGGTCCACGTCGAATGCCGGCAGTGCGGCCTGTCGCGCCACGACCCCGACGCCGTGCACTGCAAGCACTGCGGCGCCGTGGTCCACATCGACAACGAGGGGTTCTGACCCGAAGCGTCGTAGGTTGGTGCCAAGCGCCAGCGCGGCCCAACATTCCTTCCCACGGCGACGGGTGTTGGGCCGCGCTACGCTTGGCGCCAACCTACGGTTCCGTCATTCCCCGGCCAGCGCCGCCAGATCGGCGCCGGTCACGCGGTAGGGCAGCCACTCCTCCAGGTGCCGGATGCCGATGGTCTCGTAGAAGCCGCGCGCCGGGTTCCAGTTCAGCACGTTGAGGTCCACGCGCTTGCACCCCGCCGCCACGGCGCGGCGCGCCACCTCGGCCAGCAGGCGCTTGCCGACACCGTGCCCGCGCGCCTCGGGCGTCACGTACAGGTCCTCGACGAAGAGGCCGAACCGCCCCTCCCAGGTGGAATAGTTGCGGAAGGTCAGCGCGAAGCCCACGGGCGCGCCGTCCAGCTCGGCGATCAGGGCCTCGAACACGGGGTTGGGACCCCAGCCGTCGCGGCGGAAATCCTCCACGGTGGCCTTCACGGCGTGCGGCTCGCGCTCGAACTCCGCCAGTTCCCGGACGAAGCGCAGGATCAGTTCGGCGTCGGCTTCGACGGCCGGGCGGATGGCGACGGTGGGCATGCCCCGGTTCCCTTCTTCCCAATTTGGCGGCGGGACGATATCGGACTTCCGCGCGGGCGCACAAATGGTTCTAATCGCGCCATGCCCGAACCCGTCGCCATACGCGCGGCCCGGCCGGATGAGGCCGGCGCCCTTCTGGACCTCGTGCGGGACGTGGACGCCGAGAGCCCGTTCCTGCCGCGCGAGCCCGGTGAGCCGCCGTCCTGGCTCGCCACCGGCCGCCCCACGGAGGACCTCGCCGCCTTCCAGGCGCGCGGCAACGCGACGGTCTTCGTGGCGGAGCATGCCGGGCAGCTCGTCGGCTACCTGGGCGCCAACGGCGGGCGCCTCGCCGGCAACCGCGGGGTGCTGACGCTGAAGGTCGGCGTGCGCGCCGCGTGGCAGGGCCGCGGCCTGGGCACGCGCCTGTTCGCGGCGGCCGGGGACTGGGCGCACGCCATCGGCGCGCACCGGCTGGAGTTGACGGCCGCCGCTCCCAACATTCGGGCGCACGCGCTGTACCGCCGCCTGGGCTACGTGGACGAGGGGCGCATGCGCGACGCCATGCGGGTGGACGGCGTCTGGCGGGACGAGCTGATCCTCGGCAAGCCGCTCTCCCCCGCCGACGCCCCGGAGTGGCCCCCGCTGCTCCTCGACCCGACGCCGCCCGCCCTGCCCGTTCCCGTCTCCATCCACCCCGCCGGGCCGGAGGACGCCGCCGCCTACCACGCCTTCGACGCCGCCGTCCGCCGCGAGACGCCCTTCCTGCTGCGCGGCCCCGGGGAGGGGCTGGCCGGTCCCGAACACGCCCGCCGCTTCCTGGCCGGCCAGCGGGGACGCCGCGCCGTGACGCTGGCCGCCGTGACGGCGCACGGCGGCATCGCCGGGGCCGCGTCGGTGTGGACCGGCCCCTACCGCCGCACCGCGCACGAGGGCGCCCTGGCGCTGGCGGTGCGGCGGGATCACTGGGAACGCGGCGTCGGCCGGCGCCTGATCGCCGCGGCGGAGGATTGGGCGCGCAGGGCCGGCCTGCACCGGCTGTCGGCCTGGGTGCTGGGCCACAACGTCCGCGCCCGGCGCTTCGGCGCGTCTTGCGGCTATGGGGAAGAGGCGGTCTGCCGCCGCTACGCCCGCATCGACGAGCAGTTCGCCGACCACGTGCTGCTGGCGACGCTGCTGGGGTGAAAACGGCTTACGCGGCCAGCGCCTTGCCGCACGAAACCTGGCAGCGCTGGTGGCACTGCGGGTCGGCGCAGAGGTTGGTGCGCACGGCCTCCAGGCGCGCCAGCAGAAGCCGCGCCTTCTCTTCGGCACTCGGATCGGAACGCAGCGTATCGATCGCCCGCTCCAGAACATCCTCGCGCATGGCCATGCCATTTACCCCTTTCGTCATAGGAACGGCACCATACTGTGACGGATTTATGAATCAATCCTGATTAGATTGCGTTTTCCGCATGCACGGGTTGCGCGACGATCCGTCACACACCTACGCGTGGTATTACCACCAGCCGCCGGACGGTCACCCGATCCCCGGCGCCCCAGCGGTACTTGTAGGGCTCCCGCCCGCGCAGGAAGTGGAACTCCCGCGCGCCCTCCCCCACGGCCTCCTCGATGGCGTGCCCGACGGCGAGCGTGCCCGGGCCGACCGGCGCCATCTCGGGGTCGAAGCCGCCGATGTAGTAGAAGGCCCGCTCCCGGTGGCGGAGCCCATAGTGCACGGCGGCCAGCCGCCCGCCGATGGATAGCGCCGTCAGGCGCAGCGCCCCGGCCGCCAGCAGCCCGGCCGCCGCGGCGCGGTGGAAGGCGCGCACTTCGGGCGACGCCAGGACGCCGGCCTCGCCGCGCCCGGCCCAGCGGGCGCCGTGCAGGCGGAACAGCGCGTCCAGCATCGCCGGCAGGGTGCGGGCGTCGGCCCGCTCCACGCTCAGGCCGCCGGCGCGTTCGGCGCGGGCGCGGGCGTGGCGCAGGTTGCGCTCCGCCCCGGCCGGCAGCGGCCGGGTGAGGTCCAGCACCGGGCAGACGTCGCACTCCCGCCGCTCCTCCCGCCAGCCCGGCGGCAGCGGCACGTCCAGCAGCGCCGAGCCCTGCATCACGTCGAACAGGTCCAGCGTGGCGCCGGGCAACGCCGCGCCCAGCGTGCGCAGGGCCTCCGTCACGGCGGGAAGCAGCGTGGCGTCGAGCAGCGCGTCCTGCAGGTCGGTGGTGCCCGCACCCAGCAGGCGCAGCGTGCCGCCATCCTCGTACAGTGGCAGCACGCCGGCCAGCCGCCCGTCGCGGCGCAGTTCCAGCACCCACGGCCGGCCGGGCCGGAAGGCGCGCCACCACGCCAGCAGCCACGCGGGCGACTGGAACGGCAGGGCGCCGGGTGCCGCCGCCCACAGCGCCGCCCAGTCCGGCGCCAGCGCGTCCAGCTCCCCGTCGCCGGTCAGCCAGCGGGCGTCGATGCTCACGCGGCGCCGACGGCGCGCTCGCGGCCGGCGGCCAGCTCCTCGTACCGGGCCAGATAGCGCGCCACCATACGGTCCTGCCCGTGGCGGGCGCGCGCCGCGGCGCGGCAGGCCTCGGGGTCGATCTGCTCGCAGGCGGCGATCGCCTCGGCCATCCCTGCCGCGTCCTCGACCAGAAAGCCGGTAACGCCCTCCTCCACGATGTCGGCCAGCGCCCCGGTCGGGAAGGCCACCACCGGCGTGCCGCAGGCCAGCGCCTCCATGGCGACCAGCGAACTGGTCTCCGGCGCCAGGCTCGGCACCAGCAGGCAGCGCGCCGCGCCCAGCATCCAGCGCTTGCGCGCGAAGCCGACGGGGCCCAAGAAGCGGCAGCGGCCGTCCAGGTGCGGCTGCACCTCCTCGCGGAAATAGCGCTGGTGTTCGGGATAGGGGTAGATCTCGCCGGCCATCAGCAGCTGCAGGTCGGTGCGGCGCACGGCGTCGATGGCGACGTGGAAGCCCTTCTCCTTGCACACGCGGCCCATCGCCACGGCGAATCGGCGCTTGGGCACCCGGATCATCAGGCGGTCGACCGGCACGCCGTTCTCGATGGGCGGCAGCAGGCGCACGCCGGCCGGCGCGCTCTCGTGCTGCGAGCGCGACACGCCGTGCAGCCACGTGTCCGGCCGGTTGGGCGTCAGCGCGCCGGCCGGGTACCAGTCCAGCGGCAGGTGCAGCGTCACCAGTGCCGGCACGTCCGGCGGCGGCAGGTATGTGGCGAAATCGATGCCATGCAGGTGCACGATGTCGACCGGGAAGCGCGCCAGCGCCTCGCCCATGGCGGCGCGCACCCGCGCGTGCCCGGCGGCGCGCGCCGCGTCGTCCACCTCGCCGTGCACGCGCGGCACGGAGATCAGCGTGCCGGCCACCTCCGACCGCTCCTCGGCGATGACGATGGAGCGGTGGCCGGCGCGCGCCAGTCCGGCGTCGAGCGCGCACAGCACCTGCTCCGCCCCGCCGACGGAATCGGGGCCGACGGGCGCGAAGGGATAGGCCACGCTGAGAACGGTCAGTGCCATTGAGCCTCCTCAAACCCCCATCTCAAGCCAACCCCATCTCAAGTCCCAGGGCGACGGACGCCGCGGCGGCGAGGCGCCGCCAGCGCGCCCCGTCCATCGCGAATCCCCACTCCTCGTACTGCAGCGGCCCGTCGTGCGGCGGCCGGGTGAAATCGGCCGGCGGGGCCGGGCGGAAGCGCTCCACCTCCACGCCGAACACCGACAGCACCTCCGCCTGCGACGCGTGCGCGTCCAGCATCCGCCGCTTGGCGGCGCGCAGCCCCTCGTCCAGCGGCACCGTCCGTGCCGGGAAGGCGGCGTGCGGCAGGAAGTCCTGCACCGTCATGCTCCCCGTCGCGTGGTGGTAGAAGGCCATTTCGACCAACCGCGGCGCCCGTCCGCCGTTCCGCGCGACCAGCGCGCACGCCGCCCGCACGGCGAAGGCGGCAGCGTCGTGGTCCGGGTGCCCGCCCTCGTAGGGATGCGTCAGCACGGCGTCGGGCACCAGGGCGGCGAAGCGGTCGGCAAGGCGGAGGGCCAGCGGTTCCAGGTGTTCGGCCGCCTGCTGGTCGGGAAGGCCGAAGGACTCGGCACGGTCCGGCAGGAAGCCGGCGGCGGCGAGCGCGGCTTGCAGTTCGCCGCGCCGCCGGTCGGCGTAGGCCTGCCAGCCGGCGCAGCCGGCCGCCGCAGCGTCCTTGCCGTCGCGCGGCGCGCCGTCGGTGAGGTGGATGAGGTGAAGATCAAAACCCTCCCCCGCCCCCGGCGGGGGAGGGTTTGCCGCCAGCAGCCCGCCCGCGCCGATGGTCTCGTCGTCCGGGTGGGCGACGACGATCAGCAGGCGCGCGCCGGGCGGCACGCCCAAGGCGTCCCTGTAAGCGGTCATTCGGCCGGCGACAGCGCGTCGGCGGGCGCGTAGCGGCGCACCATGTCGGCGCAGAACGTCGCGAACTCTTCCTTCACCTGGGGCGGGCTGGTGTGGTGGGGTTCGATGCCCCGGTGCTCGGGCGTGAAGCAGAAGGTCACCGTCACCTGGAAGTCCTGCAAGGCCTCCATCTGCCGGTCGAACCAGTCCAGCGCCCCCTCGCGGTAGCTGTCGGCCCAGCTCAGCCCCGTGCGCAGGTAGGTGACGCCCAGGTCCTTCATCCAGCGCACGGCGTCGTCCAGCCGGTGGTCCTGGAAGTGGAACCACTGGCACAGGCCGATGTCCGGCGTGACCTTGTGGAAATGCTTGCACGCCAGCTTCGGCGTGCCGTCCTCGCGGATCAGGCCCATGTAGAAGTGGCGGTAATAGCTGGAGCCCTCCGCCTCGCGGTGGCGGGTGGTGGCCGGCCAGGCGCGCGGCAGGTCGAACAGGCTGTACCAGTGGATGCGCGGCGCCCGGCCGCGCAACAGCTCGGCCGTGCGCAGCAAGCCGAACTCCTGCACCTCCTCGGCGCCGAAGGTGGAGACGCCGACCTCCGACACCCACAGCGGCAGGTCGGTGACCGCCTGGATCTCCTTCAGCTTCTCCGGCCACTCGTGGATCTGCCAGTGGTTCCAGTCCAGCGGAAAGCCGTGCACCGCCACCGCATCCACGTGGTCCAGCACGCCGCGGCCCTTCATGTTGTTCATGAAGCCGGCGTCGATGGGCGAGATGCCGCCCAGCACCTTGGGCAGCTTCGGGTTGACCGCGGCGATGGCGTCGGCCGCGCACGTGACCATGTCGGCGAACCGCGCCCACTCCGGATCGAGCTGGAAGTCCCAATGGGATTTGTTGTTCGGCTCGTTCCAGAGCATCACCGCTTCGATCATGCGTGTCCCTCGTTGTCACGTTCCGACGTTGGGTTTTCGCTGCGCTCAACCCAACCTACGGGCGGACCTTGGCGCCGTAGGTTGGGTTGAGGCCAAAGCCGAAAACCCAACACCCTCACCGCCCGCGCGACGGATAGACGGGTGCCGCCCAGTCCGAGCGCTCCGCCACACGGCAGACGAACACCTCGTCCTCCGGATGGTCGATCACCGCGAAGCCGGCGGCGCGCAGCATCGCCTCGGCCCCGGCGCGGTTCGGGATCCACCAGTTCGTCTCGTCGCCGCTGTACTTGTTTTCCACGAAGACCATGCGCGGGTAACCCGGGCGTTCGAAGTGGTCGACGTCGCTGAAGGGATAGTCCTCCGCCACCGGCTCCACCTCCTGTGTGCCGCGCAGCATCGACTGGAAGATCATCAGGTCGCCCGCCACATGCTCGCGGATGAGGTCCAGCGCCAGCAGCGGATGGCGCAGGTGGTAGAGCACGCCCATGAAGATGACGACGTCGAACCGCTCGCCCAGGTCCGCCACGTCGTAGACGGACAGCTTGCGGAACTCGATGTCCGCCCCCATCACCTCGGCGGCGAAGCGGGCCTGAGCCAGGTAGGTGTCGTCGTAGTCGATGGCGACGACCCGCTCCGCCCCGCGGCGCTTCATCTCGATGGAGTAGAATCCGCCGTTGCAGCCGATATCGAGCACGCTCTTGCCCGTCAGGTCCGCCGGCACCGCGTGGGCGAAGCGCTGCCACTTCACGCGCGGGTAGTCGCCCAGGAAATGGTCGGGCGCCGTCTGCACGCCGTTCAGGTCGATGTTGTGGAACCAGCGCCCCAGTTCGCGGACGCGGCGTTCGATCAGCTCCGGCGTCAAGGCGCCCTCCCGATTCAACACGAATCCTCCCTTCGCTTCATTCCGCGGCTTCGGAGAAGGTGCCGCCGCTCAGCAGGCGGATGGCGGTCCGGTAGCCGCGCACCGTGCCGACGTCCACGTAGGACGCGCCGGCGCGCACGCCCACCGCCTCGCCGCCCTCCTTGATCCAGGCGTTGACCAGCGTGCCGATGTACTCGTCCTGCCGTTCGCGCCGGCACCACAGGGCGTGCAGTTCGTGGAACACCGCGCCGGGCATCTTGAAGGCGCCCCAGATCCAGTTGCTGGCGGCCTGCCGGCTCTTCACCTGGATCTCGCGCACGCGGCCCTGGGCGTCGGTGACGACGGCGTCGAACAGCTCCGGCTGCTCCACCGGGAACAGCAGGAACGACAGCAGGTCGTCCGGCAGGCTGGCCAGCGCGTCGTCGGGGAACCACACGGTGTCCGGCAGGCCGATCATCACCGGCTCGTCCGGGTGGATCAGGTGGCGGGCGCGGAACAGCGCGTCGCACAGGCCGCCGGGCCGCGGCTGCACGACGTAGGCGAAGTCCGCCCCCTCCACCCGGTCGCCATAGTATTGCAGGATGTCGAACTTGCCCGGCGAGATGACGAAGGCGATCTTGTCCGCCCCGCCCTTCACCATGCGCTCGACCAGATACTCGCTGACGGCGCGCGGCCGTTCGGCCTGCCCGTCGAAGCGGCTGCCGACCGGCAGCAGCTCCTTGGAGAAGGCGAGCGGCTGGATGCGCGTGCCGCTGCCCGCCGCCGGGATGATGCCCCACATGGTTCAGGTTCCCTTCCGGTCGGTGGGGCGCCGGGCGCCCATCACATGCCCCCCGCCTTCTTGCCGGCGGCCTCCAGCGCGTTGCGCAGGTCGGCGACGCGGCGTTCGGCGGTGTGCTGCATCAGCGTGCGCTCGCGCGCCCGGCGCGCCATGCGGGCGAGGTGGTCGCGCGGCAGCGACAGCGCGGTGGTCACGTCGTCGGTGTCCCTGGCCACCAGGATCTCGCGGCCGGGCTCGAAGAAGGCGTCCAGCCCCTCCCACGCGTCGGAGATGATGGGCACGCCGCAGGCCGCCGCCTCGAACAGGCGGCCGGACGGGCACCAGCCCATGCGCTTCATGGCCTCGCGCGTCACGTTCAGCGTCAGCGTGGAGGAGCAGAAGAAGGCCGGATGCTCGGCCGGCGGCAGGTGGCGGACGAAATAGATGTTGGGCGTCCAGGGGAAGCTGTCCGGGTACTGGGCGCCGCCGATGACGAAGCGCCGCCGGGTCAGCCGCCGCGCCGGCTCGATGAACAGGCGCTCCAGCGTCTCCTGCCGGTCGGCGGCGTAGGTGCCGAGGTACGACAGGTCGCCCATGTAGGATTCGGCCGCCGCCACCGGCCGGTGCACCTCCGGGTCCACCCAGCCGTAGAGCGGCGCCACCACCCTGGCCCCCAGCCGCGCCTTCAGCTCCTCCAGCGCCGCCCCGCCGGTGTAGCTGAGCACGAGGTCGAAGCCGCCCAGCCCTTCCTTCGGCAGATACGGCGGCCGTTCCCCCGTGCGCAGGCGGGCCAGCGTCACCGGCGTGTCCAGGTCGTAGAACACCGTGCGCTGCGCCGTGGAGCCGAGCACGAGCGCGCTGGCCGCCACGCCGTCCGGGCAGTAGGAGGTGACCATCGCCACGTCGGCGTCGGCCGCCTGCCGCTCCGCCTCCGGCGCCACGGTGTCCCAGTCGCGGTAGAGGATCAGCTCGCCGCCGGGAATGTCCCAGAAGTCCCGGTGCTCGGCGTAGTACGGCACGTCGCGTTCGAAGAACACCACCCGGTGCCCCCGCCGCGCCAGCGCCTTGACCAGCCCCCGCCAGAGCGTGGCGTGGCCGTTGCCCCAGGAGGAGCTGATGGTCAATCCGAAGATGACGAACTTCATGGTGCCGCCCCGCTGTGTGCCGCCCCGCTGTCTGCCGCCCCGCTGTCTGGGCCGTCGGTGGCAGGACCGTGCCCGATCGTCTGCCCGATTGTGTGATTGAGACAGAGGACCCGCGGGCCCCAACCGTCGATGGCTAGAACACTTACCGACGCCGGAGCGACCTCGATCCGAAGAAAAAGATCGATGGGAACACCGAGGTAATACGCCAGGGCGGCCCGGATCGGGTCGCCGTGGCTGACCAGCACGAGGCTGCCGTCGGGGGCCTCGTCGCAGCGGTCGTTGATGAAACCGCACAGCCGCGCCTGCACCTCGGCGATGGTCTCGCCGCCCGGTGCGCGGGCGCGGGCGCGCGCACCGTTCCAGCGCCGCCACGCCGGATCCTCGTCCAGCTCGGCGAAGCTCTTGCCCTCCCACGCGCCGAAGTCGACCTCCAGCAGCGCGTCGCCGGTGTTCACGGGCAGGCCCAGGCGATGCGCGATGGGATCGGCCGTCTCCCGCGTGCGGCGCAGCGGGCTGGACCACACGGCCGTGATCGGCTGGCGCGCGAACCAGCCGGCCAGACGCGCCGCCTGCTCGTGCCCGGCGGCGTTCAGCGGCACGGCCATGCGGCCGGCCAGCCCCTGGCCGACCATGTCGTGGTCGGCGTGGCGGACGAGGAAGACCGTGGTCATGGAGGCCCCGCGCGGGTTCAGCAGGGGTCGCCGCTCTCGATGAAGCGCTCGGTGCGCAGGCGCGCCTCGGCGTCGGTGAACTGGACGGGCGGCGACTTCATGAAATAGGCCGACGGCCCCTCCAGCACGCCGCCGATGCCGCGGTCCAGCGCCAGCTTGGCGCAGCGCACCGCGTCGATGACCACGCCGGCGGAATTGGGGCTGTCCCACACCTCCAGCTTCAGGTCGACGGTGAGGGGAGCGCCGCCGAAGGCCGTGCCCTCCATGCGGATGTGGCACCATTTGCGGTCGTTCAGCCAGGGCACGTGGTCGCTGGGGCCGATGTGGCAGTCGCCGGCTGGCAGCGTGTGGCCGAGCTGGCTGGTGACGGCGCGGGTCTTGGAGATCTTCTTCGATTCCAGCCGCTCGCGCTCCAGCATGTTGAGGAAGTCGGTGTTGCCGCCGAAGTTCAGCTGGTAGGTGCGGTCCAGCCGCACGCCGCGCTCGCGGAACAGGTTGGCCAGCACGCGGTGCACGATGGTGGCGCCGACCTGGCTCTTGATGTCGTCGCCGATGATCGGCAGCCCTTTCTCGGCGAAGCGGCGGCGCCACGTCTCGTCCGACGCGATGAAGACGGGGATGCAGTTGACGAAGGCGCAGCCGGCCTCCAGCGCGCGTTCGGCGTACCAGCGCGTCGCTGCTTCCGACCCCACCGGCAGGTAGGAGACCAGCACGTCGGTGCGCGTGCGCTTGAGGATGGCCGTGACGTCGTCGACCGGCGCGTCGGCTTCCGGCACGCTTTCCTTCAGGTACTTGCCGAAGCCGTCCAGCGTCGGCCCGCGGTGCACCGGCACGCCCAGGCGCGGCACCTCGGCGAAGCGGAGCGTGTTGTTGGGCTCGGCGAAGATGGCTTCCGACAGGTCGCGCCCGACCTTGCCGGCGGCCACGTCGAAGGCGGTGGAGAAGGCCACGTCCCCGACGTGATAGCCGCCCAGGCGCACGTGCATGAGGCCGGGAACGTCCGCGTCGTCGGGGGCGCCACGGTAGTGCTGCACGCCCTGCACGAGCGACGACGCGCAGTTGCCCACCCCGACGACCGCCACCCGCACCGTGCCGCCCTTGCCCTGTCCAGCCATCGCCCCCGCCATCCTTATGGTCCGCCGGTCTCCCGGCATTTGTCCGGGAAACGAGAGGATGGGGACGCGGTTCCGCCGATGCACCCGGCGCGGATGGGACCACCCAAGGGGGAATACCCATTTCCCTCCCTCGGCTCCGCCGGGGGATCCCGTAGGTTGGGTTGAGCGAAGCGAAAACCCAACACCCTTGGACAGCGTGGACGTTGGGTTTTCACCTGCGGCTCAACCCAACCTACGGCTCAGCCTACCAATACCGCATCGCGTCCTTGTACAGCGCGTGCAGGTCGTCCTCGCCGACCGGCAGGGGGGCGATGGAGAGCAGGCGCTGCTGGGCCAGGGCGCCCGTCGCCAGACCAGGGATGTCCGCGGCACCATAGCCCAGTGCCGACAGGCCGTTGGGCAGGCCGGTGGCGCGCATCAGCTCGATCAGGCGGGCGGCCAGCACCGCACCCGCGTCCTGGTGGCTGACGCCGCGCACGTCCGCACCCAGCGCCTCGGCGGCGCGCAGGTGCGCCTGGGGGGCGGCGGGGCCGGTGAAGCGGAACGCCGCAGGGGCGTTCAGCACCACCGAGACGCCGTGCGGCACCATCGGCTCCGCCGTCTCGTAGCCTTCGGCCACGAAGCTGTGGTTCATGCCGGCGACCGAGTAGGACATGGCGTGCGGGATGTGCACCCCGGCGTTGCCGAAGGCGAGCCCGGCCAGGGAGGCGGCGAACATCAGCGCGTCGCGCGCATCGCGGTCGTCGGGATCGGTGACGGCGCGCACGAGGTTGGCGCCGCCCAGGCGGATCGCCTGCAGGCTGCCCATGTCCGACCACGGGTTGGCCCCCTGGTAGGGTGGACGCTCGGCCGGGGTGCCGGGGCGCGGGCGGGTGCGGAAGGGACGCGCGGTGTGCGACTCGATGGCGTGCGTCAGCACGTCGAAGCCGGTGGCGGCGACCACGCCGGGCGGCAGGCTGTAGGTCGTCGTCGGGTCCACCACCGACAGGTTCGGGCGCAGGTGGCGGGACGAGATGCCGGTCTTCACCTTGCGCTCGACGTGGTCGAAGATCGCCACACCGGTGGTCTCCGATCCCGTACCGCAGGTGGTCGGGCAGGCGATGTGCGGCTTGACCGGGCCGGGCACCGGCCGCCCCTCGCCCAGCGGCTTGTTGACGTAGGCCAGGAAGTCGGCCGGGTGGGTGGCGTAGAGGTTGGCCGCCTTGGCGGTGTCGATCACCGACCCGCCGCCGATGGAGATGTAGCCGTCGAAGACGCCGTCGCGGGCGAAGGCGGCGGCCTCCAGGAACGACGCGCTGGTCGGCTCCACCCGGCAGGCGTCGAACACCACCACGTCGAGCCCGGCGGCCTTGAGCGACTCGAGCGCCATACCGAACGGCGCGATGGTGGCCACCTGCGGGTCGGTGAACAGCGCCACCCGGCGCATGCCGAGGCCGCGGGCGTCGCCGCCCAGTTCGGCCAGCATGCCGGGGCCGAACTTCATGGAAGAGGCGTCGATGGTGAACCCGGTCTCGCCGGACGGGTCGATGGGATAGGCGTCGGCACGCGGCATGGGGGCTTCCCCTCCCTCAAGTCTTGCTTGCTTTGCGGGAATGGGAGCGCGCCCGGCGGGGGTATGTCAATCGTTGAGGAGTCGCATGGTTGCCAGCGCGTCCGCCGTGGCATGGCCCAGCGCCGTGTTGTCGAACACGCACCACGCCGGGCACCGCGCCGCGTCCGCCATCAGCAGCCCGGCGATGCGCGCCAGCGCGTCCGGCGGGTACGGCGAATGGTACATGTCCGGCGAACCGTGCAGGCGCACGTAGACCAGCCCGTCCCAGCCGCCCGGCCGGTCGGCGCCGGGCGCCGGGGCCGGGTCGGCGGCGGCGCGGGCCACGCGGTGCTCCACCAGCAGCCGCTCGGCCGCGTCCGTGAACCACGTGCGGTGGCGCGGCTCGCACACCACGTCGCCGCCGAAGCGCCCGCGCAGATCCGCGAAGAACGCCCCCGCCACCGCGGCGTCGAAGGCGAGGCTCGGCGGCAGTTGCACCAGCAGCGGCCCCAGCCGGCCGCCCAGGTGCGCCGCCTCGCCCAGGAAGCGGGCCAGCGGCTCCCCCGCGCCGCGCAGGCGGGCGACGTGGGTGACCGCCTGCGGCACCTTGACGGCGAAGCGGAACCCCGGCGGCGTGGACGCGGCCCAGCGTTCGTACGTCTCCGGCCTGTGCGGGCGGTAGAAGGAGGTGTTGATCTCCACGGCCGGCAGCACGCGGGCGTAGCGCTCCAGGTGCGATCCGGGGCCGGGGAAGGCGTCGGCCACCGCCTTGGGCACGCTCCAGCCCGCGGTGCCGACCAGGATGGGATGGCGGATCATGCCCATAAGCCCCATACCCACAGGCCCCATACCCACAGAACGAGAAGGGATTTCACACAAATGATGCTAATTGCCTATTGCCAAAACGGGGAACGCACGGGCATTATCCGGGCTGGCCAGTAGGGTATCTGCACCCCACTGCGCTCTTTCCACACGATCCGATCACTTCCGGCCTGGCGCTCACGCCAGGCCGAATTTTCTCGTGGCCTCTCTCGGGGATCCGCCGGGCCGGTCGCGCCGCTCGCGCAGCGACTCCGCTTCGACGAAAACGCGGCGGATGGCCGGGTAGCGTTCGCGGATGCGCGCCTCCAGCGCGCAGACGGTGTCCTCCACCTCCGGCGCCGACAGCTCGTCGGCGAACTCCACGGACAGGTTCAGCAGCACGTCGTCGGGGCCCATGTGCATGGTCAGCACGTCGATGGCGCGGCGCACGCGCGGTTCCTCGGCGACGGTGGCGCGGATCCCCTCGACGACGCGGCGGTCGGCCGCCTCGCCGATCAGAAGGCCCTTGGATTCATAGGCCAGCAGCGCCGCCACCACCGCCAGCACCACGCCGATGGCGAGCGAGGCGACGCCGTCCCAGATCGGGTTGCCCGTCACCTCGCCCAGCACGATGCCAAGGAAGGCCAGCGCCAGGCCGACCATGGCCGCGCTGTCCTCGAACAGCACGACGAAGACGGAGGGATTCTTGGACCGGCGCACGGCGCGGAACAGGTTCTCCCCGCGGGTGCCGCGGCGAAACTCCTTGAAGGCCACCCACCACGCCGCCCCTTCGAACAGCGCGGCCAGCCCCAGCACGATGAAGTTGACCCAGGGTGTCAGCACCGGCTCCGGATGCTTCAGCGACTCCCAGCCTTCGTACAGCGACAGGCCGGCGCCGATGCCGAACAGCAGGATGGCAACGACGAAGGACCAGAAATAGATCTCGCGCCCATAGCCGAAGGGATGCTCCGGCGTCGCCGGCCGGCGGGCGCGGCGGATGCCGTAGAGCAGCAGCAGCTGGTTGCCGCTGTCGACCACCGAGTGGATCGCCTCCGAGAACATGGCCGATGATCCGGTGAACGCGGCGGCGACGAATTTCGTCACCGCGATCAGCGCGTTGCCGGCCAGCGCCGCCAGGACGACGCGGGTGCTGGCGTTCTCGGAAGCCAAGGTGCCGTCTCCCCTTGTGAGTTGCACGCCACGGCAACACGGGATGGGGAACGGGGTTCCCCGTCCCGTCCTACATCTCCACCGGCTCGCGCTCCGCCGCGCGCTCGAACGCGGCGATCTGGCGGGCCATTTCGCGGCGCGCCTTCTCGGCGTCGTACAGCGGGCGGTACTTGCCGATGAAGCCCTTCCGGCAGGCGCGGTGGAAACGCTCGGCCGCCGTCTTCCAGTCGTCGCCGGGACGCACCCAGCTGATGTAGGTGACGCCGGTGCGCGGGTCGGTGCGCAGGTAGCGGCCGCGCCCCTTCTCGCCGCGCACCCACTGGCCGGGCTGCAGCCGCAGGGCGCCGCGCGACAGCAGCAGGGACACCTGCGGCGTCAGGTCGATGGTCGGAAAGTAGGACATGGAACGCCTCCCGGACCGGCTTCCAGGGCCGGCCTTCGTGTTGTGCGTCGGTTGTCGCGGAACGGCTCTTTATGTAGGTATTTCAAGCGCTTCCTTCAAGATTTGCGGCCCTCCGGAAGGGCAATTTTCCGGCAGCGCGACAAAGGGAATTGAGCGTTCGGCCGTGCTTGCCTACCTTCGGGCGCGCAACCACCACCGGTGACTGGTTTCATGCGCCCGCTCCGCCTCGCCTCGCTCCGCCTGCTGCTCGCCGCCTCCGTCCTGGCCGGCTGCCAGAGCACGAATTCGGCTCCCCTGCCCGCGGCGTCCGCCGCCCAGGCCACGGGCGTCGCCATCGCCGCTCCCACCGCGCAGCCGCCGGTGAGCTTCCCGGACTGGCTGTCCGCCCTGCGTGCCGAGGCGCTGGCCCAGGGCATCCGCCCGGCCACCTTCGACCGCGCCTTCGCCAACGTGCGCCTGAAGGACCGGGTGATCGAGCTGGACTCCTCGCAGCCCGAGTTCGCCCGCCAGCCCTGGCAATACCTGGACAGCGCCGTCAACGACGTGCGCGTGCGCCAGGGCCGCGAGCGGCTGCAGCAGAACGCCGGCCTGCTCAACCGCGTCTCCCAGCGCTCCGGCGTGCCGGCGGAGATCCTGGTGGCCTTCTGGGGCATCGAGACCGACTACGGGCGGGAAACCGGCGGCTTCTCGGTGATCGACGCGCTGACCACGCTGGCCTACCAGGGCCGCCGCGCCGGCTATTTCCGGGGCGAGCTGCTGGCGGCGCTGAAGATCCTCGACAGCGGCGACATCGCGCCGGAGCGCATGGCCGGCTCCTGGGCCGGGGCCATGGGCATGACGCAGTTCATGCCGACCATCTTCCTCAAGCACGCCATCGACGAGGACGGCGACGGCAAGCGCGACATCTGGGGCAGCCTGCCGGACGTCTTCGGCTCCACCGCCAAGTTCGTGCTGGCCAACGGCTGGCGCACCGGCGAGCGCTGGGGCGAGGAGGTGGCGCTGCCGCGGGACTTCCCCTGGGATCAGGCCGAGCTGACCATCACCAAGCCGGTGTCGGAATGGCGCCGGCTGGGCGTGCGCCCCCTGGGCGGCGGCGAACTGGCGGGCGAGGACAACGCCGCCGTCCTGCTGCTGGCCGGGGCCGGCGGGCCGGCCTTCCTGGTGCGCGAGAACTTCCGCGCCATCATGAAGTACAACCCCTCCACCAGCTACGCGCTGGCCGTGGCGCTGCTGGCCGACCGCATGACCGGCCGCCCCGGCGTCCAGGGCGCGTGGCCGCGCCACGAACCGGCGCTGAGCAAGGACGAGCGGCTGGAGCTGCAGCAGCGCCTCGCCTCCATGGGGTTCGAGCCGGGCACCCCCGACGGCATCGTCGGCGCCAACACCCGCAACGCCGTGCGCCGCTTCCAGAAGTCCATCGGCGCCGTGCCCGACGGCTTCGCCACCAAGGCGCTGTTGGAGCGGCTGCGTCAGGCGTCCACCGGCGGGACGACGGCGGGGTAGAAACCCTGCCGTTGGGTTTTCGGCCTTGCCTCAACCCAACCTACGGGAACGCTCCGGTAGGTTGGGTTGAGCGCAGCGAAAACCCAACACTCCCCCACGTCCGCCCCCTACTCCCCGATCACGTGCAGCACCACCTGCCGGGCGTGCGGGCGGCTGCGGTGTTCGAACAGGTAGAGGCCCTGCCACGTGCCCAGCACCATGCGCCCGCCGTCCACGGGAATGGAAAGCTGCACGCCGGTGAGGGCCGAGCGGATGTGCGCCGGCATGTCGTCCGGCCCTTCCATAGTGTGCTCGTAGAGCGCCGGGTCCTCCGGCACGAGGCGCTTGAAGAAGCGCGCGAGGTCGGTGCGCACGTCCGGGTCGGCGTTCTCCTGGATGGTGAGCGACGCCGAGGTGTGCCGGCAGAACACCGTCAGCAGCCCGGTCGCCACCCCCTGCCCGGCCAGCCAGCGCGCCACCGGCTGCGTGATCTCGACAAGGCCCTGACCGTGTGTCTGGACGTCCAGCGTGGTGATGGACTGCTTCATGGCGGCCTCCCTGGCGACGGCGTTCCGCTGCGACCGTTTAGCGCATCCCACCGGTTTGTGCCAACCGGACGGTGTGCGGGACGTCCACCCGCCGCAACCCTGCCTTGACTTCACATAATTTCATATGTCTTTTATACAAATGCATGCGGCCGCGACATGGGAATGCATGCGCCACGACCATGGAAATGAAAAACAGCGGATCTGCCGCCAATTTCATTTTTATGCATATGAATTTTCACCGTCGCGGCTCCCCGTCACTCCGAAAACAACAAGGAAGCGCACCATGAGCGACACGGCGACCAGCGAAGCCACGACGACCGAAGCGACGACCGAGACGGTCAGCGCCGGCACCCCGACTCCCCTGATCATGCACCAGGGCGGAAACAACGACGGCAAGCTGTGGGCCAAGGCGCTCACGCGGCCGGTGAACCGGCCCGACACCCTGGTGCCCAACGTCGGCATGTCCTCGTCGCCGTCCGTGGCGTTCTTCAAGGGCAAGACCTATTGCGCCCACCAGGGCGGCAGCGACAACGGCGAACTCTGGTACCTGACGTTCGACGGGACCAACTGGTCGGCGGACAAGCAGATCAAGAACGTCGAGATGACGGCCTCCCCCGGCCTCGTCGTCTTCAACGACAAGCTGTACTGCTTCCACCAGGGCGGCAAGAGCAACGGCGAACTCTGGTACACCACCACCGAGGACGGCGAAACCTGGACCGCGGATGAGCCGGTCAAGGGCGCCACCCTGTCCGGCAGCCCGTGCCCGGTGGTCTACAAGGACACGCTGTACGTGTTCCACCAGGGGCGCGCCAACGACGGCAAGCTGTGGAGCATCGCCTCCACCGACGGCAGCAAGTGGATGAGCGACACGAAGCTGATGAACGTCGGCCTGAGCGGGTCCCCCGCCGCGCTGCCCTTCAACGGCAAGCTGTACGTCTTCTATCAGGGCCCCGGCAACAGCGGGCAGCTCCACCACATGACCCTGGACGGCAGCACCTGGAGCGCCGACACGCAGATCGCCGGCGTCACCATGTCCGACAGCCCGGCCGCGCTGGTGGCCCCCGGCGCGCTGATGGTCTTCTTCAAGAAAGCCGGCAGCACGGGCATGGGCTACATCGCCTTCGACACCCAGACGTGGTGGCCCGCCCAGACCGTCCCCTGCGTGGAGCTGTCGAACAGCCCCGCCGTCGTCATGACGCCGATGCCGCGCTTCTGATTGCCGCGCGGCGCGGGACCACGCCCATCCTTCAATGGCCGTGGTCCCGCCCCAACCCTATTCCTTCGCCGCGAAATCCTCGCCCTTGCGGGTGAGGTCGTCGGCCAGCGCGTCGTAGACGCGGAAGGCCCAGCCGGCGGCCTTGGCCTGCCACTCCTTCGCCTCCGGCGCGTCGCCCTCGGCGCTCAGCGTCAGCCACGCCTGGTCGTCGCGCCGCACGGTGCGCACGGTGACCGTCAGCCCGTCGAAGGTGCGGTAGGTGGTCACCACCGCGTCCTTGAACCGGGCCGGGTCGGCCTTCGCCACGTCCTCGAAGGTCAGCGCGGCCAGCGCGCCGACGGTCTGCTCGACCGCCGAGGGGCTCGGCTTCTCCACCCCGGACACGGCGAACTCCCTGTCGGCCGGCGCCTCGCGCCGCAGGGTCACGGCGGCGCCGTCCGGCTGGCGCACCTCCACCGCCTGCACGCGGTCGCGCGGCAGGCGCGGCAGGGCGCGGTCCAGCCAGCGCAGCGGTTCCGCCTGCACCGGCGCCAGCGGCCCCCGCACCATCCACGACTGCGCCTCCCCGGCGCGCCGGGCGTAGAGCATCGACGTGTTCCCCGCCGCGTTGCCGGACGCCGCCTTGCCCAGGACAACGGAGGCCAGCACCGCGTCGCCGGCGCGCACGGTCACCAGCTCGGACTCCCTGCCCGGCCCCGGATCGCCGACGCCCAGCCGGTCGTACAGGTCGGGCTGCGCCGTGCGCGCCTCCACGACGCGCGCCTCGGCCAGCCCGACGACGAGGCTCTTCACCGCGTCGGCGTCGGCGCGGTAGCCGTCCTTCTGCTGCACGGTCCAGCCCTGGTCGCCGCGCGTCACGGTGACCGTGCCGTCGGCCGATGTGACGTCCACCCGCGTCACCTCGTTGATGCGCTCCACCAAGCCGGGCGCCAGCAGGCCGCCGGCCTGCGGCGGCGCCTCCGCCGTCCGGCGGCCGACCACGGCGACCGCCGCCGCGACCACCGCGACCAGGGTGACGGCGGCGAGCGCCACGAAGGGTTTGGTTCGCATGCTTCCGTCCTCCCCCTCAGTCCCGCACCTGCAGCGCGCGGCGGCGGCGGGCGCGCAGGCCCGCCACGCCGACCGCGGCCACCGCCACCACCAGCGGCACGGCGACGATGTTGACCGCCTTCACGGTGGCCGCCAGCCGCTCGATGTCCCGGTTCAGCGTGTGCTGCACGTCGCGCAGCTCCTTGCGGATGCGCAGCACCTCGCCGCGGAAGCCGTCGATGGCCTGCTGCTCCTCGGCCGACAGCAGCGCGCCGGAGTTGCCCTTGGCCTTGCCCTGCAACTCGGCGATGCGGCGTTCGGTGTCCTCCAGGCGCTGGCGCAGCTCCTGCTCGTGGCCCAGCATCTGCTGGCCGGCGGCGCGGCGCAGGTCGTCGACCAGCACGAACGGCCGGATCGAACCGGCACGGCCGCGCAAGGAGATCAGGTCGGCGCTGCCGGCCAAGTTCTCCACCGCGTTGACGACGAAGTCGCCGTTGCCGGCGAACGGCACCGCCAGCCGCTGGCCCAGCGCCGGCTGCGTCTCCACCCAGAAGCGGTCCTCCAGCAGGTCGCTGTCGGCCACCACGATCAGGTTGGCGGGCCTGGCGCTCTCATTGAGGTGCGGCTTGCCGGTCCCCTCCTTGGGCGGGGCGGCGAAGGCGGACTTCAGCGTGCCGGACACGCGGGCGGCCAGCACCTCCGCCTGTCCCTGCGCCTTCAGGGACGCCATCAGCTTCTCCGGCTCCGGCCGGCCCATCACCAGCGCCACGTCCACCATCTGCCCCGACGCGGAGGAGGTGAGCAGCGGCGAGACGGTCAGCGACGCCCCCTCCTTCACCTTCAGGCTGCCGGCCGTGGCGAGGTTGACGGTGCCGAGGTCGGCCGTGACCACGTCCTTGCGGTCGCGGTGCGCGTCGTCTACGGACAGCCACGCGGCATAGGGCACGGCGCGCCGGCCGACGCTGACGTTCACCGCCAGCCGCGGGTCGGCGACGAAGCGGCCGGTGTCCATCGTCAGGCCCCAGGCGTCGAACAGCTTGGGCAGCGCCGCCGTCTTGGACGCCGTGGGGTCGGGCATGCCGTTCGGGCCGGGCTCCGCGTCGCTCTCCGCCCAGGGGTCGACGAACAGCACGGCGTGCCCGCCCTTCAGAACGTACTGGTCGACGGCGTACAGCGTCTGATCGGACAGCGCCTTGGGCCGCGCCACCACCAGGACGTTCACGTCCTCGTCGATGGCCGTCACTTCACCCTTCAGCAGGCGCACGTCGAACAGCGCCTTCAGCTGCGAATAGACGGCGTAGGGCTGCCCGCCGCCGCGCATCGCCGCCATGATGCCGCCGGGGCCGTATTCCAGCTCCATCCCGGTCAGGATGGCGACCACCGGCTTCTTCGGGTCGGACAGGGTGTAGACCAGCCGCGTCAGGTCGTACTCCAGGAACGTCTCCCGCTCCTGCTGGAAGAAGGGGATGACCTCCTGTTTGTCGGTGGTGTTGGTGCCGACGAGGCCGAAGTAGATCTGCCGGCCCGACGCGCGGTCCAGCGGCACCGGCTTCACGCCGGCCTCCACCGCCATGTCCTCGGCGTCCGAGAACGGCTCGGGGTCGATGACCTGGAGGCGGATGCGGCCGTCGGACCGGCCGGCGTACTCCTCCAGCAGTTCGCGCACGCGCTGGCCGTAGGTGCGCAGCACCGGCACCTCGCCGGCCAGCTTTTCGGAGAAGAACAGCTTGAGCGTGATCGGCTCCCTCACTCCGGCGATCACGTTCTTCGTGCCCGGCGACAGGGTGTAGAGCCGGTCGGCCGTCAGATCCAGGCGCGCGTTGCGCAGCGTGGCCTGCGACAGCACGTTGACGGCGACGAACAGCACGGCGGCCAGGGCCAGCGCCGCCAGCGACAGCGACTTGCGGGTCATGGTGCTTTCCCTCCCTCCTCAACCGGCCTTGCGCAGGTCGACGGCGACCGTGTTGGCGAACAGCCACACGGCGATCAGCGACGCGAAATAGACGACGTCGCGCAGGTCGATCACGCCTTCCATGATGGCGGAGAAGCGGGTGAGGAAGCTGAAGCTCGCCAGCGCGTCCACCAGCACGCGCGGCGCCCAGCCGGTGACGGCGTCCAGCACCATCGGGCTGCCCGCCACGGTGAACAGCAGGCAGACCACCACACCCACCACGAAGGCCACCACCTGGTTGCGCGTCAGCGCCGACAGGCAGGCGGAGATGGCGAGGTAGCCGCCGGCCATGAACAGGCTGCCGACGTAGCCGGCCAGGATGACGCCGTTGTCCGGGTCGCCCAGCAGGTTGACGGTGACCCACGCCGGGAAGGTCAGCGCCAGCGCCACGGCGGTGAAGGCCCAGGCGGCCAGGAACTTGCCCACCACCACGCCGCCCAATCCGACCGGCAGCGTCAGCAGCAGCTCGATGGTGCCCGACCGCCGCTCCTCCGCCCACAGCCGCATGGCGACCGCCGGCATCAGCACGACGTAGAGCCAGGGGTGGAACATGAAGAAGGGCTTCAGGTCCGCCTGCCCGCGCTCGAACAGGCCGCCGACGTAGAAGGTGAAGATGCCGGCCAGCAGCAGGAAGCCGACGATGAAGACATAGGCCACGGGGGTGGCGAAGTAGCCCGCCAGCTCGCGGCGGAAGATCGCGATGGTGCCGGTCATCACGCCGCCTCCCGCTCGCCCATGGTGATGGTTCGGAACAGCGCGTCCAGCTTGCCGGGGCCGGCCTCCAGCTCGCCGAAGCGCCAGCCGGTTGCCGCCGGGGCGCCCTCCGCCAGCACGCGGCCCTTGCCGATGATCAGGGCGCGGGTGCACACCGCCTCCACCTCCTCCAGGATGTGGGTGGAGATGACGATGGCCTTGTTGGCGGCCATGGACTGGATCAGCGTGCGCACCTGATGCTTCTGGTTGGGGTCCAGGCCGTCGGTCGGCTCGTCCAGGATCAGCACCTCGGGGTCGTGCAGGATGGCCTGCGCCAGCCCGACGCGGCGCTTGTAGCCCTTGGACAGCGTGTCGATGGGCTGGTGCAGCACGGGGCCCAGGTCCACCTGCGCCACCGCGCGTTCGATCGCCTCGCGCGCCCGCGCGCCCTTCAGGCCGCGCACGCCGGCGATGAACTCCAGGAAGCCCAGCGGCGTCATGTCCGGATAGGTGGGCGCACCTTCCGGCAGGTAGCCGATGCGGCGCTTGGCCTCCAGCGGTTCCGCCACCGCATCGTGGCCGCAGACGTGGATGCGGCCGGCGGTGGGTGGCAGGAAGCCGGTGATCATCTTCATGGTGGTGGACTTCCCCGCCCCGTTGGGCCCGAGGAAGCCCAGAACCGTCCCGCGCTCCACCGAGAAGCCGACGCCGTCCACCGCGGTGAAGGCGCCGAAGCGCTTGACCAGGTTCTCGATCGCGATCATCGCCATGCGAGGTTCACCCCTTCGTCTCGTTAGCCGATGGCACCCGCCCACTGCTGTCGGCGCGGGGCGGCGCACTATTTCGGATGACCACGAGCGGATTTCCAGAGGTGATGTCCTGCCGGAGCGTCCACGCGTAGGTTGGGTTGAGCGCCAGCGAAAACCCAACGTGCTCGCCGGACGAGGAGCGTTGGGTTTTCGCTGGCGCTCAACCCAACCTACGGGTCATGGGCTTCCGGAGAAAATCAACCCTCCGCCTGGATGGTGATCGCCACGCGGCGGTTGCGGGCGCGGGATGCGGCGTCGCGCTCCGGCGTCAGGGGGCGGGTGTCGGCGTAGCCGGCGGCGGACAGGCGGGCCGGCGGCAGGCCCAGTTCGCTCAGCGCCCGCACCACCGCCGCGGCGCGCGCCGCCGACAGCTCCCAGTTGGAGGGGAAGCGGCCGCTGGCGATGGGCGTGGAATCCGTGTGCCCCTCCACCACGATGTCGCCGGGCGTGGCGGCCAGCACGGGCACGAGGCGGGCCAGCACGGCGCGGCCGTCCCGCGACAGCTCGGCTTGGCCCGCCGCGAACAGGATGGCGTCGCCCAGCACGATGCCCACGCGGTTCTGCCGCACGTTCACCGCCACCCCCTTGGGCATGCCCAGTTCGGCCAGCCGGTCGCGCCAGCGCTCCAGCAGCGGTTCCGGCGCCTCCACCGCCACCTCGTCCGTGTTGAGGTGCCTGCGGTCGTCCGGCTTCGAGGCATCGAGGACGGGCGGCGGGCGGTCCGGCTCGGCCGCGTGGGCGGTGGCAGGGGCGGTGGCGGGCACGGTGACGGCGGGGGTTTCGGTGGGCAGCGGCGTGGTCGGCAGCTGGTCCTTCAGCGTGGTGATGGCCAGCAGCATGACGAACACCGCGAACAGCAGCGTCACGAGGTCGGAATAGCTGAGCAGCCAGATCTCCTGGTCCTCCTCCGCCCCGCCGGCCGCCGGCAGGCGCACGCGCCCGCCGCCCGCCGCCCACGGCGGGGCCGAGAGGTCGGCCGGCAGTTCCGGCAGGTCGCGGTCACGGCGTGCCATGCAGCTCGTCCCGGTGCTCGCGCACGTACTCGGCCAGCGCGTCGGCGACCACCGTCGGCGAGCGGCCGAGCCGCACGAGAAGGATGCCTTCCAGCAGCACGTTGAGCGCCGCCACGCGCTTGGCCGTGCGCTGCTCCAGCTTGATGGCGATCGGCTTGAAGACGACGTTGGCCAGCACCACGCCGTACAGCGTCGCCACCAGCGCGATGGACATGTGCTGCCCCACCTCCGCCACGGTGGCGGAACCGAGCGCCGCCATCATGCCGATCAGGCCGATCAGCGTCGCCAGCAGCCCGAAGGCCGGCGCCAGCCCGGCCAGCGTGCGGAACAGCCGGGCCTCCACCGTTTCCTGCTCGATCATCTTCTGGATGCGCCAGTTCATGACGTGCAGGATGTCGTTGACCGGCGTCCCGTCGACGATGAGCTGCAGGCCAAGGCGCAGGAACGGGCTGCGCGCGCGGGCCACGCAGGCCTCCGCCTCGTGCACCTGGCTGCGCTGGTAGAGGCGGGCGAACTCGACCAGGTTGGCGATGTCCGGCTTGATGTCGTTCTCTTCGCGGAAGATGTTGAAGAAGGCGGTCAGCGCGCCGATCAGCTCCGACGTGCGGAAGGCCAGCATGGCGGCGACCGTGATGCCGCCGCCGACGATCACCGCCCCTTCCGGGTTCCACAGCGCCTGCGCCCCGTGCCCCAAGGCGATGTAGGCGAACAGCGCGATCGACCCGGCGATGCCCAGCACCGTCGAGACCATCATGCCGGAAGGCTTTGCCGCCGCTTTGGCCATGGCCCGCCTCCGTTACGCGCCGCGCCCGAACAGGCGGGCGATCAGGCCGGGCTTCGGCGCCGCGGCCTCGTCCCCGGCCGGCGCCGCGGCCTCGCCGCCCTCCTCCGTGCGCCGCCGCTCTGGCGCGGCCGGCACGGCTTCCACCGGCGCGGCCGGCGCGCGGACGGCGGCGTCGGCCGCCCGGCCCTGCACCAGCGCCACCCCGGCGGCGCGCGCCGCCTCCAGCGCCGCCGCGTCGTCGCAGCGCCACAGCGCCAGCCGCTCCGCGCCGAAGCGCTCCAGCCCGGCGGCGAGCAGCCCCGCCGCCTCCGCCCCCGGCGTCCACAGCGCCTTGACGTACGCCACCCCCACCCCGCCGAGGTCGAGCGCCGGCAGGGCCGCCAGCGGTACGTGGTCGACGGCGACCGCGAAGCCCAAATCGCCCAGCCGCTGCGCGGCGGCGGCGAAGCGCGGCGGCGACAGGCCGACCTCCCAGCAGGCCAGTTCGGCCGTAAGCTGCCGGCGGAACCCGGCCGGGATGGCGTGCGCGAGGTCGGCGAAGGTGGCGTCCAGCACGGTGGCGGTGTGCAGGTCGAAGCTGTAGGGCTGCGGTGCCCGCCAGCGGTCGCGCGCCACGTGGCGCAGCAGCCCGCGGTCGAGCCGCGCCGCCACCTCATGCCGCAGCCAGTCGTCGCGGCGCAGCGGCAGGTCGAACCGCCCCTCCAGCTCGTCCAGCGCCACCACCAGCTCGGTGAGCACGCGCCTGGGCTCCTCGAGATCGGCGAAGGACCACAGCGCCTGCTCGCGCAGCAGGCTTTCCACGTCGGCGCCGTGCAGCACCCGCTCCACCTCCAGCACCTGGGCCAGTGCCGCGGTGGGCACGCGCTGCGCCGCCGCGGCGATGCGCAGCCGGTCCAGCACGGCCGGCGGCACGATGTCGGCCACCAGCTTCCCGGCCTGGGTCGCCACGTCGTAGACGGTGAAGCGCATGGTGCCGAAGCCGTGGCTGCGCAGCACGCCGGCCAGCGCGTGCGCCCCGCCCTCCAGCAGGGTAGCGTCCTGCGGCCCGGCGAGGATCAGCAGGCGCGGCCCCGGCAGGCGGTGCACCTCGCGCTGCGACGCGCCCAGCCAGCTTTCCAGGTAATGGTCGAGGGTGAGGGCGAAGCGCGGGTCGTCGCCATGCTCGATCCCGCGGAAGTCGACGAGCAGGGCCGCCGCCGGCTCCGGCGTGTCGCGCAGCGCGGCCAGCCGGTCGAGGAGGGTATGCCCCAGGGAAACTCCGGTTGGGGAAACGCCAGCCTGGGAAACGCCAGTCAGGGAGGCTTCAGTCATCGGACACCCGCCTGCGCCTGCGCGCCGACCGCTTCAAATGCTCAGTAATTTTGGAACAAGCCCGATCCGGGAGCAATGCGCGAATCCGCGCGCCCGGCATGATTTTCGCAGGACTTCCCGGCACCATCGCACGGAGGCGCGCGCATCCATGGGTTCGTACAGCCCCACCCCCACGCCCGACGCGCCCCCGGCGTCCGCCGCGCCGCTGGACGCGATGCCCGGCCCGGCGCTGGACGCCCACCTTTTCCGTCGCATCGTGACCTTCGCCGCCGGGGAGACGGACCGCCCCCTCACCGCCGCGCTGGGCCTGAACCGCGCCGCTCTGGAGTGCTTGCTTTCACGCCACCTGCCCGAGATGCGGGCACTGCTGCGCGCGCTGCCACCCGACTTCGGCACCGGCGAGGAGGCCGTCGAGGAGGCCGACCTGCGCGCCCTGCTGCTGGAGCACCGCGCCGGGGGGGCCGAGGAGGCGGAATGGCTGGCCGCCATCGTCGCCCGGCGCAGCCTGGGCACCAACCACCTGTGGCAGGACATGGGATTCGCCAACCGCCTTGAGCTGAACGCCATGTTCCGCCGCCACTTCCCGGCGCTGGTGGCGCTCAACGGCGGCGACATGAAGTGGAAGAAGTTCTTCTACCGCCAGCTCTGCTCGCGCGAGGGCTTCCTGCTGTGCAAGTCGCCCAACTGCGAATCCTGCGACGACTACGCCGCCTGCTTCGACGGCGAACCGGGCGAGGCGTTGCGGCGGTGAGTTCCCGACGTCGGGTTTTCGGCTTTGGCCTTAACCCAACCTACGGCGTCACCGTAGGTTGGCCCCGTAGGTTGGCCCCGTAGGTTGGGTTGAGCGCCAGCGAAAACCCAATGGCAACCACCCCTACGCCCCGATCTCGCGCAGCCTGTCCAGGCTGCGGGCGAGCTGCTGGCGCAGCGCCACCGACCGCTCCACGGCGGCCACGCCGTCCTCGGCGGCGCACAGGCGCTCCAGTTCGACGGCGCCGTCGTAGACGCCCGTCAGGCCGACGCTGCCCGCCATGGTCTTCAGCTCCGCCGCCGCCGCGCCCAGCGCCGGCAGGTCGAAGGTGCCGTGCGCCACCGCCAGCCGCGTGTCCAGGCCGGCGGCGCGCACCACGAAATCCTCCACCAGCTCGCGCACCTTGTCGCGGCCGATGACGCCCTCCAGCGCCAGCAGCACGCCGGCGTCCATGCCGTCCTCGCCCGGTGCCGCGTCGCCGCGGCCGGACGTCACCAGGCGCTTCAGGATGCGGCTCAGCGCCGCCGGGTTGACCGGCTTGGGCAGATGGTCGTTCATCCCCGCCGCGCGGCAGCGCTCGATGTCCTCCGCCCGCGCGGAGACGGTGATGGCGACGATGGGAATGCGCGCCGCCGGGCCGTCCAGCAGGCGGATGGCGCGCGTGGCGGCGATGCCGTCCAGCCCCGGCACGTCCAGGTCCATCAGCACCGCGTCGTAGGTGCCCGTGGCGGCGAGCCGCACCGCCTGCCGGCCGTCGCTGACCACCGTCACCCGGTGCCCGTCCTTCTCCAGCAGCCAGGCGTTGACGCGCTGGTTCACCGGGTTGTCCTCGACCACCAGGATGTCCAGCGCCGGCTCCTCCGGCGCCGCGCGGCCGGCGTTGCCGTCGCCCAGGTCCACGGCGGCGGTGAACCACACGCCGTGGCAGCCCTCGGCGTCGCAGTCCACGCCCATCTCGCCGCCCATCAGCCCGACGATGCGCCGGCACACGTGCAGGCCCAGGCCCCGCACGCCGGCCTGCCGTGCGGCGCTGAAATCCAGCGGCGGCACGCCGTCGGTCAGCCACGCCTGCAGCTCGCCCGCCAGCCCCGGCCCGGCGCCGACCACGGCGACGCGCAGCCCCGACCGCGCGTCGGGCAGCGTGGCGCGGCGCACGCGCACCGACACGGCGCGGCAGTCCCCCTCGCGCACGGCCAGCCCGACCAGCTCCACCAGCACGTGGCGCAGCCACGCCGGGTCGCCCACCACGATGGCGGGGACGTTCGGGTCGATGTCGGCGGCCAGCGTCATCCCGCGGTCGGCGGCCGCCGACTGCTGGCTGGCCAGCACGCTGCCGACCACCGTCTCGACGCCGAACGGCTCCGCCTCCAACCGGATGCCCTGCGATTCCAGGCGCGCCAGCTCGGCCACGTCGTCGACCAGCATGCGCAGCGTCTCGATCGACTGCAGGATCCGTCCGACGCGCTCGCGTTCGGCCGGCCCCAGCGGGGCCGCCAGCAGCGGGCGCACCGCGTCGACGATGGCGGCAACGGGGTTGCGGATTTCCTGGCTCATGAAAGCCAGCGTGCGGGCCTTGGCGCGCACCGCCTCCTCCGCCTGGATGCCGGCGGCCTCGAGGGCGGCGTGCAGGCGCGTGCGGTCGTCGGCGTGCTCCGACACGCTGCGCTCCAGCGTCAGCGTGGCGGCGTAGAGGTCGTCGGCGGTGCGGCGCTGGTCCGTGATGTCGCGCCACCAGATCAGCCGGCCGCCGTCGGCCATGCGCCGCTCGCCCACCAGCCACTGCCGGCCGTCGGCGCCGGCCGCGCTGACCGGGCCGGGCCCGTGCGGGCGCGGCACGACGTCGGCGTGCACGGGAAGCAGGGCGAGGAAGTCGCCCGCCGTCGCGAACTGCGCCGCCACGTCGCGGAACGCGGCGATGAAGGGTTGGTTGACGGCCAGCGTGGCGCCGTCGGCGCCGATCAGCGCCACGGGGTCCGGCAGGCCTTCGATGAGGTCCAGGCTGTTCAAGACGGGCTCCTGCGCCGGGCGCTCAACGCGCCAGCAGACGGTCGACCCGTTCCTTGAGCGCGCCGAACGACGGCGGCTTGACCACGAAGCCGTTGACGCCCAGCGCCATGGCCTTCTTCACGATGTCGGATTCCGTGTGGTTGGTCAGGAAGACGACGGGGGTGCGGTTGTTCCGCACGTCCGCGCTGGCGCGCAGCTGGGCCAGGAACTGGAGGCCGCTGACCGGCTTCATGTCGATGTCGCAGACGATGATGTCGGGCGAGCTGCGGATGCATTCCTGCATGCCGGTCTCGCCGTTGTCGGCCTCGAAGATCTTGCGGAAGCCGATCTGCGAGAGGATCTGCATGATGGTGCGCCGGACGAACGGCTGATCTTCGATGACGAGGATGTTGTAGTGCTCGTACTCCACCGGCTTCCTGTCCATGCGGCACCTCCCTGGCGGGGACGCCCCCGCCTCAGCCCAAGGAATATCAGGGACACGGCGCGGCGGGCAACCGCGGCGCTCATGCGGCCGGCGCCTTCAGGCGCCGTCCCTATCACAGACCCCCGCTCACAGACCCCCGCGGATGACGCCCTCGACGCGGACGAAGGCATCCTTCAGCCGCCCGGCGTGCACGCGCGCGGCGTCGAGGTCGCCTTTCGCGGCGGAGCGCTCGACCTCCGAACACAGCACCGCCAGCTCCACCGCCCCGGCGGTGCGCGCCGCGCCGGCGGCGGCGTGCGCGGCGCGGCGCCCGCCGTCGGCGTCGCCCTCGGCCAGATCCTGCGCCACCTCGTCGATCAGCGGCGCCGTCGTCTCCAGGAAGAAGCCCAGCAGGTCGCGCGCCGCGTCGACGCTGCCGAAGGTGGCGACCACGTGCGCCCGGTCCAGCACGGGCGGCGCCTCCGCCGCGTCCGGCGGCGCCGACTCGGCCGCGCGCGGCGCCGGCCCCGCCGCCGGACGGCGCAGCTCCAGCGCCTGCGGCAGCCAGCGGGCGATGGTGCGCGACAGGCTTTGCAGGTCGACCGGCTTCGACAGGTAATCGTCCATGCCGGCGGCGAAGCAGCGCTCCGCCTCACCGGTCAGCGCGCTGGCGGTGAGCGCGACGATGGGCAGGCGCCGGCCGCTGTCGCGTTCGGTCGCGCGCACGCGCCGCGCCAGCTCGTACCCGTCCACCCCCGGCATGAAGCAGTCGGTGAGCAGCAGGCCGTACTGCGTGCTCTGCAGCGCCTCCCACGCCTGGGCGCCGTCGGCGGCCAGCCGGGCGGCGAAGCCCAGTTGCTCAAGCTGCCGGCGGATGACGACCTGGTTGGTCGGGTTGTCCTCCGCCACCAGGATCAGCACCCCGGCGGCCTCGGCCTCCGCCAGGCCGGGCGGCAGGACCGCGCCGGCCTCCGCGTCGCCGTCCGCCAGCCCGGCGGCGTCGGCGGGCCGCCCGGCGGCGCGCGCCACGGCGGCGCGCAACGCGTCGCGGCGCACCGGCTTGTGCAGCACGGCGACGATCCCCGCCCCCTCGGCCGCGGCGGCCAGCCCGGCGTCCTCCCGCGCGGTGGTGAGGACGATGCGCGTGGCGTTGAGGCCCGGCATGCGCTTCAGCGCCGCCGCCAGCCCGAGCCCGTCGAGGACGCCCGGCACCTGGGCCACCACCGCCGCGTCGAAGGGGGCATGCCCCTGCAGCCCGCCGCGCAGCGCCTCGAACGCGGCCGCCGCGTCGGCCGCCTGCGCCACCTGGGCGCCGGCCCCGGCCAGCATCTCGGCGAAGCTGCCGCGGGCGGCGGCGACGGAATCGGCGACGAGCACGCGCAGCCCCGCCAGATCGGCCACCGGATGCGCGCTGACCGATGCCGGCGGCGGCAGCGGCACCTCGAACCAGAAGACCGAACCGCGCCCCGACTCCGACTCCACGCCGATGCCGCCGCCCATCATGCCGACCAGCCGCCGGCAGATCGACAGGCCCAGCCCGCTGCCGCCGAAGCGCCGGGTGGTCGAGGCGTCGGCCTGGGTGAACGGCTCGAACAGGCGGGCCCGCTGCTCGTCGCCCATGCCGATGCCGGTGTCGGCGACCTCGAATCGCACGGCGTCCGGCGCGCCGCCCGGCCGCACGTCGACCACGACCGATCCGTGCTCGGTGAACTTCACCGCGTTGCCGATCAGGTTCAGCAGGATCTGGCGCAGCCGCACCGCGTCGCCCACCCGCGTCTCGATACCGTCGAGCGCCACGCGGGTGACGAGGTCCAGCCCCTTCTCCCGCGCCCGCGTGCCCAGCAGGTCGGCCGCCCCCTCGACGAGGCCGCGCAGGTCCACCGGCGTCGGGTCGAGCCGCAGCCGCCCCGCCTCGATCTTCGAGAAGTCGAGGATGTCGTCGATGATGGTCAGCAGGGCCGAGGCGGATTCGCGGATCACCGACAGGACCGCGCGCTGGTCGGCGTCCAGCGGCGTGCGCTCCAGCACCTCCAGCATGCCCAGCACGCCGTTCATCGGCGTGCGGATCTCGTGGCTCATGGTGGCCAGGAACGTGGACTTGGTGCGCGCCGCCTCCTCCGCCCGCTCCTTGGCCTGGCGCAGCGCGTCCTGCACCTGCATGCGGTCGGTGACGTCGGTGACGGTGATGACCCAGCCGCCGTCCGGGCGCGGCTGCCCGCGGATCTCCATGTCGCGCCCGTCCGCCGTGTGGACGAGGTGGGAATAGGGCTTGCCGGCCCGCAGCACGGCCAGCCGCTGCTCGACATAGGCGTCGACGTCGGCGCCGGGCATGCTGCGTTCGGCCCAGGCCCGCAGGTTGAGGGGAGCCGTGTGCGCCGTCGCCATCTCCTGCGCGGAGATGTTCCAGTATTCGCAGAATTTGCGGTTGTGGACGAGGATGTTGAGGCCGGCGTCCAGCATCATGACGGCGCTCGGCATCGCCTCGATGGCGGCGCGCAGGTGGCCGGCGGCCTCCGCCGCCTCCGTCTCGGCGCGCACCCGCTCGCTGACGTCGACGACGGAGGTCAGCACGGCGGGATCGCCCCCCCATTCGACCACGCGGTCCACCGCGTCCATCCACACGGCCGTGCCGTCGCGCCGCATGCGCCGCACCCGCGCCACGCCGGCCGGCTCCTCCCCGGCCATCATCCGCACATAGCCGCGCCACGCCCGCGGCATCTCCTCGGGCGCCAGCAGGGCCTTGACGTCGGACAGCGCCATCACCTCGGCCGCGCCGGCGAAGCCGTGCAGGCGGGCGAAGGCGTCGTTGCAGAACAGCGGCACGAAGCGGCGGTGCACGAGGATGCCCTGGATCGACCCCTCGATCAGGCCGCGGAACCGCTCCTCGCCCAGGCGCAGGGCCTCCTCCTGGCGGAGGATCGCCTCCCCGGCGCCGTCGATGGCGGCCGCGAGCGCCTCGAACTCGTCGCCGCCGGCGTCCGGCACGGACTGGCCGGCCGTGAGGGCCCGCATGCCGTGCCTGAGACGCTCCAGGCGCCGGGCGGCGGACCGGTGCAGCAGCAGCGCGCCGGCACCGGCGCCGGCCAGGCAGACCACGGCCAGGATGCCGAAGGCGAGCCGTTCGGGAATGCCGCCGGCCAGGACGGCGGCGGCGGCGCACAGGCCGGCGGCGAACGCCGACGCGGCGACGCCGGCGACGCCGGCCAGCATCCGCCGCGTCACGTTCATCCCGCCCCCCTGCGCGCCCGCCTGCATGCCCGCGTCCCCTGCGGTTGCGTATCCGGGGGGATCTTAGCAACCCGCATACGAGGAAGCGATAGACCGTATGTCAGGGGGCGTGCTCAACGCGACGCGCGCGGCAGTCCAAGGAGGCTGGCGACGAGGTTGGCGACCCAGCGCCGCTCGGGATGCATCTCGTCGACGGTGACCGCCCGCCCGGCGAAGGACAGCGCGGCCTGCGCCGCGGCCAACGGGTCCGGGCAGGGCTGGCCGTCGATGCGGAAGTCCGTGAGGATCAGCGTCAGCTCCCGCACGGCCTTCTGGGGCGGGATCAGCATGAGGTAGCGCGCCCCCGCGATGGGGTCGAGGTGACAGCGGGCCAGCATGGTGGCGGCGGTGACGGGAACGCCGTCCCCTTCCGTGCCGACGACGAAGCCCAGGAACCGCTTCGCCCGCTCCTCCACCGCCTCGGACCAGCCGGCGGTGGCCGTTATCAACGGATTGAACACCCCTGCCTCCACGGACCGTGCGCGCCGAAGCCCCCATTCGACCGTTGATTCTGACATTGTTCGGCCAGCAAACCGAATCAAGGCGCCCGCACGGAAGAGGTATTACCAATCCCATTTTGCAGCGCCTCGGCGCCGGTGGCGAGTTCGATGAGTTCGGTGGTGATCTGCTCCTGGCGCAGGCGGCGCACCGCGCCGGTCAGCTCGTCCAGCGTGGCGTCGATGTTCTGGCGCGCGGCCATCAGCACCGCCAGACGCGCCGCGTTCTCGGCGGCGAAGCTCTCCATGGCCGCGTGCGCCAGCAGGGCGAAGACGTATTCGTCCACCATGCGCGGCACCAGATCGGCCGGCGGCAGGTTGGTGAGCGGCGGCACGGCGTGCCCGTTCCCCCCCGCCGTCGCGAGGTCGAGCGGCAGCAGCGCGTCGCGCGCCACCTCCGGCGCGCCGCCCTGGGCGCTGCGGCCGTACAGCACCGCCACGGTGCCCAGCGTCCCGTCGGCGGCGGCGCGGTACAGCGCCTCGGCGACGCGGCGGCCGGTGGCGGTGACGGCGTCGGTGTGCGTCGCCATGGGGATCGCCCAGTCGGGCGGCCGCCCGCGCTCCTCCAGCAGCGCCGCCGCCCGGCTGCCGACCACCCACAGCACGCCGCCCGGCGGCACGCCGGCGAGCGCCGAATCGGCCAGCCGCTCGGCGAAGGCGCCGACGAAGCCGTGCTCCGGCCCGAACAGCACGGTGGCGGGGCGCCCCCGCCCGTCCTGCGGCGGCCAGCGCGCCGGCCCCTCGGCCAGCAGCCCGACCGCCTGCGCCAGCGCGCCGCCGATCACCCCGGCATAGGCGCGCGTGCCGCCGATCACCGCCAGCGCCTGCTGCAGCCGCACCGCGGCCAGCGAGCGCATGGCGTCGGTGACGGCGCGCAGCTCCTCCACGCTGGCGCGGCGGGCTTCGACCTCGGCAAGGCGTTCGGCCATCATCCACCCCCCGCTCTCGGGTTGCCGATCCGCGCGACCGCCTCCGCCACCAGCGCGCGCAGGTCGCCGCGCGTGGCGTCGTCGAGGTCGCCGCCCGCGGCGAAGCGCGCCGCGACCTCCGGCGCGCGGGCGTCCAGCAGGGCTGCCAGCGCTGTGCGCAGGCGCGGCACCGCCTCCTCCGGCAGGGCGTCCAGCGTGCCGTCGGCCAGCGCCACCAGCTGCGCCACCTGCAGCGCCAGCGGCTGCGGCCCCAGATGGCGCTGCGCCAGCAGCGCGCGCACGCGCCGGCCGTGCGCCACCGCCGCGCGGGTGCGCTCGTCCACCATGCCGCCGAAGCGGGTGAACACCTCCAGCTCCAGGAACTGCGCGTAGTCCAGCCGCAGCGGCTCGGCCAGGGCGCGCAGGGCCGGCGGCTGCGCCTTGCCGCCGACGCGCGACACGCTGCGGCCGATGTCCACCGCCGGCTTCTGCCCCTCGTGGAACAGCTTGGCGTCCAGGCAGACCTGCCCGTCGGTGATGGAGATCAGGTTGGTCGGGATGTAGGCGGACAGGTTGCCGGCCTGCGTCTCGGCGATGGGCAGCGCCGTCAGCGAGCCGCCGCCCTTGTGCGGCGCCAGCTTGGCCGCGCGCTCCAGCAGGCGGGCGTGCAGGTAGAAGACGTCGCCCGGATAGGCCTCCCGTCCCGGCGGACGGCGCAGCAGCAGGGAAAGCTGGCGATGCACGGCGGCGTGCTTGGTCAGGTCGTCGACGATGACCAGCGCGTGCCGGCCGCTGTCGCGGAAATGCTCGGCCATGGTGAAGCCGGCGTAGGGGGCCAGCCATTGCAGGCCCGGCGGTGCGTCGGCCGGGGCGATGACGAACAGCGTGCGCGCCAACGCCCCGGCGCCGCGCACCGCCTCGATCACCGCGCGCACGCCGGACGCCTTCTGCCCGACCGCGACGTAGACGCTGACGACGTCGCCGTCCGTCTGGTTGAGGATGGCGTCCACGGCGATGGCCGTCTTGCCGGTGGCACGGTCGCCGATCAGCAACTCGCGCTGGCCGCGGCCCAGCGGGAACATGGCGTCGATGACGGCGGTGCCGGTCAGCAGCGGCTCCGTTACCGCCGCGCGGTCGGCGATGGCCGGGGCCGGGCGCTCCACCGGTTCCTGCCGGTCGGCCACCACCGGCGGCCCGCCGTCCAGCGGGCGGCCGAGCGGGTCGAGCACGCGCCCCGCCAGCGCGTCGCCCACCGGCACGCGCACCACCGCCCCGGTGCCATGCACCGTCGCCCCGGCCGACAGGTGCCGGTCCTCGCCCAGCAGGATGCAGCCGATGGTGCCGTCGAGGTCGACCGCCAGCCCCGGCACGCCGCCGGGGAACAGCAGCAGTTCGTCCGCCCGCGCCTCGGGCAGGCCGGAAACCCGGGCGATGCCGTCGCCCACCGACTCGATCCGCCCGACCGATTCGAAGCTCGGCCGCACGCCCAGCGCGTCCAGGCGCTGCCGCGCCTCCGGCAGCCAGGCGTCAAGCGCGTCGCGCAGCGTGGTCGTGGGTGTCGTGTTGGGTGTCGTCATCGTGCGTCAGCTCCTCCATCGCCGCGGCCAGCGCCTGTTTCCAGGAGTGGCGCAGGACGGTGTGCGGAAAGTGCAGCTCCACCCCGGCGATCAGGCCGGGGTCCTCGGCGAACTCCACGGTGACCGGCCGGCCCAGCGCCGCCGCCAGCCGCGCCTGCCAGCGTTCCCCCTCCGGCACCATGAGGGGAGCGGAGCTGACGAGGCGGACCGGCACCGGGTCGCCTTCGCCGGCCAGCGCCCGGCGTCGCGGTTCGGGCAGCGCCTCCACGCCGCGGCAGGCCGCCTCCAGGAAGCCCTCGGCCATGCCGTCGCTCGCCGTCGCGCGCAGCAGTCGCGCCGCCACCGCGGTTCCCAGCGCCGCGGCGCGGGTGCGGAGATCGGCCTCGGCCTGCCGCCGCTCCTCGGCCAGGCGGGCGCGGCCCTCGACCAGCAGCCCCTCGGCCTCGCCGCGCGCCTTATCCAGCAGGGCGGCGCGCTCCGCCGCCGCCTGCGCACGGGCGGCGGACAGCACGCGGTCACGCTCGGCGGCGAGGCCGGCCTTCTCCTCGTCGACGGCGCGCTTGGACTCGGCGGCCTCGCGGCGCACGGCATCGGCTTGGCCGCGCAGGCGTTCGGTCGCCGCCTGCCGCTCGGCGATCACCGCCAGCACCGGGCGGTACAGGAAGTGCCGGAGCAGCCACACCAGGACCAGGAAGTTGATGGCCTGGAGGAGCAGCGTCCACCCGTCGAGATGCATGGGTCGCCCCCTCACACGAACGGGTTGGCGAACAGCAGCAGGAGCGCGATGACGAGGCAGTAGATCGCCATCGTCTCGATCATGGCGAGGCCGACGAACAGCGTGCGGGACAGCGTGTTGGCGGCCTCCGGCTGGCGGGCGATGGCTTCCATGGCGGCGGCGACCGCCCTCCCTTCGGCCAGCGCCGGGCCGATGGCGCCGACGGAAACGGCGATCACCGCGCCCAGGATGCTGATGGCATGGATGTCCATGGCTTACCCTCTCTCGATGGTGCCGACCGCGCCGCCGATGAACACCGCGGCGAGGATGGTGAAGATGTACGCCTGCACGAGGCCCAGCAGCATTTCCAGCGCCATCAGCGGCACCGGCACGAACAGCCCGGCCAGCGACAGCACGATGGCGATGACGAACTCCCCGCTCATGACGTTGCCGAACAGGCGCACGGACAGCGAGAAGGCCCGCGTCACCTCCGACAGCAGGTTGAGCGGCAGCAGGAACGGCGACGGGTGGGCGAAGCCCTTCAGGTACCCCCACGCCCCGCGCGCCCGCACGCCCAGCACCTGGCTGGCCAGGAAGACGATCAGCGCCAGCGCGGCGTCGGTTTCCAGGAAGGCGGTCGGCGCCTTCGCCCCCGGCACCAGCCCCGACAGGTTGGCGACCGCCAGATAGAGGAACAGCGTGCCCAGCAGCGGCAGGTAGGGCGTGGCGTCGGCCTGCATGGTCTCCCCCACCTGCCGGCGGATGGTCTCGACCACCAGTTCCAGCACCGCCTGCACGCGTCCCGGCCCTTCCACCCGAAGGGTCCGCGTCGCGAGGTACGAGCCCAGCGCCAGCACCGCCATGAGGACCCAGGTGGTGACCACCGGCAGCGTCACCGGCACGGGCCCCAGCGCGAAGACGACGGGTGCGGTGAGCGGGGATTCGATCATGGCTCCCTCCGCTCCGGCCGCACCAGCGCCATGCGCGCCGCCTGGAATCCGGCCAGCATGCCCAGCAGCGCCGCCGCCCCGCCCAGCCACGCCGCCAGCGTGAACGCCGCCCCCATTCCGCCCAGTCGCGCCAGATGCAGCGGCAGCGCCCGCCGGAGGTCGCCGTCCAGGTACAGCCGCGCCGTGGCGGCGAGGCCGCCGAAGAAGGCGACGCCCAGCGCCGCGCCGGCCAGCACCCCGATCAGTCCGTGCAGGAGAGTCATCGTGTCCATGGCCGTCAGCGCTCCTGCTCGATGCGTTTCCAGGCCAGCCAGCCACCCAGCGCCACCCCGGCGAAGATCAGCGACGCCGTCCAGAACACCCCGCCGCCGGCCATCCCGTCCAGCCAGCGCCCCGCCGCCAGCCCGGCCAGCGTCGGCGCCACCACCAGCCAGCCGAGCGCGCCGATCAGCGCGAGGTTGCGGCCGACCGGACGCTCCCCCTCCTTCACCCAGCGCTCCCGCCGCTCGCGGCGGCGGCGCACGGGCTCGGCCATGTGGCCATTTCCATTCCGGGCACCGTCGTGGTTGCCGTTCGGATGGGTCATGGCGCTTCCTCCATGCCGTCCCGCGCCGCCTGGACCGGCCCGGCCGGGCGCCGTTCGGGCCGCAGGTAGGCGAGGATGTGGCGCACGGCGGCGAGGTGCATGCGCCGGGCACCCACGCGCGCCTCCCCCTCCTCCTCGCCCGCCCGGCGGAAGCGGGCGAGCACCTCGTGCTCCAGCACCTGCAAGTCGTCGCCGGCCACCGCCTCGCGCGTCGCCACCGCGACGTGCCGCCCGTCCGACACCGTCAGCACGCCGCCGCGCACCGCGCAGTGCCCCTCCCGCCCGTCCGCGCACCGCCAGCTGACCACCGACACGGCGAGCGCCGTCAGCAGGTCCGCGTGTCCGGCCAGGATGCCGAAGGCGCCGCTGGCGTCCTCGGCGCGCACGTGCGCCACCTCGGCGATGCGGGCGGCGACGGATGTGGGCGTGGTGATCACGAGGTCCATCACGCCCCCCTCCCCTTCATTTCCCGCGCCCGCACGTCCTCCAGCGTCCCCGCCAGGAAGAAGGACGCCTCCGCCCACCCGTCGCCCTCGCCGTCGAGAATCGCGCGGCAGCCCTTCAGCGTCTCGGCCAGCGGCACCGTCACGCCGCCGCGCCCCGTGAAGGCCTCGGTCACCAGGAAGGGCTGCGTCAGGAAGCGCTGCAGCCGCCGCGCCCGCTTCACCACGCGGCGGTCCGCGGCGCTCAGTTCCTCGATGCCGAGCAGCGCGATGACGTCCTGGAGTTCGCGGTAGTGCGCGATGGTGCGCCGCACCTCCTCCGCCAGCCGGTAGTGATCCTCCCCCACCACCAGCGGGTCGAGCAGGTTGGAGGTGGAGGCCAGCGGGTCGATGGCCGGGTACAGCCCCTCCGCCGCCATGGCGCGGGACAGCACGATGGAACTGTCCAGGTGGCTGAACAGCTCGGCCACCGCCGGGTCGGTGAAGTCGTCGGCCGGGACGTAGACAGCCTGGATCGCCGTCACCACCGCGCCGGGCACGGAGGCCACGCGCTCCTCCAGTTCGGCGATCTCGCTGGCCAGCGTGGGCTGGTAGCCGACGCGCGACGGCAGGCGGCCCAGCAGCCCCGACACCTCCGCCCCCGCCTGCACGAAGCGGAAGACGTTGTCCATCAGCAGCAGCACGTCGCGCCCCACCTCGTCGCGGAAGTGCTCGGCGATGGTCAGCGCCGTCAGGCCGACGCGCCAGCGCGCACCCGGCGGTTCGTTCATCTGGCCGAACACCAGCGCCGTGCGCGCCAGAACGCCGGAGCGGCGCATCTCCTCCCACAGCTCCTGCCCTTCGCGGGAGCGTTCGCCGATCCCGGCGAAGACGGAGATGCCGGTGTAGCGCTCGACCATGGTGCGGATCAGCTCCATGACCAGCACGGTCTTGCCCACCCCGGCGCCGCCGAACATCGCCGCCTTGCCGCCGCGCGCCATCGGGGCCAGCAGGTCGATCACCTTGATGCCGGTCTCGAACGCGTCGCGCCGCGGGTTGCGGCGGGACAGCGGCGGTGGCGCCTGGTGGATGGGCCGGCGCGGCGCGTCGGCCGGCAGCGCCGGCCCGCCGTCGCGGACCTCCCCCATGACGTCGAGCAGGCGGCCGAGCACCGCGTCCCCCACCGGCACGGCCAGCGGCCCGCCCAGCCGCCGCACCGGCGTGCCGCGGGCGAGGCCCGACGTGCCCTGCAGCGCGATGGCCCGCACCGTGCCGGCGTCGACGTGCGCCTGCACCTCCGCCACCAGCCGCTCCGGCCCGTCCCACAGGATCTCCACCGCCTCCTGCAGCGCGGGCAGCCCGCCGGCGGGAAAGCCGATGTCGAGGACGGAGCCGCGCACCGCCGTCACCCGCCCCAGGGCGGGCCCAAAGGCGGGGTTGGCGGAATCGGCTGGAGTGGCGGGACGGTTCGTCATGCCGGCCGGACGGCGCGGAGGGAAGCGCGGAAAGCGCACCGTGCCGGGCGGCACGGCATGACGAAGGATATACCCGTTTCAACCCGAGGGGGATGCCTCATCCCACCGCAGGCACGCAGGTCCGGAGATCAGTTGACGCAGTCCGGTTCGGCGAATCCCCAGGGGCCGGCCCGCCGCTGCCGCCGCCGGCGGTCGCTCAGCGCGTCGGCCACGGGGGCCAGTTCGGCGAAGACGTCCTCCCTCGACAGCCCATCGCGGCGCAGGACCGCCTGGGCAACAGGGTCGTCCAGAAGGTCGGCAACGCGGCATCGCCACGTCTGCTGAAGCAGTGTGTTCATGGCTGGTCTCGTTGCTGGAGTGGCTGGTATGGCCGGTATGAGTCTGGCCGGCCGCGCCCGTCCGGCGTCGGCGGGGTGACCCTACCCGCCGGGGCCACCCCGCGCAATCTGCCCCGACGGCTACCGCCCAAGGCACATCGTCCGATGGCGCGCTTGACCGCCATTTCCGGCCGCTATCCTCTGGCGCATGCCGCGGCGCGTGCTACCATCGCCGCCCCTCACAGCCGCGAGCCCCGACAGATGCCCGACGTCCTCACCCGCACCGAGTTCGACCGGCTGTGGAAAGACTTCATCCGCACGGCCACCACCGAACTCGGCACCCGCGCCGAGGTGGAGACGTTCCGCAAGGTGATGCTCAGCCAGACCGACGCCCTGCAATCCATGATCGGCGCGGTCGAGCAGATGAAGGAGCAGATCGAGGCGCTCTACGCCCTGCAATCCGCCCAGCACGCGCAGATCGCGGCTCTCAGCGTGGTGTGCGGCACGCTGGGCCACGGCCTCGTCGCCGCCGGCATCCCGGCCGCCGAGGTGCGCCGCGCTATCAACGGCGCGCGCGCCATCCTGCCCGAATCCATGCAGGCCGACGGCTCCCCCGCCATCGACGCCGTGCTGGCGATCGTGCGGGAGGAGTAGGTGCGGGGAATCTAGCGGCTCGCGTCCGGGCGGAAATCCGCCACCGACCGGTCGCGGTCCGACATCACGACGGGCGCCAGCGGCCACGCGATGCCGAAGGCCGGGTCGTCCCAGCGCACGGCGCGCGCCAGTGCCGGTTCGTAGAAGGCCGAAATGAAGTAGCTGACCTCCGTCTCGTCGGCCAGCGTGATGAAGCCGTGCGCGAAGCCCGCCGGGACGTACAGCGCGTCGCCGTTCTCCTCGGTCAGCTCGGCGCCGAACCAGCGGCGGAAGGTCGGCGACTCCGGCCGCAGGTCGATGATGACGTCGAAGAGCGCGCCGCGCGTGCAGCGCACCAGCTTGATCTCCGGGTGCGGCTCGGCCTGGAAATGCATGCCGCGCAGCGTGCCGCGGCGGCGGTTGAAGGAGACGCTGGCCTGCGCCACCTCGAAGTCCAGCCCGGCGGCGGCCAGCTCACGCCGGCAGTAGGTGCGCGCGAAGTGCCCGCGCTCGTCGCCGAGGCGTTCCGGACGGATCAGCACGGCGCCGGGCAAGGGGGTCGGTTCGATGATCACGGAAAGCCCTCCGTCAGCCGATGCGGCCGCGGTTGATGTGCAGCCAGAGCGCGAAGGCGTCGTAGGGGGCGATCTGCCGGTGGCGCAGCACCTCCTCCGGCGTGAACACGCGCAGGTCCGCCCCTTCGCCGAGCGACAATCCCGCCAGACAGCTTTCCGGCACCGTCACCTCGAAGAAGGCGCGCGTCATGGTGCCGAAGCCGGCGAAGCCGAAGTCGAAGTCCATGCGGGTGAAGAAGCGCACCTCGGCCCGGGCGGGGTCGAGCGCCAGCTCCTCGTGCAGTTCGCGCAGCAGCGCCTCCGCCTCCCCCTCGCCGGGCTCGATGGCGCCGCCGAACAGGCCCCAGTGGTCGGGGTAGAAGATCTCCGGCTTCGGGTCACGCAGCTGCATGAGGTAGCCGAGCCCGCCCACCATCAGCAGCGCCGCCACGGCGGACGACGGGCGCAGCCGCGCCGTGGAGCGGACGAACGGATGGTCGCTGTCCAGGACGGACACGGGTCGGAGTCCTTGTTGTGGCAGGCGGCTGCCGTTGGGTTTTCGGCTGCGCCCCAACCCAACCTACGGGAACGTTCCGCGTAGGTTGGGTTGAGCGTCAGCGAAAACCCAACGTCGAACCCGATGCGTCAGGCGCGCAGGACGAAGTCCTTGGACAGGGTGCGCAGCACGTCGATGTGCTTGCGGCCCCAGTCGACCATCTCGCCCAGCCCCTCTTCCCAGGAGATCTGCGGCTCCCAGCCCACGTCCTTCTTGATGCGCGAGCTGTCCAGCCAGTAGCGCGAATCCTGGCCCAGGCGGTCGCCGGTGACCTCGCACAGCTGCTCGAACGGCATGCCCAGCGCGTCGGCGCACAGCTCCACCACGCGGCGGATCGAGGTCGGCTCGGCCGGGCCGGCGTTGTAGATCACGCCCAGCGGCGCCTTCTCGGCCACCAGATGGATGGCGCGGCCCAGGTCGCGGTTGTGGATGTAGGACTTCTCCGCCCGGCCGCCGCCGTGCAGCGGCAGGCGCTCGCCGGTCAGGCCGCAGACGATGGCCTTCGGCACCACGCGGTGCAGCTGCTGCCCCGGACCGTAGGCGTTCGACGGCCGGATGACGTTCATCGGGAACTTCAGGAAGCGGTAGATCGACACGAGGTGCATGTCGAACGCCACCTTCGACGCGGCGTAGGGGCTGGACGGCAGGATCGGCGTGTCCTCGTCCGCCGGCTTGTCGACCGAGCCGTACATCTCCGACGTGCCGATGTGGATGAAGCGCTCCAGGTAGTCGCGCGACATCAGCTCTTCGGTCAGCTTGGCCAGCGCCACGCAGTTGGTCTCGAAGAAGCGCCAGGACTTCTTCCACGACGCCGCACCCTCGCCCTGCGCGGCGAAGTTCACGATGATCTCCGGCCGCTCGCGGTCGAGCAGCTCCATCAGCAGGTCGAGTTCGTAGTTGATGTGGATCGCGTGATAGCTGTAGCGCTTGTCGCCCTCACCCACGCCCAGCGTGAAGCAGTCCAGCTTCGGGGGGTTGCGGCCGACGGCGATGACCTTCTCCGGGTCCGCGTGGTCGAGGAGGTACTGCGAGGTGTGCAGGCCGAACGACCCGCCGCCGCCGAGCACAACGTACTTCTTGCCCATGGTATGCTTTCCCCCTCAAGGCTCAGATGGTTCGGCCGCGGCCCGCTGGCCGCTTGTCAGCGTCCATTCCGGGTCGGCCTCGATGATCGTCCAGTAGTAGTCGCCGGTGTAGCCCGCCTCGGCGAACATCGCGCGCCAGAAGTCGGGCGTGCCGTAGGTGACCGCCGTCAGCACCCAGTCGAGGAAGATCGACTCCTCCTCCGGCGTGCGGTAGGCGTCCACCTGCACGTAGGCGCGCCCGTTCGACACCCGCTGGATCTCGCGGATGGCGTTCAGGCAGCGCTGGCGCTCCAGGTTGTGGATGACGTTGATGCACAGCACCGCCTGGAAGGCGCCGTCGGCGAACGGCAGCGTGTCGGCCGTGCCGCGCAGCAGCCGGCCCGCCGCGTCCGGGTGCGCGTGGGTCAGCGCGTAGTCGGAGACGTCCAGCCCGCAGACCTCCAGCCCCGGACAGGCGTCCGCCAGGTCCTTGACCAGGAAGCCCTTGGCGCAGCCGATGTCGAGCACCCGGTCGCCCGGCTTCAGGCCGTAGCGGTCGATGATCTGCCGGGCGATCGGCACCCAGCGGCCGTCGTACTTGTAGCCGCCGTACCCCTGGTCGCGCGTGCCGTCGAAGTATTCGAAGCCGTAGCGGCGCGCGGCGGCGCGGTTGGCGTCCTGGGCACCCTTGCGGGCGACGATGTTGCGCCGCGCCTTGGGGTAGAGGCTGAGGAGGTTCAGCTCCGGCATCAGCCCTGCCCCGCCTGCTCCGTCACCTGACGGTGCACGCGCGCGATGCCCTCCTCCAGCGGCGTGAAGCGGAACTCCGGGAACGCCTTGTGCAGCGCCGTGACGTCGAAGTGGCGGTGGGTCACCGGCGACGTGCGCGCGGTGTGAATCACCTCGGCCGGCGGGGTGCACTGCGCCGCGACCATCCGCGCCAGCTCGTCGAAGGTCACCGAGCGGCCGGTGGCGAGGTTGGCGAGGCCGGCGGTGCGGCGGCGCAGCAGCGCCGTCAGCACGGCGACCGCGTCGTCCACGAACAGATGGTCGCGCGTCTCCTCGCCGCCGCCGCCCAGCGTGATCTTGCCGTCCTTCAGCGCCAGACGGCGGAAGCGGTTGGCGCCGTAGGAGTTGTGGGTGTCGGCCGCGCCATAGACCAGCGTCGAGCGCAGGATGGCCAGCGGCCCCTTCACCGCGCTCTCGAACATGATCTCGCGCGTGCGGTGCATGACGCCGTACAGGTCGGTGCACGCGGCCGGCGTCTCCTCGGTGATGCGGCCGGTGGTGAACGGGTAGACCGCGTCGGAGGACATGTAGATCACGTGCGCCACCGGCACGCGGCCCACGGCGCCGCACACCGCCTCGCCCATGCGCAGGTTGCGCATCAGCGTGGCGATGTCGCGCCCCTTGTCCGGCGTCAGCGCCGCCAGCACGACCAGCGAATCGTCCGGGCGCAGCATCCCGGCCAGCCGGTCGGCGGCGTCCGCCGCGCCGAGGTCCAGCTCGTTCGAGCCCGGCGCCAGCACCGGCGTGCCGGCCGCCGTCAGCGCCTCGACCAGCGCGGCGCCGATGAAACCGCGGGCGCCGAGGACGACGACGCGGGCGGGGTCCTGCGGGGTGTCCAGGGTGTGGTGCAGCATGTCGGGTCCTTGTTGCGAGATCAGGCGTTATGAGAGATCAGGCGGGGGCGCCGAGCGTCAGGTGCGTCAGCCCGGCCGCCCGGCAGGCGGCGGGGTCGAGCACGCGGTAGGGGTCGATGACGACGCGGCCGGCCAGCGCCTCGGCCACGGCGGCCGGCGACTGGCGGCGGAACTCGGCCCACGGCGTCAGGATGGCCAGCACGTCGGCGCCGCGGCAGGCGTCCACCGGGTCGGCCGCCGCCGTCAGGTCCGGGTGCCATTCGGCCTGCGGGCCGATGGCCGGGTCGAAGGCGCGCACCGGGAACGGCCGCACGGCGTCGAGGAAGGCCAGCGCCGGCGAGTTCTTGGTGGAGTGGGTGTCCTCCTTGTACGTCAGGCCCCACAGCGCGATGCGCGGCCGCGCGATCACCGGCAGCACGACGCGGTGCAACTCGGCCAGCGGCCAGTCCTTGCGGTGGCGGCTGTTGTCGATCCAGGCGCGCACCACCCCGGCGTCGGTGCCGGCGGCGTCGGCCAGCCGGCAGACGGTGGCGAGGTCGCGCTCCAGGTTGCCGCCGCTGATGCCGAGGCCCGGCGACAGGTAGGAATACGGCCCGATGCGGCGGTCCAGCTTCAGCGCCGGGGCGATCTCCGACCAGTCGGCGCCGATGCGCTCGCACAGCTCGCCCAGCGTGTTGGCGACCGAGATGGAGGCGACGAGGCAGCAGTTGATGGAGATCTTCGCCAGCTCGGCGCTCTCGTACCGCATCGGCAGGATCGGGCAGCCGAAGGCGCCCAGATACGCGGCATAGGCGTCGGGCAGCGGCGTGGCCGGATCCTCGCAGCCGACGATGTACCGCTCGGGGTGCATGACCCGCTCGATCGCGCGGCCGAAGATCAGCGTCTCGACCTGATAGTACAGCGGCACGCCGGGGCGCACGCGGGCGCGCGTGAATCCGGGCGGCACCTGGCTGAGGACGACGCGCACCGTGCGCTCGCCCAGCGCCGCGTCCACCCGATCCAGCAGCGCGGTCAGCGGGCCCAGGTCGCTGCCGCCGCGGTCGTCGGTCGGCACGTCGGGGGCGACGTAGACCACGTCGCAGCGCGCAAGGTCGCGCACGTCGGCGGTGAAGCGCAGGCGGTCGGCGTGCTCCGCCCGCAGCTCGGCCAGCTGCGGCTCCAGCACCGGCAGGCGGCCGGCGGCGAGGTCGGCGGCGAGGCCTTCGGAGGGGTCGAAGCACACCACCTCGAACCCCTTGGCGGCCGACCCGACGGCCGAGTTGAGGCCCAGGTGGGTCATGCCGGCGAAGCCGATCACGGGAAGGCTCATGGGGCTCACTCTCCGGCGGGGCCGCCGAACCGCGCGAAGGCGCCGGCGGCCAGTTGGTTGAGCACGTCGTTGATCCAGATGTCGTTGGCGACGTTGCCGCGGTCCCCGGCGGCGCACAGCTTCAGGAAGTGCTCGTACTCCAGCTTCCAGGTCGGGTCGGGCTGGGTCAGGGTGACCGTCTCCTCGTCCGGCCGGCCGCTGGGCAGCTTGCGGTCGCGCAGCGTGAAGCTGCTCGGCCCCCACTTGCACAGCGAACGGATGTGGGCGCTGCCCTTCTCGGCGAAGACGTCGCAGGTGAAGTGGTTGCGCCAGGACAGCAGCGTCATCTCCAGTTCCACCACCGGCCGGCCGGGGGAGCCGACGACCACGTGGTCGAAGGCACGGTTCTCGCACCGCATGGCGGAATGCACCTGGAACGGCGTCGCCGGGCGGCCCAGCCAGAACTGCACGGTGTCCAGCAGGTGCGAGCCCAGGTCGGGCAGCACGCCCGACCCCTGGTCGCGCCACGCGGAATCGCGCACCAGCCGCGCCGTGCCGTTGCCGTAGAACATGCGCAGCGTGTAGATCTCGCCCAGCACGCCGCTGTCGATCACCTGCTTCATGCGCACGAAGTGCGGCTCGAAGCGGTGGTTGTAGGCGGTGTAGCAGACGGCCCCGTTGGCCGCCGCCAGCCGGTCCAGCGCCTCCAGCTCGGCGCTGTCCGCGGCGAACAGCGGCTTTTCCACCAGCACGTGCTTGCCGTTGCCCAGCAGGTGCGTGAGCAGCGGGATCTTCACCTCGTCCGGCGTGCACACCAGGGCGGCGTCGTAGAGGTGCAGCGGCACGTCCTCCACCGCGCGGTAGTCCGCCTCGGCGTGGAACGGGTCGACCACCGCCACCACGGCGTCGCCGGCCACGGCGCGGCGCTTGTGCCCCTGGACGCCGAGGCCGACGACGATCACGCGCATCGCACCGCTCATGGCGCCGCTCATTCGAAGTTCGCCGACTTCTCCAGGCGCGCGATGCGCGCCCGGACCAGGGCCGGGGTCACCGGCTCGTTGCCGTCGATGGCGCACTCCGCACCCGCGGCGATGCTGCCGAGGATGGAGGCGATGATGTCGTTGCCGGTCGCGCACAGCGCCAGCGAGGCGTAGGCCAGCAGCGCGTCGCCCGCCCCCACCGCGTCGTTCACCGCCTCGGCGAAGCTGTCCAGCGCCACCACGGTGCGCGGATCGCCTTCCCGTTTGGTGCGGTAGGTCAGCGTGCCGCGGTCGCCCAGCTTCAGGATCAGCGTCTTGGCCTGCGCCTTGGCGTGCAGCGCCGTGGCCAGCGGCCGGACCACCGAATCCTGGTCGCCCAGCGCGAAGCGCGCCTCGCGCTCGTTGGGCGTGATCAGGTCGAAGCCCTGGAATTCCAGGATGTTGCCCCAGCGGCTGGCGACCTGGCTGTCGGCCACGCGCAGCGCGCCGGCCGGAATCGCCTCGGTCAGCGGCGGGATGGTGTTGCGGTTGAAGATGCCGTGGCGGAAGTCGCTGAACACCACGACGTCGGCCGGGGTGTTGGCGATCTGCTCGCGGAACTGGTTGAGGATTCGCTCGGAGATGGAGCGGTTGTCGAGCGTGTCTACCTTCAGCAGCCGGTAGCCGCCGGCGACGATGGCGTTCTTGTTGGTGGTCGGCCGCGTCGGGTCGATCACCGCGCGCACGTCGACGCCCGCCTCCGCCAGATCCTTCAGGACGAAGTCCTTGTACTCGTCGTTGCCGAGCACGGTGGTGAAGGTGACGTGCGCGCCGGCCGCCCGCAGGTGCTTGGCGACGATGCCGGCCCCGCCGACATAGTCGACCTTCTCCTCGTACCGCACGCTCATGGTCGGCGTCTTGGTCATGCCGCCGATCATGCTGCACTTGGTCAGGCTGTCGACGATGGTGTCGCCGATGACGTGCACGCGCACGCCCTCCAGCCGGTTCAGCGCGTCGTACAGGTCGGAAAAGCCGAACCCCTCGCCGGCCATCACCGTCAGCAGCTTCTCCACGCTGATGTCCGGCGGCGCCAGCTCGATCAGGTGGGAGGAGGAATAGACGATGTCGCCCGGCGTGAAGATGATCTCGCCGCCGTAGCTCTCCAGGACGTTCAGCTCTTCCTGCGTCTTCGGGTGCAGGCCGCCGTTCTGGTACTCGTAGCCCTTGGCGAAGTAGTCGGGCTGCATGATCGCCAGATTGGCGAGCGGCGTCGGGTTGGGATCGATGACGACGTAGTCCACCACCTCCAGCGCCGCCAGATTGAGCGCGCGCAGGTCCTGCGGCACGTACGGGCGGAAGTTGGCCTTGGCGATGTGGGCGTCGGCGGTCAGGCTGGCGATCAGGACGTCCGCCTTGCTCTTGGCGTACAGCAGGTGGCGGACGTGGCCGGGGTGCACGACGTCGAAGGTGCCGTGGCACATGATCACCTTGCGGTCGCGCGGCCGCGCGCCGATGAGGGCGGCGACCTCCTCGGCCGTCTTGATCTTGTGGCTGACCAGGGTGCGGCTCTGCGCGTCCATCACGGATCGACCTTCTGCATGAACTTGAACCAGGTCTCGGTCGCCTGCGCGATCGACTGCGGGTCCCACAGCGGCGCCTCGCGCCAGTAGTCGATCTGCGCCACGATGCGCGACACCCCCTCCTCGAAGCTGACCTCGGGCTTCCAGCCGAGGTCCCGGGTGATCTTGCCGATGTCGGCGAAGGTCACGTCCGGCTCGCCCGGCCGCTTGGGCACGTAGACGACCTCGCCGCCCAGCAGCTCGACCAGGCGGTTGACCGACTGCGGGTTGCCGCAGCCGACGTTCCACACCTCGCCCACCTTCTCCGTCTCGGCCGCCGCCAGGAAGGCGCGGGCGAGGTCGGTGACGTAGACGAAGTCGCGGCGCTGCGTGCCGTCGCCCACCACGGTGAAGGGCTTGCCGGCCAGCTTCTGCCGCAGGAACACGCCGAACACCGCGCCGTAGGCGCCGGACGTGCGCGAGCGCGTGCCGTAGGCGTTGAAGATGCGGATGGCGTTGACCGGCAGGCCGTACACGGCGTGCCAGTGGAAGGCCGACTGCTCGCCCTGGTACTTGCTCATCGCGTAGGGATAGAGCGGGCGGATCGGCGCGTCCTCGCGCGTCGGCGTGTCGGCGAGGCCGTAGCACGACGACGACGCGGCGTAGACGAAGCGCTGCGCGCCGGCCGCGCGCGCGCACTCCAGCATGTGGACGGTGCCCTGCGCGTTGACCGACATGTACTCCATCGGCCGCTCGATGGACGGCACGATGTCGCCGATGCCGGCGAAGTGGAAGACGAAGCGGGCGCCCGCGAACAACGGATGCCCCGGCTGGAAGGCACGGATGTCGGCCTGCTCGAACACCACGTCGGGATTGCCCGCGTGGTGCGCGAGGTTGGCCTCGCGCCCGCCGACGAGGTTGTCGATGACATGGACGCGATAGCCGCGCTCCACCAGCAGGTCCACCATGTGGCTGCCGATGAAGCCGGCGCCGCCGGTCACCACCGCGATTGGACGCCCGCTCATGATCAGGCCGCCTTCAGCGATTTGAGACGGCGCACGTTGAAGTACCAGTCGTCGGTCATGCTGTCGGGCAGCTTGCCGGCCTTGAACGCCTTGCACAGGTCGCGCACCGCGTCCTCGATCGTGTGCTTGGGCTCGAAGCCGATGGTGCGGCGGATCTTGTCGGAGTTGATGTGGTAGGAGCGGATGTCGTCCGTCGGGGTCGTGGTGATCTCGATGTCCCCCTTCTCCGGGAACTCCTCCTGGACGACGCGCTTCACCGTGTGCGCGATGTCCATGATGCTCATGTTCTGGTAGCCGGCGTTGAAGGTCTGGCCGGCGATCTTCTCGGCGGGCAGCGTCAGCAGCAGCTTGTACAGGTCGCACATGTCCTGCACGTGCAGGTTCGGGCGCAGCTGCGAGCCGCCGAACACGGTGATCTTGCCGGCGTTGATGGCGTGGTTGGTGAGGATGTTCACCGACAGGTCCAGGCGCTGGCGCGGGGCGTAGCCGCACACGGTGGCCGGGCGGATGGTGACGCAGGTGAACTCCGGCGTCTGGTGCTTGAACAGCAGCGGTTCGCACATCCCCTTGTACTTGTTGTACAGGGTCAGCGGGACGAGCGGGTGGTCCTCGGTGACGTCCGGCTGCTCCGACACGCCGTAGACCGAGCTGGAGGAGGCGTAGATGAAGCGCTTCACGCCGGCCAGCTTGGCGGCCACCACCATCGGCTCGAACGCGTCGAGGTTGACCGAGGTGCTGAGGTTCTCGTCCAGCTCGAAGCTGGCGTCGTTGGAGATGCAGGCCAGGCTGATCACCGCCTCCTGCCCCTTGAACGCCTCGGCCAGCTTCGCGGTGTCGCGGATGTCGCCGGCGATCACGCGCAGCTTCGGGTTCTCCTTGGGCAGGAAATGGTCACCGAAGTACATGATGTCGTAGACGGTGACCTCGTAGCCGAGGTCGAGCAGCTGCGGAACCAGGAGCGAGCCGACGTAGCCGGCGCCGCCGGTGACCAGGACCTTCTTGAACATGTATCCACCCCTGAACTTTAAGGACCTTGAGCTTTAAGGAAGTGCCGCGCACCCGCGCCGGTCAGGCGAAGGCCGGCTGCGCCGGCTGCGGCTGGCCGCCGTCGACGGCGATGGTATAGCCGGCCGCCGAGGCGTCGCGGTAGAACATCTCCACGGTTTCCAGCGAGAACTGGCCGAGATCCTTGCCCACGCCGGACAGCTTCGCCAGCACATCATTTGTGACCGTGATGATGTGGCAGCCGATCTCGTCGGCCTGGAAGATGTTCAGCAGTTCGCGCGGGCTGGCCCATAACACCTCGGCCAGCGGCTTGGACGCCGCCATCTCCACCGCCGTGCGCATCAGCGGCACCGGGTCGATGCCGGTGTCGGCGACGCGGCCGGCGAAGATCGACAGGATGGCCGGCGTCTCCAGCGGCAGAACGTCCAGGATGTCCTGCACCTGCTGCAGCGTGAACATGGCGGTGACGTTCACCACCACGCCGCGGCGCGCCAGCCGGCCGACCAGCGGCGCCGTCGATTCGCCCTTGGTGTTGGTGATGGGGATTTTCACGTTCACGTTGCGGCCCCAGGAGGCGATCTCCAGCGCCTGCGCCTCCATGGTCGGCAGGTCGTCGGCGAACACCTCGAAGGAGATGGGCAGCTCGGTCACCACCTCCAGGACCTCGCGGGCGAACGCCTTGTAGTCCGTCACCCCGGCCTTGCGCATCAGGGTCGGGTTGGTGGTGAAGCCGCGGACGAACGGCTTCCCGGCCATCGCCCGGATGTCGGCGCCGTCGGCGAAGATCTTGATGGAGAGGTCGTCCAGGGAACGGGGCGTGACCATGGCGCTGTAGACCCTATCGGCGATGACGGAGGATGATGGCGGCGGCCTCGGCCAGCGATGCCACGATGTGGTCGGGGGGGGCGCGCAGCGGCTCGTCGTAGCCGCAGTCGATGAAGAAGGTCCGGCAGCCGGCGGCGCGGCCGGCGCCCACGTCGCGCCAGCGGTCGCCCACCATGTGGCTGGACGGCAGGTCGATGCCGTGGTCGCGCGCCGCCTTCAGCAGCATGCCGGGCTTGGGCTTGTAGTCCGTGCAGGCGGGGCCGTCGACCTCGTAGCAGGCGTAGACGGCGGTCAGCGGCAGCTCGGCGCGCAGGCGGTCGTGCATCGCCTCCACCACGGCGCGGTCCTGCTTGCCCGTCGCCACGTCCGGCTGGTTGGTGGCGACGACCAGCAGGTAGCCGGCCTCGTGCAGCGCGGCCGTCGCCTCGCGCACGCCGGGCAGCAGGACGAAGTCGTCGAGCGTGTCGGGCGGATAGGGGCGGCCGTTGCGCACGACCGCCCTGTTCAGCACCCCGTCGCGATCCAGGAAGACCGCCGGCCGCGTCATGGCGCCGGGGTCGGCTTCGCGATGCTCTCCCACTTGGTGCCGCGCGCCTGCAGGACCGGGTGCGACACCAGGCAGTGCCACACCACCGCCTGGAAGGCCTCGCTGTGCGGCGTGACGCGGGCCGGATCGGCGATCGGGATCACCACGGTGACGTCGCCCATGCGGGCGGTGTAGCCCGTGTCGCGTCCGACGATGCCGAACACCTTCATGCCGCGCTCCTTGGCGAAGTCGATGGCGCGCACGAGGTTCGGCGAGACGTTGCGTTCGGCGTCGCCGCCGCCCACGGAGAAGATGAGGATCGCGTCCTCGGCCCGGGCCCGGCTGGTCTGCAACCACGCCGCGAAGATCGTGTCCCAGCCCTCGTCGTTGGTCCGCGCCGTCAGTTCCGACACGTTGTCGACGGGGGTGTAGGTCTCGATGTCGCAGAGCTTGCGGAAATCGTTCACCGCGTGGCTGCAGTTGGCGGCGCTGCCGCCGACGCCCAGCAGGAACAGGCGGCCGCCACGCTCGCGCAGCGCCACCAACTCCCCGGCGAGGCGCTCGACCGCGTCGACGTCCATGCGTTCGGCGATCTGCGCCGCTTCGCGGAAGAACTCTGCTGCGTATCCCATGAAACCTGCGCCGGGCTGCGGGCTTGCGTCTTTCGAAAGCATAGCAGACTTTACCCTGCCTCTGGTGAATCAGGTCTTGCCACCTGCAGCCGGATTTCCCGTTCCTAGAATGGTCCGGTGAAGCTCGTATCCGGGATGTCCAGCCGGTCGGCCGGGCCGATGGACGCCGTCGGATCCTCGTACGGCAGGCCCAGCGTCCGCCGCGCGGCGGCGACGATGTGCCCGACGCCGGGGTAGTAGTAGTTGGACAGCGCCCGCGTGGTCGGCGTCGGCGCGTCGGGCAGCGTCACGCGCACCGGCGGCGCCTTCAGGGAGCCGAACGCCTTCTCCGCGACGCGCGAGACGATCTCGCCCGCGTAGCCGGCCGTGTAGGTGGCGTGGTCGCAGACCACCAGCCGCCCGGTGCGGTGCACCGATTCCAGGATCAGCGTGTCGTCCAGCGGGTTCAGCGTGCGCAGGTCGATGACGTCGGCCTCGATCCCCTGCCCGGCCAGCGCGGCGGCCGCCCGCATGGCCTCCAGCGTCATGAAGGAGGAGGCGACCAGCGTCACGTCGCCGCCCCGGCGCATCAGGTTGGGCACGCCCAGCGGCACGCGGTACAGCCCCTCCGGCACGGCGCCGTGGATGCCGTACAGCCAGCGGTGCTCGATGAACACGACGGGCGCGTCGTCCTCCACGGCGGCGACCAGCAGGCCCTTGGCGTCGTGCGGCGTCGCCGGCATCACCACCTTCAGGCCCGGAATGTGGGCGAACCAGCTGTGCAGGCTCTGCGAATGCTGCGGCCCCTGTCCCCAGCCGCGGCCGACGATCATGCGCAGCACCATCGGCGCCGTCGCCTGGCCGCCGAACATGTAGTGCCACTTGGCCGCTTGGTTGACGATCTGGTCGATGGCGACCATGGCGAATTCCAGGCGCATGTGCGTCATCACCGGCCGCGAGCCGACCAGCGCCGAGCCCAGCACCACGCCGGTGATGGCGCTTTCCGAGATCGGCATGTCGTAGACGCGCCCGGCCCCGTGCTTCTGCTGGAGGCCGGAGGTGGTGCCGAACACGCCGGTGGGGTCCGGCACGCCCAGCCCGATGACGTAGACGTTCGGGTCCGCGCCCAGCGACAGGTCGAGCGCCTCGTTGATCGCCTGGGAGAACTTCAGCTGCCGTTGCGTGTCGGTCATCGGGGGGCCTGCGTCGGGTAAACGTTCGCCAGCAGTTCGCTGCGGTCTGGGAAGGGGCTGTCCTTGGCGAAGGCGACGGCGGCGTCGAGGACGCGGCCGATGTCCTCGCGCAGCTGCGCTTCCAGCGCGTCGTCGAGGACGCCGGCCGCGCGCAGCGCGTCGCGGTGCAGCGCCACCGGGTCGCGCCGCCGCCACGCCTCGAACTCCTCAGCCGGGCGGTAGCCCATGGCGATGTCGCTGGCCGGGCCGCAATGCTCCAGCCAGCGGTAGGTCTCCAGCTCCAGGAACTCCGGCCCGCCGCCGGCGCGCAGGCGCCCGATCGCCGCCGCCGCCAGCGCCGCCACCGGCTCCACCTCCTGCCCGTCGACGCGCTCCGCCGGCAGGCCGTGGCCGCGCACGATGTCGGTGATGGTCCGCCCCTCGGGCTGGCGCGGCCCCATCGGCGTGTTGACCGAGTAGAAGTTGTTCTCGCACACGAACAGGATCGGCAGCCTGTGCACGGCGGCGAAGTTGATGCTTTCGTGGAAGACGCCGGTTTCCGCGGCGCCGTCGCCGAAGAAGATGGCGGTCACCCGGTCCGTCTCGCCGCGCTGGCGGGCGCCGAAGGCGGCGCCGACGCCGATCGGGATGGTGCTGCCGACGATCGGCACGCAGCCCAGGAAGCCGACGCTGCGGTCGACGAGGTGCATGGAGCCGCCCTTGCCCCGCGCGCACCCGGTGTCCTTGCCGTACAGCTCCGCCATCATGGCCCGCAGGTCGCCGCCCTGGGCCAGGTAATGGGCGTGCGACCGGTGCGCGCTCAGCACATAGTCTCTGGGTCCCAGGGCGGCGCACACGCCGGCGGCGATCGCCTCCTGGCCGATGCTGAAGTGCGTGGGGCAGCGCATCTCCTGCTCGGGGTACAGGGCGGCGATGCGCTCCTCGACCATGCGGATGTACAGCATGGTGCGGTACAGGTGCAGGGGGGTGGTTCCGCTCATTCTCGTGCTCTCCCGCGGGGGCTGGCCGGCGACCGGCACGGGCGATTCGCCCGGCTGCGGCTCGCGCGCGCCGAAGCGCACCGGAACACCGCAACCCCGTTCGGCGGCGATGGCGGCGGTGACGTCGCGCGGCGAGACCGGCTGGCCCGAGGCGATGTTGTACGCTCCGGCCGCGGCCGTGTCGACCTGCGCCGCGAGGAGGCCGAAGCCCCGGCCGTATTCCGCGCCGACTTCACCTGCACGCCGACCAGCTGCCGCTCGGGCGTGTGCCGGGTGCCGCGGATGCGGTGCTGGATGTTCGAACACCGACTCGACCGTCCGATCGCGGAACGCAAGCTGTCGGCGCGGCTGCATGGTCCACGCGCGGGCATCACCGCCACATTGTCCAAGCTGCCCGTGGATGTGCCGTATCCCACGTACCGGAAGGGCCGTGCACGCCTCCATCGCCGCCAGTCCTCCTGCATCACGGAGCGCCGGTTCAGCCCTTTGCCCGCCGATCCCAGGGCCGTCGAAGGCCGGCTCGATCGGGTGTTGAACACGGCGAGCCTGGCGGATCGGCTCGCCGCCCGACCAGCGAACCGACCGGACGCCCACGCCGGTTCACGCCCGCCCAGTTCGGAAGGCTGCGTCCTGGCGGCCCTTTCGGACGAGCCGCAGGGCATGGGAGAGTTCGGTTGGACACTGCTCCGGGGCGACCCATATTCGATCTCGTGAGCGTTTCACCCGCCGGCCGATTCCCGATGTCCGCACCGGAGCGCGCACCGTGAGCGATGGCGACGACGAAGTCTGGCGGTTGCCACCGACCTTCCGGGGGCGGGACGTCCGGCTGACACCGGGCGGTGAGCCGGCACCGCTCTCCGCGGCCGGCAAGGCCCGGCTGCGGCGCATCGTGACCAAGGCGCCGGAAGCCATGGTGAAGCTGACCGGACGGGCGCGCGGCGCCGCCGGTCACCTCCTCGCCCAACTCGACTATCTCACCCGCAACGGCACGCTGACCGCCGAGACGCAGGACGGCGAGCGCATCACCGGCCGCGCGCGGCTCCGGGACCTTCATGACGACTGGCTGCTCGCCAACGCGGCGGAGGGCCGGGGAAAGGCCGGAGCGAACGCGGCCCAGAGCGTCGCTCTCACGCTCTCCATGCCGCCCGGCACCCCGCCCGACCGGGTCGAGGCCGCGGCGCGCCAGTGGGCGCGCGCCACCTTCGCCGGCACGCACGACTGGATCATGGCCCGCCACGACGACACCGGGCATCCGCACGTCCACATCGCGGTCCGCGCGGTCGGCGCCGACGGTCGTCGGCTGGCACCCGGCCCGGCCGACCTGCGGCGCTGGCGGGAGCGGTTCGCGCGCGAACTGCGGCGGCTCGGCGTCGAGGCCGAAGCCACGCCCCGCTTCGCCCGCGGCCAGGTGCGCACGGCCGAGCGCCAGCCGGCCCTCAAGGCGGAGCAGCGCGGGCAAGCACCACGTGCGGCCGCGGCAATCCGCTGCACTGCCGAGGTGGACGCCCGCTCGCCCGCCGCGCCACCGCCCGGCTGGAGCCGCGACCTGCAGGCGCGGCACGAATCCATCCGGCGCGCGTACCTGGGCCATGCCGAACGGCTGGAGTGCGGGGATGCGGAGGACCGCCAGCTGGCCCGGGACATCCGGCGGTTCGTCGCGGCCATGCCGGTGCCGCTGACGCGCCGGCAGGCCCTCGCCGCGGCGCTGCGGCACGCACGCGACGGCGAGCCCGGCCGTGACGCCTCCGTTCCGGCGGTTCCAGACCCCGCGCCAAGCCTGCACCTGACAAGCCCCTCCCCCGCGCTGGAACGCCGCGAGCCAACCCCACTCCGCCCACGCGGGCGCGGCTGACACCGGCCGCCCCCGCCTGCACCGGGCTGTCCCCTACCGCCCGGCTAGACGCTTGCACAGTGCACGCCCGCGTCATCCCCCGGCGTCGAAGCGGGCCGCCCGGCGCCGCGGCTGGTTTCGGCGCCGGGCCTCGGCCGCCCGGACATCGGCCCCGGCACGCCCGGCCGCACCCGGTGCGGCGGCCGGGCGCTCGGCGTCCGGCAGGCCCCAGTAGTCGAAGTTCCCCGTCATCACCGCCACGACCCGGCGCATCCCGGCCCGGACCTCCGCGCCCACCTCGCGCACGGCGTCGGCTGGCGCCGCCGCCGGTCCCCCGGCGTCCTCCATGGCACGGGCAATCCGGTCCACGCCGTGGCGGATGGCACGCAGTTCCCGGAACACCGCGCGCAAGGCCTCCACCTCGGCGGGGGTCCATTGCGGGCGCCGTGCGAGATGCACCAGCGCCAGCGACCGCAGCCAGTTCGCCGGGCTGCAGCCGCGCGCCCGCGCCGCCTCCGCCAACGCCGCGCGCTCGTCCTCCTTGAAGCGCACGCCGACCTGCGCACCGGTCCCGGCGCCGCGCGGGGCGGCCGGGGCGCGGCCGTCCACCGCGTCGGCGATGAGCCGCCGAAGCGCCGCCGACGCACCGCCATCGGTCTGCCGCGCCCACGCGGCGAACCGCGCGGCCAGCGCCGTGTCGACGTAGCTCCCCACCATCTTTTGCCCCGGCCGTGCCGGCATCGCCGTCCCCCGCGTTAAAACCTGCTCCCAGCACCGCTATCCTGTCCCTTCCTTTCCTCTTCTCATGCTCCTTTCGGTCCGCACGGTTCGCCCCCCGCGGAACGGCCACCACGACGAGAGGCCACCCATCAACAGGCGTTCCGGCCTGCACCGTGCACGCCTTGGCGGGAGACCGGGGCTATTGCACGGTGCAGGCCCTGCCCCGCGCGGGGAGGCCCGTCACCCGACGCCGACGATCCGCAGTTCGGTGACGTCCACCGTCTCGGTGCCGCTGGCGAAGGCGACCAGCGCCGCGCCGGGCCGTGCCGCCTTGCGGTCCACCACCAGACGGCCGGTCCGCCCGTCGCCCGTGGCCACGAGGAACACCGGCGCCTCGCGCGGCGCGGCCGCCACCGGGGCCGGCTGCGGAGCGGCACCGCCCCGGCCCGCCTCCGGCGACGCGGGTCTTGCACGGTGCAAGCCCCTGGCCCCCGCGGTCACGGGTTCGCGCCCCCCGCCGTCCCGGGGCTGCGCCAGCCGATCGAGCACGATGCTGCCCGTGGGCGCGCCGGTGATGCCGCCGACGATCCGGCGCGCCTCGGTCACCGTGATGAAGGCGCCGGCCTCGGGCAGCGCGGCGATCACCGCGTCGGGCGTCTTCAGCCACTGCCGGTACAGGTCGTAAAGCGCGCGCATGTCGCCCTGGTCGATGCGCGCGCGCAGTTCCGGCGGGAAGTGGCCCGCCTGCTTGAACGCCGCGACCTGGTAGTCCTTGAGCGCGCAGATGGTGGCGATCTGCCGGTTGCTGTGCCCCGCGCCGGCCAGCCGCGCGATGGCGGCGGCGAGGTCGCCGTTGGACAGGGCGGCGCGCTGCTGGTTCTCGATCACCTGGGCGGCGAAGGCGTCGCCGCCGGCCCACCGGATCACCGCCGGGATGTCGGCCAGCCCGGCCAGCCGCGCGGCGCGCAGCCGGCGGGCGCCGACGGCGAGCGTGTAGCGCCCGCCCACCGGCGGGCGCACGACGACCGGCTGCACCACGCCGTGCGCGCGGATGGACGCGGCCAGCTCCGCCAGCCCGTCGTCGTCGAAGACGGTGCGCGGCTGGCCGGGATCCTCGTCGATGTCGGCCAGCGGTATGCGCAGCGCCTCCCCCTGCCCCGCGCCGGACGCGGCGCGGAGCGCGCCGAAAGCGGCCTCGGAAATCGCCGCGCGGGGTCTGGCCGGCGCGGTCATCGGCGCAGCTCCATGCGCTCCGCCACGGTGGCGAAGACGCCGCGGATCTCCAGGCCGGCGTCGCGCGCCGCCGCGCCGGCCATGGCCCACACCGGCGCCCGGTCGCTGGCGGCGCGGGCGTAGGGGTCGCGCTTGGCGACGATGCCCGGGAACAGCAGCGTGCCGGCCTGTTCGGCCAGGCTCTCGAACAGCTCCCGCTCGCGCCGGCTCCGGCGGTCGAAGATGGAGGGCAGCAGGCCGAGGAACAGCGGCTCGGGCCGGCCGTAGTGGCGCGACACCCCCTTGACGGCGCGCAGCAGCTCCGCCACGCCCTGGATGGAGTAGTCGTTGATGCCGATCGGCGCCAGCACCGCGTCGCAGGCCAGCAGCGCCCCGAAGGTGCGGTTGGTCAGCGCCGGCGGCGTGTCGATGACGCACACGTCGTAATCCGCGTCCATGCCGGCCAGGCTGTCGCGGAACGTTTCGATGCACGCCCGGTCGACGCCCTCGACGCCGAGCAGGTCACGGGTCGAGCGGGTGACGGTGAGGGCGCCGGCACCGGGCACCCGCGTCGGTTGGGCGAACAGCGCGACGCTGTCGACGCACGCCACGTGCGCGCCCAGCGTGGCCGTCAGGTTCGCCTGCTGGTCGAGGTCGATCACCAGCGTACGGAAGCGCTCCGCCAGGTACCAGCCGGCATGGGCGACGAGGTTGGTCTTCCCCACCCCACCCTTCTCGTTCATCACGACCAGCGTCTTCATGATCGGCCTCCGCGTCGACACCCACGCCCGGAACGGCGTTGGTGATTTTATAAAATCGCTTCGGTTGCTGGTGAACTGTCCATGCGAGTCGCATGACTATGATGGCGACCGCCATTCGCGACGTCGCGGCGCAAAAGAGCCCGTGAAACCAGAGATCCGTCGGCGTACCGTCTCATCATCCGGTGCGGCGATGCCGGAGCTTGGCGGAGCCGCCGTGGCAGCCACCGCCCCGCCGTCCGAGGCTTTTTTTAAAAATCGCTTTCGATAAAACGACTCTGTGTGTCCGCCTTCCAACGCGGGAGACCCAGGGAATGACGACACGCCTATCCGCTAAGTCCGCTCGCCCCTACCCCGTTTCCGCTGCTATGAAAGGCTCCGCGGACCGGCCCCCGTTCGGTGCCGGCGGAGCGCGCCCGGCCCAGCGGGCCGCCTCATCCGCAAGACGGCGGCTGGACGGCAGGAGCGGGACTTGGCGAGCGGACTGCAGGAGGGGGAAATCAGGCAGGCGCTCGCCGAGGGCGGTCGCATCCGCAACGTCCTCATCGTCTCCAAGTGCGTCGGCGGGTACGTGGAGCACCTGGCCTACCTGCGGCCGAGCTGGCGGCGCGACTTCCTGCCGCTGCGGACGTGGAACGACAAGGCGGACCGCACCTACCGCGACCTCGACCGCCTGCTCACCCTGCTGCGCGCGGATTTCGGTTACCGCGGCTGCATCCCCGTCTACATCACAGGGGACCCGGAGCTGGCCCGGTATAAGGTGCTCGCCCGCGAGGCCATGGCCACCGGCGCCGTGCCCCCAGACTGCGGTTTGGCGACCGGCCGTCCCGACCCCGGCGTCCCGCTTCGCTGAGGCGGCGGCGGGCTCCGGACCGGGAGGGGGCGCATGATGGTCCCCCTGGCCGTGTTCCTTGAGCTTGCCGCCAGCTGCGGCCCCGCGGTGCACCCCGCCACGCTGGCGGCGGTTGCCCGCACAGAGAGCCGCTTCAACGCGCTGGCGATCGGCGACAACACCACCGGCACCGCGCACGCCCCAGCGACGGCCGGGGAGGCGCTTGCGACCGCGACGGCCCTCCTGGAGCGCGGGCACTCCCTCGACCTCGGCCTCATGCAGATCAACAGCGCGACGCTGGCCGGCCTCGGCCTGACGGTCGCCGACGCCTTCGATCCCTGCGCGAGCCTCGCCGGCGGCGCGCGCGTCCTGGTCGACGGCTACCGGCCGGCGCCGGGCGAGGACGAGCAGCGCGCGCTGGAGCGGGCGCTGTCGCGCTACAACACCGGCTCGCCGGTGCGCGGCGTCGCCAACGGCTACGTGGCGAAGGTGCAGGCCTCCGCCGACCACATCGTCCCGGCCATCCGCGGGAACGGACCGCCGGGCACCGAGCGGGCCGTACCCGGTGCACGCCCGCCGGCCACAGCGGCACCGTCCCCACCCGCCTGGGACGTCTATGGCCGCGCCCGCCAGGCACGGGGGCACGCGCAGACCGGTGGAGTGTCGCCGTTCCACGGCCGGCCCCCCGACCCGCACGGCCGGGCCCCCTCCGGCCCCGCGGTCCCCGTGCAGCCGGTGCGGCCGACGGCCCCGCCCCGTCCGGCCGGCGACGGCCGCTGAGAGCGGACGACCGGCCCCCTTCGGTTCCGCCCACCCGTTCACCCTTGCGGAGACACCCTCATGCCCACACTCCGTCCGTCATCGGCCGTCGCCCCGCCGTCCCCGTCCCGCCGCCTCGCCGTCGCCGCCCTGGCGGCCGCCACGCTGATCCTGGCCACCGACCCGGCCTTCGCCCAGGCGGCCGGCGGCGGCGGCGACATCACCACCTTCCTGCAGAACATCGTCAACATCCTCACCGGCACCGCCGGCCGCCTCGTCGCCGTCATCGCCATCTGCATCGCCGGCATCGGCGCGCTGATGGGGGCGCTCAGCCTGCGCGCCGCCGGCGGCGTCATCCTCGGCGTCATGCTGATCTTCTCCTCCGCCTGGCTCGTCGACCAGATCGTCGGGGCCTGACGGCCCCAAGCGGCCTGGCCCGCGGCCGACCGCGCGTCCTTCCGCCGCCGGACGGCGGCCGTCCCCCTGCGGAGCAACAGATGGAACCCGACAGATGGAACCCGACGCGCTGACGGAAGACCCGCTGTTCCTCGCCTGCACCCGCCCGGCCATGTGGCGCGGCGTGCCGCTCGAGGCCGTGGCGCTCAACGGCATGGCCACCGGCATCGTCTTCGTGATGATGGGCAACCCGTTCTACCTGCTCATCGGCGTCGTCGTGCACGGGGCCGTCCGGGTGCTGGTCCGTCACGACTGCAACCTGTTCAACACGCTGCGGCTGTGGGCCGAAACCAAGGCCCGGGCCCGCAACACCGAGCGCTGGGGCGGCTCGTCCGTCAGCCCGCGTCCGCTCGGCCCGGCCCGCACCGCCCGGGAGGTCCGCATCCATGTTTAGCCTCGATGCCATCGCCCGCGAGCGCGAGCCGGACACCTACGTCCCCTACCTCGGCCACGCCGCACCCGACGCGCTGCTGCTCGACGACGGCGCGCTGCTGGCCATGATCGCGCTGGACGGCGCCGCCTTCGAGACGGCCGCCGCGGACGAGGTCAACGCCCGGCACGCGCGGCGCAACCTGCTGCTGCGCAACATCGCGTCGGAGCGCCTCGTGCTGGCGACGCACACCGTGCGCACCCTGGCGGACGGCATCGATTACCCGCAAGCGCCCTGCACCAGCGCCTTCGCCCGCGATCTCGACGCCGCCTACCGCGCCCGCCTCCTGGCCAACCGCCTGTACCGCAACGACCTCTTCCTCTCGGTCCTGCTGCGCCCGGCGGCGGCGGCCGAGGGCGGTCCGCTGGCCGCCCTGTTCGCGCGGCGCGCCCGCGGCGACCGCGCCCGCCCGGTCCACCCGGCCAGCCTCGACACGCTCAACGCGGCCGTCGCGGCGATCCTCGCCGAGCTCGACGACCACGCCCCGCGGCGGCTGGCGCTGCGCGCGGCCGGCGGCGTCCTGTTTTCCGAACCGGGCGAGGCGCTGCACCTCGTGCTCACCGGCCGCCGCCTGCCGGTGCCGCTGGTCGACGGTCCCCTCGGCGGGGCGATCTACACCGACCGGGTCATCGTCGGGCGCGAGGCCATCGAGATCCGCGGCCCCGGCGGCTCCACCTACGCCGCCGCCTTCGGCCTGCGCGAATACCCGGCGACCACCTGGCCGGGGATGTTCGACGCGGTGCTGGCATCCCCCTACCGCTGCGTGCTGACGCAGACCTTCGGGTTCCTGGCCAAGCCGGCGGCGCAGGCCATCCTGACGCGCAAGCAGAACCAGATGGTCGCCGCCCAGGACAAGGCGGCCAGCCAGACGCAGGCGCTGACCGAGGCCGCCGACCTGCTGGCCTCCAACGCCTTCGTCATGGGCGACCACCACCTGACCCTGCTCACCTTCGCCGACAGCCTGGAGAGCCTGCGCGCGGTGGCGGCGCGGGCGCGGCGCGACCTCGCCGAGAGCGGCGCGGTGGTGGCGCGCGAGGACCTGGCGCTGGAGGCGGCCTACTGGGCACAGCTGCCGGGCAACCTGCGGCTGCGCACGCGGCCGGGCGCCGTCAGCTCGCGCAACTTCGCCGCCATGGCCAGCCTGCACAATTACCCGGCCGGCGCCGAGCAGGGCCACTGGGGGGCGCCGCTCACCCTGTTCCGCACCACCGGCGGCACCGCCTACCGCTTCCACCTGCACGCCCCCACCGAGACGGTGCGCGACCTCGGCAACGTCTTCGTCGCCGGCCCGGCCGGCTCGGGCAAGACGACGCTGATGCTGTTCCTGGCGGCGCTGGCCGGGCGGCAGGGCGCGCAGGTGGTGTTCTTCGACAAGGACCGCGGCGGCGAGATCCTGGCGCGCGCCGTGGGCGGCACCTACCTGGTCCTGCCCGCCGGGGCGCCGTCGGGGCTGGCGCCGCTGAAGGCGCTGTCCACGGCCCCGGCCGACGTCGCCTTCCTCAAGCGCCTGCTCACGCCGCTGATGCTGGAGCCCGGCCGCGAGCCGGCGCCGGAGCAGGAGCGCCGGCTGGAGCTGGGCCTGCGCGCCGTGCTGGCGCTGCCGCCGGCGGCGCGCTCGCTGGGCGAGCTGCGGGCCTTCCTCGGGCACGCCGACGCCGGCGGGCCGGGGGCGCGGCTGGAGACCTGGTGCCGGGGCGGCGCCCTGGGCTGGGCGCTCGACAACGACGCCGACGCCCTGGCGCTCGACGCCCCGTTCCTCGGCGTCGACGTTACCGCCGTGCTCGACGACCCGGTGACCCGCGGCCCGATCCTGGCCTACCTGTTCCACCGCATCGAGGGCCTGCTGGACGGCCGCCGGCTGGTGCTGGCCATCGACGAGTTCTGGAAGGCGCTGCTCGATCCGGGCTTCCGCGAGCTGGTGAACGACAAGCTGAAGACGATCCGCAAGCTCAACGGGCTGGTGATGCTGGGCACGCAGTCGCCGGCCGACGCGCTGCGGAGCCCCATCGCGCACGCCATCATCGAGCAGTGCCCGACGCAGATCCTGATGCCCAACGCGCGGGCCGACGCCGCCGACTACCGCGACGGGCTGAAGCTGACGGAGCCGGAGTTCCAGGCGGTGCGCGAGGAGCTGACGGCGGGCGGCCGGCGCTTCCTGCTCAAGCAGGGCACCGCCTCGGTGGCCTGCGAGCTGGACCTCGGCGGGCTGGACGATCTGGTCGCCGTGCTGTCGGGGCGCGCCGGCACGGTGCGGCTCATGGAGCGGCTGATCGCCGAATGGGGGCCGGAGCCCGACGCGTGGCTGCCGCACTTCCGCCGGCACTGGCGCACGGCCGCGTCGTAGGGACGGACGAAGGAGGACGGATCCATGCGCAGACACACCACGGCCATCGCCGCCGTCGCAGCCGCCGCCGCGATCGGCGCGGCCCCGGCGCTCCCCGCGCGGGCGCAGCACGCGGTGATCGACGCCGCCAACCTGGCGCGCAGCGTCCAGCAGATCGAGCAGCTGACGCAGCAGCTGCAGGTCATGCAGCAGCAGTACCGGCAGCTGCTCGACACCTACCAGGCGGTCGCCCACGCCCCGGCGGACGCCCTGAACCGGCTTGGCCAACAGCTCGACGTGGATCGCTTCCGCAACGCCCTGCCGGACAGCGGCGCGCTCGGCCCGGTGATGAACGGCACCGCCCCCGGCCCCGGCGCCCTGGGCGCGGCCGCCCAGACCCACCGCGAGCGCAACCGCGTCTACGAACCGGCCGGCCCGGACTTCCAGGCCGGGGAGATGCGGCGCGCGGCGGCCAGCGTCGCCGGGGCGCAGGCGGTGGCGAGCGAGCTCTACCAGTCAGCGGCGGACCGCATCGCCGCCCTGCGCGGGATCGAGGGGCAGCTCGCCGCCGCGCCGGACGCCAAGGCGGTCGCCGACCTCGCCGCGCGGATCGGCGCGGAGCAGGCCTACATCCAGGCCCAGCAGGTCCAGGCGCAGTCGCTGGCGCTGTGGCAGCAGGCGCAGCAGCGCAACCAGGAGCAGCGCGAGCAGGAACGGCGCCGCCAGTCGATCGACGCCCTCATCGAGCAGGCCAAGGCGCGGGGGGGCTGAGGATGGGAGCGGTCACGACGGCACGGGCTTGCACCGTGCAAGCGCTGGGGCTGCTGGTGCCGCTGCTGTCCGGCGCCCCGGCGGCGGCGCAGGAGCCCCCGGCGGCCCCGCCGCGCAGCGTGGGCTGGTACGCCGATCACCCGCAGGCCCGCGCCAGCGTGCAGCTGGCCTGCATCGAGGATCCGGGCCGGCTGGGACGCGATGCCGACTGCCTCAACGCGCACAAGGCGAGTGTGGAGGTCGCCCGTCGCGAGGCCCGCGCGCGCACCGGCACCATGGACCCCAACGACCCGGCGTTCTGGTCCAGCGATCCGGAAACCCGGCGAGGCAAACTCATCATGTGCCGCCGGACCCCCAATCTCGATCACTGCGACGCCGCACGCCGCTCGCTGCTGATCGAAGCCGGCAAGGCAGGGAGGTGATCGGCCATGGGCGACATTCAATGGCAGATCTTCGCCTACATCGTCTCCCAGGTGGAGACGCCGCTCGTCGCAGCCGTGACGGAGGTGTTCAACGCCTTCTTGGTCTTCGCGGCGGCCCCGCTGCGGGTGGCCCTGGTGCTGTACATCGCCCTGACCGGCATCCTCGTCCTGCGCGGTGCGGTCAGCGAGACCGGTGCCGTCCTGTTTGGGCGCATGCTCAGGATGATCCTGGTGGTCTGGGTGATCACGGGGGCCGGGATCTACCAGCAGTATGTTTATGATCTTTTCTTCAACACACTGCCGAACGGCCTTGCTAACGCCCTCACCTCCTCGGGCACCGTGAGCACCGTCACCGCCAATAGTTTCGATCAGGTCTGGCTGCGGGCCTGGCGGGCCGGCCTCGAGGTGTGGCGCACGCTGGGCTGGAGCGACATCGCCGAGAAGGCGGTGGTGGTGCTGTTCTGGGCGGCCGCGATCCTGTCGACCGGCTTCTGCTTCGCCATCTGGCTGATCTCCCGCGTGATCCTCGCGCTGTACATCGCGCTGGGCCCTCTGCTGGTTCCGCTGGTGCTGTTCGCCGCCACCCGCGCCGTCTTCGAGCGCTGGATCGGCTCGCTGATCTCCTGCGTCATCCTCCAGGTGACCACCATCGTCCTGCTCTACATCGTTCTCGGTGTCGAACAGCAGGTGGTTGGCAGAATAGCGACCATGGGGTCGGTCGATCCCATGGTGATGCTCCAGGTGCTGTTGGCCGGCGTGATCTTCTTCGCCGTCGCCGCCTACGTGGCCTTCCAGCTGCCGGCCTTCGCGGCCTCGCTGTCCGGCGGCCTCGCCTTCCACACCGGCGCGCTCGCCCGCGCCGCGCGGGGCGCCGTCGGCTCGGCCGGCCAGCGCCGCGTCGACGCCCACGGGACCACCCACCACGCCGGCCGCTCCGGCGCGCTCGGCGCGCTGCACGCCGCCGGTTCGGCCGCCTGGGGCGGCGCGCGGGCCGCCGGCCACACGGCGCACCACCGCCCGCGGCCGGCCACCGGCGGCTCCCTCTCCGACCGCAACGCCCTGCTCTAGGCGCCCGCGCGGCACCAACGCCCGAGCCCCGTTCACGACAGGAAACGCCGCATGATGCCACGCCTCACGCTCACCCTTCTCCTCCTCGCCCTGCCGGGCTGCGCCGACGACGCGCCGCCCACCGACCCGTCCGGCCCGCTGCGCGCGCTGAACCCCGGCCGCTGGACGCCGACCGCGGACGACCTGCGCGCCCCGAGCGCCCGGCTGGCGCCGGCCGGCGCGCCGTCCACGCGCACGGAGGCCGGCCGATGACCCTGAGCGCCGCCACCCCGCCCCCCGCCGGCGCCTTCCAGGCCCGCCCGGTGCCCGCCGATCCGGCGCTCCTCGACGCCTACTTCGCCCGCGTCGCCAGCTACGAGGCCGACCGGCTGCGCGCCAGCCGGCGCGCCGCCCGCGCCGGCGTCGCCGTTGGCGTGGTCGGCGCCCTGGTGGGGCTGGCCGGGGCGCTCGCCGTCGCCGCGCTGGCGCCGCTCAAGAGCGTGGTCCCGCTGGTCTTCCGCGTCGACAACGCCACCGGCGCGGTCGAGCGCGTCTACGACCTGCGCGGCGGCCCGATGGAGGCCAGCGAGGCCGAACGGCGCTACTTCCTGTGGCAGTACGTGCGCCTGCGCCAGGGCTACAGCGCCGCCGAGGCGCAGGCCAACTTCGAGGCGGTGGCGCTGCTGTCGGCGCCGTCCGTGCAGGCCGAGTACGCCGCCGCGTTCCGCGGCTCCAACCCGGCCAGCCCGCAGGTCGTGCTCGGCCGCGACGGCACCGCCACGCTGCGCTGGGTGTCCACCAGCTTCCTCGGCCCCCAGCTCGCCCAGGTCCGCTTCGTCCAGCTCGAGCGCAAGGGCGAGACCGCGCTGCCGGTCAAGCGCATGGTCGCCACCATCGGCTTCGACGTCGTCCCCGGCGCCGTCAGCGCCGCGTCCATCAACGTCAACCCGCTCGGCTTCACGGTCACCAGCTACCGGGCCGACATGGAGGTCACTCCATGACCCGCCGCCGTCTCGCCGCAGCGGCCCTGGCCGCCGCCACCGCCGTCGCCACCGCGGTCCTGGCCGCCGGCCCCGCCCGGGCGGAACAGGCGCCGCGCCCGGGCGGACACGACCCGCGCGTCCAGCTCGTCGCCCACAACCCGATGAACGTCGTGCGCATCGTCGGCTGCCCCACCACCTCGACGCAGATCACCTTCGGCCCGGCCGAAGAGATCACCCAGGTGGCGATCGGCGACGCCGACGGCTGGCTGGCGCAGCCGGCCGGCAACATGCTGTTCCTCAAGCCGACCGAGGTCCGCCCCGCCACCAACGCCCAGGTCGTCACCACCCGGCCTGACGGTGCCGTGCGCTCCTACCAGCTGCGGCTGGTCGCCGAGGACGCGGGCGGCGAGGCATCGGCCATGTTCGCCGTCCACTTCCGCTACCCCGAGGACGAGCGCGCGGCCCGCAAGGCCCGCGCCGCGCAGGCCGCGGCCGACGCCCGCGAACGGGCCGCCCAGGCCCGCCTCGCCGGCGCCTGGGCGGACGGGCCGCGCAACTGGCGCTACGTCGCCCAGGGCGCGGCGGCGCTCGAGCCGGCCGAGGTGAGCGACAACGGCCGCCAGACCGCCTTCCGCTTTCCCGGCAGCCGGCGCATTCCGGCCCTCTACGCCGTGGCCCCGGACGGCGCCGAGACCATCGTCCCCCACACCATGGCCGGCGACCACGCGGTGGTGCAGACGACGGCGCGGGCGTTCGTCCTGCGCGACGGGCGCGCGGCGCTGCGCATCATCAACCGGGGCTTCGACCCGGCCGGCCGCGACCCGGGCACCGGCACCGGCACGCCGGACGTCACCCGCACCGTGCGGAGGGCCGGCCGGTGAGCGGCGATCCCCTCCCCCCGCCCGGCGGCGCGCTCCCCGGCGAGCGCCACGTCTCCGAGGTGGCCGGCCGGCCGCCGGCCATCGGCAAGACGGCCGGCGCCGGCGTCATCGCCGCCGGGGCGGTGCTGGCCTGCGGCGCCATCCTGCTCACGGCGGAGCGGCCCGGCCTCACGCCGCCGGACGGGCCGCCGTCCCCGGCGCGCCCGACGGTCCGCTACGAGCCCCCGCCCCCGCCGCCGCCCGCCCAGCCGGCGGCGCTGGCCGCGCCGCCGCCGCCCCCGCTGCCGGAGGCGCCGCCGGCGGTGGCCGCGGCGCCGGCAACGTCCCCGCCGGCGCGCCCGCCGCGCCTGCTCGTCTACACCGCGGACGGGCCCGGCTCCGGCGGGGCCGGACACGGCGCCGGGCTGTCCGGACAGTCGGGCGGCGGGGGCGATCCGACGGAGACGGACGATCTGGCGGTGCGCCTCCAGCCCACCCGGCTCACCGGCGTGACCGCCGGCGTCCTGCGCAACCGCCCCTACCTGCTGACCACCGGGACGCTCATCCCCTGCATCCTGCAGACGGCGATGGACTCGACCCTGCCGGGGCTGGTGACCTGCGTCATCCCCGAGGACGTCGCCGGCCCGACCGGGCTGACGCTGCTCGACCGCGGGACGCGCGTGGTCGGCCAGTTCCGCGGCGGCGTCCGCCAGGGGGTCGAGCGCCTGTTCGTGGTGTGGACGCGGGCGGAAACGCCGCAAGGCGTGGTCATCGCGCTGGACAGCCCGGCCGCCGACGCGCTCGGGCGCGCCGGCCTGGACGGCGCGGTCGACCGCCACTTCTGGCAGCGCTTCGGCGGGGCGCTGCTGCTGTCCACCGTCGACGGCGCGATCCAGGCCGGCGTCGCGGAGGCGGCCAGCGCGGGGACGACCACCATCAACACCGGGCAGACGCAGTCGGTCATCGCCGAGACGCTGCGCGGCACCATCGCCATCCCGCCCACCGTGCGCAAGAACCAGGGCGAGCTGGTCAGCATCCTCGTCGCCCGCGACCTCGACTTCTCCACCGTCTACCGGGTGGCGCCGTCGGCCGCGCCCGGCCCCGCGGAGGTCCGGTGATGCGGCCCGGCGAGACGACGCTGCGGCTCCTGCTGGAGCCCATCGCCGGGGTCCTGGCCGACCCGGCCGTCACCGACGTCGTGGTCAACCGGCCGGGCGAGGCCGGGGTGGAGCGGAGCGGCGGCTGGTCGTGGCACGCGGTGCCGGAGCTGGGCTTCGAGCGCCTCGACGCCGTCGCCACGCTGTGCGCCGCGCTCTCCCAGCAGGACGTCGGGCCGGAGCGGCCGCTGTGCGCCGCCGTGCTGCCGGACGGCCAGCGCGTGCAGATCTGCCGCCCGCCGGCCGTCGCCGCCGGCACGCTGAGCCTGACGATCCGCCGCCCTTCCGGCTTCGTCCCGACCATCGCCGGGCTGGCCGCCGGCGGCCTGTTCGCGCGCACCGAACGCGCCGCCCGCCGCGTCCACCCGCGCGACGCCGAACTGATGGAGCTGCACCGGGCCCGGGACTGGGAACGCTTCTTCCCGCTGGCGGTGCGGGCGAGGAAGACCATCGTCGCCACCGGCGACACCGGGTCGGGCAAGACCACCTTCGCCAAGGCGCTGATCCAGGCCATTCCACCGGACGAGCGCCTGATCACCATCGAGGACACCGCCGAGTTCATCGGCCTGCCGCAGCGCAACCGCGTGGCGCTGTTCTACAGCAAGGGCGGCCAGGGCCTGGCGCGCGTGAGCCCGGAGGACCTGATCGAGGCGGCGCTGCGCATGCGCCCGGACCGCGTCCTCATGCAGGAGCTGCGCGACGGCGCCGCCTTCACCTTCCTGCGCGCCGTCGCCGCCGGGCATCCCGGCTCCATCACCACCTGCCACGCCGGCGGCGCCGTGGACGCCTTCGACGCGCTGCGCCTGATGGTCAAGCAGCACGACGCCGGCCGGTATTTGGCCGACGCCGACGTGCGCGCGTTTCTGCGCCAGCGGATCGACGTGATCGCCCACTGCCGCCGCGGCCCGGACGGCTTCGCCATCGAGGAGGTCTTCTTCGACCCCCTGGCGGCGATCGCCGAGGCCGGGGCGGCCGTCCGCGCCGCCGGATGAGGGAGCCGCCCATGCCCGACCTCCCCGACTGGCCGGCGCCGGCCAAGGCCCTGGCCCTCCTCGCCGCCCTGCTGGGGCTGGCCGTCTTGTGGTCGGTGGTGGCGTCGCTGGTGTTCCTGCTCGGCGTCGGCCGGCTCGACGCCGGCACGTGGCCGCTGCTCCAGTACTGGCTCTACCTGCACCACTACGGCCTCGGCCACCCGGCGGCCGGGCCGTGGCTCAGGATCGCCGGCGGGGCCGCCACCGCCGTCCCGGTCCTGCTGCTGCTCGGCCGCCTGGCGCGCGCCGGCCGGCCGGGCGCCGGACGGCGCCCGCTGCACGGCGAGACGCGCTGGGCGACGCGCCGCGAGATGGTGGCGGGCGGCTTTTACGCCGGGGCCGGCGGCCTCTTCGTCGGCCAGGACCGCCGCGGCCGCCACCTGCGCTTCGGCGGCCCCGAGCACGTCGCCTGCTACGCCCCGACGCGCTCGGGCAAGGGGGTGGGCCTCGTCATCCCCAACGCGCTGCTCTACGAGGCGTCGCTGGTCTGCCTGGACGTCAAGAAGGAGACCTGGGCGGCGACGGCCGGCATCCGCGCCGCCGCCGGGCAGACGGTGGTGCTGTTCGACCCGCTCGCCCCGGACGGGCGCACGGCGCGCTACAACCCGTTCACCTACGTGCGGCGCGGCACCATCGACGCCTTCGAGGACATCCAGCGCATCGCCCAGATGGTCTTCCCGCACGTCTCCGGCGACCAGCAGTTCTGGACCGACGCCGCGCGCTCGGCCTTCACCGGGGCGGCGGGCTTCCTGGCCGAGACGCCGGAGCTGCCGCTGACCTTCGGCGAAGTGCTGCGGCTGCTCTCCAGCGTCGACGGGGCGCGCGCGATGATCGAGCGCATCGAGGCGCGGCGCCAGCGCGGAGCGCCCTACACCGAGGCCACGGTGAAGGCGCTCGAGGACTACCTGAAGGGCTCGCCCGACCTGGTGAACTCGATCCGCAAGACGGTCACCGCACGGCTGTCCTTGTGGTTCAACCCGCGCATCGACGCCGCGACCGCCGAGAGCGACTTCGACCTGCGGGCGCTGCGGACCGCGCTGCACGCCGTCTACATCGGCGTCAGCCCCGACAACATCGCCCGCCTGCGGCCGCTCCTGGCGCTGTTCTTCCAGCAGCTCGTCGACGTCACGGTGCGCACGCTGCCGCAGCACGACCCGGCGGCCCGGCACCAGGTGCTGGTGCTGCTCGACGAGTTCCCGCTCCTGGGCCCGATGCCGGTGCTGGCCGACGCCTTCGCCTACGTGGCGGGCTACGGCATGCGGCTGATGCTGATCATGCAGAGCAAGGCGCAGCTGCGCGACCGCGATCTCTACGGCCCCGACAAGGCCGAGGCCATCCTCGACAACTGCGGGCTGGAGGTGGTGTTCGGCACCAAGGACCTGAAGCTGTGCGAGGAGCTGAGCGCGCGCCTGGGTTACGGCACGGTGGACGGCATCGCGCGCAGCGGCCCGCGCTTCTGGCGGGTCTTCCGGCGCGACCGGCTGAGCGTGACCGAGACGGACCAGCGCCGCGCCCTGCTGCTGCCGCAGGAGGTCGCCCGCCTGGCGCCGACGGAGGCCATCCTGATCCGGCCCGGGATGCACCCGATCCGGGCGCGGCGCATCCGCCACTTCCAGGACCGCGCCTTCACCCGCCTGCTGCGCCCCGCCCCGGTGGTGCCGCCGATCGACATCCCGGTGCGCCTCGACCAGGGCAAGGGCTTCGAGCCGATCGCCGCCGCGGCCACCCCGGCCCCGGTGCCCGGTGCCGCGGCCCGCCCGGCGCCGCGGCCCAAGGGCGGCCGGCGGGCGGCGGGCAACGGCGCCGCCACGGGTACCGGTGCCACGGGTGCCGGCGCCTCCGATGCCGGATCGGCCGTGGGCGGCGCGGGGCGGGCGCCGCCCACGGCCGATCCGCGTCCGCTCGATCCGGCGGTGCCGGCGGACCTGCGGCCGCACCAGGCGGACGGCCTCATCGCCGCCATCCTCGGCACCGAGGTTGACCTCAGCAACTGCGGGCTGGCGGACGGCAAGGCGGCGGTCGCCGCCATCATCGACGCCGTGCCGACCGTCGGGCGGCCCTCCGGCGGGCGGGGCCCCGGGTGAGCACCCCGCGCCCCTGAGACACCGGACCCTGAGACACCGGACCCTGAGACACCGGACCCTGAGACACCGGACCCTGAGACACCGGACCCTGAGACACCGGACCCTGAGACACCGGACCCTGAGACACCGGACCCTGAGACACCGGACCCTGAGACACCGAATGAACGATCCCATGGCACAGCGCGGTCCGACCCGCCGCAGGGTGCCGGCGTGCTCGCCGCGGTCAAGGACGCTGCGCGCCGCCGGTGGCGGAGCCCTTCGGGCTTCCTTGACCCCGGCGGCGCGCGCCGGCCGTGCGGGGAGCAGGTCGGGACGGCGGGATGGCCGCTTCCGGTCGAACAGCGGGATGGGAGATGGTCGGGCGGGTGGCGGGCGCGGGACGGCCGGCGTGCGGTCGTCGGCCACGGCCTCGGACGGTGGCCTCTGCCCGTGGTCGCCACCAAGCCACGCTGTGGACGCGGGCCGATGGCGGGCGGGCGATCGGGGACGTCGCGCGGCCGGGCGCTGGATGGCGGGCGTCGGCGTCCACGGGACGCACGCCGTCAGGCAAGGCCGATCGGTGGCGACCCGGTGTCGCCGCTCCGGCGCCGACACCGGCGGCCAGGGCGTCCCGACCTCAGGGTCGCCTGGACGCCGCGCGGGGGCGCCCTCGCGCGCGCCGACCGGGCGCCGGCGCTCGGAGGCCTGGCAGACGTCGCCCTCGTCCCCCCGGACCCGGGGATCACCAGCACAGGAAGGTCATACGCGTGATGGACCGCACGGACCGGCCGCCGAACACCATGCCCCAGGCCAACAGCATCGAGAACGCTCCCGCATCCGGGCCGCCGCGCGGCCTCGGCATGCCCGGAGCAAGCCCGCCCACCGGCGCGGGCCCGGCCCGGGAGACGCCCCAGGCTCCGGCGGCCGGGGACGGCCGGGCTGCCGCGCCCGGAAAAAAGCCGGCCCCCCGGAGCGCGCCGGATCCCCTCGCGCGCGCCTACTACGTCGAGGACGTGGGCGGCGAGCGGCGCTACTACGACGACCACCGCGGCCAAAGCCTCGCCTTGCGCGCCACCGGGCGCACGATCAGCACCACGCGCGAGGACCGCAAGACCATCGAGGCGATGGTCGCCCTGGCCGCGGCGCGCGGCTGGACGGCGGTGGCGATCAAGGGCACCGCCGCGTTCAAGCAGGAGGCGTGGATCGCGGCGCAGGTCCTTGGCCTGGAGGCGCACGGCCATCGGCCCACCGCCCTCGACCGCCAGGAAGCCGAGCGGCGCCGGGCGGAGCGCGGAGCGCCGAACGGGCCGCGCCCGGCCCCGGCTGCGGTGCCGGCCCCGGCCGCATCCGGGCCCACGCCGCCCCCCGCGCCCGACCGGACAGCTCCGCCCCCTCGGACGGCGGGCGGGCCGGCGCCGGACGGGGCCGCGCTGGAGGCCGCCCACCGGGCGCTGTCGGCCGACGGGCGGCTGGTGCTCGCGGCGCTGTCGGAGACGATCGACCGGCGGATGACCCGGATCGCCGGCGCCGCCAAGGCCGACCTGAAGCGCTTTGTGGCCGCGGAACTGCTGAAGAAGGAGCGCGCCGAAGGGCCGGTGGTGCTGTCGGCCGCGCAGAAGCGGGCCGCACTGGCGCCCGAGCCGGCGCGGACGGCGCCGGATGGCACCGGCCCGGCGCGCCGCGCGGAACCGGAAGCGCCGCGCCGCAGCCGGTGATGGGGCGACGGCGGAAGCCAGGGGTGGCGCAGAGCCGTGCCGCCCTGTTCTCCGTGACCGTGCCGCTAGCCCGGCTCGGTGAGGAGGTGCCGCAGCACCGACGAATGGCACCGGAGGATCTGGCACGGACGGGCCGACGGTTTCCAAGCTCCGAAGAACGGGCTTGCAAGGGAGCGCCGGGGACGGCATCGGCCCGATCGGCGACGTCGACCGGACGTTTCCATCCACGCCCCCGCACGGGGAGCGACGAGGTGGCGGAAAAGTCCGTCCAGGTGTGACCTCCCTGGTGTACGAAGCCGGTTTGGCTGACACGGTGGCCGGCGCGGCGTATGTCTCTCTCCCTTCAGCACGGGAGAGAGCGATGAGGAAGAGACCGCAGAAAGCGCGGCGAACGGGTAAGGGGCGATCGTCTCGACCGGCCGTGGTGGCGTCTGAAATCAAGGCGCTTCCCCCGACAACGCGCCCGGCCCGCAGAACATCACGGCATCCGTCCACGACCGACACAGGTCAGTTCCTCAGCCCGGAGCAGCAGTATCTCCTGCGGGTGCGACGCGAGGTGGAGCGCCGCCGGGCCAAGAGGCAGCAGGTCTACGGAGGGGGCGCCTTGGTGGCGGCCGTCGGTGTGGCGACCATCCTCGCGTGGCTGACGGGCTGGATCTGACGATCGCCGGGCTCCACGCAGCGGTAGCGTCCCCCCGGCTGATAGCGGAGCGAAATAGCCCATTTCTGACAGCAGGAAGACACGGCCGACCGAGTCGGTGGCCAAACGGGCGCCGACTGTGCCAAAATCAGTGACAAAACCGGCGTGCCACTTGTGAGTGCGGATCATGAGTCTTGACACTCCTCCGCCTATCCTGATCGGGTATGCGCGCGTATCAACTGCACAGTCCGGTGAAAATGAACAGGCTGTCCGGTCGAAACTGAACAGCGCGTACGGCGGAAATCGAACAGGCCGTACGGCAGCATGAACACCCTGTGCGCGCTGTCGCTCGCGGGGTGGCGCCTCACGCCGCCTTCGTCATCTGCACTTTACGTTCTCTTTGCCTCCTGGGTCAATCGTCAGTAGCCATGGCAGCATTCCCAGATGATCCGTCAATTGATCTCTGCGGATCCAAATGCCCGCCCTGATTACGAGCGTCGGCATTCTTCGCCCTTGTCTTCGATGGCGGAGCATCGGTCCAAGGGGCGCAGGCCGGTCAAGTGCGAAGCCGCCGAAGGCGGGGGCGCGTCAGCGCCACACTTGAGGGGCCTGCGCCCCTTGGACATCATCCTCGCCCGAAGGCAAGGCGCCGATCACGTCGCTGGAGTGCTGGTCGGGGTGTCCTCCTTGGTGTTCGCCGTGAGGCGCTTGCGCATGGACTCGCCGCGCAGCTCGATGCGGTAGGCGTTGTGAACGACGCGGTCCAGCAGGGCGTCGGCGTAGGTGGCATCGCCGATCTGGTCGAACCAGCTGGACACGGGGATTTGCGAGGCCAGGATCGTGGCCGCCCGGTCGTGCCGGTCGTCGATCACCTCCATCAGATCGCGGCGCTGCTCGGCGGTCAGCCGGATCATCGCCCAGTCGTCCAGGATCAGCAGCCGCGTGCGCGCCAGCTTGGCAAACGCACGCCGGTGCCGCCCTTCCACCCGGGCAATCGCCAGGTCGTCCAGGAGGCGGGGGAGACGCCGGTAGAGAACCGAGAAGCCGTCCCGAGCCGCCTGATGGCCAAGCGCGCAGGCGATGAAGGTCTTGCCCACGCCGGTCGGCCCGGTCAGCAGAACCGAGCGCGCCGTGCGGATCCATTGGCCGCTGGCCAGCGTCTGGATCAGCCCGCGGTCGAGCCCGCGCGGAGTGCGCAGGTCGAGGTCTTCCAGGCAGGCGGTTTGGCGCAGGTTGCTGGCCTTCAGCCGCTGGCCGAGCGCCGCGTTGTGGGCGGCCGTGTGCTGGAGGTCAACCAGCAGCGCCAAGCGGTCCTCGAAGGTGAGCGCCTCGATGTCCGGCTGCTTCATCTGGGCGAGCAGCCCGTCGGCCATGGCCGACAGCTTCAGCGCGTGCAGTTTCTCGATGGTCTGGTGAAGCATCGCTCGCCCTCAATGATAGTAGCCGGAGCCGCGCACGTTGCCGTGCTCGCCAGGGCCGCCCTCGATGGGCTCGGGCAGGACAGGTCGGGTGGGCGCCTTCAGCAGCCCTTCCACGAAGCGCGGCGACAGCACCCCGGCCGCCAACGCCCGCTCGCATGCCTTCTCCAGAGCCACGGCGCCGTACTTGGCGGCCAGACGCAGGACGCCGCAGGCCGCCCGCACCCCTTGTTCGACGTGGCGGCGCGATGTGAGCACCCGGTCGACGTAGGTGGCCGTGGCCACGCCGATCCCCGCCGCCTCGGCCCGCAGGTGCTCGGGCGTGCGCTCCAGCACGGCGCGATGGCCCGGCGGCATGTGCTCGGGCAGCGTGGTGTGCCCGCCCTTGATCGGGCTACGCGGATGGCTGGCCACCCGCTCGCCGCGCTGGAAGATCGTCACCAGCGTGGCGGTGGTGAAGACGTCCACCTTGCCGCGCGCCAAGGCGCAGGGCACGGAGTAGTAATGGCCGTCGGCGATCACGTGGTAATCGGCGCCGACGGCCCGGCCAAGGTCCCATTGCCCCACGACGTAGGGATCGCTGGGCAGAGGCCGCAGCAACGCCCGTTCCTCGGTCTCGAACACCGAGCGGCGGCTTCCCTCGCACGGCGGCGACAGCGGCCGGTTGTTGAGCGCCTCGCGCAGCGGCATCATGGCCGCGTTCAACTCGCCCAGCGAGAAGAAGGTCTGGTGGCGCAGCGGCGCCAGCACCCAGCGTTCGACCTGGAGGACGGCGTTCTCCGCCGCGGGCTTGTCGCGCGGCTTGCGCACCCGGGTCGGCAGGATGGCGGTGCCGTAGTGCCGGGCCAGTTCGTAGTAGCTGGCGTTCAGCACGGGGTCGAAGAAGTTCGCCTTGGTGACGCCGCTCTTCAGGTTGTCAGGCACCAGCGCGCCGGGCACCCCGCCCAGGAAGCTGAACGCCCGGACATGGGAAGCGAGCCAATCCTCCAGTTGCTGAGTCCACGTCGCCTCGGTGTAGATCAGCCCGGAGAACGGCAGGCAGGCGACGAAGACCTGCGCCTCGCGCGCCTGGCCGCCGTCCATCACCACGACGGTGTCGCCCGCGTAGTCGACCTGCAATGCCTCGCCGGGGCGATGCTCCCGGCGCAATGTGACGCCGCGGCCCTGCTTATAGCGCGACAATGACGGTGAGGTGCGCGCGTCAATGAAGATGAGGTGACGGTCGCGCTTGGTGTCGCTCATGGTGCTCGGGATCGACGGCGGCGACAAGGGTGATTGTCGCGCCAGCGTCACTCA